>Ga0315294_10000598_pt1 | contig 38817 bp, 17 predicted proteins | sample YL17G13_40_MG_FD_203626 | JGI IMG/M metagenome (GOLD analysis project Ga0315294, IMG submission 203626) | Sediment microbial communities from Yellowstone Lake, YNP, Wyoming, USA - YL17G13_40 | ecosystem: Environmental > Aquatic > Freshwater > Lake > Sediment | place: USA: Wyoming | collected...
CTGATCTCGAGTACGAGGTGGATCCGCAAGATCCGCTGTTCGCTCATGGGGGTGCCTCCCTTGCCGGGGTTGTACCCCCATTCTCACGTCAACACCCCCTCCCTGCCACTGATGATGCGACAAGCCCAAACCCTCTCAGTCCCCGGGACTCTCACAAGTACACTCACTGAGCCCCAATCCTTCCTGCAGACCTTGAGGGGCGTCTTCTGGCGCCTATCATAGCCACGCGGGGCCTTTCCTGCCTTGCACGCATCCATGCATCCAGGATTGGGGCCTCCCAACGGGGGAGCCGTCCCGCCATGCATGCAGGCGGGAATTCGCCGCGCTTTCGCCAGCGCCGGACGGCATGCACGGATACCCCCAGATGCTCGGCTGCTCCATGCACGTCGAGCCATGCTGTTTCTATGGCGTCACCCATGGGTCACCGCGTCGTAGCTGACGAGGGCGGCTCGCCGAGCCGCGCGAACGATCATGCCGCCCCAAAGCCTCTGGTCGTGCATCTTGTACTCGACAACCAGCCGTGAAATCCTCCCGCCCTCGCGGGAAAGCTCGCGAACAGCGGCGAGCGAGAAGTACCTGATCCGTGGAAGGGCTGCCAGCCAACTGGGCGCCGGTGATCGCTCCTCAAACGCCTTCGCGAATCGTTCCAGCAGATGGGGCTTCACTTTGATCCGCATTGCGGCATTCCAGAGAGGCAGGAGCGGAGCGTGGTCCAATGCGTCCCGCTGGATGTGCCGCCCGTTCGCGGCCCGGACGAACGCGATGAACCCGAGCAGTTCTCGCCGGATCAGAGTCTTGGCGGAGAGTCGGACATGCTGCGCGGCTTCCCCGATTCTCAGCAGCCGTTTCGCGGGGAGATCGAGGAATCGGTCATCCATCCGGGGGACCCCATGCAGCAGTTGGCGTCTTCTTGTTGGTTTGCAGGCTATATGCCCGGTTGTGTCCTCTTCCCAGCCGGTCGTGTGTCCCGGTTGAAGCCTGGATGTGTCCAGGTCGCACCCACGCCCCAGCCACGGATTCCCGCCAATCTCGGCGAACGCCGGGCATCGGCCGCCAATTCTGAGCATTTTCGAGGATTTCTTGTGTCTGCATCATGGCTTCCTGCGACTAGAGATACACCCACAGATCGCGAGGAACGCCGCCAATGAAGGGCGATTACATGGATTCAGCGCGCGCGGAACACTAAGCGCGCGACCTTACGATTTTCCGGGTATGCGTCCTTGGGGACTTCGGCATATCCGATTAAGACCAGTTCCCCTAGATCTTGTGGTTTGTGAAACCTTGGCCGTGAATGATGCGCCGGTAGGGGGTCGGCGGAAGCTGCACGGCGTGCTCCAGGACGCGAGCGAACAACTGGCCACGAGCTGCGGAGGTCCTGCGGTTGAACCGGAAGACAAACTCGTCCAGGTAGGTAGGCAGATGGGCGCGTTCCACGCGCCCTTGGTGCGTACCCAGCAGCCAGCGCTTCACCAGCGCGACCACTCGATGGACTCGACGCAATCGGGTATGTTCGCCGGAACCGACCCGCGGGGAGTGATGGTATCCCACGGCTTCCAACTCTCGATAGGCTGGCAACCCGTCGGTCACGATGGTGGCTCCCGGCGCCACCGTCCGCCGGACGAATCCATGCAGACTGTCTCGCGTCGCGTCGCGCAGGCTCTCCAGCCGGATCCGTCCGGTCCCCCGGCCTCGGATTTCCGCCGCCACCCCCAGCAATGCCTTGTGCCCCATGTGCCGTCGGCCTCCGCCGGGTTCCACCCCTCCCAAGAAGCTCTCGTCCACTTCCACGGCCCCCGTCAGCGGTTCCCGGCCAGGCCTCACCATCGCCCGGCGGAGCTTGTGCAGCATCACCCAAGCGGTCTGATAACTGCCGAGGCCCAAGGTCCGCTGCAATCCCAGGGCGCTGACTCCGATCTTCTGGTTGGTCACCCACCAGATCGCGCGGAACCAGACGCGCAGGGGCTGGTGGCTGCGGTGAAAGATCGTCCCGGCCGTCACCCAGGTCTGGCGTTGGCACCGCCGGCACACGAGCCGTCCGCGACTCGCAAGCCAGTAGGTTCGGTGGCCGCAACCCGGACAGCGGAAGCCCTCCGGCCAGCGCAGACGGGCCAGATAGGCGCGGCATGCCTCCTCGGTCGCGAACAACCGCTCGAACTCCATGACCGTCTGAGGGTACCGGCTCACGAGTTCCCATACTACCCGTGGGGGTCACTGGCGTCAATCGGATATGCCAATGGGGACTTGACACGTTTTCAGGGCTGCCCGATTGCGGGATTGGCGGCGGCTCCATCGGACTACCGACGAAGGGATTCCACTCGCCCTCGCGGTATCCCGGTTGGATCAGCCCGCGATAGCCCTTCGTCCTTACGAACGCCTCCGCCCTAGTGTAGGCATCATGAATCCTGCGTACCGGCGCGTACCACTTGCCGCGCTTCCTCAGCTTGAGGTGTTCTTGCCACCTTGCCGCGCCGTCCTTCCATCTCTGCTTGCAGATCGTCTCAATCGTCTCGCCGCCGTAGTGGATGCGCTCGTAGCAGCGGAGCGCTTCCCAGAGCGCGTCGAGATGGACCGACGTGGCGTAGGGGGAGCGCTCGATGCGCCGCAGGGCGGCGTCCAGTTCGGATTCGAACCGATGGCGGGACACCCGAAGATCGGTGCTGATCACCAGCCATCCTCCGTCTTCGATCAGGTGGATCGCCCGTCCCTTCGACTTCCCGTCCCAAACCGGCTTTCCGTCCCGCTGACGTAGTGACGCCTGCGTGTCGATCATGACGATGAGCTGATTGCGTAGGCCATATCGAGGGGAAGACGGCAATACCCAGAAGACCGCGCGTGATCCTCTGCGCGATTCCCGCCCATGAAAGGCCAATGCCTTGTGCGGCGCCGACTCCCAGCGCGGATCGTCCTTGTCCATGTGCGCTCCAGGCCAGATGGGGGATATGTGGCATAGTTCCTGGTTCCGGAAGGGGCATGCTCTTCTGAAGAGGGCGAAGTAGGCCCAGAGGCACGAGGAAACCGGCCCCCCTCCTCGTTTCGCCCTGGTGCACTTCCATTCGTGCCATTGGGTAAAGGGCGTCGTCTGCTTCTCAATGAAGGCATGCTCGCTCTTCCAAGGCTTCCGGCAATGGGACAGACAGCGCCTGAACTGTCGTCGGCTGTAGAGCGGTACCTCCACGCTGGGATCGGGCCAACTCGGGTCAAAGGTGCTCGCTGGATCGAAGCCCCACTGTGCCATCAGGCAATGAAGCCAGAGCCAGACCGGGCCATTGAGCGCGGGCTCGGTCATCTTCTGGTCTGGCCTCAGAGAGTGCCACCATTCGATGTACCGCCGGTTCTCCGCCCAGTCCTCGCGGTAGTCTGGGTCGAGCCGGACGGCCTTCCACGCCACGACGAGCCGTCGAAGGCCATCCCACCGCATTGCGTCAACCGACCTCGTTGGCACTGTCTACCGCTGTATCCAGCTCTCGGGAGCATTGTAGGCCTTCTAGCTCGTGCAGGGGTGGATTGCGAGGCCGAGGTCCCCGGTATGATCGGCCTGCTCGGGAGACGGCGAATCGGGAAGTGGGGGGTCATGGAGCAATGAGGGAGCCGAGCGCAGCCGTCGAGGGCTGGTTCGCATGTTGGCGCGGGGGCCTTCTGTTATCATCGTGCGAGGATCGGTGAAGGTGATCAAGACTCTTGAGCGCTCCCCGCTCTCTGAATGGATTGCCCGCCGCACCCTCGTCTTCCTCCTCTCATTCGTTGGCGCCGCCTCGGCTGCGTATGCGGCCTCCATTGACGCCGAAGCGACCGCCCTGCGCGCCAAGTGCTTGGCAAACGCCGCGGCACTGGGTTCCTTGGATCTCTCCTCCTCGGTCTCTCTGGAGCGTCTCTCGGCCGCGGGCCAGCCGACTGGGGCCGGGCCAGCGACGCGCGATCGCGTGCGCTGGTCCAAGACCCGGAAGAAGCTCAAGCTGACGCGCGCCTCCGGCGATCCGGTCGCGTATCTCGCCGACGTGGGGGCGCGCACTCTCACTACCGCGTACGCCTCCGGGACGTTGCACACGGAGCCGCTTCCCGCGGATCAGGCGGAAGGGCTGGGCACGCCCTTCCCGGCGTGGCTGTGGCGGCCGGACGGGCTCATCCCGGCGAACCCGGTGCAGGTGCGGGCCGAGCCGGGAACGCTCGCCCTAGTCTCCTCGCCGGCCGCCCCCTCCCGGACGGTCTGGCTGGACCGGACGACCGGCTGCCTGGTCGGGTTCACGGAGACAGACGCGACGGGACGGGTCGTGCGGTCGGTGACTGTTTCCGGGTGGGCGAAGGTGAAAACGGCGTCTGGGTGCCCGGGACGGTCGACGACGTGATCCAGGGGAGCGAGAACGGGCTCCACCGCACGGTCCGGTTCGACCGCCCCGTCGTCAATCCTCCGCTCGCCGACGCGGACTTCCAGGTTCCCTGATGCGCCGACTCGTCCTCGTCACCGCCCTTGTGTTCGTTGCCGCGGTCGCGCGTGCCGACTGGCCCATGTACCTGCACGACGCCGGTCACACGAGCGTGAGCTCCGTGATGCCGGCGACCTTCACGCCCCCGCTGGTCGTGCGCTGGACGGCCACCGTGGTCCCGCCCCCCGGCTACCCCCCCGCGGTCTGGGCGAGCCCGGTGGGGGTGGGCGAGGACCTCTACGCGGTCGTGGACCGAGGAGAGGCCGTGGACCGGTTCGCCGCGGGCTCCGGTGACTTCCTCGGCGTCGTGGGACCCAAGGTGCAGTACACGTACCCGCCGGCTCCGCCCATGTACCTGGGCGCGGCCGTGCTCTCGGATAAGCTCTTCTGGCCCACGGCCCGGACCGACGTCGGGCTTTCGGCGGTCGGGCTGGGGCTGACCTCGGGGTCCGCGATCGCCCTCTCCCGCGCCGGTCCGCCCGGCGTGGGCACGGTCCTGTACGCCCCCGTGGTCGCGGGAGGGATGGTCATTGCCGGCGACGACGGTGGCCGGCTGTTCGCGCTCACGGCGGCGGGCAAGGTGGCGTGGACGGCCACGGTCGCGGGGCAGGCGGCTGGCACCCCGGCCGTCTCCGAGTCCCGCAATCTCGTCTTCAGCGTCTGGATGGTTTCCGCGCCGGGCGGCACGACGGGGTCGCTGGTCGCCTCCAACCTTTACGGCGGAGCGGAGGCTTGGAGGGTCTCCTGGCCTACCACCCTCATGACGTCGTGCACAGACGGGGAGCGTGCATACGTACCGGCGCCCTTGGACCGGGCCCTGCTCGTGTTCTCGGCGACGACGGGTGGGTTGCGCGGCGTCTGGAGCGACGGCGCTCCCTCGGCGCGCGCGACGCCGGCGCTGGTGGGAGGGCGGGCCATCTGGAACACGGGCACCGAGATCGTGGCGCTCGCTCCGGACCTGGGCGCCACGGTCTGGGTCCAGCCGGTCGCGCTCGGGAACACGCAGGTGGCGGTGGGCAACGGGCTGGCGTGGGCGGCGGGCACGGGCCGGCTCGTGGCCCTCAACGTGGGCGACGGCTCGATCGCGTGGCAGAAGCAGGCCTCGTTCATCCCCGCGGGAGGATACGCCTCCCCGATTCTTCTGGACGCCGCCGGAGGGCTCCTGATCCTCAAGACCACGCGGGACCAGTTCATCGCCTTCGCCAACGAGGCATTGCCGACGCGGCCGCGGAACGTGAAGGTGGAGTCGCACGAGCAATCCATTCGTGTTACCTGGGATGCTCCACCACCGCTTCCGGCGGATCCACCTCCCGCATGGTATCTCGTCTGTCAACAGGGGCAGTTCGGAGCGGTGCCGCTGCCAACGACATCCGCCCTCGCCATTCAGGAGGCCGTCCTGAACACGGTCACGGGACAGGTTACGATGGCTCAGCCAGGTCAGGAGGCTCAACCAAGCCTGCCGGGGGAGATCGGAGTCTCCCTGGGGCTGAATTCGACCGACCCGCCGTCGATGGTGGTCGCCGCTGTGAAAGCGGCACCGGGAGCGATGTCTTTTGAAGCAACGGCGGTAAGCCCGACTATTCCCTACACGTACACCGTCGTGACAGTCGATGAATCGGGAGTTACCAGTCCACCTGCTTCGGCGGTGGGGTCAGCCACCATCGGGTACCAACCGATGGCTTTGCCTGGCGTCCTGAATCCGGGAGCCGACTGGCTGGAAGACCAGTTCGACGTCGATCACACCGGATGGAATCAGTACGAGCAGGTCAGTTGGGGGTATGCATTGGGGCACTGGTACGGCAACGTGGGTTTCAGCGGATACGTACCACGGTTCAGCTTCGCCGGACTTGGAGAGCCATTCCCACCTGATCTGCCAAGGTTCACGGACCCAGTCGTCTCTCAGGGGAGCCTCTACGTCGGATCCTCGAGCGGAAGGCTCTACGCCCTCAATGCGGAGACAGGAGATCCGATATGGTTCGTGGCGACAAACGGGCCTATTCGCTTCCCCCCGGCCGTCATCCACTCGTACGCTGAGGTTAACGGAACGCGGAATGTCTCTCAGGATGCTATCGAAGTGGTGTCGGACGATGGACGGGCCTACATTGTGAAGATCGGCGCGACGGATCACTACCCAAGCAGCGTTGAGCGAGTTCCCTATGAAGGTACTGCCATGAGTGCGCCGAACGGAAACGCGAGATTCCTGAGCAGGAAGCAAGATGGGTCTCTGGTTGACAACTCGTCCGGCGGGTCCATTTCTCTCGGCCTTCGAGTGGAATCCGCGTTCTGGGGTCCATTGGGCTGCCTGGTGGTGAACAGCGGGTCGGGGAACGGGAGCATCGCGACTCCCATTTGGGGCTCGATCGCTTTTCCTCCCGGGGAAGGACCGCTTACTCCCGCGGCCGTTCGTCCGTCGGGAACTCCGTACCTTTCGGACGGGTTCGAGATTCTGGCGGCGGGTTTCAAAGGCGGGTGGCGGGCACTGGTTGTCCAGCCGTGGGCCACGGGCGGAACTCTCAAGTGGGTCCCTCTTCTCGACAATGTCGCTGACTCTCCCTCCGAGGGCATCGTCGTCCCGTTCTCGACGGCTGATGCCGGGATCCAGGGCAACCCCAGTTTCTCTCTCCTGACGATTGCGGTTTCGGCGAATCCGCTAACGATCCGAACGGGCAATCAGAGCGATCAGTGCGGTTCATCCGGCGGATGCTTGGTAGCCTACGATCAGGTTCAGGTCCCGCCGCTTCAGCCTCGTGAACAGATACAGCAGCAGACTGTATGCCACACCGGGTACGTAGGAGAATACGGGGTGACGAACTGTACCACGACCTACGTGGGCTATGCACCCCAGCTCTCCCTCTTGTGCCCATCGGATGAGAGGGTGTGCGTCAATCTTCCCTCAAGCTACTACGAAGTTCTCGACGAAGTTGGCAACACGGTCACGAGGCTGGAAAGCACAGTCCGTTGTGTCCAGCGCGACTGGAGTCAGCCCAAGGGGCAATGCTACTACACTCTCAACGATACGAAGGTCACGTGCGACCTGTCTCGAGTCCATCCTGAATCGAGATGTGAAACGGTGATTCCGGAAGCACCAGCCTTCTACGGGGACGATGCGGGCCTCGATGTGCGAAAGCGATCCTTCGTTCCCGCCATTGCTCTCACATCTCGTCAGCTTGTGTGCCGGTCGTCCGGAGACACCCGTCCCCTCCGTCATCCGACTCAGATCGTGATCGGGAATGCTGAACCTGACGGGCGAGTGTTGCCCACCGTGGTCCCTGACCAGGGAGCCGTGTATTCGCGAGGGTATCGTTACACGAGCGGTGAGACCTTGGACGGTTCCGGATGGTCTGCTCCGCTCGCCGTGCGCGCGGTAGGAGTACCGCGCTATTTCGGTCCTCAGGCCTATCTCGGTTTGAGCGGGGTCACGGTGCTGTGGGTGCCCCCACCCGGATATTCTGCGGAGGGGTATTGGATCTTCCGCCGAGGGAACGCGAATGAGCCTTTCGTGAAAATCGGTGAGGTCGCGGGCGGCGATACGGTCAACTACAGCGATACGTCATCCATAGACCCGGCGGATGTCGAAGGTACCCAGTACTACGTGCAGGCGTACAACAACTCGATAGGCACGCCCGGGCACCCTTGCTCCGATGGGTATCCCCCGTGCTTCGGCGCACCGTCGTTGCCGGCTTCCCCCCGCCTCGGGCAGGCGGACACCCTGTCCGTCAGCGCCTTCCCCACGGCGATCATGCGTGACCAGATCTCGGTCGTGACGGTTCGTGTCTCATACGAGGGCCGGCCGGCCGTTGGGATCCCGGTGAGGATAAGGGCGTCGCATTGCGCGCTCATCGAGCCCGGGTGTCAGCTCCCGACGTTGAGAAGGACGCTCGACGGGCCGCCGCTGCCACTCGAGGATGACGTCACGATCCAGTACTCGGATCCGGAGGGCAAAGTCCAGCTCTACTACACTCCCCTCGTCAATCCTGGTGTCGCTCGCGTACTCGCAATCCAGGCGGAAGTTTGGCCACCGTACGGGGTTGCAGGCGAACAGACGACCATACTCCAGACGCAGGTTTTCCAGGTTAGTGTTTACGACTCGCCCGCCGACGTGGCGGCGGTCGCCGGGACCGTGGACTCCTGCTATCTGCCCGTGGAGAACTCGTTGATCGCCGCCTTCGTGCGGGGCCAGTGCGGGTATCTCACCGGAATGTCCGGACTCGATCTGGAGCCGGTGCCGCCGGCGGTTGCGGGGGCTCCGCAGAGCTTCGGTTGGTCGGGGGTCGTGCCGACCGAGGCGATATCGGCTGCGCTCCAGTTCGACCAGGCGGTCTGTCAGGGGACTTCGTGCACTCTGCCCGTCAACACCCGCTCCGGGATCGTCGCTCTGCCCGTCGTGGATTGTCTCCTTCCCACCCGAGGCCTGCCGCTCCTCTGGGTCCGCACCTACGCGAGCTACCCCCGCGAATACGGCGTTCTTGGATACGGCTGGACCGGTAGCTACTCGATGCGTCTCGAAGTAGTGGCGAATGGAGATGTCGTCTTCCATGGGTCGGACGGTGGGCGCGTGCATTACAGATTGCAGCCGGATGGCAGTTTCCTCTCGCCAAACGGCTACACGGATACCATGCAGAGGCAATCTGACGGCACGTTCGCGATGCGTGACGGCTACGGCATCGCCCTCACGTTTGACCCCGAGGGCCGGCTGAGAACGGAGGCGGATCGGAACGGCAACACTCAGCGCCTTTCATATGCCGGCTCCCAGTTGGTGCGAGTAGAGGACGATGCGGGCCAGTGGCTCGCATTCACATATGACCGGCAAGGGCGGGTCGGCACGGTCAGCGACAGCACTGGTCGCACGGTGAGATACGACTACAACGATGCGGACGACCTCGTGAAGGTCACCCGGCCTGGCAACGAAGTCGCGACGTACGCGTACCAATCCGGGCACTCCCTCTCTTCCTGGATAGACCCGCGCCTGCCTTCGGGATCCAAGCGGGGGAGCCTTGCGTACGACGATGCGGGCCGTGTTTCGCGGGTTTACGATCCGGACGGCCAACTCAAGCACTCTCTGGACTACTCGCGGTCCGGCGACGGCACCTCGAGAACAACGATCACGGAGACGTGCTGCGGTCCCCGGGTGGATGAATACGACAGCCGGGGAATCCTGGTCGGCCAGACGGATGCGTTGGGGAACAGGTCGACCTGGGTGTTCGACACGAACCTGAGGCTCGTGTCTTTCACCGACCGTGGCGGACACACAACAACGGCGGAGTACGGTCCCCAGGGCCATCCATCCAGGATCACGGACGCCATCGGGAATGTGACGACATACGAGTACAACAGCCAATCCGGATTCCTCTCGTCCGTCGTGGACGCCCTTGGTCATCGGACCACCTTCGCGTATGACGGATCGGGGAATCCGGTCGAGATGACCGATGCCGCAGGGGGAGAGTGGAAAGCGGGTCGCGACGGATGGGGCAAGGTACGTGAGATGTCTAGCGCGATGGGCAGCATGGAAACCTACGAGTGGAACTCGGTCGGGGACATCGTCTCGATCACGGGGCCGCTTGGCTACACGTCTCGATGGGAGATGGACAACCGTCATCGTGTAAGCCGGTTCGTGGACCTGCGCGGGCGTGCGCGGCGCGTCGACTACAGCGAGCGTGACCTGCCCATCCGCGCCTGGAACCCGGACGGGACAACCCGGCAGGCTGAATACGATGAATGGAACCGGCCGGTTCGCGTGACGAACGAGATGGGCGAGGGCCGCGTCTGGCAGTTCGATACGTCGGACAGGATCGTGAGCGTTACGGATCCCCTCGGGCACTCGTGGGGATTCGCATGGAGTGTCCAGGGCAACCTGATGAGCCGGACCGATCCAAACGGCTACACCACCCGGGTTGAGTATGACGCCGCCAATCGGCCGGTCGCCTGCACGAACCCTATGGGTGAGACCGTCCGATGGGAGAGGGATCGGGAGGGATTCGCGACCTCTATCGTGGATTCCGGAGGGGTCCGCAGCTCGCTCCGGTACGATGCGCTCCACCGACTCGTCGAGAGCGCGGACGGACGAGGCGGCACCTGGAAAGCGGAACTCGATGCGTTGGGAAACCGAACGCGCCAGGTGGATGCGAACGGCCATGCCACGACCCTCGGCTACGATGCCCTTTCCCATCGCACGTCCGTGAGCGATCCCCTCGGCCGCACGACACACCTGGCGTTCGACGCCGACGGTCGCATGGTCGGGGTGACCACCGCCAAGGGTATCGGCATTGCCTTGGCATACGACAAGGGGGGAAGGGTTGTTGAGCGGCGAACGACATTGGGTGAGCATGACTTGTTCGAATACGACGAGTTCGGGCACTTGGTCCGTGCCTCGAACGACGCGGAGGACATGCGCTACACCTACGACGATATGGATCGCCTCGCCCAGGTCGAGTATCCGCGGCTCGGGCTCGCCTTCGCACATGATTACGATCCGGTAGGCCGTCTTGTCGACACGCACTATCCGGGCGGGAGCAAGGTGCACTACGACTACTCGGCCGCCGGCCAGCTTGTTGCGGCCACGGACAGCACGGCCGGGCGCATGACGATGACATACGACGACGGCGACAGGGCGATACTGGAGAAGTGGCCGAACGGATTGGAGGAGGCATTTTCCTACGATGCGGCCAACCGCCTCCTCGGCATCGAGCCCGCAGTCGCTGGCGACAAGGGCTTGCCCTCCTTTCACTACACCTATGATGAGAGGGGCCTCCGGACCGGCATGGTGCGTAGCGATGCCGGCGCTTGGGCTTTTCGCCACGATGCGCTCGGCGAGCTCGTAGGTGTGACGATGCCTGGCGGCAGCGAACAGGAATATGACTACGATCCGGCCGGCAACCGTACGCGCATGAAGGACGCGAGGGGATCCCAGATCTACGCTTACGACGAGGCCGATCAGCTTCTCAGGATCGTGAGCGATTTTCCGTGGGAGCAACCGGAGACCCCGTCACTGCTTGCCTCAGCGGCGATCTCGGATGCGTCCGCCGGGCCGTTCGTGACGTCCTTTCATCACGACGCCAATGGGAGCATGGTTGAACGTGTGTCGCCGGGAGCGAGCGTGTCGTCCTACCAGTTCAACGGCTACAACCGTCTTGTGGGAACACACCAGCCGGGATCCGCTCCGGAGAGCTATGCCTATGACGCCCTGGGCCGCAGGGCGACGAGGACAGCGGGGTTTGGGAAGGGAGTAGCGGTGTCCCGCTCCCTGCATGACGGGTCGGGCCGCCTCCTGGCTGATGTCGACTCTTCCGGCAGGATCGTCTGCCGTTACATTTGTACCCCGGGTGGCCAGATCCTGGGCAGAGTGGGTGCGTCGGGCAACGAGGTCCGCGCGGTCTTCTATCACTACGACGCCTTGGGAAGCGTTGTGGCGCAGTCGGATTTCAGAGGCCGGGTGGTGGGCCGATGGGTCTACGATCCCTACGGCGGACGCCGCGACCGGGGTGCGTCTGATAGTCCCTTCGGCTTTCTGGCCCGGGCGGGAGTCCTCGAAAGCAATACAGGACTGCTAATCATGGGCGTGAGGGCCTATGATCCCGAGCTCGGCAGGTTCATCTCGCGGGAGCCGACTCTGCTGGTTGGGGCCGGAGGTAATCCCTACATGTACGCTGGAAACTCACCGATAGGAAGAAGTGACCCTTCTGGCATGTTCGAGCCCATCACTTCATTCACGGGGCTTGTGGCAATTGGGGCATTTGTGGGGGTGTTTTCCGGTGGGATCACTGGCTACGCCATGCCTCAAGAGGGTACCTCGCGCGTTCAGAGCGCACTCTGCGGAGCCGTACAGGGAGGCGTGGCTGGGGGGATGGCTGCCGCTGCCATCGGCAGTGCGGCGGTCTCGTCCGTCGTCGCAGCTGGCGTGCTATACGTTGCCAACCTGGAGGGAGCAGCAGCCGGGAATGCCGCGGCTGTCTGGGTAGGGGCAGACCCAGAACCAGTTAGCCTTTCGTCATCGGCAATAGGTGCTGTGTCTGGTGCAACGATGATGACGCCCATGGCCCGTCGAGCCATGGAGAGCCTGGGGGCACAATATGCCTCTGTGGTGGACGATGAACAGGTCAGGATGTGGGCCGCCTACTTCGTCGACACGGCAGCCTCCGAGACAGCATCCTATCTACTTCAGGGAGCGACAGAGAATGCGGCCGATGCCGCGTTGTCGGCAAACCAAGCGAAGTTCAACATGATCGTGTCCAGCTTCTGGAGACCTTCTGCTGCGCCGACGCCCTCGAATAGTCCCTCTCCGTCCCCAAGCAGCCCTACGCCGCCGAGTGTGCCGACCACGGCTCCATCGTCCTCATCGGGGTCGGAACCGCCGTCGGCCCCGACTCCCTCTCCCAGCCCGCTACCCATAGGCGTCCCCGTTTCGAGCGCGCCCGGGTGGAGCTAGGTGCGGCCATGAACCTGCTGAGCGTGTGGATATATCGAGTCATCGCTATCGCATCGCTGGTTGTCAATACGACCCGTTTGGCGTTCTGCGTGTGTTTTGACTTCTGGCTTGGACTCTGCATTGCCCTTCCAGTCACGGCAGGCGGGACCAGTATCGCTGAGTTTCTGACGAGGGGGTTCAGCACGGGATGGCGGATCTTCGCCATGGTTCTGCCCTGGGTATTCTTTATGGGGCTTATGCAGCGGATATTCGACATTCGACTCGCTGTCTTGAGGCTGTGCGAAACCCGAGGGTGGCTTGATGCTATTCCCTATCCCCTCCGTTCCTCGGCGAGGATTCTCCTAGGGGTGATGGCCTTCCTCATCTTCCTCGTCACTCTGCTGCTAGTGTTTGTGGTCTTGATCCATGTTCATCCCGACCGGGCATTCAGGCAGGAATTGCGAGCTGATGCTATAACGCTCATGGTGTTGCTCGGTCTTCCATTAGCGGGTCTTTCCGTTACGGTGACCTTGTCCCGTTTGCGACGCCAAGGTGAGACGGACGTCTAGCGGCCGTGTCCAGCCTCGCGAGGCCTTCTGCTGCGCCGACGCCCTCGAATGGTCCCTCTCCGTCCCCAAGCAGCCCTCCGCCGCCGAGTGTGCCAACCACAGCTCCATCGTCCTCATCGGGGTCGGAACCGCCGTCGGCCCCGACTCCCTCTCCCAGCCCGCTACCCATTGGCGTCCCCGTTTCGAGCGCGCCAGGATGGAGCTAGCTGCCGCCATGAACCTGCTTGGTATGTTGATATGTCGAGGCATCAATATCGCGTGGTCGGTCGTTCGCACATTCCGCTTCATGTTCTACGTGTGCTCCGACTTCTGGCTTGCGTTCTGCATTGCCCTTCCAATCACGGCAGGTGGGACCACCATCGCTGAGTTTCTAGCCAGGGGGCTTACCCGGGAGTGGCGGATTGCGATCATGGTTCTGCCTTGGGTCTTCTTGATCGCATTGATGCAGCGGATGTCGCGCTTCCGGCGAGCCATTGAAGGGTTCTACGAAGCTCGGGGCTGGCCGAACCGGGTTATGTCTCCACTCGGTCCGATGGCGATGATCCTACATGGCGTCATGGCCTTCTGCATTCTTTTCACAACGTTTCTGCTGGTTGTCATGGGTCTCTTGAGAGTTCATCCGGACGGTGCTTTCGTTCGTCAGGTCCGAGCTGACGCACCGTCGATGTCTATCCTGTTTGGGTTGATTATGGCGGGATTTGCCGTGGCACTCGCGATTGGGCGGCTTCAGGGGAGAGCAAAGAGCGAACTAGATCGGCCTGCCTCCCAGGAGTGAGAGGGCGGGATATGGGAAGCTGCAGGCGAAGGCGTGCGTCATCCGCATCCGTGGTGGACGATGAACAGGTCAGGATGTGGGCCGCCTACTTCGTCGACACGGCAGCCTCCGAGACAGCATCCTATCTACTTCAGGGAGCGACGGAGAATGCGGCCGATGCTGCGTTGTCCCAGAATCAAGCGAAGTTCAACATGATCGTGTCCAGCTTTTGGAGGCCTTCTGCTGCGCCGACTCCTTCGAACGGTCCCTCTCCATCCGCGAGCAGCCCTCGGCCGCCGAGTGTGTTTCCTTGCGACAGGAACCTATCGGAGAGTTCGGCGGCTCCTGACGTAACCTTAGAGGGGAGGTCGTGGGGCTTGCGCCAGCATTTGCGCCAACATTCATCTCAAGGGGTGCCCAACGGGTACCAAGGCATCTCACCGGAGTTCGGTCTGGAGTGCGCGGCGGGTTTCGTTTGATAATCGGAACGATCCCTGGGGTTATTGCTGGGCTTCGAAAAGTGAAACCGGGAAGGGTTGCAGTCCCCTCCCCGGTGTCGTGACGCCCCCTAGTCCGCTGTTACCTCGCTCGACCGCCGCGAACGTCCCTGCTACCTTCGAATCCTAGCCCCGCAGGCCTTCTACTTCAGCGGGATTGCCGGGAGGCGCTTGAGCGTCTTGTGCGCAGGATCCACGAAGATGCCGACCGATTCGAGGGCGGTGACGCCGAGCAACGGCTTGGAGTCGTCCGGACCGAAGATGACCCGGCCTGCGGTTACCTCGCCCATGAACTCGATCGTCACCAGGCCGAACGGGTACGTTTGGACGGAACCGTCGGCTAGCTCGTACGCCATCTTCCCCGCTTCCGGGACGCCGATCTTGCGCAATTCCCTGGCGGGCGCCATGGAGTCGATCGCGCCGGTGTCCACGAGGAATTCGGTTTCGTACGACGCACCATTCCCGGCAGTCGGCTTCAGCCGGACCGTGACATTGGTCAGCCCCATGGCCTGATTGTAGGCCGTATAGTCTGGGCGGGCAAGGCTGGACCCGGCGGGTCTGTTAGGATCGACGCGCGATGAGTGATTCCGACCTGGCGCAGAGCCCCGACGCCCGGCGTCTGGCGGTCGTCATCCGGCCCGAGACCGAGGCGGACCTCGACGCCATCACGCGGGTGAACGACCTCGCGTTCGAACAGCCCAACGAGGGGGGGCTGGTGGTGAAGCTCCGGATGCGGAACGACTTCGTCCCCGGGCTGTCGCTGGTGGCGGTCGCCGACGGCGCCGTGGTCGGGCACATCCTGTTCACGCCGGTTCCGATCGCGTCGGAGACGGGATACCGGTCCGTGGTCGTTCTCGGTCACGTCTGGTACTACCCGAAGTTCGGATTCGTTCCCGCGAGCCGGTGGGGGATCCGGATGCGGTTCCCCGCCCCCGACGAGGCGGTCATGGCGCTCGAGCTGGTGCCGGGCGCGCTCGCGGGCGTGCGCGGCGAGGTCCGCCATCCGCCCGAGTTCGACGGGGTATAGGGAAGCCTCCTGCCCGAGTTGACGCATGCTAGAATTTGCACAGTGACCGACAAGGCGCAACCGCATCAGCGTTGGTCCGACCGGCGGCTCGGGGTCGTGATGTTCCTGGACATGGTGGGTTACAGCGCGCACATGTCCCGGAACGAGGCGCACACGATGAAGCAGGTGAAGGACCTCGAGGCCATCCTGCGCCAGGAGGTCTCGGAATACAGCGGGCGGCTGGTCAAGTTCCTCGGGGACGGCTCCATGTGCGAGTTCCCGACCGCCATAGCCGCGGTGACCAGCGCCCAGGCGATTCTGCAGGCCATCCGGGAGCGGAACGAAGGCGTGACGGCCTCCGAGCGGTTCGAGGTCCGGATAGGCCTGCACCTCGGGGACGTGATCGAGAAGGACAATGACCTGTTCGGCGACACGGTCAATATCGCGGCGCGCATCCAGACCTTCGCGGACCGCGGGGGAATCGCGATGTCGAGCACCGTCTACATGTCCGTGCGAAACCAGATCACGATCAAGGGGGCGTACCTGGGGGCAACGAGGCTCAAGAACATCCCGGAGAAGGTCAAGATATTCCTGGTGCCGCCGCCCGACACGCCCTTCCTGAGGTGGCTCATCAGGCGGCGCAATCCGGTCAACACCCGTCTGCGGGTGATCGTGCTCGTCCTGGCCGTGGCGGCGTTATGGGGGGTGATTGCCTTCTTCACGGCGCAACGCGCCCCGCAGATCGCGCTCCTCTACGTCACGCCGGTGGAACAGAAGCAGCGCGCCGATACGAAGGTTCAGGCGATAGCGGACCAGGTGGCGGAGGCGATGGATACCCGGGGCGACACGATCCGGGGCTTCCGGTGGAAGGACCACACGTGGGTGGTGAATCTCCTCGCCCGGGAGGGGGTGACGGACCGGCGCAAGATCGAAGACGTGGACGTCGCCATCAGGGCGATAGCCCGGAAAGGCAACCTCGCCTACTACATCACCGGGCGCATCGAGAGCGTCGGAATCTGGTCCTGGGAGCTGAACGTGAGGCTGGTGGACGTCGCCACGATGAGTGTTGTGGCGAGCTTCACGGCGCGGGACGCCCATCCGCCGGATGTCGCGCTCGCGGTCATGAAGGATATCGCGGCGTGGGCCCAGCAGCAGTTGACGGCGGCTCCGCCGGCGCCTCCGAAGCCGCGGTAGGGCGCCCGGCCGTGCCGCTTGGTCCGCTGGTGGCGAAGGCCGCCGCAATCATCCGCGCCGATCCCGGGATCACGGTGTGCGAGCGCAAATGCGACCGCTGTCTCGCCGCCTCCGCCGGCGGGCCAATCGGGTAGGGTCAACGTCCGTGCACCGTTGACGGGAGGCGTAAGATAAGGTAACCTATTCGAAAGGGAATGGAAAGCCTAACGAAACACCCCATTCCGGGGGCCCCGGCCTGATGTCCGCGAGCCAGTCCGAGAAGCGCGTGCTCGAGCTCCTGCTCGAGGACTCGGGACGGTCCGTCACCGACCTCGCCAAGCTCGTCCGTCTCTCCACCGTCTCCGTGCGCAAGATCCTGAACTCGCTCGCGGAGCAGGGCCACATCCTGCGCATCCGGGGCGGCGCGATGCCCGCGTTCCATCCCGCGATCCTGGCGCGCCAGCGGCACCGTTCCGAGGAGAAGCACCGGATCGCGCAGGCGGCGGGCCGGCTCGTGCGCGACGGCGACACGATCATGATCGAGGCGGGCACGACGACCGCGCTCGTGGCCAAGTACCTCCTCGGCAAGCGCGACGTGCACGTGGTCACGAACTCGGCCCTCGTCCTCCCGTACGCGCGCGTGAGCCCGGCCCTGCACCTGACCGTGGTCGCAGGAGAGTTCCGGGCCTCGACCGAGTCGTTCGTGGGCCCCATGGTGCTCGAGGCGCTGGGGCGGTTCCACGTCCGGGTCGCGTTCGTGGGGACGGACGGGTTCTCGCCGGCCGGCGGGCTGACGACGCACCTCATCGAGGGCGCGGAGGTGGTGCGCACGATGGCAGAGCGGGCGGACCGGGTCGTGCTGGTCGCGGATTCGACGAAGTGGGGACGGAGAGGGTTCGTAAGCGTCCTGCCGCTGGCCAGGGTCAACGCCGTGGTCAGCGACCGCGGGCTGGCCCGGGAAGCGGTCCGGGCTCTCGAGCGGGCCAGAATCCAGGTGACACTGGTATGAGGCCGGGGAGGAGGAAGCATGGCGGTTGAGGTCGTGATGCCGAAACTCGGCAACGAGATCGAGTCGTGCGTGATCCTCGCGTGGCGGAAGCGCGAGGGCGAGACCGTGGCCCGGGGGGAGCCCGTGTGCGAGATCGAGACCGACAAGGCGACCTTCGAGGTCGAGTCGCCGGCTTCGGGCGTTCTCCTGAAGGTGTTCTTCCAGCCCGGCGACGACGTTCCCGTGCAGACCACGATCGCCGTCATCGGAGAGTCTGGTGAGGACGTCAGCGCCATCTCACCGAGGGCGAAGCGTGCGGCCGACGCCGCGGGACTGGACGCGTCGACGGTCGCCGGCACGGGTCCCGGCGGGCGGGTCATCGAGCGCGACGTGCGCGAGGCGGTCGCGGGCCGGGAGCCGCTGACCCCAGCGGCAAAGGACTTGATCGCGACTCCGCGGTGGGGGACCGGAATTGGCGGACACGTGCGGGCCGCGGATCTGGCGGACGCGCCCGTCCCGGTCGTTCCCGATTACTCCGCCCTCGGCCCCGTGCGGGAGATCGCGGTCAAGGGCATGCGCAAGACGATCGCGGCCCGGCTCCTGCATTCGGCTCGGACGACCGCTGCCGTGACTCTGCACGCAACCGCGGACGCGTCGGCGTTGCGGGCGGCGCGGGCGCAGCTCAAGACGGACGCCCGGACCTGCGGGATCACGATCAACGACCTCGTCCTGCGCGAAACGGTCCGGGTCCTGCCGAAGCATCCGGCGCTCAACGCGTGGTGGCTGGGGGAGAGGATACTCGAGTTTTCGCAGGTCCATCTCGCCGTGGCCGTCCAGACGCCGCGCGGCCTCCTGGCCCCCGTGATCCGGCGGGCGGAGGCGCTGTCGCTCGTCGAGCTCTCGGCGGAGGCCAAGCGGCTGCGCCAGGCCTGCCTCGACGGCGCGGCCCGGCCGCAGGACATGGCCGGGGCCACGTTCACGGTCACGAACCTGGGACCGCAGGGCGTCGAGTTCTTCACGCCGATCCTGAATCCGCCCGAGGTCGCGATCCTGGGCGTGGGGTGCATCGTCACCCGGCCGGTCGAGGGACCGGGTGGACTGCGGATGGTGCCCCGCCTCGGACTGTCGCTGACGTTCGACCACCAGGCGATCGACGGGCACGGCGCGGCCGTGTTCCTCGAGGCGCTGGCGGAAGCGATCGCCCGGATCGAGGGGGAAGACCGGCATGGCTGACGTCGTCGTCATCGGCGGCGGCCCCGGCGGGTACACGTGCGCGGGCCGGCTGCGCGCGCTCGGGAAGACGGTCACGGTCGTCGAGCGGGGCGAGTTCGGCGGCATCTGCCTGAACGAGGGCTGTATCCCGTCCAAGTCCCTGCTGAACTCGGCGAAGCTCTACGCGCACGCGCGGGAAGCGGCGCGGTTCGGGGTCACGGTCGAGGGCGCGCGGTTCGACCCGGCCGTCGCCGTTGCCTGGAAGCGCGAGGTCGTCGGGCGGCTGCGCGGCTCGCTCGTCGCGCTCATGCAGAGGCTGGGCGTCGAGATCGTGACGGGAGAGGCCGAGATCCTGTCCGATCACGCCGTCCGGGTCGGCGACCGGACGCTCGAGGCCGGTGACCTCGTCATCGCGACCGGCTCCCGGTTCGCGCCCCTCCCCGTCCGGGGGGTGGACGGGCCGAACGTGATCTGGGCCCGCGAGATGCTCGAGCTGACGTCCATGCCCCGCCGGATCGCGATCGTGGGGGCGGGAGCGGTCGGGATCGAGGCCGCGTCGTACTTCTCGGCGGTCGGCGTCGAGGTCCACCTGATCGAGATGCTTCCCGAGATCGCGCCGTTCATGGACTCTTCGCTGGCGTCCGCCCTGCGCCGGGCGATGAAGACCGTGACGTTTCACCTCGGCTCGAGAGTCGAGGCGATCGAGGCCGGCGGCGTGGTCTGCGGCGGGGACGGGAAGAAGGAGACGGTGGCGGCGGATCTCGTCATGGTCTGCACGGGCCGGAAGCCGAACGTCGAGGGGTTCGGGCTCGAGCGGCTCGGGCTCGACCTGGCGCCCAACGGCATCCGCGTGGACGAGCGGTGCCGGACCAACCTGCCGCACGTCTGGGCGGTCGGCGACGTGAACGGGGTCTCGCTGTTCGCCCATTCGGCGGCGCGGATGGGCGAGGTGGCGGCGGAAGCCATAGCACGGGGAGCGGGAGCTCCCCGAGGCGGCGCCCATGACGCCGCCTACGTGCCGCGCGTGCGCCCGCACGCGATCCCGTGGGCGCTTTTCGGTATTCCCGAGGCGGCCGGGTGCGGGCTCACGGAGGACGAAGCCAAGCGGAACGGGATTGCGGTCAAGTGCGCGATGGTGCCGATGCGGACGAGCGGGAGGTTCCTGGCCGAGCACGGCGACTCCCCGGGGATGGCCAAGGCGGTCGTCGCCCGCGAGGACGGCCGGGTGCTGGGCGTGCACCTGATCGGCGACGGGTGCTCGGAGATGATCTGGGGCGTCGCGGCGGCGCTCGAGATGGAACTGCGGGCCAAGGACGTGCGCGAGATCGTCTTCCCGCACCCGACGGTGTCCGAGGTCATCCGGGACGCCGTGGCGGCGGCGGGAGGGGGCGGATGAGCCCGAAGTCGATCCTGATCGATCCGGACGACGTCCGGAAGCCGGGGACGATCCGGTTCGCGGACATCCCCGTGAACGCCTACCGGCCCGACGCGGGGCGCGAGGCGGAGCGCTGGGGACGCGAGACGCTCGTCGCGATCGCGTCCGACATGATGGTCATCCGCGAGTTCGAGCTCATGCTCAACGGGCTCAAGACGACGGGAGCTTGGCGCGGCATCGCGTGCGCGCATGGGGGGCCCGCGCACCTGTCGGCGGGACAGGAGGCGGCCGCGGTCGGCCAGGCGACCGCGCTCGGGGTCGAGGATCTCGTCTTCGGGTCGCACCGGAGCCACGGCGAGGTACTGGCCAAGTGCCTGTCGGCGGTCCACCGGCTCGGGGAGCCGGAGCTGGAGGCCGTCATGCGCGGGTACCTGGGCGGGGCGATACTGCGCGTGGTCGAGCCCGGTCACCGCGGCGACGTACGCGACCTGGCCGCGGACTTCGTCGTCTACGGGCTGCTGGCGGAGATCCTGGGCCGGGCGACCGGGTTCAACCGCGGGATGGGCGGGTCCATGCACGCGTTCTTCTCCCCGTTCGGCAGCATGCCGAACAACGCCGTGGTCGGAGGTTCCGCAGACATCGCGGTCGGCGCCGCGCTCTTCAAGAGGGTCAACAGGCGGCCGGGGATCGTGATCGCGAACATCGGCGACGCCTCGATGGGCTGCGGCCCGGTGTGGGAGGCCATGCAGTTGGCGGCGATGGACCAGTACCGGACGCTCTGGCCGGCGGAGGCCGGCGGCGCGCCCCCGATCCTGTTCAACTTCTTCAACAACTTCTACGGGATGGGGGGGCAGACGGCGGGCGAGACCATGGGGTTCGGCATGCTCGCCCGGGTAGGAGCGGGCATCAACCCGGACCAATGCCACGCCGAGCGCATCGACGGGTACAACCCGCTCGCGGTCGCGGATGCGGTCGAGCGCAAGAAGCCGGTCCTGCTCGCGGGACGCGGGCCCGTGCTCTTGGACGTCGTCACCTACCGGCTTTCGGGCCACTCGCCGTCGGACGCCTCCTCGTACCGGACGAAGGAGGAGGTCGAGCGCTGGGAGAAGGCCGATTGCATCGCGGGCTACTGCGCCCACCTCGTAACGCACGGCATCGCGACGAACGCCGAGCTGACCGCGCTCCGGGAAGCGGCGGCGGCCCGCGTGCTGCGCGCTCTTGAACGGGCCTCGTCGCCGGACCTCTCGCCGCGCGTGGACGCGGCGTTCATCGACTCGGTCATGTTCTCGAACGGACGCGCGGACCGGATGGCGGAAGGAGCTCCCACGGTCCTGATCCCGAAGGCGGAGAACCCCCGGCTCAAGTCGCTCGCGGGGAAGGCGCGGTTCGGGCTGGACCCGGCCGGGAAGCCGCTCCCGCGCAGCAAGGTCTACACGCTCCGGGACGGGCTGTTCGAGGCCATGCTCCACCGGTTCTACGAGGACCCGACCATGGCGGCGTGGGGAGAGGAGAACCGGGACTGGGGCGGCGCTTTCGCCGTCTACCGCGGGCTCACGGAGGCCCTCCCGTACCCGCGGCTCTTCAATTCGCCGATCTCGGAGGGCGCAATCGCGGGGTCGGGATGCGGATACGCGCTCTGCGGCGGCCGGGCGGTGGTCGAGCTAATGTACTGCGATTTTCTGGGCCGGGCGGGCGACGAGGTCTTCAACCAGGTCGCGAAGTGGCAGGCCATGTCCGCCGGGGGCCTGCGGATGCCGCTCGTCATCCGCATCTCGGTCGGGTCCAAGTACGGCGCCCAGCACTCGCAGGATTGGACCTCGCTCATCGCCCACATCCCGGGGCTCAAGGCCATGTACCCGGTCACGCCGTACGACGCCAAGGGTCAGCTCAACCTCGCCCTCCACGGCACCGATCCCGTCATCGTTTTCGAGAGCCAGAAAATCTACGACGTCGGGGAGCTCTTCGTCCGGGAAGGCGTTCCCGAGGGTTACTACGAGGTCCCGGAGGGGGCGCCTGCGCTTCGCAGGCAAGGGCGCGACCTCACGCTGATCACGATCGGGCCGGCGCTGTACACGGCCATGGCTGCCGCGGATGAACTCGAGGCCCGGTACGGGCTTTCCGCCGAGGTCATCGACCTCAGGTTCATCAACCCGCTCGATTACGACCCCCTGTTGGCGTCGGTCAGGAAGACGGGACGCGTGGTGCTGGCGGCCGATGCGTGCGAGCGCGGATCGTTCATCAACGACGTCGCCGCGAAGCTGACCCAGCTCGCGTTCGACGACCTCGACGGCCCTCCCGTCGTCGTGGGGGCCCGGAACTGGATCGCGCCCTGCGCCGAGATGGAGTCCATGTTCACGCCGCAGAAGGCCTGGATCCTGGACGCGATTCACGAACTGCTCCTCCCCCTGCCCGGGCACCGGGTGACGACGAACCGTACCGCGGGAGAGATGCGCCGCCGGAGCCGCCTTGGCCTTTGACGGCCTGCTCGCGGCGCTGAACAGCCCGTCTAGGGGCCGCCGGCTGGCGGCCGTCCGCCGGGCGGGCCGGCTCGTCGCGGCGGGCCGCGCCCCGGTTCCCGTGACCGAGGAGACGAACAACCACGTCCACACGCGGTACTCGTTCAGCCCGTACTTTCCGGCGGCGGCGGCCTGGCTCGCGCGGCGGGCGGGCCTCCGCGTGGTCGGGATCATGGACCACGACTCGGTGGCGGGCGTCCGCGAGATGCTCGAGGCCGGCCGGGCCATGGGGATCGCGTGCACGGCCGGGTTCGAGATGCGGGTCAACCTGACCGGGACCGCGGTCGAGGGGCGCAAGACCAACCACCCCGACTGCCGGAACCTCGCCTACATGTCGTTCCACGGGATTCCGCACGGCCGGCTGGCGGAGGCGGACCGGTTCCTGAAGGACATCCGCGAGGCGAGGAACCGCCGGAACCGGTGGATGGTCGCGGCGCTGGACGCGCTCATGGCCCGGCACCGGCTGGGGACCGTGTCGTTCGGCGACGTCGCCGCGCTCTCGCAGGTCGAGGAGGGCGGGACGATCACGGAGCGGCACGTGCTGCTCGCCCTCGCGCGCGTCCTCGTCCGGAAGGCGGGCCGGGGGCCGAGGCTCGCGCGGCTCCTCCGGACGAACCTTGGAATCGAGCCGGCGCCGCGCCTCCGCGCGTACCTGCTCGACCGGGGCAACCCGCACTACGTCTACGACCTGCTGGGCGTGCTCAAGAGCTCAGCTCTAGACCGGTTCGCGATCGACCCCGACGAGGAGGAGTGCCCGTCCGTCTTTGACGCCGTCCGGCTCGCGAACGCGATGAACGCCCTCCCCGTTTACCCGTACCTCGGGGATGTCCGGGATTCGCCGACGGGCGACAAGAAGGCCGAGGCCTTCGAGGACTCGTACCTCGACCGGCTCGTACCCGAGCTTAAGCGAATCGGGTTCCGCGGGCTGGCGTACATGCCGCCCCGGAACACGCGGGCCCAGCTCCGGCGGGTGAGCCGGCTCGCGCGCCGGCACGGGCTGATCGAGATCAGCGGGGTGGACATCAACAGCTCGCGGCAGTCGTTCAACTGCCCGATCCTGCTCGAGCCGGAGTTCAGGCATCTTGCGGATGCGACGTGGGCGCTCGTGGCCCACGAGCTTCTCGCGAGTCGCGACGAGCGCTACGCGCTCTTCTCGTCCCGCAATCCGCTGGCGCGGCGCCCGCTGGCCGCGCGGCTGGCGGCGTATGCTGAGACCGGCAGGCGGATAGATCCGCGCCGGCCCGACCGGGCGGTCGAAGTCATGAAGGAGGTCCTGGGATGAAGAAGCTGCGGAAGGCGCACGGGCGGGCGGCCACCCCCGTGGAGGGACGGGTCGCCGTCGTCACGGGAGCGGCGCAGGGATTCGGCCGCGAGATCGCACAGGGGCTCGCGGAGGCGGGTGCGACCGTCTTCGTCGCCGATCTCAACCTGCCGGGAGCCCGCACCACCGCGGCCGCAATCAACCGGATCGTCCGCGGACGCGTGATTCCCGTCCGCGTCGACGTGACGAAGGAACCCTCGGTCGCGCGGCTCATGGACACCATCGTCCGGCGGGCCGGCGGCCTCGACCTCCTCGTCAGCAACGCCGGCGTTCTGCAGGCGGGGAGCGTGAAGACGATGGCGGCCGCGACGTTCCGGTTCGTGACCGAGGTGAACTACACCGGGTACTTCCTGTGCGTGAAGCACGCGGCGCGCGTGATGGCCCTCCGGCGCCGTGCCGATCCCTCCTGGACGGGCGACATAATCCAGATCAACTCCAAGTCCGGGCTCGAGGGCTCGAACCGGAACGCCGCCTACGCGGGCGCCAAGTTCGGCGGGATCGGGCTGACCCAGAGCTTCGCGCTCGAGCTCCTCGCGGACGGGATCAAGGTCAACGCGATCTGCCCCGGCAACTATTTCGAGGGTCCGCTCTGGTCGGACCCCGTCCGCGGCCTCTTCGTCCAGTACCTCAAGGAGGGCAAGGTGCCCGGCGCCCGCACCGTCGCCGACGTGCGCAGGTTCTACGAGTCCAAGGTGCCCATGGGCCGCGGGTGCACGGGAGCCGACGTCGTCCGCGCGATCCTGTACGTGGTCGGCCAATCCTACGAGACCGGGCAGGCGATCCCGGTGACGGGCGGGCAGGTGATGCTGAAATGATCCGGCGTGGAAGCGCGGCCGCCGTCGAGGCCGTGGGGCGGACGCTCTCGGTGGAGTGGCGCGGGCTCGTGCCGTACGGCGAGGGGCTCGACCTCCAGCACGAGCTCGTGCGTTCCCGCCGCGACGGCAGGATCGGCGACACGCTTCTCCTGCTCGAGCATCCGCTCGTGATCACGTTCGGCCGCCGGTACGACGCCCGTCACCTCAAGATGCCCCGGGCCGAGCTCGAGGCGCGCGGCGTCGGGATCCACCGGGTCGAGCGCGGCGGCCAGGCGACGGTCCACGCTCCCGGCCAGCTCGTGGGCTACCTCATCGCCGACCTGTACCACCACGGACGCGACATCCACCGGTTCGTGTTCAACCTCGAGGAGACCGTGATCCGGTTCCTGAAGAGGCGCGGCGTCGAGGGCCGCCGGGATCCCGCCAACCGCGGCGTCTGGGTCGGGGACGCCAAGATCGCGTCGGTCGGGATCTCGGTCAAGCGCAACATCACCATGCACGGGTTCTCGCTCAACGTCAGCAACGACCTCGAGCCCTTCTCGTGGATCGTGCCCTGCGGGATCGAGGACGGCCGGGTCGCCTCGCTGGCGGCCCTTGCGGGCAAGGCCGAAGAGCCTTCGGCAGTCGCATTCGAGGTGGCGGACCACCTGGGGCGCGTCTTCGGATATGAGGTCACAACCGACTGACCGGGGGCCGTACGATCGCCTACAATAGGCCTCAACGGATGGAGGGGGAAGGATTCTGAGACCGATCACCGCCGCGCTCGTCCTGTTCCTGGCGTGCCCGCCCGCGCCCGCTGTCGGCGCCGCCCCCACGCTGGACTGGGACACCGCCTACACCCGCACGTTCGCGGGCAACGAAGTGTGGCTGGGCGGGGCCGTGGATGCCGCGGGCAACAGCCACGTCCTCTACGTGGACAATGCCCTCACCCAGAGGTGGGCCGTCTGGGACGCGAGCGGGAGCCTGCTGAGCGACCAGGCCCTGCCCGACCTCGACGGGCAGGTGACCGCCGTGGCGATTGACGGCTCCGGCAATCTCGTGGTCGCCGGCACCCGCGCGAGCGCTTCCACCGGACGCGCCGAGATCATGGCGGCGGTGTTCGCGCCGGCGGGGACACTCGCCTGGGCCTCGACCTACGATACCGGGTACGACAACACGACCTGCGGAGTCGCGACGGACGGGTCCAACAATGTCTTCGTCGCCGGGTTCTACATGGGGACTCTCAACGAGGACGCCGTCCTCGTGGAGTTCAGCTCGGCCGGCGCGTACCAGTGGGCCAAGATCGTGGACTACGGGTCGGACGACGAGGGATACGGGGTCACGACGGACCCGGCCGGCAACTCTTACCTCGTCGGGTCCGAGTGGGAGACGCCCGCCTTCACGCACTACACGTTCGTGGCCAAGTTCGACCCGGCCGGAACGGCCGGGGGATCGAACACATACGCGATCACGATGGACGACTACGCCCGCGCCGCCACGTTCGCGGGGGGGTACCTGTACGTGGCGGTGGACGACCAGTTCAACGTCGCGGTGGCGCAGGTCAATCCCGGCACCTTGGCCCTGTTCAACTCGGGGACGCGGCCGGCCGGGTCCGAGGTCAACCTCACGGGCGGGATCGCCGTGGACGTGTGGGGGAGGGTGTTCGTCGCCGCCCTCCACTGGGACTTCCTGGTGGGCAACTACGACTTGGGCGTTTTCCAGTTCGACGCGGTCCTCAATCCGGGCTGGACCGACATCTACGATGCCGGTGGCTGGGATGCGCTGGCCTTTCCCGTCGCGGCCGCGCGGATGGGAACCGACGCGGTCGGGGGCGTGTATGTGTCCGCGATGGTCACTCCCGCGTCGTGCGTGCTGGGGGCGCAGGATGTCTTCGTCCGGGCCTACACGTCAGCGGGCGCGGTCGCCTGGACGCGACTGCACGACCTGGCTCCCCAGTACTTCGTCTATGGTGCGGCGACCGACGGATCGGGCGGCGTGTACCTGGGACTGGATACAGGCTTTGACCAGGAGCTGGTCCAGTTCGACACCGCCACCGGGGGTTTCCAGTGGGCGAGCGTCCCCGCCGTCGCGGGGTTGTGCAACAACGGCAGTGAAGGCCTGGCATACGCGGGAGGGTCGCTGTACCTGTCCGCCAACTTCATGGACGGGACCACGAATCACGGCGACATGCGCGTGGTTCAGTTCGACACGTTCGGGAACCAGACCGGCGAATTCGCTTTCGGCCTCATCGAGAATGCGCAGGCGGGGCCGGTGGCGACGGACGCCTCCGGGAACGTCTACCTCGCCGGGAGCTTCTACAGCACGACGACCTTCGAGCAGGAGCTCTTCGTCGTGAAGTACAACCCGGCCGGCGCGATCCAGTGGACGCGGACCCGGTCGCTCGCGGTTGGTGACCGGCCGAACGCCATTGCCGTGGACGGCTCGGGCGGGGTCTACGTGGTCGAAGACTGGCCGGACGGGGGAACGGCGACGGACGCGGCAGGCGTGATCCGGCTCGACGCGGCGACGGGCGCCGTGTCGTGGACCCGGACGCTCGGCGGCCCTCCTGGAGACGGCTGTACGGGCGGCGGAGTCGCCGTCCTGGGCGGGGCGGTCTACGTGGTCGGCGGCGACCTGGATGCCGGCGGAGCCGTGGACGGACGGATATGGAAGCTGGACGCGACCGGCAAGGTCGTGTGGACGCGCACCTTCGACGGCGGCCAGGATGCCGAGTTCCTGGCGGCGGTCGGTGACCCGGCCGGCCACGTGGATGTCACGGGGTCGACGGGCGTCTACGGCACGCCGGCAACGTGGGACATCATCACGGTTTCGTACGATCCGTGGGGGAGCGTGCGGTGGAGCGCGTCGTACGATGACGCGGGGGCGTCCGATCTCGGGGAGGCGGTGACGCCGGGATCGGTCTACGTCGGCGGCAGGTCGGGAAATTCTGCCAAGATCCTGCACTATACCGATCCGCCCGACGCCCTGCTCGTGGCATCCCTCGCGGTCTCGCCGCCGACGGCGAATCCGGGGGATACGGTCGAGGTCGTGCTCACGGTCACGAACACGGGAACCGCGGACGCGATCAACATGATGCCCGCGATCGACCTCAACACCGGGGCGGCGAATCTCACGCCCGTGTCCGGACCGATCCCGGCCGGCCCGGTCACGATCACGGCCGGGCTTTCGCAGTTCTTCACCTGGACCTACACGACGTTGCCCGGCGTCTCCGCAACCTTCACGGCGACCGCGTCGGGCGACGACGCCAGCCTCGCGATCCCGGTCTTTGCCGCCGCGAGCGGCGCGGTGCAGAAGATCGTTCCGTGCTCGGACGGGCTGGTCCTGCGGTCGCTTGGCCCCACGCCCGTCTACACCAACGGGGGAGATCAGCAGACGTGGGGAATCGGGTTCAGCATGGCCGGGTCGACGACGGTCTACAACGTCACGATCACGACCCAGCCGGACAGCTTCCAGGGGCGCTTCTACACGGGTCTTCCGCAGGTCATCTCCATGACCGGCGGGATGAAGGTGACCGCGAGCGCGTGGGGCCCGAGCGTGGACGGCCCCTGGACGCCCGGCCCGCCGGCGGCCAGCTCCAGCGATCCGCTCTACATGCGATGGGTGATCCCGACCGTGTACCCGGGCCGCGCCGGGACGATCAGCTGGCAGACGACGCTTCTGGCCGGCCCCGCGCAGAACGTGCTGACGTACCTGAGCGCGACGATGTCGTGCGACGCGGCGGGAACGGTCGGGGCTGACCTGCTGGCATCGGCGACGGCGACTGGCCGGCGGCTGGCCCCACCGGTGTCGTGGCTGGACCTCTGGGGGATGCCGACGTTCCCGTTCACAGGAAACTACTGCGTGAGCGCGGCCCTCTCGGGGAGCCTGTACGTTGCCGGATGGGATGCGGGGACGGGACCCGGTGCGGAATGGTCCGTCCGCAAATACGGTCCCGGGGGCGGGCTGGTCTGGAGCATGGCGTATCACAGTCCGTCGCCGTTTGGCGACGATCTGCCGTTCGGGATCGCGCAGGACGCCTCGGGCCGGGCCATCGTCGTCGGACAGGAGACGAGATCGGACCTGGGGCAGGGCACCAACTGGGAGGTACGCGTCTACGCGCCGGACGGCTCACTGGCGTGGAGCCGATCCTACAACAGCCCGGGTAACGCCGACGATGTGGCGAATGCAGTCGCGGTCAATGCTTCCGGGAGCTTCGTCGTCGCCGGTTCGGAGGACCGGACCGACCTCGGCCAGGGCCTGAACTGGCGCGTGAACGTTTACAGCGCCGCCGGGGCTTTGACGAGCACGACTTCCTACGACGGGCCCGCGAGCGGGGCCGATGCGGCGTTGGCCGTCGCCATCGACTCCGGCGGGAACAGATACGTCGTCGGCTACGAGGACCGGTCCGACCTCGGCGAGGGCCGCAACTGGCTTGTGGTCAAGTACGACCCGGCTTTCAACGTGATCTGGACCCGGACCTGGAACGGCGATGCGGACGGTTCCGACGAGGCCAAAGGCGTGGCCGTGGACCCCCGCGGGAACGTCGTCGTCGTGGGATACGAGACTTCGCTGGCGGGCGGGGTTGACATGCGCGCGATCGAATACGACTCCAACGGCAACGTCCAGTGGACCCAGAGCTACAACTCGTCCGGGTCGAACACCGACGTTGCGGCGGGGGTGTCAGTCGATGCGGGAGGGAACGTGATCGTGGCCGGGTATGAAGATCGGACCGACCTCGGGCAAGGGACGAACTGGCGGGTGTTCAAGCTCGACAACGCGGGCAACATCGTCGATTCGTTCAGTCATGACGGCATTTCCTCGGGGAATGACGCGCTGGCCGGAGTGGCCGTGGTTCCCGGGACGCAGGATGCGGCAGTGGCAGGATACGAGACCGTTGCCGGCGGGTCGCCCTTTGCGGCGGCAGCCCGGCTCGCACTCACCGGGTTCAATCCGCCCCGGCCGGCGGCGGGGCTGACCGCGGTCGCGGGCGGGGCGGCGATCAACCTCTCCTGGACGGTGGCGGTGGCGGGAACGCGGCCGGTGTCCGGGTACCGCGTGTACCGGACGACGACCTCGTCCGTGGCGATCACGGTCGACAACTGGTACGCGGACGTCACCGGAGGAACCTCGAACACGTTCACGGACCTCTCGGTGACCAACGGGCTCCGGTACCGGTACAAGGTCATCCCCGTGGACGACCTGGGGGCGTCGGCCACGTCCAGCATCACGGCAAACGCCATGCTCGAGGCCGCGTTCCTGACCGCCGCGCTCACGGTGGTGCCGGACCAGGCGATCCCGGGCCAGGCCGTGGCCGTCCGGTGCCGGGTCAAGAACACGGGGCTCGCGGTCGCGGAGATGGTGATCCCCGCGATCGAGATCAACACGGCCGCGCTGGCGGTGACCCTGTTCGCCGGGCCCGTGCCGTCCGGTACGGTCTCGCTGGACCCGGGGGCCGCGCGGACGTTCATCTGGAGCTACTCGGCCACGGGGTACGGCCTCGTCACGTGGACGGCGACGGCAACCGGATTCGACACCGGGCTCGGCGGGTCGCTGGCCGCCGCGAGCTCGGCGACGTTGCTCATCGCCCCGATCGCCGTGCTGACGGCTTCCCTCCTGATGCCCTCGGCTTCGTCGACCGTCCTCGTGGGGCAGTGGCTCACGGTGTCGCTCACGGTCACGAACGTCGGCGCGCTGGAGGCACGGGACCTGGTGCCGACCGTGAACTACTGGCCGCCCGGGGCGCTCGAGCTCCAGAGCGGCCCGGCCGGCTCGCTGGACCTCGCGGTCGGGAGCTCGACCGTGCTGACGTGGACCTACTCGGTCTCGGGACACGGGGTCCTGCTCTACACGGCGACCGTGTCCGGAGACAACGGGGCTGGCGGGGTCGTCGCCGCGGGCGCGTCGGGGTCGTGCATGCTCGCCCGGCCGGCCGTGCTGACGTGCAACCTCTCGGTCTCGCCCGGTTCGGCGGCCGCGGGGCAGATGGTTACGGTGCGGGTCACGGTCACGAACACGGGCGACATGCCGCTGACCGGGGTCTATGTCTATTCCCCGCCCCTGACCGCGATTGTCACGGACTCGGTGACACTCACGCTGGCCAGCGGGCCGGTTCCGGTGGGGCCCCTGCTCGTTCATGGCCAATCCGCGACCGCGTTCACGTGGACGTACAGCACCAGCGGGCAGGGATGGTTGTCATTGGTGACAGCCGCGTACGGAACCGATTCCGGATACGGGACCGCATTCGGAGAGCTTGCCGCCGGCTATGCCTGCGTCGTGCCGCTCGGCCAGCTCTCGGTCGCGCTCACGGCGAATCCGCGCGTGGCCCGGCAGGGGGGCACGATCCTGGTCACGATGACGGTCTCGAACACGGGCGCCGTCCCGCTCTGGTCCGTGACGGCTACCGCCTCCCTCGCGATCTCGTCCACGGCGTTCGCCTTTCAGGCGGCCGGGCCGAATCCCGCCTCCTGGAACCTTGTCGAGGCGTGTCCCCAGTCCAACTGCTTCGTTGACACGACCGCCTGTCCGCGCCGGACGTTCACCTGGACGGTGACCGCCCTGGCTTCGGGGACCGTGTCGTTCAGCGCTTCCGTCTGGTGGGCGGAGCCCGTCTTCTGGACCGTCTCGTTGAGCGGCGCGGTGTCCAACACCGTGTTCATCCTGGAGGCGCCGAACCTGGTCGGAAGCGCGTCCGTCACGCCGGCCACGGTTCGGTACGGGACGCCGTTCACGTTCCGGCTGACGGTCACGAACACGGGCGGGGCGACGGTCTGGAACACGTGTCCCTCGCTGTCCATCTCCGATCCGACGCTCGCGCGGGTGGACGTCGGTCCGTCCGCGCTCTGCACGACGCTCGCCAACGGGGCGTCGGCCGACTGGATCTGGCAGTTGACGGCGGTCAATGGCGGAGCCGTCACGCTCACCGGCCTGCTGTCCGGCTTCTACGATACGGTTTCCGGCACGGTGATGACGACCGCGGGGATAAGCACGTCGGCCTCGGCGACGCTCACGGTCACGTCCCGGCCGCCGGGCGAGATCGCGTTGTACCCGAACCCCGTGAACAGCGACGTGGTCACGTGCTATCTCGCGCTCGCGACCGACGCGTCCGAGATCATCCTGGATGCCTACGACGCGTCGATGCACCGGGTCTTCACCGGAACCTGGAGGAACATCTCGTGGCTCGACGGCAACCTGACCATCAACGGCCTGCGGCGGTGGGCGCCCGGCATCTACCTCGTGCGGGCCAGGGTATCGTACGCGAACGGCGTGACGCGGGTGTTCCCGGTCGCGAAACTCAGGGTCCGGCGATGAGGCTGGCCGGGTTGCTCGCGCTCGTGCTGGCCGTGTGGGGCGGATCATCGAAGGCATCTCCCGCGGCGAAGCCGGCTTCGCGCGGGGATCGGCCGGTCCTCACCTCGACCGTGACCGGTGCGCGGCAGGCCGCGATCCGTCCGGCGCCCGGCCGCGCGACGAGACTGGATCCGGCCAAACCCCCGACGACGGCCCAGCGCCGTGCCGCTTTGCGGCGAAGGATCAGCGTGCTCGAGGCCGAGATCGCGGGCCTGCAGAACCAGATTGCCTCCGCATCCACTCCAGGCGAACGCGCGGCGCTCCAGGTCCGGCTGGACGCCCGCCGGCAGGAACTGCTGGCTGCCCGCCGGGCCGACGCCCGGCTCGGCCGGAGGGCGAGGGAGAAGTGAGGATCCCGGGGCGGATCGCACGGTCGGCTGGAACAGCCATCGCGTTCCTGCTCCTCGCGGGCCCCGCCCGGCCCGACGCCCTGCCGGAGACGACTTCCGAGTTCGGATTCCGGCGGGCCGCCTTCCTGGCCCGCGGGATGGCCGCCCGGCCGGTCGCGATGGGGGAGGCCTTCACGGCCGTCGCGGACGACGCCTCCGCGATCTCGTGGAATCCCGGCGGACTCGGGCTGTGCCGGCATGCGCAGGGAATGGTGCAGTACGACGACGCCGGGAACGGCCTCTCGCTCGTCTACGGCGCCGTCGCCCTCCCGGTGGCGCGGCAGATCATCGGCCTGTCGCTGACTTCGCTGTCGTACGGGAACTACGAGATCCGCGATGCACAGGGCAACCTGGGAGGCACGCGGGACGCGCGCGACCTCGCCGTCGCCTTCTCCATCGCGATCGACAACCCGCAGTTCCTGGGCGGGACCACGGGCGTGGCGATCGAGCGCGTGGACGAGGCGGCCGGCGGTGGCGCGCTCTACGGCGTCTCCGCGGGCGGCATCCTGCCCATCATCCCGGGCCTCCGGGCGGGATGGGCGCTCCTGCACTTCGGCACCAAGAAGGACGGCTTCTCCCTTCCCACGTCCGCCCGGGCCGGGATCGCGTGGCTCCTCTCGCCGCGGCTACGGGTCGCGGCGGAAGGGGGCTACGGGATGACGGACAAGTCGCCCCGCGCCTCGCTGGGTGCCGAGCTCTTGCCCGTGCGGGCAATCGCCCTGCGCATGGGCTACGGCTACCGGGGGAAAGACCAGTCCCTGGGCGGGATGACGGGATTCGGCGTCGGGGCGGGCCTGCGGGCCGGCCGGTTCGGGCTCGACTACGCGTACCAGCCGTTCGGGGACCTGGCCGTCAGCCACCGGTTCGCGCTTCTCTACGGGCTCGGGCCCTCGGCGGCCGAGCGGCAGGAAGCCGAGTTCGAGGCGGCGCACGCGCTAGCGCTCAGCACCCTCGGGCCCAGGCGGTCGGGGGAGACCATGATCTCGGCCGAACTCGAGCGCGACGCGACGCAGGCCTACCGGGATGCGGCGGCGGCCTTCGCGGCCGGCGACAACGCGACCGCGGTGTCCAAGGCCACGGATGCCATCAAGCTGAACCCCTTCTACTGGGAGGCCTGGCAGATGAAGGGGAACGCGCTCTACGCGCAGGGAGACGTGCAGGGGTCGGTCGCGTCCTTCAAGAAGTCGCTGGAACTGCACCCGGACAATCCCGACCTGCGCGCGTACCTGACCCGGATAATGCCTGCCGCCGCGCCCACCGTGTCGCCGGCCCGGCCGCCGGCTCCGACGCGGTCCGCGTCCGATGTTTCGGACGCTTCAATCGAGTCGGCTATCGCCCTCTACACCGCCGGCGACGCAGACGGCGCGTGGCGTGCGGCGGCCGCAATCCTGACCGCGGATCGCACCAACTGGGAGGCGTGGCAACTGGTCGGCAACTGCCAGTTGGCCAAAGGAGACAAGGCGAGCGCCCTCGTCTCGTACCGCGAATCGCTCCGGCTCCATCCCGACAACCCCCAGCTCAAGGCCTTCGCCGACTCGCTCGTGCGTTAGAGCTCCGGAACACCCCTAAACCCACGTTCTGGCCGTCGTTTTCTGGTGCTCTCCGGTTGTCCCCGCAAGCGCTGGGAGCCTACACTCTAAGGGTATAGGGGGGAGGGTAGGGGGTATCTCGTTCCAAACACCGCCGCAACAGATAGCAGTATGAGCGGGACCGTGATGTCAGGGCCCCGCGCACGCCGGTTGGCCACTTGGTGGTGTGCCGCCCTGACGATGCTCAGCCTGCCATCCTTGATCTGCGCGGCTACCTACTACGTGGCACCGGGCGGCAACGATACGTGGGCGGGCACCGAGGCGAGCCCGTGGGCGTCGATCAACAAGGCTGCCGACGCCCTCGTGGCCGGCGACACCGTCTACGTCAAGGCTGGGACCTACACCCCGACCTCACGGATTGTCTGCGCCAACTCGGGTACCTACGGCAACCCGATCACATACTCCGCCTACCCCGGGGCCACTCCCGTCGTGGACGCGTCCTCCATCGTGTCCAGCGACTGGTTCGGCGTCTTCACCGTCCAGAGCAAGAAGTTCATCACCATCAAGGGCTTCGACATCCGGAACGCCCAATGGGGTCCGACCAACGCGTGGGGGATATTCGCCTACCAGTCGGAGAACGTCAAGATCCTGAACAACCGGACGTACAACACCCTTTCCGGAGGCATAGCGGCGCGGCAGTGCAACACCATCATATGCGACGGGAACGAGGTGGTGCTGGCCAACAACGACGGCCCGGAGGAGTGCATCTCTTTCGCGAGCGTGACGATCTTCGAGATCTCGAACAACTACGTCCACGATGCCGGGCCGGGGACCAACGGCGGCGAGGGCATCGACATGAAGGAGGGGAGCAACAACGGCAAGTGCTACAACAACCACGTTCACGATGTCCACGGCGGCCGGCCGGGCATCTACGTGGACGGCTGGGACCGGCACACGTACAACATCGAGGTGTACAACAACCACGTCCACCACTGCTACCAGGGCCTGCTCAACTGCTCCGAGATGGGCGGGCTGACCGAGAACATCCGCTGGTACAACAACGTGGTCCACGACTGCGACTGGATCGGGATGGGGGTGGCCGACTTCGGCGGTGGCGCGACCCACCCACTCAAGGACATCTACGTCTTCAACAACACGTTCTTCCACAGCGGATTCGTCCAGGGTTTCGGCGGCGGGCTCTTCGTCCAGAACGACGAGGCCGTGAACGTGGTCATCCGCAACAACATATTCTCTGACAACAAGCTGTACAAGATCACGTTCCCCCAGCAACCCGTCAGCAAGACCGTCGAATACAACCTCTACTACGGCCCGGGGACCGACGAGGGTTCCAATTTCGTGACCGGCAACCCCCTGTTCACCAGCACGGTGACAGGCGACTTCTCCCTGAAATCCGGGTCGCCCGCCGTCAACAAGGCGGTGGCCACGATGGCGCCGGTGTTCGACTACGTGCGCAACATGCGGCCGAACGGGACGGCGTACGACATCGGCGCGTACGAGTACTACGGTACGTCGTCGAACGTCTACTACGTCGCGCCGGGCGGGAGCGACGGCTGGCCCGGCACGGAGGCCCAGCCGTGGGCCACGGTCAACCACGCCGGCGACGTCATGGTCGCCGGGGACACGGTCTACGTCAAGAACGGGACCTACATGCTCACGGACCCCGTCGCCCCCAAGTACTCGGGGGTGAAGGGGAGTCCCATCACCTACTCCGCCTACCCGGGACATGCGCCCGTCCTCGACGGGACCAACATCAACACCTGGGTGTGGGACGGGATCTTCAGGATCGAGAACAGGGCGTACCTCGACATCGTCGGATTCGACGTGCGCAACGCGCAGTGGGAGGGGTCGGCCAACGCCACCTTCGGCATCCTGGTCTCGAACTGCCACCACGTCAACATCGCGAGGAACCACACCTACAACACCTCGGCGAGCGGCATCTTCGTCTCGTCGTGCTCCGAGGTCGTCGCGGACGGGAACGAGGTGGAGCTGGCCTGCAACGACAGCTCGCAGGAGTGCATCACGTTCTCGGACACCGTCAACTTCGAGATCAGGAACAACCACGTGCACAACGGCGGCCCGGGCACGAACGGCGGCGAGGGGATCGACATGAAGGGTTCGGTCCGGAACGGGAAGTGTCACAACAATGTCGTCCATGACATCCCGAACCGCCTCGGCATCTACGTGGACTCCTGGGACAAGGAAGCGTATGGCATCGACGTCTACAGCAACCTCGTCTACAACTGCTCCCACGGCATGGCGACCTCGTCCGAAAACGGCGGGTACCTGCACGACGTCCGCTGGTACAACAACATCATCCGGGACTGCAAGCAGTTCGGTTTCGCCATCGGCAACTGGGGCGAGGCTCAGCCGCACAACGTCGGGAACATCTACTTCACGAACAACACTGTCTTCCAGAACGGGTACTCATATTCCTGGGGGCGCGGGGTGTTCCTGGGGAATCCCTACGCCGCACTCGTGGTCATCCGTAACAACATCCTTTCCAGGAACAACGGGGTGCAGATCCAGGTGGACAATGCGCCGGTCCCCTTGATCGTGGAGAACAACCTGTTCGACGGGGCGGCCGGCACGCCGGGGACGAACCCGGTCAACGGCAGTCCCTCGTTCACGAACACGGCGGCCGGCGACTTTCACCTCAAGCCCGGCTCGCTCGCGATCGACAAGGGCGTCGCTACCCAGGCTCCCGTGTTCGACTACGACGGGATGCCGCGGCCCTACGGCACGGCCTGGGACATCGGGGCCTACGAGATGTCCCAGTTCCCGACGGTCCTGCCCTGGGATGACGCGGCTTCCACCGGGACCAGCCTGGCCGGGATCCTCGACGCGCCCGCCGGCAACCACGGGTTCCTGTTCGTGGACGGCAACGGCCACTTCGCGACGTCGAACGGCCGGATCCGGTTCTGGGGGACGAACATGACGTTCGGGGCGAACTTCCCGGCGACCCAGTCGGACGCCAAGGCGGTGGCCGGCCGGCTGGCCAAGTTCGGGGTCAACATGATCCGGTTCCACCATGCGGACATGGGTGCCGCGGGCAGCTGGGAGAACGGGATCTGGGCCACGGCATCCGAGGCCCAGCCGGACCGGACGCTGTCCGCCACCCAGCTCGACAGGCTCGATTACTTCGTGTCCCAACTCAAGGCCAACGGCGTCTACGCCGACCTCAACCTGGTCGTGTCGCGGCCGTTCTACCCGGGCGCCCAGCTCGACCCGTCGATCCTCAAGGTCGGGTGGAAGACCCGGGGTACCATCGCCATGTTCGATCCGGCGATGATCCAGCTCCAGAAGGACTACGCCCGGGACCTTCTCACCCACACGAACGCCTACACGGGCAACAAGTACACGGACGAGCCCGCGGTTGGGATCGTCGAGATCAACAACGAGAACGGCCTGATGTCGGGGTACATGCTCTGCCTGCTGGACAGCATGCCGCCCTACTATGTCAACGAGCTGAAGACGCAGTGGAACGCCTGGCTCAAGGCCAAGTACGTGACCCACGCGGCCATGCTGGCGGCCGGGTTCGCATACAACCAGGCGCTCGGCCCCGAGATCCTGACGAACTGGAACTTCGGCACCGGCGCCCTGCCGCCCTGGGGGCTCAACGTGACGCCGCCGGCGGTGGCCAGCGGGAGCGTGATCACGGGCGGGGGGCCGAGCGGGAGCAACCAAGCCCTGATCACGATCACGAATCCGGGCTCCAACAGCTGGGAGATCCAGCTCAACCAGTCCGGGTTCGGCGTGACCGCGAACCAGCCCTACACCCTGAGCTTCTACGCCAAGGCGAGCACGGCGAGGTCGGTCATCGTCTCCATCGGGATGAACCACTCCCCGTGGTCTCAGCTCGGCCTCTACCAGACGATCAGCCTGACGACGTCGTACCAGCTGTTCACCTTCCAGTTCGCGGCGACGGCGACCGACGCGAACGCCCGGATCTCGTTCGACATGGGAGCGCAGGCCGGGAACGTGTACCTGGCCCAGGTATCGTTCAAGACGGGCGGCACCTTCGGGCTGGTGGCGGGAGAGAACCTGGACACGAACTCCATGCTCTACATCCCGTGCTCGTCGCACTGCACGACCTCGCCCGTTCCGACCACGACGCGCACGACGGTGGCCAAGCGCGACTTCTCCCGGTTCCTATGGGACACCGAGCGCGCGTACTTGCAGACGATGTACGCGTACGTCAAGACCACGCTCGGGTTCAAGGGGCTGGTCACGAACACGGCCAACTGGTTCGGGACGGCGAACCTCATGGCCGACATGGACTTCGTGGACACCCATGCGTACTGGGAGCACCCGGCCTTTCCGGGCGTGCCGTGGGACCCGATCAACTGGTACATCAACAACAAGGCGATGGTGAACAACCCGGCCGGGGCCATGCCGCCCACGGCGGCGTGGCGCACGGTCGGCAAGCCGATCACGATGACCGAGTACAACCATCCCTTCCCGAACACGTTCGAGGCCGAGTGCTACCCGTTCCTGGCCGCCTACG
>Ga0315294_10000600_pt1 | contig 38808 bp, 28 predicted proteins | sample YL17G13_40_MG_FD_203626 | JGI IMG/M metagenome (GOLD analysis project Ga0315294, IMG submission 203626) | Sediment microbial communities from Yellowstone Lake, YNP, Wyoming, USA - YL17G13_40 | ecosystem: Environmental > Aquatic > Freshwater > Lake > Sediment | place: USA: Wyoming | collected...
GGCACCACCGCCGACGCCTGCGTCGAATACGCCACCGTCACCGTCAGCCCGTCCGTGGTTCCGCAGTTGAACGCCGCCGTGCCCGCCTCCGGCAGGAACGTCGTCCCCATTGGCACCGCGTCCGTGACCACGAACGAGAACCCGGAAGCGGACGAGTAGTTGCTCCAGCAGATCTTGAACCTGACCGTGTCGCCCGAGGCGGCGACCGTGAGTTTCGGCTGCTTGAAGAACTGGATGTCCGCGCCCGTGACGTTGATCGCCGTGACGCCGTTGATCGACCCGTCGCTGGTATCGTTCGCGACCAGGGACTGGAGCCCGAGCCGGTACAGGACGACGCTCACGAACACGCGGACGCCGTTCTCGTCCGGGAGCGACGTGCAGGCCGGCACCGCCTTGCTGCTCGACCAGGTGAAGTTGTACCCGTCCATCGCCGCACCGTCGATCCGGGCCAGGGGATCCGTCGAGGTGAAGCTCGTGGTGCCGCAGTAGTCCTGTTTCGTCGTCCCCGTGTTGAGCACCACGATGACCGTGATCCAGAACGGCGTTCCCGAGAAGACGGTGGCCGGAGTGATGATCTCGTAGTGGACTCCCGTCGAGACGAACGGGGCGGTGAAGAACTTCTCCCGGAACTGCTCCTGGTGGTACATGCCCATGAGCTCGCCCTGCGTACCCGCGGCCAGGAGCTGGATCCGCCAGGAGATCGTGTCGATCTTCGTGCCCGGAAGGGGCAGGAAGCCCACGCACTGGTCCGGCCCCGTCGTGGTGTAGGTCGCCGAGTACCCGCCGCTGCTGACCGCCTGCACGGCCATGCCCGCCGAGTGGGCGAAGAACAGGAGCGAGTACGTGGCCGGCCCCGAGTACTGGTGGAACCAGAAGTCCTGGCCCGTCGACCGGCCGTCCGCGGAGTGGATGACCCGGCCACCCGCCCACGAGCGCATCATGTTGTAGCCGGCGTTCACCGAGATCGGGCCGCCCGACTGCCACTCGATCTTCCACGCGTTCGCCGTCCCTCCGGTGCCGTTCGCCAGCCGTTCCACGATGAACCCCGAGACGAACGGGTTGATCGGACCCAGAAGCCCCGCGTCGGTCGTCCGCGTGGCCGTGTAGTCCCAATACCCCGAGTTCCCGGCGAGGCTCGGGGGTATTCCCTGCGTGGCCATGCTCGAATACCGCGGACGGTAGTGGTAGAGCCGCCACGTGGACGGGACTGCGGCGTCGCAGTTGCCGATCATCATGTTCTGGTTGCTGTTGGCGTCGTGGCCGCAGATCACGTAGAACGTGCCTGGCCCCCCGGGCTTCGACGTGTTGAGCCCGTTCTCGGCGTTCGGCATGTACCCCCCGTGCTCGTTGTAGCCGTAGGGCACCCCCGTGGGGTCCCCGATGCCTCCGTACCCCTGGTAGACGAGGAGCCGGGCGTCCGACGAGATGATCCGGTACTGGCCCTCCTCGTTCCCGACGCATCCCTGGAACGGCATCCACAGGCTCGTCGGATCGATGTCGCTGCCCCGGACATAGGACCAGCTCAGGAGCGCGTTATCCCATTTGAAGATGTGCGCGGTCGTCACGAGGGATGGATCCGGGTTCCCGGCCTCGTTGATGCTCGTGTTGAAGACGACCCAGGACTCGCCGTAGCCCGCCGTGAGCGAGCAGGTCGCCCCGTCGTAGAGACAGCGGCGGTAGGAGTAGAGACAGAAACCGGAATGGTGGAGCGACGTGGACGGGATGAACGTGTGCGCGTCCCCGCCGGCCCCGATCTCGGGCATGAGCATCCAGAGGACGGGTGCATTGGCCGTCAGCTTGAACAGGATCGCGTTCGGCGTCGCCGGACACGGCGGGGGCAGGAAGTATTGGGCGGGCGAACGCTCGGGGCCGCACCCGCCGAACCCGCCGTCGGCGAAACCGCCGGAACAGGTCCCCTGCATGGCCGTGATCGACGCGCTCGCGCCGCCGACATCCGCGAAGGTCCCGGCGCCCTCGTAGAAGAGCTTGCGCAGTTCGAAGTTCGTCGCCTTGTTGAGCGGGAAGAAGTTGATCTTGAGCCCTCCCGCCGGCAGGTCGCCGCAACTGGTGCTTGCGGAGGACTGCCCAACGTAGCTGAAGTACGTGGTACGCAGGACGATCGACGCGAGGTGGATGAACGTGCGCGGGGAGCGCGCGTTCCCGGTGCCACCGACCTTGCCCGTGGACCCGAGCGCCATCACGCTGACCTTGCTGATCGCGGTGGAGCCCGCAGTCACGCCCGCCACCTTGACCTTGGCCTTCCACCTGAGCTCGATGGTCTGGCCCGGCTCGAGATCCATGGTCCAGGTAAGCAGGGTCTTGCCCCCGCCCACGGTCCAGTCCGGCGCTCCGACGGCGCAACCCCCCGTCGGCGTCATCGTCCAGCCGCCCAGGCACTGGTCGGGAAACCCCGTGTCCACGTTCCAGACGTCCAGCTCCGCCGGCACCGTATCCCAGATCGAGAGCCGCCACCAGGTCTTGGACGGTGACTCGTTCCGGATGAAGATCGAGTAGATGATCTCGTCGTCGGGCTGGCCGACCCGGGGCGCAAAGAGAAGATCCTGATCGGCGACCTTCCACATCAGGTACCGGCGGACGACCGCCCCCGCGGGAGGGCTCATGTGCGTGCCCACCGGGCACCCGGATCCCGGGAACGAGGCCGCGGCAACGTTGTCCAGCTTCGCCCCTTCGCGAGCGGCCTGGTCGCCGCTCCCGGGCTCGAAGCCCTCCCCGTTTCCCCAGTCCACGCTGACCTGGAACCGGACCTCCCCCGTCGCCCCGCCCGCGGTCGTGCCCCCGGGCAGGGTCCACCGCAGCCGCATGGGTGGCCCGGGTTCGGGGTCCCAGCCGGGGTCCGGCGCCGGATTCCCGCTTCCGAAGACGTAATGCGTGTCCAGGGGCAGACTGTCCGTGACGACGATGTTCGCGAGCGCGGCGCCCGCCCGGCCGTAGTAGACCGTGTAGGAGACCGTGTCCCCGGGTGCCACCGTGGCCTTGTCGGTAATCTTGGTCACGTACCGGATGTACTTCGTCCGCCCCGTCCGCGCCTGGTCGTAGTTGGGCACCTGGCACCCGCACCCGTCCATGAGTCCGCCGGGCGTGAGCGGGCTGGTCACGTCGTTGAAGGCGAGCCCCATCGTGACCTCGGCCCCGTCGGTCGGGCAGGCGCCCACGTCGGCGTAGACGTAGAGCACGGGCGAGCTCGCGCACTGGTACATCGGATCCCCGCCCGACCACGGCACGTTCCCGTCCCACGTCCAGGCGGGATTGGTCGTGGTTCCCGTCCAGATTCCGGCGTAAGTCATCGTCTGCACCGTCACGCCCTTCGTGGCGCAGACGGCGCTGAAGTAAACGGCCGAGATGTCCGTCCCTCCCACGGCGTCCCCGTAGTTGAACATCGTGAGCCCCACGATCGGGCACGTGGGCGTCCCCGGGCAGTCGTCGTTCGTGCAGACGCTCAGCTGGGACGCGAACACGGGCGCGTACGCCCAGTTGGGGAACAACACGGTCAGCGGGTCGGACGCCCCGCTCGGGCCCTGGTCGAGGAGGCAGTCGGAACTAGCCTCGCGGAGGGGGAGCAGGAACAGGAAGACGAGCGACAATACCACCCCTACCGCACCCGCCAGCCGGAACCGTAACGGTGTCAGGCCGGCCGGCGGCGCTCCCCTTCTCCGCCCCCGCATACCGGCATTATAGCCCCGCCATCAAGGTTCCCGGGACAGCCGGGCCAGTTGCCGGCGCGCGTAGGCGGCATAGGCGCTGGACGGACCCGACCGGGCGAGCGCGGCCTCGAATGCCCGCCGGGCCTCCTCGCGCCGGCCCGTCGCGAGCAGGATGTTCCCCGCGTTCAGGTAGACCTCGGGCCGGCGGCTCCCGGCCGCCATGAGCCGGCCCCAGACCGCGACCGCTTCCGCGGGGCGGCCCGCGCGGTCGAGCGCGAGCGCGTAGTTGTTCGCCGCCCCCTCCCGGTCCGGGAGATCCGGGACCGCGAGCGCGCGGGCATGCCGCGGGAGCGCCTGGGCCACCCGCCCCCCGTTCGCGAGCGCGTCAGCGTACTGGCGCTGGTACTTGCCGTAAAGCGACAGGATCCAGCCCTGCCGGATCGTGAGTCCTCGGGGGTCATGCCCCCACCCCCGGGTCCTCATCCAGAGCGCTCGGCCGGGCCGCATGGCGGAGCGGTCACGGAATACCTCGTATACGAGATCCCGGATCTCGCGGCGCAGGCCCTGTGATATTCCCTCGCGCGACGGGCTGGTGAGGGCGACGGCACGTCCGGCCCGGAGCGCCGCCGCCGCGACCGCGCGGCTCGACTCCTCCTCGGTCTCCGGCCACGCCGGCCGGCCCAGTACCTCGAGCCCGGGAAGGGCCCTTGCGAGCCGGGCGCGCGTGAATGCGCGCGAGAGGAATCCCTCCGGGATAGCGACGACGTCGGACCGGAATCCCTCGACGATCTGGAGGTAGAAGATCGGGTAGATGATGTCGTCTCCGGACTCGAAGAAGACCGCCCTGGGTGGCAGGCCCGCGAGGAGGTTGCGGCCGTAGTCGAGCTCCAGGCTCAGCCGGTTCCGGGAAAGAGCGTGCCGGTTCTGGACCGCGAGCAGGAGCGGGAGCAGCGCCGCCGCGGCTCCCAGCGGCGCTTTCAGCGCCCGCCACCGGGGTGCCCCCGCAGCCGCCGCCGTCATCCCGACGCCGAAGGCCAGGCACCAGACGACGGGCAGGAGGTAGAACTCGCGCCCGGTGATGTCGAGGCTGGCGGCAAAAACGAGGCCCGTAGCCGCAGTCAGCCAGATCAAGGAGGCGGGACCTCCGGCCAGCGCCCATGCGGTCAGCCCAGCCAGGCCGACGGCGATCCCGATCCCGGGAAGTCCCGGAGAAGCCTGGGACGCCAGCTCGCCCAAGGCATCCGACCACCGCGACGCCGCGGATGGTCCCGCTACCTTCGAAGCGTACGTCCGGGCTCGAAGGTAATCGAGCTGGCGGGCCCACGTCACCGGCCGGTCGATCATGAGCGCCGGCCCCTCCGCCGCCCGTATGGGTGGATACTCGAGCTTGGGGCTAAGCCCGGCGACGAAGAGCACGGCACAGACCGCGAGGGTCCGCGGGGACGGCCGGTCGATCCGCCACGCGATCCAGGCCAGCCCGGGCAGGACGTAGAGCGTCTGCAGGTGGTGGGCGAACGAGACGCCGAGCGCGAGCGCGAGGAAGGGCCACCGCCAGCCCGAGATCATCCCCCCCGTAAGAACGGCGAACGCGAGAAGGGCGACGGCGTACTTGTCCGAGATCGCGGCCTGGTACCAGCAGGCTCCCGTCAGTCCCACCGCCAGGCTCGCGACTGCGCCACACGCGGCGGCCGCCGCGGGTCCGGCGCCGAATCGCGCCCGCGCCTCGCGCCCGGCCAACCGGAAGAGCAGGGCGCACGCGCCGGCCGCCGTGGCCGCGGAAAGCAGGTTCAGCCGGAACGCGACCGACCCGACGGGAAAAGCCGCGCACAGCCGGCCCGCGAGCGCGTAGAGGGGATAACCCGGCGCATGCGAGATTCCGAGCGTCGCCGCCACCGTCGCGAACTCGCCCGAGTCCTCGCCCCCGAGGGACGGCGAGAGCCCGAACAGGTACCAGCAAACCCAAGCCAGCCAGACGACCGCGGTCACGCGCTGATTTTACGCGGTACCATGGACGGATGCGCCGCCGGCCAATCCCTTACATGAGGAACTTCTTCCTCATCCTCGCCCTCGAGGGCCTCTGGGCCTTTGGGACCTGGCTCGCCCACCCCATGACCGTCATGCCCCAGTTCGTCCTCCGGCTCGGCGGCACCCCGAGCTGGGTCGGCGCGCTCTCGTCCCTTTGGGCGATCGGGACGGGGTTCGGCGCCGCGGTCATCGGCGTCGTGGCCGCCCACCGGATCTGGCTCTCGCGCTGGACGGGCTGGATGCACTTCGTGGCGATCCTCCCCTGGCCCGTCCTGATCCTGATCACGCTGGCCGTCGAGGCGGGATCGCTCTCCTCCCGGGCCGCTCTCTGGCTCACGCTCCTCGACCTCCTCGTCTTCAACCTCCTGATCGGCACCATGGTCCAGCTCTACTTCGTCATCCTCGCCCGGACGCTCCCCGAGCGCGGGCGGGGGCTCTGGTTCGGCGCCATCTTCTCGGTCTCGAGCCTGGTGGGCTCCTTCGCCCCGTGGGCCGCCGGACGCTGGTTCATCGGCGAGTCCGCGGACCTGGCCGACTACGCCCGCATCTTCGCCGTCACCACCTTGTGCTTCATCGTGGGCACCGTGCCGTTCTTCTTCCTGCGGGAACGGCCGGGAGTGCCCGAGCCGCCCCGGACGGTCCGCCGGAACCTCGACCGCCTGATCGACCGGTGGCGCGGGGCAACCCAGCTTCGCCGCTACCTGGGTTACCGGTTCGTCCTCGAGGTGGGGGCGCTGTGCGGCGGATTCGCGGCAACCTACGCCCGGGAGGAGGCGCGGTTCACCGAACACCGTGTCACCCAGCTCGGCATCCTGGTCGTCGCCAGCGAGGCGGTCGCCAGCCTCGGGTTCGGCTTGCTCTCGCGGTGGCTCGAGCGCGGGCGCTCTGGGCTTCGGGGCGGATTCCTGCGGGCCCAGGCGGTTGCCCAGGCGGTGTCCTTCGTCGCGCTCGGGTTCGCCGCCGCCGGGCCCGCGGGGCCCGCCGCGGTCGTCCTCATCCTCGCGATCGGGGTGCGCGTCTGCGCCGACTTCGTCCTGCACTCGAACATCCTGCTGACCCTGGGCGGAAAGCATGCCCGGCTGGATGCGCTGGCGCTCGGCGCGATCACGATCATGCCGGCGTCGATCCTGGTCCAGTACGGAGGCGGGTGGGCCATCGAGCTCTTCGGCCACCGTCCCGTGTTCTGGGGGGCCGTGCTCGTGGCGCTCCCCGCGCTCGCCGGTCTCTGGCGGCTCGGCGGACAGCTCTCGCGCCCGCGCCGCCGTGCTACACTGGCTCAATCGTGAAAAGGCTTTCGCTCCGCCGTCATGCCCCGTGGTTCTTCGCGTCCCTTCTGCTGGGCGCCTGCGCCACCAAGCCCCGGCCGCCGGCGTTCAACCTTTACGTCCACACCCGGATAGCGGTCGTGCCGTTCGTCAACGCGTCCACGGATGGGTCCCTGGCCCAGGACGTCCAGGGCGCGGTCGTGGCCGAGTTCCGCCGCCTCGGCGCCGTACCGCTGGCGGAAGCGCCCGCCATCGCGACGGGTGAATACCTCGCCGGGGCTGAAGAGGGGGAAGCCCCGGTCTGGCCGTGGGAGAACGCCGGCTGGAGGGAGGAGATCGCCAAGGAGACGGGTTGTGATCTGATCCTCGCGGGCACCGTCGGAAGCTACCAGGAGACGCTCGCGGTCGAGGAGCCCAAGCGGGTGAAGTCGCGGATAACCTACGGCTGGCGGTGGGGATGGTCCGAGCAGGGATCCGTCCACCTGGACGGGACCATGCGGCTCGTGGATGCGAAGACGGGCAAGGTGGTCTGGAGCCGCGTGGTTCCCGGCGACGGCAAGCAGGGGCGCTGGACCGAGCTCGACTGGCCCGGCGAAACGTCCTCGGCCCCTTCCGAAGGATGGGATGCGCTCGTGGCCCGGGCTGCTCCCGTCCCCGCTTCGCGCGGCGCCGACGGGCTCCTGCGCGGCGCCGAATCCCTAGTGAGCGCGGCACGCGCGGAGGCGATCGCGGAGTTCGTCCGGACTCTTTCCACCGACTTCCTGGGGCGGGACGGCTGGCAGCCCCCTGCAAAGCAGCAAGGAGATCGCCCCTCTCCGTGACCGCTGTCGGGCCGACCGGCCTCCCTATAATTGGAGAAGAGCCCGTGCACCCGCTCAAAGGACTGCTCTCGGACGAGCTGGAAACGCTCGCGGTCGAGGAAGGCGCCCGCCCCTTCGCGGGACGCCAGCTCTTCGGGTGGCTCTATGCCCGCGGCGCCGAGACCTTCGAGCTGATGACCGACCTGCCCCGTCCGCTCCGCCAGCGCCTCTCCGAGCGCTACCGGCTCGCCGAGGGAAAGGTCGCCGCGGACATCAAGTCCGCGGACGGTTCATCCAAGCTCCTGGTCGAACTGGCGGACGGCGCCCGGGTGGAATGCGTGATCATCCCCGAGGGCCGGCGGGTCACCCTCTGCGTCTCGACCCAGGCGGGGTGCGCCCGGGGGTGCGCCTTCTGCGCGACCGGGGGCGGGGGCTTCCGGCGCGACCTCACCGCGGGCGAGATCGTGGAACAGGCGCTCCTCGCCCGGCGGCGGGCCGCGCTCACGAACGTCGTCTTCATGGGGGGCGGCGAGCCGCTCGACAACTACGACAACGTGCGCCGGGCCGCCCTCCTTCTGACCTCGCCCAGGGGATTCGGGCTGGGAGCCCGGCACGTCACCGTCTCCACCGTGGGGATCGTCCCGGGGATTCTGCGTCTTGCCGAGGACCGGGTGCCGGTTAGGCTCACGGTGTCGCTCGCGGCCCCGGCAGACGACCTGCGGGTCCGCCTCACCCCCGTCGCGAAGCGTTGGCCGCTGGACGAGCTGGTCAATGCGGTCGAGACCTGGGCGAGGACGACCCGCCGGGACCCCACTATCGCCTACGTGCTCCTCAAAGACGTCAATGACTCCGCGGCTCACGCGCGGAAACTCGCCCCGATCGCCCACCGGCTCCGGGCGAGGGTGAACCTCATCCCCTACAACGCCGCCCGGGGGTTCGCCCGGCCGGCGCCGGAAACCGTCCGTCGCTTCCATGAAGCCCTCATCCGGCTCGGCGTCGTCGCCCTCGTGCGCAAGGAGCGGGGAGGGGACGTGGCGGCCGCCTGCGGCCAGCTCGCGGCCGGCGCGCCGGCGGAGTCCGGCCGGTGACGGGTGCCCGGCGCGCTCTCGCGGGACTGGTCCAGCTCGGGGTCGCCTACCTGGCCACGGCGCTCCTAGCCGCATTCGTCACCATCCGGTTCTTCGCCCACGGCACCAGCGTGGCCGTCCCTAGCCTGGTCGGCCTCGATCTCAAGCAGGTCCGGCAGGCGCTGGCGGCGCGGCGGCTCGAGGTCACGCTCGGCGGGGAGGAATGGAGCGAGACCGCGCCGCCCGGCTGCGTCATCGCCCAGCAACCGGCCGCCAACACGCGGGTCAAGCGCGGACGCCGGGTCAGCATCGTGGTCTCCCGCGGTTCGGAGAAAGTGACGCTCCCTTCGCTCACGGACTCGACGCTGGACGACGCCGAGTTCCTTCTCCGCCAGCTCGGACTCGAGCTCGCCGGGGTCTCGACCGTCCCCTCCGCCGCTCCCAAGCGGCGGATCCTCGCCCAGTCCCCCGTCCCGGGTACGACGGTCACCCGCGGTCTACCCGTCCAGCTCCTCGTGAGCGACGGGAGAGCGCCGGCCAGCCTGGCCATACCGCTCGTGACCGGCCTGCCCACCCGGGACGCGCTCGCGCGCCTGCGGGAAGCCGGTCTCAAGATCGCGGACATCACCTATGAAACCGCGACGGCCTACGCCGACGGAACCGTCTTCGCCCAGGACCCGGCGGGCGGGTTCCGCGCCGCGGCGGGAGACACCGTACGCCTCAGGGCCGCGCGGTCCGCGACGTCGAGCGGACTCGCCCGGTTCGTGTCATTCAACTTCACCGTGCCCGATGGGCCGGCCCGCCGCGTCCGGACCATGATCGTGGACGAGGCGGGCACCGTGGAAGTCGGATCCAGCGTTGAGGAGGGAGGCCGGGTGCTCCGGTTCTCGACCCGCGTCCAGGGCGACGCGGTGGCTCAGTTCTTCGTGGGGGGAACCCTCGTGGAGGAGCGAAAGCTGTGACGGCGGCGGCCGAACCGGACCTGCCGTTCCGTCACGACCGCGTTCACGGGAGCGTCCCAGGGCTCCCGGGGCAGGCTCTCAATGACCTGAAACTCGAACGCGAGGCCGACCGCCACCGCCGGCGTCCCGGGCAGGAGCCCGTCGTAGTAGCCGCCGCCGAATCCGAGGCGGTCGCCGGACGGCGAGAACCCGACCCCCGGCACGAGCACGAGATCGGCATCGGCGGGGTCCACCCGGGTCGAGGGATCGTCCGGAGGTTCCGGGATCCCGAAGGCGCTTCGCTCCAGCCGCGTCCGCGAGTCAACGCGGTGGAACGCGAGGCCGGCGCCGCGCCCGTGCGGCGGACCGATGACGCGCGGCAGGGCCACGACGCGCCCCTCGGCCAGCGCCCGGCGGACGAGCGGACCCGGGTCCACCTCGCCTCGCATCGCGGCATAGGCCAGGATCAGGCGGGCCCGCCTCCAGGCCGAGAGCCGGCGCACCCGGCTTGCCACCGCGCGGCTGTGCCGTGCGGTGCGCCATCGCGAGCCGGCCGCGCGCCGGGCGAGGATCGCCGCACGCAGGGCGGTCTTCGAGGATACGGGTTCCGCTCCCATAGCCGCGGTCATTCTACCAGCGTCGTCCTGCTGGCCCTGCCCCTGGTTCTGACCGGTTGTCTGCCTCTCCTCCTCGGAACCGCCAGAGTCCTCCACCCCGGCGAGCTCTCCGTGTCCGTCGGCGGCATGGCCCGCACGACCAGCCTCCCCCCCGGCATCGCCCAGCCGGGGCCGACCGCCGCGGTCTTCGAAATGCGCGGCGGGCTGCCGGGCGAGATCCTCGACACCGGGATCACGGTGCAGGCCCCGTGGAGCGCAGCCTGGGACCTGAAATGCCAGGTCCTGCACCAGGAGAGGTGGTATCCCGATATCGCTGTGCGAGCCGACTTGGGAGTGCTCCAGCCCTCGTTCGGTGCTGCGCTCCTGGTCTCCCGCTCGGCAGGCCCGGTCACCGTGACGCTGATGGCCGGCCGGGATCGGCGCAGTGAACGGCTCTGGCAGGTCCGCTCCGGCCCGAACTCGATAACCTTCCCGAACTACGTCAAGGATGTGCAGGCCTGGGGCGTGGGCGCCGAGTACGAGCTCGACCCCGATCAGGATGTGTTCGCCGGCGTCGTCTGCTGGAATCCCACGACGCGCACCCTGAATCCCAATCCCAGGGCGCCGTCCGGGGTGAACGAGGAGCCGACCTACGCGATCATGGCCGGTCTCCGGATCCGATGGAGGCTCGCGCGGCCGCCCGCTCCCACGGCCGTCCTGACCGCCCTGCGTGGCTACGTTCTGAGCGAGCCGACGCCGGAGCAGTTCGAGATCGGCCAGCCCGGTATCTACCGGGCGGTGGTCCTCCTCGACGGGGAGACCCGGATAACGGCGGACGGGAAGCCGGCCACGTACGAGGATCTCAAGCAGGGACGTGCGATTCTGGTCCAGGGATACGCCCTGCCGCGCGCGTCAACCTTCCTCGCCCGGACGATCGAACTGCAGTAGGCTTGAAGCATGCTCATCCGCGCCCCCGCCAAGATCAACCTCTTCCTCCGGATCGGGCGACGCCGTGCTGACGGCTACCACTCGATCGTGACCCTGTTCCATGCCGTCGGGTGGTTCGACGACCTGCGGGCGGAGAAGGCGGACCGCATCGTCCTCGAAGCCGCGGGCCTCCCTTCGCCCCGCGGCGCCGGCAACCTCGTCCTCCGAGCCGCGGACCTGCTCCGGCATGAGACTGGCTGCACGCGGGGAGCGAGCATCCAGCTCCACAAGCGGATTCCAGTCGGCGCCGGGCTGGGTGGCGGTTCCTCCGACGCGGCAGCCGCGCTTCTCGGCCTCAACCGGCTGTGGCGGCTCCAGCTTCCCCGCTCGCGCCTCCTCGCGCTCGCCGGAAGGCTCGGCTCCGACGTTCCCTTCTTCCTCCTGGGGGGAGCCGCGGTGGGCACGGGCCGCGGCGAGCGGCTCCGTTCCGTTCCATCGCGCCTGCGGGCCTGGGTGGTCCTGGCGAAACCGTCGTTCGGCGTGACGACGCGGGACGCATACGCCGCGCTGGATCGTCTGCCGCCTTCCCGGCGGCCCTCCCCCGCGGTCCCCTTAAGCGACGCCGTGCGAGCGGTGCGCCGCGGCGACCTGAGCGGCCTGCGCGTGCACAACGACTTCGAAGCCGTCGTCTTCCGCCGTCACCCGCGCCTGCTCGCGCTCAAGAAGGCCCTGCTGGCCTCGGGAGCCCGGGCCGCCGTCCTCTCCGGGAGCGGCTCGGCCGTGGTCGGGATCTGCGGCTCGGCCGCGACCGCGCGACGGACCGCGCGGGCAATCAGGAGGGAATTCCGGGTCTGGTCGGTCTCCGCCCCGCTCGTCAGCTAGCGGTCAAAAATCCCAGAGGCCTTTCGGGACTTCCGCCGGCAGTCCCAGATCCAGCGGCTTGGTCTCCCCCGTCGCCGTGATGAGATCGCGCGGCACCCCGCCGTTGTCATAGGAGAGCTTGTAGCGCTGGCCGTCGTCCAGCACGACTTCGTCGATGCGGCCGCGCTTGTTCGTCGGTTGCTCCAGATCCGAGGTGTAGACGAACCGGATCCACCGGCCGTGGTTCTCCCGCAGGTACTCGGGCTGGCCGAACTCCTCGTTGTAGCTGATCTCGACCCAGTCCCCCGTCGAGTCCTGGGCCCGCACGAGGTGGTTCCTCGAGTCGTAGGTCCAGCGGGTGTTGGTCCCGTCCGACCGGTCGAGCCGCAATACGTTGAGCGCGTCGTCGGTTGCCCGCCGCTGATCCGTGGATTGGGGCGTCCCCTGCTGGTTCGGGTTGTCGGTGCGCTGGGTCTCGGCGCGTTCCACGATCACGCCCCGCTCGTCGTACTTGTCGGTCACGACCGTGTGAAGCTGGCCCAGGACGATCTCGGTCGTCCGGTCGAGTGCCCAGCGGTAGTTCAGCCGCATGACCGGCTGGCCGGAGTCGTCCATGATCTCGGCGATGCGGTCCTTGGTGTCGTAGAGGATGCCGAACACGACCGTGGACTTGAGCCCGACGGGATCCCGGCGGCGCACCTCGGCAAGCCGCCCGTCGCCGTCGTACCGGTACTCGGCGCTCTGCTGGGTATTCGACGTGACCCGGGCAAGCCGCCCGTTCTGGTCGTACTCGTAGAGCATCTGGGTGCCAGACGTGGACCGGATCTGCGTGATCCGCCCCTCGGCATCGTAGGTGAAGACGATCGCGGGCCCCTCCACGGAAGTCTCCGGCGTCTCCGAACCCTCCTGGAGCCTCATGCCGGGCACCAGGCCGGTCTCGGTCCTGATGTTGCGGACCTCGACCAGCCGGCCTCCGTCGTACTTGAGCCGCAGCCGGAACGGAAGCGGATTCCCGATCTCCTGCAGCAGCCCGGCCGCGTCGAACTTCAGGAAGAAGCCCGTCTCGTCCGTGACGAGATACCCCGTGCCGGAGCGCGTGAGGGCGTCGTCGAATCCGTCGGGCGACTTCCACTTGTCCGGCCCCTCGGGCTTGTAGCAGAACCGGGAACCGTCCCAGCGCGTGTACTGGATCGACATATCCTCGTTGAAGTCGAGCCGCACGGCGAAACTGTGCGTCCAGCCGGGCCCGAAAGGTCCGGGGGACCGCTGCAGCCCGTTGTAGATCCGGTAGCACATGACGTTGAGGCCGCGCCAGAGGGCGGCCGCGTCAAGCGAACACACGAAGAGATTGCCGGTGAACGTGTTGATGACGGGCGAGACCGTCAGCCCCTGCCCGAGCGACGCGTCCGCGCCCATGGCGTTGGCGTACATCCGGCTCATCAGCGCGGAGAGCTGGGTGATGAAGGCCTGCGTCTTCTCGTCGTTGACCCCCGCCGGGAATAGCTGGGCCTGCTCCCGGGGCGTGTTCAGCGGCATGAGCGCCCCGCTCGCGACCGGGTACGGGGAGAGCCGGGGCTGATCGAGGAAGACGCCGCTGGGCAGGCTCATCCGCAGCAGATCGACCTGGGCGAGCCGCTCCTGCCTCCTCGGCAGGGCGATGCGGACCGCGATCGGCTGGTGGTTGGACTTGACCGTCGGGATGCCCAGTCCGTCGCGGACGAGGAGGGTCAGGCACATGGACCCCGGGATGATGGGCTGGTCCGAGCCCGGGTAGGAAGCCTGCGTCTGCGCCCCCGCGCACCCGTGCAGTAAAGGAACAGCCGCGACCGCCAGCATGACCAACATCCCCTTCGTGTTCATCTAGAGATCCACCTCCTTGAAGAATCGATCGTAAGCTTCCACGGCCCGGCCCACGACGCGTTTCACCAGCCGCCGGCCGCGCTCCGTCAGGGTCAGCTTCGGCGCGCCACCCGCGCGCTCGAGCCGGCCCAAGAGCGCGGGGTCCGCTTCCAGCCCGAACCGGCGTTTCAGCTCCAGCGCCATCTTCATCTTGACGACGGGATCGGCGGCGGTAAGGGCGGTCCGCAGCATCTCCCTGATCTCCACGATGTCGGAGAGGTCGATTCCCTCGCGCTTGAGCTCCCGGACCGCGGCGGGGTCGTATGACCCTATCGCGTCCGAGACCACGGGGGCCGCCGGCATGCCCGACTCCCCCCGCCCTGCGCCCGCCGGCCCGCGCCACGCCGCCATCCCAACCCCGACGGTCGCCGAAACCGTCGCGCTGAACAGGAACAGCGTCTGGAACCTCGTCATGCCGTGCTCATTGTCCGCCACGCCCCCCCTCGAGTCAACGTCGCTAGAATGTGTGTCATGCCCCCGGCCCATGCGGTCCCCGCCCGGCCCGGCCACGTCGCCATGGCGCGCGAGCTCCTGGACGAGACGCGGCGCGCCGGCGGCCTCGCGCCCGTGGACCTAGGCCGCTTCTGGGCCGAGGACGAGATCGCACACCGCGACCCATTCTCGCAGGCGATCCCGCGGGTCCCGTTCGGGGGCACGCTGAACAATCTCTGCGTCTTCGACGAGCTGAAGGTTCCCGAGGACGTCTGGCGGTGGGACCACGACCAGGCCTGGCGGCTTGAGCTCGCGCGCGCGTACAACGACCGCGCCGAGCGGATCGTGGGACGCCGTATCGTCTCCGAGGACCCGGCGCCCGATCCCGCCGCCGCCTACCCGGCGCCCGGCGGCCTGCACGACGTGTTCGAGGCGCGCAACGAGTGGCACGGGCAGTCCTGGTGGCTTAAGGCCGCAGCGCGGGATCCCGGCGAGCTGAGCGCCCTCCTCGACCGCGTGGATCGCAGGGACTTGAAGTCCGTCATCCTGCCCCCGGGCTGGGAAGGGGCGAAACAGCGGCTGATGCCCCGCGGGATCCGCCCCCCGCTCTACCGCTGGCAGCGGGGCCCCGTCACGTTCGCGATGTCCGTCTACGGCGTCGAGAACACGATCGAGCTCCTCATGGAGAACGAGCCGCTGGCGATCCGGTTTCGCGACGCGATCAAACGGGTCATGCTCGGGATCGTGGACCTGCTGGATGCCGAAGCCGGGTACGCTCCGGGCGAGGCTCCGGGCGGGTTCCAGTTCAACGACGATCAGTGCGCGATGCTCAATCCCGCCATGTACGGGCTTTTCGGCTGGCCCATCCTCAAGGCCCTGTTCGACCGGCTCTCTCCGAAACCGGACGACCATCGAGGTCAGCACTCGGACTCGGCGATGGCGCACCTGCTTCCCCTGCTCGGCAGGCTCGACCTCACCTACGCCAACTTCGGCCCCACGCTGACCGTGACCGAGATCCGCGAGGCTCTGCCCCGCGCCGTCATCCACGGTCAGCTCGCTCCCTACACCTACAGCCGCAACGACTCGGAAGGCATAGTGCTCGAATGCCTGCGCGACGTCGAGATGGCGCGCCGGAAGCGCGGCCTCGTCTTCGAGACCGCCGGATCGATCAACGAGGGGACCTCCCTTGCCAGCATGCGGCTGGCGATGTCCGCGCTCGACCGGTTCGGCCGCATCGGCTAGAATTGCGGCGATGCGACTCCGGATGCTGGTTCCGGTGGCGCTGGCGGCCCTCGCGGCGGACGCCGGCGCGGCAAGCCGTCCGCCCGCCGCGAGCGCGAGGAGGCCCCGCATGCAGCTCACGAGTCCGGCGTTCAAGGAAAGAGCCCGTATCCCGAAACCGCACACGTGCGACGGCGCCAATGTCTCGCCCCGCCTCGACTGGACCGGCGCGCCCGCCGGGACGAATAGCTTCGCGCTGATCATGGACGATCCCGACGCGCCTCCCGGAACGTGGGTCCACTGGACGGTCTGGAACGTGCCGGCGTCGGCGACGTCCCTCGCCGAGGGGCTCCCGAAGGACGCCGACCTCGCCGACGGAAGCCGGCAGGGCCGCGTCTACGGTGTGAAGGAGTTCTCGAAGACCGGGTACTGGGGGCCGTGCCCCCCGCCCGGCAAGCCGCACCGGTACATCTTCCGGCTTCACGCCCTCGATTGCGCTCTGGACCTGCCGGCCTCCACGAACCGCTTCCAGCTCGACGCCGCAATGAAGGGCCGCATCCTGGCCTCCGCCGAGCTGGTGGGTCTCTACTCGCGATAACGAAGGGAAGGACCGGGCGGCTAGAGGGCGCCCGCTTCGATCATGAGCTCCAGCGGATACCTTTCCTGCGCGAGTGGCAGAGCGACCGGCGCCCTCAGCCGCGCCGACTCGTGGACCGCCATCACGATCTCCTGGTCCGCGAGCGCGGAGTCGCCGCCGAGCGGATGCGGCTCCCCCCCTAGGATCATGCGCGCGAACTGGCGCGGGATGAACCCGGAATCGGCGGCCTCGAGCGCGGCCACCGCATGCCATCCGCCCGCGGACGCGTCCTCGATCAGGAGCGTGTCGCCGGCCTGATCGCCCGCGCGCCAGATCCGCCCCGTCGTCCCGAGTACCTCGATGTCCTGGTACCGCCGGCCTTGTGGCTGCATGCGGCCCGTGAACACCTCCGCGCGCAGTCCGGTCGCGAACTCGAACACGGCCATCGCCCCCGACTCGATCGGGTGGCCGTATCGCCACCCGCCGGAGGCGTCGTATCCGGCGCCCCGGGGCTCGCCCGGCGGCACGGGGTCGCGGCATACCTGACCGAACACCCATTTCACCGCCGCATCGCCGGCCAGGGACCTGATCGAGTCGATCGTGTGGGTGCCGTCGCTGAGCATGTCGCCCGCGCACGATCCCCGTATCAGCTCCACCTTGCCGATTGCCCCCGCCTCGATCAGCCTGCGCATCGTCCGGCATACCCGGTCACACCGGCGCTGGTGGTTCACGACCAGCGCGCAGGAAGCCTTCCGGCACGCCTCGACCATCCGCCGCGCGTCTCCCAGATTCACGGCCATCGGCTTCTCGCAGAACACGCCCCGGGCCCCGGCCTCCGCCGCCGCCAGCGCCAGCGCCGCGTGCGACGCGGTTGGCGTAGCCACGACCACGACCTGGGGGGCGTTGTCCGCGAGCATCCGGGCGTAGTCGCCGACGGCCGCGGTTCCCGGAAACGCGGCGGCGAACTGGGCAAGCCGAGTGGCGTCGAGATCGCACCCCGCCACGAGCCGGTACTCGGACAGCGCCGCGAAGGCCTTCGCGTGCGCCATCCCCATCCCGCGCAGTCCGACCACCCCGACGGTGAGCGGATCGCTTAGCGGGGCGACGGCAGGCTCCGCACGAACGCGAGACTGCGCTCGAAAGCCACGACCGGGTCGTTCCCGCTGAAACTGGGCGGGATGAACTCGATCTCCATCACCAGGTCCTGTGGCCGGGAGGCGTGAGCGAGGAGCAGATCGTACGCCTCCCGCAGGGGCACGTCTCCGTCGCCGATGACCGACGGCCCGACCTCGAAGTGCAGGGGCCGGGCCTCCGGCCGCGGAGCGACCACGTGATCCTTGAAGTGCGTGCCGACGACGAACGGCGCGGCCTCCCGGAAGGCGGGCAGGGGCGCTTCCCCGATCAGGTACGTATTGCCCGTGTCCAGGAAGACGCCCAGGTGCGGGACCCGGCGGCACAACCCCACGAGGTCGGAACAGTAGTAGTCCCCGTGGTTCTCGATGCCGAACGGGATCCCCATGTCGTGGCACCGGGCGACGACCGGGACCAGGGCCTCGGTGAGCAGGTCCATCTGGCGGGCCAGCGATGGCTCGCGCGTGAACCGGTGCACGGACCCTCCCCCGGTGGTCACCAGCGGGCACCGGGCCAGCGCGGCGTACCTCTCAAGTTTCGCAAGCTGGGCCTCCGTTTCCCGGAACATCGCCGCCCGGTCCGGATTGAGCCATCCCGCCCCCACGATGAGGTGAAGCGCCAGATCGTGATCGGCAAGGTATCCCCGCACGGCATCCCGCTGGGCCGCGCTCAGGCGGTCGAGCTCGGACACTCCCACGCCCGTCATCGTCAGCCCGTAGTGGTCAAGGAACTTGAGCTTGGCCATGAGCGGATCCTTGTCCCGCGTCAGGAACTGCTCCGCCCAGACGAGCGCGTAGCCCCACGTCATGGCGTTATCTTACCCCCGGCGACCCGCCTCTGTTAGAATTTCCGCGTGCCACGGCCGAGTAGCCCGATCCTGCCATGCCGGTCCTTGCTCCGGTTCATGCTCGCGGCCGGGCTCGCGGGAGCGGCGGCGCGCGGCCGGGCGGTTCCGGTGGAGGCCGCGCTGGCACTCGAACCGTGCGTCGCCTCGATCGGGGATTCCGTCGGCGTAGCGTTGACCGTCACCAACACGGGAACGGACGCGTTCTCGCTCGTGAATCCGTGGCTGGACATGACCTCCGGCGCCGGTCTCGTCACGATCACGGCCGTACCCTACCAGAGCGCATCGCTGTATCTGCCCCCGGGGGCTTCGGCGGCCTTCACCTGGACCCTCACGGTGTCCGGGACGGGCACGGTCATGCTGACCGGGCGGGCGGTCGGATACATCAACTCCCAGCCGTACACGGCGGCTTCTTCCGCGATCCTGGTCATCCCGGTTCCGTCCCAGCCCGCCATCCGGGTCCTGAACAACGTCCTGCGGCCCGGCAGGACCGCCACGATCGTCCTGCGCGGAACGGCCTCGGGCGCGGTGACCCTCGTGGTATACGACGAGAGCGGTGCGCCGCTGGGACCCGCGGCGGCGGGGACGGTTGCGCTCGACAAGAACGGGTACGGGTCCGTCCGGTTCGACGGCGCCGTCCGGGGCCGCCGGCTCCCGACCGGCGTCTACTGGATCGCCGCGTCCGGGGCCGTATCCGCCAAGGCCCCGGTCCTGGTGACGTCGCAGTGACCGGCCCCCGGTCCCTGCGCATCTTCGCGCTGGCTCTCCTCTTCCTCGCCCCGGTGCCCCGCGCCGCCCGCGGGTACGGCGGCCCGGGGGCGCTGGGGGTCGAGCTCAGCGCGCGCCATGCCGCGAGCGGCGGCGCGGGCGGCGAATACGACGTGCTCGGCGTGGCCGACAGCCCGGCCACGCTGACCGCCCAGCCCGGGCAGTTCGACGTGAACGCGGGAATCGGGCTCCTCTTCAACTCCGCCGAGCGCGCCCTCGGCCTCGGGTTCGGCTGGATGAACGGGTCGCCCGGGAGTCTCGGCTACGGGCTCGCCGCGATCGTGACGCAGGTGTCGGTCAGGGGCTTCGACGAAGTGGACGAGCTCGGGAACGCGACCGGAGGACGGGTCTCCCCCGTGGCCCGCCGGATCGACCTGGCGGCGGCCTGCCAGCGCTCGGGGATCTCGGTCGGCGCTTCCGTGGGGGCTTTCGCCGAGTCCTACGGCACACTTCCCGGCGGAACGGTGGACGGACCGGGAGGAATGCACGGGGCCGCAGGAGTCCTCGCGTCGTTCGGCCGCTGGCGAGCCGGCGTCGCATACCGGTTCCGGCCGCGGGATGCGGGCACCGGAACCCGGGACGTCCTCGGTGCAACCGGGGCCGTGGACCTGTGGGGAATCCGGCTCACCGGCGACCTCGGAGTGCCGCTCGCCGGCCCGCCGGGCCCGCGCGCGCTCGCAGGAATCCGTTGCCCCGCATCCGACGCGTTCGATCTGCGGGCGGGATACGCGGTATCCTTCGCGTCGGGTGTCCGGACGTCCCAGGGGAGTTCCGTGCGCCTCGGCCTCTCCCTGCGCTCGACCGGGGTGGGAATGGACTACACCATCGTCGTCCCCCTCTCTGCGGGACTGGGAGTCAGCCACCTGATCGCCGTGGGCCGCGCCTTCGGCACCCGGGCCCGGACCGCGGTGCCCTCGCGCTGACCGGACGGGTTGACGGCCGCCCGGCAAGGGTGTACGTTCCAGCATGACCTACGAAACCCATGCTTGCCATTCTCCTGTCGGTGCTTGTCATGTCTAGCCAGCCGGTCGCCGCGGCCAAGCTGAAGGAAGTCGCCATCCTCGACCGCGACCATCTGACCGTGACCTTTATCGAGGGAGAGGTGAAGTTCAAGGACGACGGAGAAGGTCCTTCCGCCTTGGGATCGCACGGCTCCGCCCCGAACGACAACTGGGTCGTCCGGCACGGGCCGCTGGACACGGTGGCCGCCGTGGATGCCGGGAGCTGGAGGATCGCCTCCGCCGATGACCCGGCCTACGGCGGCTTGGGGCTGGCCCCCGCACAGGTCTACCGGAAGGCCAAGATCAACGGCATGGCCCAGCTCCAGTGGGACGATGCCGCCCGGGACTGGCATTACGAGACCACGCTCGAGCATGCGATCTGGCTCAAGCTCCCGTCATCGCTCCAGCCGGGGAAACGCTACCGGCTCACGGTCGGCGGCAAGGTGGACCCGGAGAAACCTTCGCGGGAGTTCGTCTTCGACATCTTCCAGTCGAGGTCCGAAGCCATCCACGTCAATCTCGTCGGCTATCCCGAAGGACCGTCGGCCAAATCCGCGGACCTCTACTGCTGGCTCGGCGACGGCGGGGCGCGGGACTACTCCGCGTTCGAGGGCGCCAAGGTCTTCCTTTACGACGTCGCCTCCGGCGGGAAGCGCGAGGCCGGCGCGGTCAAGCTCTGGAAGAAGCGGTCTCCGGATCTCGGCAACCACGACTTCACGGCGTCGGATGTCTGGACCGCGGACTTCGGCCCGGTCGCGTCCCCGGGCACGTACCGGTTGGCCGTGGACGGCATCGGCGCCAGCCAGGACTTCCGGATCGGCTATGGGGTCTACGAGGTCCCGTTCAAGGTCTCGGTCAAGGGGTTCTACTACATGCGGATCGGCGAGGTCGAGCGGCCCGACATCCGTCCCATCCCCCGCCAGCCCCCGTTCATCCCCGGCAAGTCGCCGGCCGGCACGAAGGTGCTCGTCACGACCATGACGCCCTACCACCCCGAGTGGCGGACGTTCGCGCGCGGCGACAAATGGGACCCGCCGCATGCGTGGGAGCCGTTCGTCAAGGAGGGAAGGCCGGAGAACCCCAACGCCTACGGTGGCCATTCCGACGCCCTCGACTGGGACCGGCACCTGGGACACGTCTCGATCATCTACGACATGCTCTATCCCTATATCCTCACCGGCGGCGCGATTTCGGACGACGACTGCGGGACCGCCGAGAGCGGCAATGGCATCCCGGACATCCTCGACGAGGCCCGGAACGAGGTGGACTTCTGGCTCCGGCTGCGGGACGGCGACGGCTACAGCCACGGAGTCACGAACCCGACCAAGGAGCACGTCTTCTACCAGGCCGGGGCGACGACCATCGCCGCCTGGGCCAACTCGGCTAACGCCGCGATGCTCGCGGATGCTTTCCGGACCGCGGGCCAGGAGTCGCTGAAGAAGCGCTACCTGGCCGAGGCCGTCAAAGCCTATGAGTACGCGGGCCGGCAGGAAAACCCCCAGCTCGATGCCCATCAGGGAGTCGGCAACACGACCATGCGGGGCGCGGACTTCAAGATGACGGCCGCCGCGTTCCTCTTCAACCTGACCGGCGACGAGAAGTACGAGAACGCGGTCAACGAGCTCAGCCTCGCGGTCAGCTACACGGCCGACGTCATCGAACGCCATGCGGACCAGATCTGGGCGACCGCCGGCTACCTGCTCTCCCCCCGCAAGACCCGGTTCCCCGAACTCCGCGAGCGGATGAAGAAGGGCGTGCTCTTCAACGCCGTCGAGAAGGAGACCGGGTTCTCCACCCGGCGGCCGTCCCGCCGGTCCTGCGATCAGGCGTCAGGCTACTTCCACACCTCCCAGGACGTCCACCGGACGCTTCTCGCCCACCGGCTGGCGGACGACCCGAAGCTCAAAGCCAGCTTCCTCGACGCCCTCATCCTGGAGGCCGACTGGGGACTGGGCCGGAACCCCCTCAACATGATCCAGATGACGACGGCCACGACGCCGCTGGCCAAGATGCGCAGTGTCGAGAACGCGTTCACGTCGGGACGGAACGACGGCACGCCCGGGCTCCATCCCGGCCACACGCCCTACCTCAACACGGACGACTGGGGCCGGGAAAGGGGGATGATCATGGCGCGGCCACGCTGGATGGCGGCGAGAGGATACCCCGAGTTCTCGCAATGGCCGCGGGGCGAGTGCTACTTCAACACCCGCTGGGTCTGGGCCCACTCCGAGTTCACTCCCCAGCAGACCATGCGCGGCAAGATGGCCCTCTACGGCTACCTCTACGGGATCGGGCGGGACTAGCTTCCGATCCGTTAGCCCCTGACGGCGGCCGCGGCGGCGAGGCGGTGCAGACGGCGGACGCCTTCCACGAAACGCTTCGCCCGGGTGGGCGAGATCTCCCGCCGCCATGCCGCGCGGTCGGCCTCGCGCCCCCGGGCCGCGAGCCGCCGGAACTCCGCCCCGCGCAGGACCCGGTTCACGATCGGCGCGACCTCGTGGCCCAGCGCCTTCAGGGCCGCCGCCAGCCCACGGCATCGCTCCTTCTGCGCGTTCGCATTCATGAACCACGAGAGCATCTCGAGCGCCTCGTACGGCCGGCCCTCGTCCAGATAGTGCCGGCTCCACCGGAGTGTCAGCGCCGCCTCCGCCTTCACCCGCCCCAACTCGTGCACGCGGTTGCCGTGCCAGAAGACGCCGTAGTCCCCGGCGATCTCGAGCAGGTCCGTCTGCCGGACCCCCTCGCGCCGGAGCCGCTCCTCCACGGGCCCCCACACCTCGCGTAGCAGGTAACCCCACAGGTCGCAGTCCGCCTCCCAGGCGGCGCCGACCGCAGCGCCGCCCATCGTCAGGTTCCCGAGCAACCCCGTCGTCGTGCGCGCGAACCCGGGAATCCCCAGTCGGCGGGAGGCCAACGGCAGTTGCTTGGTCCCGGCCAGCTCCAGCACGGCCCCGGGAACCACCCGGAGCTGGTGCGACGAGAGATGGAGGGCCTTTCGCCACTGCTTCGCCCGCAACGCCGCTTCGGCTTTCGCGAGAAAGCCGTCGGCCTGCCGGAGCTCGCCGGCAACCCTCCGCCGTTCGACCTCGCGACCCGGTCCCCATACGGCGAGCCGACGCTTCATCCGGGCGATCTCGCCCCCGGGGTCGAACAGGACGGTGTCCCGGCCGCCTCTGATCAGCCCCTTGACGAAGAGATCCTCCGTCCACGAGCTCTTCGCGAGCTGGTCGAGCGTGCGCCTCCCGATCTCGCGCAGGGTGTCGAGATGGAACAGCAGGAGATCCGCCTTGACGCCGCCGACCAGCCGGTGCTCGGTGAAGTGGGCCGGCATCGGCCCCTTCAGGATCACGCCCATGTCGACGTCCGAGAACCCGGTCAGCTCCGCCGGATCTCCCGCCAGGGAGCCGTAAAGCGCCAACCCGACGACGCCCGGCCGCTCCTTTAGCCGGCACGCGCACTGCCGCGCCACGGCCATCAGCCTGCTTCGGCGATTCCCCGCGGTCTCCACCCGATCATAGTAGTAGAATGTGGCCGTGCCGGCGCTGGATTTTCACGGACGGGTGACCGATGCCAAGCGGTTACGCATCGGGTTCATCGGCTGTGGGTCGCACTCCCTGCGCAACATCTACGCCTGCCTGCAGTACGTTCCCGTGGAGCTGGCCGCGACCTGCGACCTGGACGGGGCCCGCGCCGAGGCGTTCGCCCGCCAGTTCGGGGCGCCGGCGTCGTACACGGACTACCGCGTCATGCTCGACAAGGAACGGCTCGACGCCGTCCTGGTGGTGACCGGCTACGACGTCAAGGGCCGTCCGCTGTATCCCCCGATCGCGTGCGGCTGCCTGGAGCGCGGCGTGCACGTCTGGATGGAGAAGCCGCCGGCCGACACCACCGCGGACGTGGACCGGATGCGTGCCGCCGCCAGGGCCGCGGGCCGCAACGTCATGGTCGGGTTCAAGAAGATGTTCGTGCCGGCCAACGTCAAGGCCCGCGAGCTGGCCGCCGACCCCGCCTTCGGCGCGATCGGGCTCGCGACGTTCCAGTACCCGATGGGAGTCCCGACCGTGGACGAAATCCGCAGGTACCGGGCCGACGAGGAGGGCGGCAAGGGCGTCGTCGGATTCCTCGACCACCTGTGCCACCCGGTTTCCGCCATGCTCTACCTGCTCGGCTGGCCCAGCACGCTTACCTACCAACGCTCCGGCACGGGGGCGGGCGTGGCCGCATTCGATTTCCCGTCGGGCGCCCTCGCCACGATCACGTTCGCGCACGGCGCCGGCTGGAACGGCGGGATGGAGCGCACCCAGCTCGTGGGGACCCGGGGCCGCACGATCGTGGTCGAGAACAACATCCGGCTCGAGATGCGGCACGACCCCAAGCTCGGCTACGGCGACGTCCCGTCGTTCTACGCCGGCGGGCCCGGGGACGTGACCGCCGTCTGGGAGCCCGAGTTCTCGCTGGGCCAGCTCTACAACAAGGGGCTGTTCATCCAGGGGTACTGGGGCGAGCTGGACGAGTTCGCGCGGTCGATCCTCGCGGGCCGTGCCCCCGACCGCGCCGGACTCGATCACGCCTGGCAGGCCACCCGGATCTTCGAGGCTTTCGCCGAGGGGCCGGGGCACCGGATCGACCTGGGCCCGTCGGCTTGACCGAGCCGGCGCTGATCCCGCGCGCGGTCCTGTTCGGAGCGGGATCCCGGTGGGGTGCGCAGGTTTCGCCGGATGGCAGGCACGTCGGGTGGATCGGGCCGGACGGCAACAAGATCGGCCAGATCTGGCTGCGCGGGATCGGCTCCGGCCGCGAGCGGATGCTGACCCGCGGGACGCGGAGCATCTTCGGATTCTCGTGGGCCTTCGACGGCCGGCATGCGCTCTACGAGTCGGACGCCGCGGGACGCGAGGACACGCATGTCTTCGCCGTCGATGTGCGCACGGGCAGGACCCGGGACCTGACTCCGTTCAAGGGCGTCACGGCCGGGATCGTCTGGACCTCCCCCCGGCGGCCCCACGAACTCCTCGTGAGCATGAACCGCACGGACCGGAGGCGGGCGGATGTCTACCGGCTGGACCTCCGGACGGGACGGTGCAAGCTCGACACCCGGAACCCGGGCGGGGTGATGAGCTGGGCGCACTACCGGGGATGGGGAGCGGACGGCAATCTCGAGATCAGGAGCATGATCGCGAACCGTCCCGACGGCGGGTGGGACCTGAGCGTGCGCAAAAACCGGGGAGCGCCGTGGCGCAAGATCCAGGAATGGGGGCCGGACGAACGGGGCACCGCGACCGGGTTCTCGGAGGACGGCAGGACCCTGTACCTCGCGACGAACCACCGGGCCAACGCGACCCGGCTGGTGGCGGTCGACCTGGCCACGTCTTCCCAGCGGGTTGTGGCGGCCGATCCCGAATACGACGTCAGCTACGTGGTCGCGCATCCCTTGACGGGAAGGATCGAGGCCGTATCCTTCTACAAGGAAAGACTGCGGTGGCGGGCCCTCGACCGGGGTTTCGGGAGGCACCTCTCCTTCCTGCAGAAGTTCCGCCGGGGAGAGGTCTGGATCGAAAGCCGCGATCTCCGGGGACGGTTCTGGACGGTCGGGTACACCACGGACGACGCCTCGCCGCGATACTACCTGTACGACTCGAAGCACCGGCGCATGCACCTGCTCTTCTGCATGAACCCGCGGCTGGACGATGCGCCGCTCGTGCGTAGGGCGCCCGTCACCATCCGGGCCCGCGACGGTCTCGTCATGCACGGCTACTATGCCCCGTCGGGCTGGCCGCGGCCGGGGAAGCCCCCGATGATCCTGCTCGTGCACGGCGGCCCGTTCGCCCGCGACAACTGGGGGTACGACGCCTGGGCCCAGTGGCTCGCGAACCGCGGGTACGCGGTTCTTCAAGTGAACTACCGGGGATCGGACGGCTACGGCAAGCGGTTCCTGAACGCCGGGAACCTCGAAGCCGGGGGCAGGATGCAGACGGACCTCGTGGACGCGGTCCGGTGGGCCGTGCGCGAACGGGGCGTGGACCCCCGGCGGATCGGGATCTTCGGCGCGTCCTACGGCGGCTACGCGGTCCTGGCCGGGCTGGCGTTCACGCCGCGGCTCTTCGCCGCGGGGGTGGACCTGTGCGGATCGAGCCGGCTCGTGACCTTCGTCGAGAATCCCCCGGACAACTTCGCGGCCATGGCCGGGATGCTCCGGCACCGGATGGGCGATCCCGTCAAGGACCGAGCCCTGCTCGACGCGAGGTCGCCGCTCTACCGTGCGGCCAGGATCCGGGCGCCGCTCCTCGTGGGACAGGGAGCGAACGATCCCCGGGTCAGGCGCTCGGAGAGCGACCAGATCGTGGCGGCGATGCGCCGGGCCGGCCGCGAAGTGCAGTACATCCTCTACCGCGGCGAGGGCCACGGCTTCGCGAACGTCAACAACAACATGCATTTCCATGCCCACGCCGAGATGTTCCTCGCCAAGCACCTGGGCGGGCGGTGCGAGCCGGTGGGCACGATCGAGGGCCATACCGGGAAACTGCTCTAGGAGTTGCGGTACTCGAAGTGGTGCTCCCAGTCGCCGCCGGCAAGGCGAAAGGAGTAGCCGCCTTTGCAGTAGCCGGGTCCCCCCGGACGTTCCATGAACCGCACCTCCATCACCCCGCCCTTCTTCACCTGGTACGGCTTCTCGAGCGGGAACACGACCCTTCCCCAGTGCGTGGGCGGCGCCGAGGGCGCGTTGGACAGCCGGACATTCCCCGAGAGCGTCGCCTCGAACCAGCCGGCGAGGCCGTCCGCCCTGCCGTCGCGCGTAGTCTTGAATGTCATCTCCGCAACGCGGGTCGATTCGGCCTCGGCCATCGTTCCCTCGTGGCTGCCGAAACTCCAGAGCCGGCATGGCTCGGCCAGCAGGTTCTCCTCCACCACGTGATGCGATGCGTATCGAAGCTCATCGGCAAAGACGGCCCACACGGGGGCAAGGTCCGCCCCGTATGGTTTCGAAAGCCAGAACCCGCGCTCATCGTCCAGAATGGGATCCTCCGCCGGCGCCATCCAGGCCGTCACGCGTTCCGGAATCATCTTCCCGCCCGGCTTGAGCCATGCGTCTCGGGCACGCAGGAATACCGGGAACATGTTCTCGTCGTTCCCCAGCGCGCCCATCCATTCGAACACGATGACGTCGGCCTTCTCCGGAAGGCTCGCATCCTCGACACTGGAGTTGACGACCTCGATCGCGTTCTCCCAGCCGGACATCTCGACGATCTTCCGAGCCATCTCGGCGACACCGGTCGGCTCGACGGCGTAGACCTTGCGCGCGCCCGCCCTGGCCGCCAGGATGGCCAGTATCCCGGTCCCCGTTCCCACGTCGAGAACGACGTCACCGGGCTTCACGGCGTGCTTCAGCGCGCTCTCGAATGCCTTGATCCGGACATCGTCGCGCAGCATGATCCGGTGCAGGTAGAGCTGGTCGTACTGCGCGCCGTGTCCGGGTTCCATGTCCTATTCCCCTCCTATCCGCCTCTCCAGTGATTGCTCCGGCATGTGACCACTATAGCCGCGGCCTCGCACGAAGGCTCGGCCCCCCAGGCATCCGACCGGCCGGCCCGACGTTCCAGGTATGATCGTGGCAGCACCATGAAACCGCTCCTGGTTGAAAACTGCGGGGCGGGCAGGGTCCCCGCGGGCCGGTTCTACCACCGCAACATGGTGAATCCCGGGTTCCGGGCGGGAAGCTTCGACGGCATCGTGAGCACCTTTGCCATCATCCACGTCCACCACGCCAAACAGCCCAAGGTCTTCCGGCATATGGCCCGTCTCCTGATGCCGGGGGGCCACTTCCTGATCAGCCTCGCCGACGAATCCGGCCTGCACGAGTACGTCGGCGAGCACTGCGGCGAAGCCATGTACTGGTCCGGGGTCTCGATCCGCGAGAGTTTCCGGCGGCTCCGCCGGGCGGGGTTCGAGATCCTGTGGCACCGCGTCCTCGGTCCCCGCGGCGACCGCCACACCTGGATCCTCGGCCGCAAGCCGGACTAGGGACGGTCGGACGGTTCGAGAACCAGACTTCTTGGGGATCCTGCGATTCAGGGGTATCCGGGCGTGCGATAATAAAAAGTGGTCGGAAGGGCACCGCAATCGGCATGAGAGTCCAGACCGTGGGACTCGTCTCCTCCTACTCGCCGCGGCAGTGCGGCTTGGCCACCTTCACCAAGGACCTGCACGACGCCATGGCAGCCGCGGGAGGCGTGACCCCGATGGTGCTGGCCGTGGACGACCGGCCGACCGGGTACGCCTACCCGCCGGAGGTGCGCTTCCAGATCCAGGCAGGCCGGCTCGCGGACTACGAGATGGCCGCGGACCTCTTGAACATCAACCAGACCGACGTGGTGTACCTCCAGCACGAGTTCGGCATCTTCGGCGGACGCGCCGGCGAGCACGCGTTCGCGCTGGCGCAGAACCTGCGCATGCCCCTGGTCTCCACCCTGCACACGGTCCTGTCGGCGCCCAGCGCCGACCAGCGGGCGGTGACCAGGCGGCTGGCCGACCTGTCCGACCGGCTGGTCGTCATGTGCCGGGCGGCCGCGGACATCCTCGAGGGCGCCTACGGCGTGCCCGCCTCCCGCATCGAAGTGATCCCGCACGGGATCCCGGACGTTCCCTTCACGGACCCGGCGCCGCGGAAGGAGCAGTTCGGACTGGAGGGACGGCCCATCCTGCTCACTTTCGGCCTGATCTCGCCCGACAAGGGGCTCGAGGTCGTGGTCGAGGCCCTGCCGCGCATTCTCGCGCGCCATCCCGATGCGGTCTATGTCGTGCTCGGGGCCGTGCACCCGCATGTCTACCGGCGGGACGGCAACGCCTACCTGGCTTCGCTCAAGCGGCTGGCCGAGAAGCGGGGAGTCGGCGAGCATGTCGTGTTCCACAGCCGGTTCATGGCGCTGGAGGAGCTTCTGTCCTTCCTCGGCGCGGCGGATGTCTACGTGACGCCCTACCCCGGCGCGGACCAGATCTCCTCCGGCACGCTCGCGTACGCGCTCGGCGCGGGCAAGGCGATAGTCTCGACCCCGTACCGCTACGCGATCGAACTGCTGGCGGACGGCCGGGGCCGCCTCTTTCCCTTCGGCGACGCGGAAACACTGGCCCGCGAGGTCATCGGACTCCTGGACGACGAACCGGGCCGGGCGGCCATGCGCCGGCGCGCCTGGGAACACGGCCGGAACATGGTCTGGAAGGAAGTGGCCGCCGCCTATCTCAGGCTGGGCGAACGGGTGACCGGCGAGCGCGTCAGCCGCCCCAGGCCGATCGCCCCGTTCCTGATCCCGCGGCCCGACCTCCAGGGACTTCCCGACATCAGCCTCGAGCACCTGCGCACGCTGACCGACGACACCGGGATCATCCAGCACGCGGTGTACGCCACGCCCGAGCGCTCGCGCGGTTACACGACGGACGACAACGCCCGCGCGCTGGTTGCCGCCACGCTCTACCACGACCTGACCGGCGACGACTCGATCCTCCCCCAGTCGCGCATCTACCTCGCGTATCTCCGGCATGCGTACGACGAGGGATCGCGCCGGTTCCGCAACGTCCTTTCCTACGACCGCCGGTGGGACCGCAAGGAGGCCTTCGGGGACGACGTCCAGGGACGGGCACTGTGGGCGCTGGGGATGACCGCGGCGCTGGCCCAGGAAGACGCCACGAAGGCGCTGGCGGGGCGCCTGTTCTTCGACGCCCTCCAGCCCGTCGTGACGTTCACCTCGCCGCGGGCCTGGGCGTTCACGCTCGTGGGGATCCACGCCTACCTGCGGCGGTTCTCCGGAGACACCCTCGTCCGCCGCGCGCGCACGGAACTGGCCGGCAGACTCGCGGGCCTGTTCCGAACCCGGGCGGCGCCGGACTGGCCGTGGTGCGAAGCCAAGGTGACCTACGACAACGCCAAGATCCCGCATGCCCTGATCCTGTCCGGCCAATGGATTCCCGACGCGGCCATGCTCCGGCAGGGACTGGAGTCGCTCGAATGGCTCGTCGGACTCCAGCTCGACGGGACCGGCAAGGTCAGCCTCATCGGCAACCGCGGATGGATGGAGCAGGGACAGGGCCGGGCGCGGTTCGACCAGCAACCGGTGGACGCGATGGCGCTCGTCGAGGCGTGCGCGGAGGCGTGGCGCGCCACGCAGGAGCCCGTCTGGCGCGACCGCGCCCGGCGCTTCCTGTGGTGGTTCCTCGGCAACAACGACACGGAGTCCCTGATCTACGACTTCGAGACGGGCGGCTGCCGCGACGGCCTCCAGTCCATGGGTCCCAACCTCAACGAGGGAGCAGAATCCACGCTGGCGTGGCTGACTTCGCTCATCACCGTTCACGACCTCCTGCGGGAGGAGGCGGCCGGAACCCCCCCCGCCGAAGCGCCTGCCGCATGAGATAGGGGGCGGCGCATGGATCGACCGAACCGCCTGTCCTCGCTGGCCCGGCTCGACATCCGGATCACGGGAAGCGACGACCGGGTGCTGGCCCTGCCGGCGATCCCGGACCGGCCGGAAGCCCTGCGTTCGGTCTTCCGCCGCGTGGAGGCGCTCCCGCCCGCCGACGCGGCACGCGAACTCGACGGGGTGCGCGCCGTCTTCGACGAACGTCACCGGGGCCTGGCGGCCTGCCTGGAGGAGAACTACCTCGCCGCCGCACTCCGCATCGGCGTGCCGGCCGCGCACGCGGAACCGCACCGTTCCCTGCTGGGCGCCTACTTCACGATGGAGTACACGCTCGAGGCGGCCGCGCTCTTCAACCCCTCGATCGTCGAGCACCCGGACCGGCGCCGCGCCCCGCCGGGAGCCTTGCGGTTCGTCATGAGCCTGCGCGCCGTCGGGGAGGGCCACCTGTCGTCCACGGTCTTCCGCGAGGGGACCATCGGCACGGATGGCGGGGTCACGCTCGACGACGCCCCTCCCCGCGCGGTGCGCGCCAAGGCCTCGCCCGACCAGCGTTATCTCAAGGAGTTCTTCCGGCGCAAGCTCGCCTACCTGGGGACGGACCTCGGGGCGGCGGACCGCGTACTCGGCGGCCTGGGCGAGTGGTTCACCTGGAACGAGCTGGGAGCCACGCTCGCTTCCGCCCGCCGCGGCCCGCATCCCCCGGCGGAACGGGTCCTGGATGGAATCCTTGCGCTCGCGAACGCGAACTACACCCTGAGCATGCCTGCCGGGAGCCGTATCAGCGACCTCATCATGTTCCCCCAGAGCCCGTACGAGGCGCGGGGCATCGAGGACCTGCGGATGGTCCGGTTCACGGAGCCGGACGGGTCCGGGACCTACTACGGCACCTACACCGCGTTCGACGGCCGGCGCATCCTGCCCATGCTGATGCAGACGGACGATTTCCGGACCGTGAAGGTTTACACCCTGAACGGGGACTGCGCCGTGAACAAGGGACTGGCGCTCTTCCCCCGCCGGATCCGCGGCCGCTACGTCATGTGCTCGCGCATCGACGGGCAGAACCTGTTCCTCATGCGGTCCGACCGGGTCACCTTCTGGGAGACCGCCGAACTGCTGGCCGAGCCGGCGGTCCCGTGGGAGTACCGGCTCATCGGCAACTGCGGCTCGCCCATCGAGACTTCCGAGGGCTGGCTCCTGCTGACGCACGGGGTGGGACCCATGCGCCAGTACTCGATCAGCGCGATGCTCCTGGACCTCGAGGACCCCCGGAAGGTGCGCGGCCGGTTGCGCGAGCCCCTGCTGGTTCCCCCCGAGGCCCTCCGGAGCGGCTACGTTCCCAACGTGGTCTACACCTGCGGCGCCCTCGCGCACGCCGGGCGGCTGTTCATCCCCTACGCCGCCGCCGACGAGGTCACGGTGATGGCGCGGGTGGACCTGGACGAGCTCGTCGGGCTTCTCATCGCCGACGGAGCCTGATCCCGCCGCGGCGTATCATGGGGGCGATGACGACTCCGGCCGAACTCGCCGCGTCCCTGCTCCTGTTCACGCCCGCACCGCCCGGAGGGGAGCGCATCACCGTGCACGCGGGAAGTCCGGCGCCGTTCTCGATCACGCGGCGCATGTTCGGCAAGTTCACGGAGCACCTGGGCGCGAACGTGTACCAGGGAGCGTGGGCCCAGCTCGTGCTGAACCCCGGGTGCGAGGGCGCGACGGTCTGGGGGAATCCCTGGGGGAGCCCGGACGAGTCGCGCGAGCGGGTCATCGGCCGGCGCGAGAAGCATTGGGGGATCGCGGGGTTCGAGCCGGAGGCGGGCGCGCGGGCCGGGTGCGGGTTCTGGTGGGCGCCGGTCGGGCGGGGCGGCCGGTTCGGCCTCGACGCCGGCATCAACGGCACCTCCCAGCGCATCATCACTCCCGCGAAGAGGACCGCCGGAGTCGCGACCCCCGTGTTCGTGCCCGCGCACCGGTGTCGCACGGTCGAGGTCACGCTCTGGGCCAAGGCCCAGGGCGGGGCGCGCCTCATCGTTGCGCTGGGGCCCGCGCGGCTGGCGGCGGCGCCGTTCGTGTCCGCGCGGCTCGACGCGGGGCCCGAGTGGCGCAAGCTTTCCGCCCGGCTGACGGTGCCCCGGGGGCGCATCGGGCGCGGCGATCCCGCGTTCCTCTCGGTCCGGGCCGAGGGCGGGGGAACCGCGTGGGTGGACCAGGTCTTCGCGTTCCCGGCCGACCACCTCGACGGCTGGGATCCGGACGTCGTCAGGTACGTGCGCGAGGCCGGCGTGTCCTTGATCCGGTTCCCGGGCGGCAACTTCGTCTCGGGATACCGGTGGCGCGACGGCGTGGGGCCCGTGGACTCCCGGCCCGCGAAGCCCAACCCGGCGTGGGAGGGCGTCGAGTGGAACCACGTCGGAACCGACGAATGGCTCCGGTTCTGCGAGCTCGTGGGCGCGGAGCCGTTCATCTGCGTGAACGCCGGGGACGGCACTCCGGAGGAGGCGGCGGAATGGATCCGGCACTGCGCCGGGAAGGTCAGGCTCTGGGAGGTCGGGAACGAGCTCTACGGATCCTGGCAGATCGGGTCGACGGACGCGAACGGAAACGCGGCGCGGTACGAGTCGTTCGCCGCCGCGATGCGCGCGGCCGACCCGTCCATCGAGCTGATCGGCTGCGGCGACACCACGGAGTGGAACGCGGCGCTCGTGCGGCGGAACGGGAAGGCGGTCCGGTCGATCTCCGTGCACTGGCTGCCCCTGCACGACCTCGCGAAGGACGCCGATCCGGAGGAGACGCACCTGGATCTCCAGGGCGAAGCGTCTGCGCTGGTCGACCGCCTGCTCTGGCCGCGGGCGAAGCCGATGGCGGACGCCGGCCTCGTCCCCCGGGTCGCGCTCGACGAGCTCCAGATCCTGAACCGGCTCAACGCGACCACGCTGGAGGCGCTCTTCTACGCCTCGGTCATGCACCAGTGCGTGCGGGCAGGATCGTTCGTCGAGCTCCTCACGCACAGCGCGCTCATCAACCACGGCGGGGGGATGGTCAAGGATCGCGGGATCGTGGCGCCCCAGCCGGTCCACTGGGTGCTCCACCTCTTCGGCACCCAGCCCGGGCGGCGGCCCGTGCCCGTCGAGCTCGCGGGGGAAGCCTTCGACAGCCCGGGGAAACGGCTCCCGCGCGCGGAAGGCGTACCGTGGCTCGATCCGCTGGCGCTTCTCTCGGAGGACGGGAAGACGCTGGTCATCATCGTGATCAACCGGCATCCGCGGAAGGCCTTCCGGGCCGACGTCGTGCTGGACGGTTTCGCGGCCGGCCGTGCCGAGGTCGCCCGCTTCGCCCCGGGGTCGCTCGGCGCCGTCGCCGACACCCGGCATCCCGACGCGCTCCGGCCGCGCGCCGTCAGGCTGCCCGCCGGGCCTCTCCGGATGGAGTTTCCGCCCTGTTCCGTGACCCGGCTCGTGATCCCCCGGGCGAACGGAGGCTAGCGGGTATCGATGGCGGAAGTCGCGGAGGGCAGACCGACGTAGAGCCGGCCCAGCGCCGTGAGCCTTCCGGGTTCCTTCTCCAGCAGGCTGCCCGTGACGGAATCCATCCGCGCCATGAACCACGCGTACCCGGCCGCGTCGGGACTCCGCTCCAGGAAGTCCACGGCTTGCGTCAGGTAGTCCGCCTGCGCCTTTGCGTCGGCCGACGCGGACTGGTTGAACTCGGTGACCCAGACGGGTTTCCCGTACCGCCGCGCCAGCTCCCCGACCGCCCACTTGAGCTCGCCCAGGTTTCCGTAGACGTGAAGACCGAGCTCGGGCAAGTCCTCGTCCCCGAGCGCGCGCTTGACCGCGTCGAGATAGGGGATCATGTACGTGTAGACCACCTCCTTACCAGTCACGGGATCCGGGGCTCGCACGCTCGCGTCCGGGGCAGTGCCAATCGCCATGTGAGGGCCCACCAGGCGGACGCCTGACGGCCCCACGATCCGGCGGGCGCGCCGGATGGCGGCGGCGACAGCCGCGGGAGTCATGAACGCCTGTCCCTTCAGGTTCGGCTCGTTGATCACGAACGCGACCCCGGGATGGGACTGCCGAACGTACCCGCGGAATCCCACGAGCAGGTCCGGGTGGTCGCTCCAGAGCATAGGCACGAACCCGGGCTCGGCGAATGCGAAGCCGACGGCAGGCTCGAAGTGCCAGTTGTACCACCACGACACGCCCGGCGCGAGCGCCGCGAAGTCCTCGGCCGAGAGGTTCCGGGCGCAGACTCCCCGCTTGGGACTCGGTGCCGACGGCGCCTCGGCCGGGATCGCCCAGGCCATGAGAACAAGCGCCAGCAAGGTGGTGCGTAGCTGACGAGCTGGACCCGACTGGCCCTTCCTGAAGAGCCGTTCGGCCGGACACCCGAGCAGGCGTTGCTGGCAGTGCTTGCAGGCCAGCGCCAGGATGACGACGAGTCCGAGGGCGGTCCAACGGAAGTCGATGACGAGGAAGGCAACGCCGACGATCAGGGGAATGAATGCGATAGCCAGATCGGGCAGAAGGTCCTTCCACGATATCTTCCTCCCGCTGAACCTGCGCTCACTCCCCTTCAGCACCCGGTATTCCTGCCACAGCGCGCAGGCCAGGTAGGCTGCCAACCAGGACAAGGCGTTCGCCGCGACGACGGTGCCAAGGGGATGGCGGTCGTACGTGCCTTTGCCCTTCATGCCCACCACTCATTGCTACCATGAAACCTGTGGCCCCGAGAATAGCCGAGCGATTGTCCCCCCGCGAGAGGGTCCTGCTGGCCCTGGACCACAAGGAGACCGACCGGATCCCGATCGCGCAGATATGCTCCGGCTTCAACCCCCCGGCCCGGGAATCGTTCGACGCGCTTCTCCGGCGCGACCGGGGCATGGGCATCGAGGAGTACCTCGGCGGCATCCTCGACGTGCAGTACATCGAGCCGGCCTACCGGGGACCCGCGTTGCGCCCGGGCGAGGACCGCTGGGGCGTCGTCCGAAAGCCCTTCAGCTACGGGCTCGGCAGCTACGACGAGATCGCGCACTTCCCCCTGGCCGGGGTCCGGACCGTGGACGACCTCGAGAAGCACCGCTGGCCCTCGCCGGATTGGTTCGACTTCTCCGTCATCCCCGAGCGAGCCGCCGCGATCCGGGCACGGCGGAACTACGCCCTCATCACCGCCAACGGCCACATCTTCGAGGACAGCTGGTACATGCGCGGGTTCGAGCGGACGCTCCAGGACTTCATCGAGGAGCCCGAGATCGCCCACGCCCTGCTGGGACGGGTAGCGGACTTCCACCTTGAGTACTTCCGGCGCCTGCTGGAGGCGGCGCGGGGGACCGTCGACATCATCTACACGGGCGACGACATCGGAGGCCAGCAGGGCCTGCTGATGTCCCTCAAGACATGGGAAACCTTCCTCAAGCCCCTCCACGCGCGGTTCAACCGGATGATCCACGAGTTCGGGGTGAAGGTGCTCTACCACTCCGACGGGGACATCATGGACGCGGTCGAGGGGCTGATGGACTCAGGGATCGACGTCCTGGAGGCCCTGCAGTTCAGCGCCGGGAAGATGGACCCCACCGTACTGAAGAGGAAGGGCGGGAACCGCCTCTCCTTCGCCGGCGGCGTCAGCATCCAGACCACCCTTCCCTTCGGCACCGTCGAACAGGTCCGGGCCGAGGTGGAGATGCTCATCCGGACCCTCGGCCAGGGCGGCGGCTACATCCTCGGCCCCTCGCACTACATCCAGGCCGGAACTCCCCCGGAGAACGTCCTCGCCCTCTTCGAAACCGCGACCAGCTACTACCCCTTCGGGCGGAAGTTATGAAGTCATATATGTCCCCAGCTCCCGAAATCGCCCTCCGCTACGGTCACGGCACCGTCACCGTGCCCCTGCCGCCGGGCGCGGACGTGTACTCCGCCGGCCACCCGGAGCCCACTCTCCCGGCGGACGAGCTGGTCATGCGGGCGGTCGCCGAGCCGACCGGGACGCCTCCCCTGCCCGAGGCGCTCGACCGGCGGCGGCCGGGCGAAGTCGTCGTCGTGGTCTCCGACGTCACCCGGCCGATCCCGTACCGCTCCTTCCTACCCCGCCTGCTCTCCACCTGCGAGCGCGCCGGCGTGGCCCGGAACGACATCGTAATCCTGGTCGCGACCGGCATGCACCGCGCCAGCACCCCGGCCGAGCGGGCCGGGATGTTCGGCCCCGCGATCGCGGACTCCTACCGGATCGTGGACCACGACGCGGACGACGAGGCGTCCCTCGCGGACCTCCCCGCTCCGAGCCGGTCCGGGGTCCGGGTCCGCCTCGACCGCCGGTACCTGGCCGCCGGGTTCCGGCTCGTGACCGGGCTCGTGGAGCCGCACTTCATGGCCGGATTCTCCGGCGGGCGCAAGACCATCTGCCCCGGACTGGCCTCCCTCGACACGGTACGCAACTTCCACGGGGCCGCATTCCTGGCCGACCCGAATGCGCGGAACGGCAACCTGGAGGAGAACCCCCTGCATCTCGAAGCGCTCTCGGTGGCCCGGCTCGCCCCCCCGGACTTCACGCTCAACGTCGTTCTGGACCCGGCGGGAAGGGTCTGCCGCGCGTTCGCGGGCGCGCTCGAGCCGGCCCACGACGCCGCGTGCGACTTCGTCCGTTCGTACGCGTGCCGCACCGTCCGCCGGCAGGCGGACGTGGTCCTGACCTCGAGCGGCGGCCATCCCCTCGACGCCACCTTCTACCAGTGCGTGAAGGGATTCGTCTCGTGCCTGCCGGCGGTCAAGGTGGACGGCACGATAATCGCGGTCGGCGCGTGCGCGGAGGGAGTCGGCGGCCCCGAGTACCGCGGCATCATGGAGAGGTACTCCGGCCGGTGGCGGGAGTTCCTCTCCCGGATCCGCGAGCCCGGCGTGCTCGTCCGCGACCAGTGGCAGTTCCAGATGCACACGCGCACGCTGGAGAGGGTGGGCGAATCCAGGATCCACTTCGTGACCGACGGGCTCCCGGCGGAGGTCCTGGGCCGTCTATCGGTGAGCGGCCACGCGGTCCCCGCGGGAGGAGTCGAAGCCGCGACCCGCCGCCTGCTGGACGACCTTCTCGCCCCGGGAGCGTCCCTCGCCGTCTTCCCCGAGGGCCCGTACTACGCTCCCTTGGAGCCTTCAGCCTAGTCCTTCAGGCGCGGGAGCCCACATCGGTTGGCTGCCCGACGGCAATCCTTCTTCCTGCTCATCCTGCCCATTGCCAACGCATGTCCGGGAACGGTTCCCGTCCGTGGGACCTCTGGGGGACCTAACCCAGGGTTCTCGGGGATTCTCCAGGGCACTCGACCCGGTCGGATCCCTGTGCGGAAGTACGCTCGGCGCTACACTGAATAGTGATTGGGGCGTAGCCAAGTGGTAAGGCACGGGGCTTTGAACCCCGCATTCCCTGGTTCGAATCCAGGCGCCCCAGGGCGTCAAGACACTGGTAAAAATGACCGTCAGGCTCCTGACAGTCGGCGGTCAGCAATCCTTCGAGGGCGGGCAGGTGGCGATACTCGATCTTCATCGTCCCTGTCCGCCCGTCGTATTCGATGCCCTTGATCAGCAGGCGCACCAGCTCCCCCCGCTCCTCGGGCGTCAGGTGCTCGAACACGCGGCTGAACACGGCGAAGTTCCCCCTCACCACCTCGGCGTCCACGGTCCTGGCCTCGAGCCGTTCGATCTCGGCCTGTAGCCCCACCATGTCGGCCTCGACCTCTGCCTGCCGAGCCTCCAGGTCCGCTATCTTCCTGCCTATCGCCTTGATGTTCTCGCCCTTCAACTGCGCCAGCGCCTGAACGAGGCCCTCGATCTCGTCCGTGAGGGACCGCTTCGCGCCTTGGGCCTGGGCCATCCGCGCCCTCAGGGGTGGTAGGTCCTTCTCGCCCGCGTCCTTGGCAACCCTGACCACGCGCTCCACCAGCTCCGGGCTCCGGCTCAACGCCTTCAACCGCTCGACGACCTGATTCTCGATCCTGCCCGCCGGAACGCACTTGACCGAACACTGGTGCTTGTCCAGGTTGTTGACCTTGCTGCACCGGTAGTAGCGGTATGACTGGTCCCGGCCCTTGGCATGGTACGAGGTCATGATCGACCCGCAGACGGCGCAACGGATAAGGCCCTTCAAGAGGTGGTGGTGCTTGTTCTGGGACAGGGACTTCGCGGCTTTCCCGTTCCGCCCCAGCAACTCCTGCACCCTTTGGAAGGTCCGCTCGTCGATTATGGCCTCATGCTCGCCCTTGACCAGATTCCCGTAGCATTTGATCATGCCGGTGTAGGTGGGATTCGTCAGGTTGTAGTGGAGATTGGTCCGGCAAAAGGATTTGCCGCCCCGCTTGACCCCCGCCCTGGTGGTGTAGGTCTTGGCCCGGTAGCCCTTCTCATCGAG
>Ga0315294_10000602_pt1 | contig 38786 bp, 29 predicted proteins | sample YL17G13_40_MG_FD_203626 | JGI IMG/M metagenome (GOLD analysis project Ga0315294, IMG submission 203626) | Sediment microbial communities from Yellowstone Lake, YNP, Wyoming, USA - YL17G13_40 | ecosystem: Environmental > Aquatic > Freshwater > Lake > Sediment | place: USA: Wyoming | collected...
CTGCAAAGAGTGTTATGAAGCACTTTTTTATAAGTGCTCGGAATGTGGTAACCTTCAAAACATTGACGAAGCTGACGGTCAACAAACTGGTCTTTGTAACGAGTGCTGGGAAGAAAAATATTACTTCTGCGATTCTTGTAACGAACCCCAGAAAAAAAGTCGGGCGAGTGACCCCGACAAAGAACTCTGTAATTCGTGCTTTTCTGATAGATATTATATTTGTACATCGTGCGATGGTGTTCAGGAAATATCAGAAGCTCGTGATGACGATGGAGAATTATGTAATTCGTGCTATGATGAAAGATATTATTCTTGTGATAACTGCGGTTCTACCCAATCGAGAGATTCCGCTGACGACCCGAATGGTGAATATTGTAACGATTGCTTCTCCGAAACCTATTACACTTGTGATAACTGTGGTACTAGGCAAGAAAGGGAAGAGGCTACTGACGAAAACCACCGATATTGTAATAGATGTTTTGATATTCGTTATTTTAACTGCGATAGCTGTGAGGGTGTGCAGAGTAGGGCTGAGGCGGAAGACCCCGATACTTCCTTATGTAACGAGTGTTATGTTTCACCGTTGAGAAAGATAAGGGACTTACCGCCACCCCCAACACATTATCTTCCGAATTACCCAGGCGAACTCGTTTCGATTTATTATCACACATCAAAGGAATATTCATACGGTGTATCAACTAGGTATTCTTCCACATCACGAATGATGATAGAAACCCTTTACGATACGTTGTCAAGGCGTACATTTGACCGTGACACGTATGTATATTCGTTTATTAAAAAAGGCGATAAGGTATTGATACTATCCAAGATGGAACGGTTCAAGCCGAAAGTTACACCAGGGGAATACTGGGAAGATATGCCCGATGACTATGTTGGTCGCATCGCAACGGTCAAGTCTTGTGACCGCAGTGAAGCGACAGCAGATTTCATAGTCATTACAGTGATTGACGAAGATGGAACGGAATATCAGTTTTCATTAAATGAGGTAATGAAGGTAAACGAGCAATTACCTTTGGAATATGCTACAATACCGCTCGAAGATGTCATAAATCGTATTTGGGATAAAGTAAAACCCGAAGTTACGGATTTGACAGTACAAAGTCTATCCGAAATGCCGTTTAATGTCAAGTTTGTAAAAGCGTTACCAGGGACAGTAGGGATTGATATATCACGTGGTACTGAGGAGCATATTTCAGGCGATATTGAATACCATGCTGCACAGAAGTTAAAAATGTCCGTTGAATCGTTGCGTAATCGGTTTTTGGTATCTGGAATGGGCGTAGTTAAAGATGCCTTTACGCTTAAAAACGGGTTTACCGCTAAACCCACTACTCCCACCCCATCATCAGAACATCGTGGTGTGATTGAGGCGTATTGGCGTTGGATACTCCGACGCACAGAACGTGCGTCAATAGGCCCAGAGGTAGACGAAGATATAACCGAAGAAATTATGCACTCGGTTATTGTCGAGTTGACAAAACAGATACTCGAAAAAGCGACACCCATAGAAACGTATTCCGACTTGCCGAATTACGGTTATATGGGTTACCTCAAACAGTATCGTGATACAGATAATGTTCAGAATCTCAATTTTACTGCCGAACATGGTAGTGGTGACCCATCATCACTGTTTCGGGATAATTATGTAAGAATATCTGGTAACACTGGCACGGCTAGGGCATTAGAAGAATTGTGTTTGATGTATATTGGCAAGACACGTCATGTGGTCGCTGAACAGGCAGAAGCCGTCTTATTGCCCGATAGGAATGTTCCAGTAGGGAGTAGAATGGAAATCTATAAGTATTGGGTGACTTTACTCGAAGAAGTCAAACACTCCCCGCTACACCCACGCATCTTCCCACCCGATAGAATAAAGGCGTTGAGTACATTATTGCCTGTATTTGAAAACATAACCGATAGTGATTCAGCGTCGAGAAAGGTAGATGCATTTGTAAAGGTAATATATAATTTGGGAACAATGCTGGGTAATAAGAACCTGCTTCGCCAACATACCGTCATGTTTTACGCTGAAACTTACAGCAATTTGATATACATACTCAATGAATCGCCTTTTAGACAGTATGTTGGTATATCGAGTAATCGTGTTACACTCGGCGGGGATAATAAAATTGCTGGGTATTTGGATGCCGTTGCTCGTAATGCGTTGGGTTATCCCGTAGCAGATATGGATAGAATGACTATTCTTCCAAACTTTAGAGAGAGGTTTGGTAATATAATAGAGTATTCCCCACGAGCAGAGAGTGTAGAGAAACTTTACAAGTATTGGAAATTCCTGCACGATGAGGTTGCCAAGAAATACGATATTAGGATAAGCCCTATCATACCGATTTCGGTAGGTATGTTGGAACGCCATGAGGTCAATCCACGCCAACTATTCTTGAACATAACTCCTTTATCAACATCAACGGACAGAGATGATATGTTTAATGCGATGTTACACAATATGGCGGTTACGCTAGTGTGGCATTTTGGTGCGGTTCATCCTGAATTAGATGATGGTGGTGTATCTAATTATTTTATAGAATGGTTGGAAACTTTAGGTAGTACACAATGGAATGGTAATCATGTTGAGTTGTTGGGTTCTACTGGCATATCTTCTTACCTTGAACAGATGGCTCTTAAAGCATTGGATGTAGATGGTAGGTCAGATATAACAGAAGGTTTAGGTATCCCCACAATGTCAGGTCGCTCCGTATCTGGTCTTTTATCCCATGTGCATGGGTATTGGAATCATTTGTACAGAAGGGTTCTCGAATTGCTACCGCCTGAGATTCTTGACCAATCACATCCGAAGTCGAACCCCGTAGAAACACCCACCACAACCCCGCCCACGTATCGTGTGGGCGACTATGTGAAGTATCTTGACATCTATTATCCGTTTGAGGTAATAGAAGTCGGGGATAGGATACGTGTTCGGGCATTGTTCACGCCAAGAGCAACCCCTGAGATGCACACGGTTTCCGATTTGGATATGATTAAGCCGTATCAGTTTTATCTTCATCAACAGTATTGGGCAACTTGGGATAACGAACAACGTAAGGACTTTTTGAAGGCGTTGGGATATACCCATTCCGAAATCGAAACATTATATCCGTTGGGAGTAACGGAAATTGGCGAGAACTATGACGTTTTAACAAAGATATTTGCCGAAATGACATTGCGTGGCTTGCTGTATTACTTACCGTTATCACCTCCGAGATATGAAATAAACCATAAGGTAACCACAGTGAACTCGCCGTTTGTCCACGAAATTGTTAATCGGGGGATGCTTGGCGAAAATGTGACAGGTTATGGTTTGAGGCGGTTAGCTGAACGTGGGCAGGGTACGATAAGGACGTTTGAAGAGATAGATTATTTACCAGCTTCGGTACAATCGTTCACTCACCTACACACAGCAAAGAGATACTGGGACACTTGGAACGAAGTACAAAAGTTAACCTTTATGAATGATTTATTACCTCTACGTCCAGATGAAGCAAGAGATATGTCTAAACTTGTGACTTGGGATACTGTACCCCGACATAAACATCGGATGATAAGACGACACATGAGAAAGAATTTCTTGCTGGAAGAGGCTACCCCCCGACCAAGTGCAGATGACATCGAAACGGAGCTTATAGCCGAGTTTGAAGCAGAAATCACCGAATCCGAAGAACCCGATGATGCTTCATTAGACATTGAAACTGCTGAGGTTCGCCCGACCACACGCTCACGCCAATCACGAACAATCCTTCCAAGACCAGAACCAACCCCAACCCCAACCCGCCCGACCTTTGCCGTTAATGACAGGGTTAAAAAGGTAAGAGCTTTTGGTGGTTCAGGGCGACACAACTATTGTGCTTACGGTGGAGATGAGAATGAAGTTCCGATAGGTACGGCGGGAAAAATCACATTAGTAGAAAATGCAAACAAAGTGCGGGTTCAGTTTGACAACGGAATACTTTGGTTTGTTGACACTTCTGAATTGGATAAAATCGGTACACCCGCTAAGATTCACAGGCGGTGGGCGGGGTTGAGTGACAAAGATAAAAAGAGGGTATTGGCGTTCTTGGGATATTCGCCTGACCAACTCGACTATCAGAGATGGTTGGACGACCAAATGAAAGAGGTTAATACGTTTTTGAAGGCGTGGCGTACTTTACCTTGGGGCAGAAGTGAGGAAAATCCGATGATAACGCCTGATATGATGGTCGTTATAGCTGACGTATTCACTATCGCTCTCGGAGCTTCACTGGCTAGGTTATTTATTTCACGTATGAAAAAGAAGGACACCCATACGAATCCGAAGCGGATAAGGGATACCGAGTGGTTCATTGAATACGACATTAAACATCATGGTTACACGATACTTAACAATTTCATAGAAGCCAACGACCCAGAAGGTCGGATAACCTCGTTTGAAGAGCGTGGGTTCAAGTCAGAGATACTTCCTGAAACCAAGTATATCTTTATGCTCTATGACCACAAAATAGTGGGTACTATGGTCGAGCGGATAAAGGGTTTTGTCGGGTTCGGAATAAATAACTATGGCAACATAGAGCCATCGTGGATAATAACCGCCGAGAGATTCCGAAGGACAGGGGTATCACGTAAGTTGAAGGCGTTTGAGGAAAAAATCGGCAAGATGCTTGGGGCTCAGCGCATATATTCCGTGGTGAAGAAGGATAACGTGGCAAGTGTACGGATGTTGATGTCGTTAGGATTCAAACTCTACCGTGAGGGCGAAACGGTATATCGGTTCGTCAAGCAGATAGGTGACGACACAGAAGGTATGCCTGAAACCTTCGAGATTCAACTGCCAACGGAAGGGGGTGAGGTTGATGAAGAGCCCCACTCGCCATCGTGAGAACCCCACGAAAGAGGATTGGGAAGAAGCCGTTGCTGGTGAGGGATGGGCAATCAATGACTATACCCAAATGCTCGTATCCTCAACCCCCGAAGAAAAGGCGGTCATTGAACATATAATTAAAGAGGAAAAGGAACATTTGAGTGAGATATTGGAATTGCGTGGGTGTAAGCAGAACCCCGAACCGATGCAAGTGAGGTTCTATGTAGAGAATGGCAGCTTTATGTTCAAATCATCTGACGAGAGTGTAGTGGATGAAGATGATTTTGATAGTATAGTAATGCGTGATAGTCGCCCCCGAAATATAGTTCTTACGTGGAATCAGATATTAAGCGATGTTCCGTTTAATGAAGGATACTTGGACGATGTTAAGGCAATGGTAGAATCGGCTGGGTATAGAGCGGTGGTAAACCGTACTATAAAGACCGTGAGTGCGGTGTTAGCTCAAACCCCGATTATGCTAACAGTGGACTTTTATGTTCAAGAAGAAGAATGGTGGTATCAGTTAGCCGATGGTACTTCGTATAGTTCGGAACGATTTGAGGATGTATTGAACGATTATCACCCGATGGAAATTGTTGTTGTATGGAATCAAACCATGAGTGATGATGCATATAGACAAGACCGTATGACAGCTACGGTGGCGTTCTTAGAAGTTCACGGATATACGGCTACGTTTGACGAAGCGAACCGTATTGTACGTGGTAGGAAGAACCCGACCACCACGCCCACGCCCACGCCAACCGAAACTGGGGAAAATGTAAACTATTATTTTGTAGATGGCGAAGCGAGATTTGGTATTTCTGGTAGAACGGGGCTTTATAATCACGCCGACCTTTTAATATATATACGCCACAATCTCCCCCGATATTTAATGGTTCGTTATGATGCCGAAAATTCCGAAGAACCAGTTACGGACAAACTGTTTATTCTTGCAAGAGAATTACAAAACATAGGATATTCAACGAATGTACACGATGATGTTAGCGTCGTGACCGCCGAGATACCCGCAACCCCTGTCACGACTACCGTGACCGATACCCCGACCACGCCCACGCCAACCGCAGTTACACCGCTGGTTGTGAATGTGAGGTTCTTCGTAGAAGAGAGCCATTATAGATATAGTGTATCCGAACAGGTATCTATGGGAGCTGATACTTTCACAAGTATTGTATTACATGACCAACATCCCCGAAATATAGTTATCACGTGGAATGAGGAATTGACCGACGAACCCCTCGTTCCATTACACTTGAATGTTACGAAAAGTTTGTTAGAAAGGGCAGGTTATTCGGTAACGATAGACCCCATTGGCATCGTGATTGGTCGGTTACCTACGCCCACCACCCCAACTACCCCCGATACGAGAGCGGGTTTCCCCGACACGCTGTATGTTGATTTCTACATGAGAGATGATGAAGAAACGGGCGAATCTGATTTTTTTTCGAGTAACCTTTGGGGTAACGATTTGGACGGTTCTCAATTTCTTGAGTATGTTCGAGAACACCACCCACCACGTATGGTCATACATTGGTCACCGAGAGAAGTAACGTATAACCATAGATATATGAACTTTTCAGATTTAGTGGACTTTGGATACCGTGTTGAAAATGCGGTGGATACCGACACTGGTAGAGTGGATGTGATTGCCACCCTAACCACCCCGCATACGCCCCCACCAACCATACCACCCGCAACACCCACTACCCCGACCACACCCACGCCAACCACCACGCCTTCTCAGGTAACCCCTGTGTATAGATTCACAATACAAAATGATTATTGGCACTTTTTGGGCATCGCTGGTGGTACGAATGAATATTCGAGGCGGGGGGTTTTTATTAATGCAATACGAGATACCCTCCCCCAAAACTTTGTGATTATTTGGAGCGAGGGAACTAGCCAATTACCATTCAGTAGTGAAAGAATGTTTGATTTGAAAGCAACGATAGAGCATTTGGGTTATACGGTGGAATTGACACGTGACAATCAGAAGTTGACCGCCACAAGAGCCCCGCCTATTGAATCATCCAGAGATGCGAGGGCGATGCGGGTAGACACACGTGAGTTCAATTACAATTCAATGGTAGGTACTTGGATAAGTCGTGGCGAGGAGGCGTATCCTTTCCGTAATAGTTATGATACTACACGTGATTTAATAACTGATGTAAACGATTACCAACCCCAAAGGTTGAGAGTTTATTGGGATACAGCCGTTCCATTTGAATCGTCCACTTGGAGTATTATGTTACGAGTATTCGCAGATGAACTACCGAATTATGATGTAAGTTTAGCTGATAGGCTGACCATCGTAGCCACACGTAGAGGTAGAACCCCCACACCCGCTCCCGCTCCCTCTGCGGAAACGCCGAGAACCGCTGGGGTAGAGTTTGATTTTAAATTGAACCATGAATATGACTGGATACTTACAGGGCGTGGCAATGTTTCACCTTTCCAACAAGGGTATAGAGAAAATACGGAGGTCTTAGTAAGTGATATGAGAACGTATCTACCCCAACGGTTAACGATTTATTGGGACGCACTTGGTAGTTCGATGCCGTTTGATGTATCTCGTATGGAAAGAATTAAGAGGAAGATTCAAACGCTTGCGATTTATGAAGTATCACTTATTGATAATGGCGAAACACTTGTAGCTCAACGACACGATATTGATACCTCACGTAGTACACTCGCACCCACATCTACTATCCCACCCGAACCTGCTCCCCTACCGTATATACCGTTTGAGGTAACCACCGAAACGGAAAGTCGAATTACAAACGACACTTTTATGCCTGTTATTCGTCAGTTGGTCTATGTCCTGAGTACGCATCAAGAAAATTTTGATACTTTGGTTGGGCGACATCAGAGTATCTTACGTTACATATTGAGTTCGGATGTTACAGATGGTGATATTAGAACCTCTGCTTCGGGTAGATACCTGTATATTGGTACGAGTAGTGATGTCGTGGCGAAATTAGAAAAGGTATCGTTGAATTATCTATCCACCTCTCGAAGTAGAATTGCTCTGGTGTTATCAATGCCAACATTAGTTGGGACTTCACCCACAACAGAAAGTACCACTCCAAAAAATTCTCTGTTGAAGTATTGGCGATACATACGTGATGAGGTTGCTCGGAAGGCGGGTTACACCCGACTTCAAGATATTCACGTTCCGCCTATCGTTACCAGAACGATAGCTACATTCGCCGTGGGCGATAGGGTAGTAAAGGCAAGACGGTATAGCTTGGTAAAGGATTTATATCACGGTGGGGAATTGGAAATAGGGTCGTTGGGAACGGTTCATCAAGTCCGTGACCCGCTCTCACACATTGTAGTTGACTTGGATGGTGGGCGGGGCAGAATTTCCTTCCATCCGTATGAATTAGATAAGATACCCCCACCGTCCAAACAACTGAAACGCTGGGAAGTGATGGATGAAAAAAATAAGAAGCGTGTTTTGGCGTTTTTGGGGTATCCTATTGACAACTTAGTGATTTATGCTTTCACCGCCGAAAAACGTAATGAGATACTTTCGTTCCTTAAAGAATGGGGAACATTACCGTGGGGTAGGGAACGGCGTACTCGTAGTTTGGGTGCGAGAAGGAGTGTGGACAGGGACAGGAGTGGTCTATCTGATGAGGATAATATTTTAACGGATGTTCACGAATTGACAAAACTGATGAAAACAATACACGGTGGTAATTTAAGGGACAGTTCACGAAATTATGGTAGTGTATTGAATAACTTTGCCGACAGTGGTAATATACACGAAGCGAGTTTGCTTATACGGGATGATGGAGAGGTCTTTGTTCAGATAAGCAATGATAACGACCCCGCAGGAGAACTCGATGCAATGGCGTTGAGATACGTTGGATACACCTCACGTAATGAGTATATTGACAGAGCCCATTTAGGTAGGGGTTTAACAGGCACTTCGCCACAGGGAACGATACAACAGGTTGCGGAATACTGGAAGGAATTATACAGGCGGGTAAGGGATAAGTTTGAAGCCGAAGGTCATGGGGATGATTTAGGTGAGTTGTTCGGGGAGAGCAATCCATACGTGCTGCCATACCATAAGGTGTTCCGTGGACAATTCGACAATGTTACCACCCAGTTGTTGAAGGATTACGTTGAGAAAGATAGACCGTGGAAAGGGACATCCGAAGAACAGTTTGCGAAGCTGGATACATTCTTGGGCAAACTGTCCGAGATATACAAATTAAAGAAACCCACGTTGATTATTGACCCCGCAATGACGGGTAAAGTAAAAGATGGGGTGTATGAACCGAAGGATAACACCATAAAATTGCCGAAAATCTCCGTAACTACCTTACTTCACGAATTTAGACACGCTCTTCAACACCATTTCAGGAAGGATGTGCTTTACCCGCTGGTCGAGTGGGCAATGGAAGAGGATGCACGTTCTTGGAGCTTGTCACTGTGGTATCAGGCGATGCCCGAAAAATTCAGAAAATTAGTTAAGACAGGGAAGATAATACACATGAGGAAATCCGATTTGGAGGAACGCCGATGAAACGCTGGCCGATTATAATAACAGTCCCTCACGCCGTATGTGAGCGGGATTCAGATACGATAAATCACAGTTGCGATTTGGTTGCGCTGGATACGGCACAATATCTTCAAAAGGCGTTGGGTAAGAAAAGGGCATTGTTAATCGTAGGTCATATAAACAGGCGTATCTCTGATTTGAACCGCAAAAGTAGTCGGTTTACCGATTTCCGCCAAGATATTAGGGATTGTTTTCACGATAACCTGATTGTGCTGGACGTTCATAGCTTCCCCCCTAAGACCACACGTAAATACGATGGTGCTCACGTTGCCATCGGCACAAACAGTTACAGTTTCGAGCATTATGTTCGGAATTTGACCGATTATATTTTACTCAATGGCATATACACGTTTGCCGTTAACAATTTGACCACTGACATAATTACCGAAGCCAAAGATAATGATGTTGCCGAAGCGTATTTGTTGGAATTTAACGAGAAAATCAAGAAAAGCTATCGGTATCACATCTGCGATGTAATTGCCGACTACTTTTTTGATGTTGTTTAAGGCGTTTCTGCGAAAAACGGCAAACATCTCTTATATACTTCTTAATGCAATTACCATGCGGTGATTAAGAAATGCAAGTCGCAATGGTAAACCCAAGGAAGAAAATGGGCAGAAGGACTGGCCGTTCTGGATACCAGTCGTATGTGTCGAAGGGTATGAAGTCTTTGATAGCCAAGGGCTATACCCCGTCGGAAGCTATGAAGCAAGTGGCATCACAGTGGAGGGGTCGCAGTGGCTCAGCCAACTGGGGTACACCCGCTGGCGGAAAGAAGGGCTGGACAGTTCGTGCTCACGCCCGACCTGGTGCAACGCACAAGAGATACCCGCTGAGAGGCAAGCCGATACGCCAACCTCTTATGAAGCCGTCTACTCACTATCCCAAGTGGGAAGAGGAACAGGAAAACCCACGCCGAAAGAGGAAGAGGACACGCAGGTATGAGGAAGAGAACCCGAAGGTTCGGAGGCAGAGGCGAAGGACTACCCGCACCCGCAGGACACCTACTCGCAGGGCAAGACCCCGCAGGGTTCGGTCACGCAGGACAAGGGGAGTTGCCAAATCCCCCGCAGCGTTCGTACCGAGGAAGGTACGCGGTGTTTCATACCAGTCTTGGAAGGGCTTGAAGGGCGTTAAAACGGCCTATGGTCGCCAACACCTTTCGTTCATGTCCCACTGCCTGAAATCGGGTGGCAACATGAAGGGCTGTGCGAGCAAGTGGAACAAGCAGAAGGGTAGGTACGGCAAGGCTGCACCGAAAACCATCCACCACAAGTTCGGCTCGGCATACCGTGTTACCCGCAGGGCAGAGAATCCCCGCAGGAAAACCCGCAGGTATAAGGGCAGGAAGAGGAATCCTGAGTTTCCCACCATTGGTGGTTTCTTCCCCAACTTCGAGCGGATAAAGAAGGAGTTACTGTATTTCCTCCCCGCTCGCTCCGAGTTCTATCCGACATGGGCTGAAATCAAGGCACACCCGATATTCACCCTCCTGGGCCTTCCCATCGGCGGTCTATCCGCTTCGATGTGGGGTGGCGTTGGTAGGGCAATGTCAGGCAATGCAGTGATTTCCGAAGTCCTCGGCATCGCTGGTAACATCATAGGTACAGAACTACCTGCAAGGTTCATCAAGTTGTTCAACTTCAAGGGCAACCATGTCCTTGCGAAGTCCATAAGGTTCTCTGGTTACCTCGTGACCATTGTATCCACAATACTCGGTCTAATCCGCATCATAGGAACGATGAAGAAGGGCGGAGTGAAGGGGCTTGGAGAGTTCAAGCTTCCCACGCTCACCGCAATACCCGAAGCTATCAAGGCGTTCAAGACCACACTGATTTCGGGTGCGATTGGCGTAGACAATCCGCTTGCCGACCTCGTGACCAGCGGAATGAGGCAGGGATACACTGGTGGACAACCGATGGGTGTTTCTGGCCCGTTCCAAAAACCCCAAACCTCATACGTCGGCGCTGTCCCGATTTGGCAGGACAAGACGCTTGGCGACCCAACCCTAGTTGACAAGATACAGGAACTAGCCAACAAGCTGGGACTTGGGGCTGACGAACTCGAATCTATGTACGCAGCGAACCTCCCGTACCCTGGAACAAACGCATTGACCTACCCTGGCGTAGTGTCATCCACCCCCGAAGATGAGTTGCCTGGACTAGCCGACACGGTAGTTCCGACACAATACGCTGGCGGGTTCGACAAGGAGTTTGTAAAATAGACCAGTGAATGAAATCAAGAAAACATATCCAAAAAAAATCAAAGAAGGTAAAAATCATGGCAACTAATGGTAATGGAAATGTAGGCCCACGGCAGAACGTGGTTCAACAGCAGCAAGCTCTTGTGGCTCAGCTCGAAGCGGAAAAGAGGGACAAGGCATACGCTCAGAAGGCTCTCGTATCCGCAAGAGAATCCGAAGGACTTATCGTTGACCCCTTGACTGGGGAGACGTTCAGGGAAATATCCATCGTGTTGGATGTTACGACTTGGACGGTCAACGCAAACGCACCAGGCACTCCAACGATAGTCGCCCAGACCGTTGTTCCGACGGGTGTAGTTTACTACTTCCGTGCGGTAAAGAGTGATGTGGACAGGAACGCTCCGTACCTGTACGCAAATCTCTTCGACAACGGTGCTAAGGTAGCACTTCCGATGACTGGCACGATTCGGTTTAGGGTGTTCGATGCATCCCTCAACCAGCTCAAGGGTCAACCTTGGACTGGCTCGGTAGCTGAGCTAGCTGGAGCTGCTGCAGCTCCGACCAACTGGTTCACACGGTTGTTCTTCAACTCACGTGTTCCAGTCCGTGCTCAACCTGGTGATGTGCTTGTCGTGGAACTGACTTCAGCTCTGACGCTTGCGTGGGTGCCTGTTGCTCCCGCAATAACCCAGTTCCTCGTCCACACCATACAGCTCACCAAGCAGTACTAGGCGTGAGGACGGAAACCACAGGATTTGAAGGGGGGGATACAACCCCCCTTCCATTTTGTTTATAAAAACATTCGCAAATTATCCCGAAATAATATCTGAAAAAAAAAAAAAAGGTGAAAATCATGGCAACTAATGGTAATGGAAATGTAGGCCCACGACAGAACGTGGTTCAACAGCAGCAAGCTCTTGTGGCTCAGCTCGAAGCGGAAAAGAGGGACAAGGCATACGCTCAGAAGGCTCTCGTTTCTGCAAGAGAATCAGAAGGACTTATCGTTGACCCCTTGACTGGGGAGACGTTCAGGGAAATATCCATCGTGTTGGATGTTACGACTTGGACGACCAACGGTAACGCCACAGCTACTCCAACGATAGTCGCCCAGACCGTTGTTCCGACGGGTGTAGTTTACTACTTCCGTGCGGTAAAGAGTGATGTGGACAGGAACGCCCCGTACCTGTACGGTAATATCCTCACGGTAGCTGGTGTTGCGGTGAATGGAACTGTCAGGATGAGGGTGTTCGACGCATCCCTCAACCAGCTCAAGGGTCAACCTTGGACTGGCTCGACGGCTGAGCTAGCTGGAGCTGCCGTTGCTCCGACCAACTGGTTCACACGATTGTTCTTCAACAGCCGTGTCCCAGTCCGTGCTCAACCTGGTGATGTGCTTGTTGTGGAATTGACCGCCGTTGCTATAATGGCTTGGGGCGGTATTGGAACTACCCAGTTCCTCATCCACACCATACAGCTCACCAAGCAGTACTAGGCGTGATGGTGGAAACCACAGGATTTGAAGGGGGGGATACAACCCCCCTTCCATTTTGTTTAATATATCATCCCAACCTTTCCATCGGATAGAAATTCCTGTCACGGTGTTTCGGTGGTGAACAAATGACAAACGATGAACATCCAAGAGATAAAGACGCTGGCTTAGGTAAAGCCAGAGAACGTGATATTGCCCGTAGGGGATTGGTAGGACTTCATAAAACTGCCACTTATTCAGAAGCGGGTGCTACCGTTAACGAACAGGCATCTGAGCTGAAACCTTTTGAACACGAATTACGTGCAATCCTTCTCACGAATGAAAATTCTATCCAAGTCGCCAAGATGAACCCGACATTTCAAAGGGTTTGTGACACTATTGTTCCCGATATTATTCTCCCTCCCCTACCAGCTCCGCCCAATCCAAATTTGCCGTTTTTACCCCCTGGACGTTCTTGGTTTATATACAGAGTACCGAATTTTATGGAATCGGGGGAAGTTATAAGGTTGACGATAAAGGCTACATACAATGATGGGGCAGTGATGGCAGGTATGCAATTCTTACTTGCACGGCGTAACCCAACCAACCCACGATTCACTCCAGATGACATTATATATCAGAATCCCGCATTGGCGATAAACCCGCCACAAACAGGAATTGTCGGTATTGGTAATTGGGCTACTTGGTACGACCAAAATACCGCTCTACCCTTCGTGTATCCGTTTTCTGAGATACGTGGTCAGGCTGTTCCTGGTGGAGCTATCGTAGACCGTGCCACCGATTTCTCACTCTATATAATTTGTGAATCGTGGTCATTAGCACCCCCACCAGCAGGTCAATTAAAACAGATGCTTGTCCGTCTTATAACTGAGGACAGGGGGCGGTAAGATGGGATACCCTAATGTTGATAAGGCAATTAACCCGACCGCACAGGCGGTAAGCAAGCAAACACAGTTGCAGATACAGGTCGTTCCTTACGACTTTATTGATTGGAACGTGAGTGGTGTTATTGGGCCACCCCCAGCCCCGCCTGTTTGGACAAACTATGAGAAAATGTTTATGGGGATTATGCCATCACTAAGATATGACCCCGCTACCCAACTTGCTTTCGCACCTCCACAAAGCCTATATTTGCAGTTTATAAAGCCGATTACAATCGGAAATGTCGTAGTCGGTGGTCTTGGTGGTATTATTGGACAGGCAGCAATAGTATATTTAGACGGTGTACTCGAAAACCTTGTGTATTTAGGGCCAACCAATATGGGTGACGCTTACGCTCCGCCAATAAGAAATGTTCCCGTTTCAAACATAACATTCTTGAATTTTGGCCCTGGCCCTGTGGATATATATTCTGTCAGTATCGTGATGCCACAGGTATCGGCAGCGGGTGGTGGCGGTGGCGGTGGCATGATAGCATCCCCCAACAACTTCTTTGGAAGCGATGTGCTAATCCCTATTCCGCCAGGGTTTCTCGGTGTAGCTCTCGCCTTCGGTTTCAACAGTGAAGGGTTCATAGTGAAGAACAGTTCGGGTGTGACTATCGAGTTCAGCGAGGACGCAGGGGTAACTTGGGAGCAACTCGATGCTCACGATGCCGTGTGCTTTGACTTTAAGATGAGGACACAAATCATTGTCCGTGACCCATTAGGAGTGGGTGGACAAGCGTATAGACTATGGGGATGGTGATTAAAATGGTCAAGAAGGTAGCAAAGAACCCCGCAAACGAGCAAATGAAGGATGAGCCTAGCCCCCATACCTCTGCGATTAAAATCGAAATAAAAGAGGCTAGACAAGCGAATAACCGATTATACCTCAAAACCGTAATAAACGGCAAAGAATTTATGAATTTCGACTATCCAAGTCAATTCGGGGATAATAAGAACGCTCTACTCGTCAAAATAAAGGCGGATTACCTTACTCTTAAAGGTAACATCGCAAGGTGCAAGATGGTAGGCAAAAAGGACTTACTCGGTGCGAGTGAGGTATAGGCATGTCGTATTATACGAGTTCCGTAACTGCATCTGTAAGGCAGTATGGTATTCGCACCCTGTTGGAACAGTTGGGCGTAGATTCCTTAAACCCCCCAGTTAACACGTTATTCCGTATCGGTGATGGGTATAACGCCACGCTTGGTGAGTTGTTGGTGTTCTTAAATGGTATGCTTCAAGACACCACAGCTCTCAATTATGCGGAAACTGACGAAAGAACATTGACCATGAATGTAGGGTTAAACCCAAGAGCTAGGTTACTGGGTATAAATGTGGTTCGTAACACTGGCGAAGGTGGATTGATTGCGGTAGATAGACCACCCGCTTTCGTGGGTGGCGTGATATATCAAACCTCACAACCATACGGCAATCCAAATGAATTGATGGTATTTATGAATGGGCAATTACTCATCCGTGGTGTAGGGTATGCCACGTTACCCCCTAATCAGTTTTCTATGTTAGTTCCCATACCGCCTGGTGCGGTGTTTGTCACGGCGATAGTCAACAACGGTGCTCAGGGTTTGCAATTCAGGGAAACAAACGTGGGTTTTGGTGCGTTCCCAGCGATAGTCCCGACAGTTAATTTCCTTGACAAGAACGAAAACGAGTTCTTGGTATTCATCAACGGACAGTTACAGGCAGAAAATTTCGATTACCATTTACTCTATAACAACCAAGTCGTAGTTACGAGAGTGATACCTGGTGCGAATGACATCGAAATAATTGGGATACGTTCATCCCATCCGTCAAGATGGAGGTCATAATCATGTCCATGCTAAATGGTGCATATAATGATGGTTACTTAGGTTTACACGCTAACGATGCCTCTGCACAGAACTTGGCGGTGGATAACACTGCTTTCAGGCAAGGAAACTATTATTATAATACCCTTTCTGGTCGGTATCGGTACTGGGATGGTGCGGTGTGGACGGATGGTTTTGCTCCCATTTCACTCGATTCTGCCTATAATGGCGGTATTGGAATTACGGTAGACGCTGGTGCGGTTCAGTTGACCGCTCCTTTGCCGAACACCGCTGTTTTGGCTACGGATGAGGGCGGTGGCAATAACGCGGTGCTGTTCTCCAACGGTGCTTTGGTTCTCGGTGGAGCTGCAATGACTGGCGGGAATATGTTGCGTGTGGTGGGCAACGCCCTTATCACAGGCGACATGGTTGTAAAAGGCACATTCTTCTCTACGGAAGCCGAAACGGTATTGATAAACGACAACCATCTTTATCTCAACAATGGATACGGTTTGAATGTCGCCCAAACAGGCGGTTTGGTAGTTAACTACTTGCCAACGGCGGTTACCGACACGGTAAATGGGGCATTTACCCCTGGTGTCGGCGGTGTCAGTAACCCCAGTGTTGTAACCACTGGAGCGGGAACATACGCCGTGGGTGATTTGATACAGATTTCTGGCGCAGCCGTAGAAGAAAACAACGGTCTATATGAGGTTCTATCTCACGTAGGCACTCTGTTGAAAATCAGGGGCGTTGGGTTGACTGGGACGGTTGAAGATTTCACACAAAATCAGTTCGTGGTGGACGCGGGTGGCGTTGGTAACATCGTCCAGGTCACCGTGTCCGTTATAAGGGCGGGTCTGGCGGGTGGTCTGTGGGAAGAAGGACAGGGCAGCACTACTCCCATAGTGTTTAACACGATTGCGGTTGCTCCTGGCGGGGCGGTCACACTCGATTCGGCTTACGATGGCGGTGGGGCGGGGTTAGGAAGGCAAATCACTGTTGACAGCCGTTCAGTTCAACTAAACGCAGATATTTCCACGGTGCTAAACAACGAGGAAGTGTTCTTCGTAAACGTGTCTGGTGCGGAAACATCGGGAACAAGAGCGAATGGAATATACGTGTTTTCTAATCACACCATGAATCACGCGAACAGCGAGTTTCAGGGTATTGAAGTTGAATTGAGTAGTATAACTCTTACGAATTTCTCTAATTTGTGGGGGTTGAGCATTGCGTTGGGTGCTCTTTTATCGGCGGGTGGTGGCGGTGAAGTTAATGGTATTCACGCAACATCCGATGATGGGACAGTAAAGATTTTGACCAACGACGGTTTAATCTCCCTTATTCTCGCGGATACCCCCGCGTCGTTGGTTCGTATCGGTTCTCCGACAACCGCGATAAACGTGGATTTGCTTGTTAATGGCACTACTGGTATAGAGATTTCCGACCCGTTATCAGATGACACTCACGCTCTGATTATTACCAGGCAGAACACCGTTGAGAATCTCGGAGCGAGGGCTGGTTCTGCTGTTGCGTTGAATTACACTATCGGTGCGATGGACGTGGGCATTTTAGCGTCCTCTATCATGAACGAAGTGTTCGATAACGCGGGTGCGCTCGGTGGAATACTGTCTGGGATGACATTGCTGCTCGATGGTGTGTCAGGAAGTCTCGCGCAAAAGCAAGGCATACGGATGATTATATCGGGAACAATGGACAATGGACTGGACGACGAGGGATATTTCCTCACGGTGTCGCATACGCTGGATAATGCGGGATTGTTTCACGGATTTTATGGCGATTTACAGTCGTTGGGGCTTACCAATTTCAGTTACGTGTCAGGTTTGACGTTGTTATTGCCCGACGATGGACTTGCCATTAACAGTCCCATCCGTGGCATTGCTGTAACTATGCCTGTCGTTTATGGTGGCAGTGATATGGCGGGTGCGGAAATCACAGGGAACGGTAATTCCCTTTATCTCTGCAATAATACGTGGACGATAGAAGCCCAGATAGGCAACGTAGCCATAGACCAAGGGCAACTCGTTGTGAATGGAACAGTATTCAACACGAATGAACGGGTGAGGGTAAACCTCAATGCCAATGCCCAACAGGGCATTTACATTGATGCAAACACCAATCCGCTTACGGTATCATCTACTATTATAGACATATCAGTATTGCTTAATCAACCAGCAGGGTTCGTTTCGGGGTTAAGTGTGGTAGCAACTGATTCCGTTGTCAATGTCAATGTAATGGCATTTTTTGGCACAACTGTCTATGAAACAATCTTGAATAAATCAACAACAATAATGATAGGGCATTATGTTCAGATAGATGGGAAGCGTAGTGTAGGAGCACCTGATTATGGTGTATATATTAATGCTTCACAAGAAATAGATGACGGTGGTGCAACATTTACAGGAGTGAGCATACAAGAGAGTGGAATTACTGCAACAAATTACTCTGAAATATTTGGTGCTTACATTGAAATGCCCGATGATACTCTCAATACAGGTTTGCCCATTTATGGTATTAAAATTTTAATGCCAAATCCTTATACTGGCAGTGATATGGCGGGTATTGTGGTTTCAGGCGACGGCAGATATGTTGCGATATGCAACGACGACTATGCCATACAAGCAACTGGCGATGTTTATATCGCAGGTAGAGAAATGGTGGATTATAATACCGTTGATGCTTTAACAGCGTTGGATATTACAAGAACAGGCGGAACGGGAAGGGCAATAAGTATTACTCTTGGTGCATCCAACCCAGGCATATACATAGACAACGCCACAACGTCTATAACTGCTGCTAAAAGCATAATTAATATTACCGCCAGGATGGGTGCGGTTGGTGGCATAGTATACGGTATGCTTCAAACCTTAACTGCCTCTGCGGGTTTCGGTGCATACATTGGTTCACAATTAACATATACATCTACATTGGCGAATCCAGGCACGGTTGGGGGATTTGCGCTGGAGATGACCGCAGGTTCTCAAATGGGTAATTGTGCTCTATCAGCGTTATATTTCTATACCAATAACACTATTATAAATCACGCAAACGCGCAAATGCGTGGAATACATCTATCAATGGCTTCGTTAGCAATAACAGATTGTAATTACGTTGCTGGTGTTGATATAGCGATGCCTGGTGGATATACTGCTGGAAAGCAGATTGTTGGTGTAAAGGTTGCAGGTGATAGCAGAACCGTAGAAATATGCAACAATACCGAAGCCCTAAAACTCATCCTTCCAGCAACCGAGAACGGTATACTGATAGATAATAATACAACCGCCATTACAGGTGCAAAATCCTTAATCACTCTTGGAACAACGGCAAACCCTGTCAGCATAAATGCTGGAGCGAATGATGTGATAGGAATAGATGCTGTCCTGCAATATACAGGAGATTGCTCTGGAGTAATCTATGGTCATAGAGTTCGATATAATGCGAGAGCGACTGGAACACAGACTCACACCGCATACAGAGCAGAAGTCGCGTCGGGCGGGATAACCGTAACGGGTGCTCAACAATACTACGGTTTCCAATTTTCTGCTGGAGCAAATACGCTCAACAATGCTTCGATTATTTATGCTGCCTATGACATGATAATGTCTGGAATTGTTGCTACAAATTATCTACAAATTTTCGGTATGAGATTGCTTCTACCCAATGACCCAACACCTGTGAATCGGGTAATACACGGCATAGATATCACGATGCCTGGTGCATACACAGGAACGGCTATAAGAGGTATTCGCGTAACAGGTGATGGAAGGACGTTGGATATCTGCGACACCAACTACGCGTTGTATTGCCAGGGCGAAGCGAGATTCACGAATTATGTTGATATGACGGGTGGCTCTGGATTCTGGTTTAGAGCACCGCAAATGACCTCTGTTCAAAGAACCGCTATGACAGCAGCGTGGGGCGCGGGAGATGCTGGAAAGGAATGGTATAATACAACTACAAACCAATGGGAAGGCTGGAATGGAGCAGCAATAGTAATAATCGGGTGATACTATGGGAACACTATATCAAGTTAATAGCACAACGGGGATGCTCACCGTTGCGAACAAGATTGCCCTCACTCCCGAAGGCGGTATTGCGGTTCTCTTGGATAACAATACTGGTTCGATAATTCCCAAAGGGACAGTGTGTGAAGTGGGAACATCAGACGAATCGGTGCGACCCATTGATGTTGATGACGTATATCCTATCGGCGTTGCTTACGAGGCAATTCCTATCGGGGCAAAAGGGTGGATAGTATTTAATGGTCGGGCGCAGGTATTAGTTGATGCTGCTGCTGTTCCAGTTAGAAATAATTGGCTTGGCACATCAGGAACAACTGCTGGACGAGCAAGAGTAGAAGTGGGCGACCCAGGCGCAACGGTCTTGCATAGCCGTGAAATCGGGCATACACTTGGCGCGAAAGACGGCGGGAATTTAGTTTGGGCCATGATTCACTTCAATTAACCAATTACAACGGCTAATAGCCAAAAAGAACTACGAAGGGTTGTATATGGTAGACACAGATAATTGGTCAGAAATCGCAAAACTCACATCGGCAGAACGAGATGCGATGGTCGTAGGATTCGGTGTCAATGATAAAAGCAAGACTTGGTATAACACTGACCTCAATGTGCTCGAAACTTGGGATGGCACAGGGGTAATAGCGATAGATTGTCATAAAACCGTAGGGGTAGGTTGCACATACACAACGATTCAGGACGCTATAAACGCTTCTATTGATGGTGACATTATACAAATCAAATCGGGGGTATATAATGAGAACGTGGTTGTGAATAAGTTTCTCATTATAGGGGGGGAAGATGATTCGTTGGTTCAGATTGTTGGTGATGGCGTAACGGAAACCGTGACAATAACCGCCGACCATGTGCAATTAAGAAGAACAACGATAACTGGCGGTGGGGCAGCTAAAAGCGGATTGCTTCTTAACGGTGTATCAGATTGTACGATTGAACGTAATACTTGCGTAGGCAACAAACATGGGATTGAAGCGGTTGGTGCTTGTGGTAATTTCATTCTAAGCAACATTCTAACAGGAAATGTCGGTGTTGGGTTGCTTCTATCCGCAGCATCCAATGACAATGCGATAACCGATGATTTCAGTACTGGTAATAATAACGGTTTTGAATCCAATGGTTCGACACGAAATCGGTATTCCGCTTGTGCTGCAATCGCTAACACTGCCATTGGGTTCAATCTTGCGTCATCCACATTGGAAACTTTTAGTGCTACGTGTTTTGCCCAATATAACACGACAGGATTTTGTTTGAATGGCTCGGATAGCAATAATATAATGGGGTGTGATGTAAGAAATAACGCAACAGGGCTGATACTAATTAATTCGGACAGCAATCTTATCTATTCCACGCCGTTCCAAACGTGTACGCTGGATATATCGCTGGATGTGAATAGTGGTAACAATACAATAGCCCATAATTTCTATACCACAAAAACCGACTTGGGCGTATTGAATAGGTGGGTAAACAATCATACTACCGACACCACGATAGACACCAACGTAGCGACAATATCATACGCTAAAAATTGGTTGCCAGGGACACACGATGTATATGTGGATAAGTATCGAACCGATATTTACACCTCAACAGGTTCAAGAGATAGGCCGTTTAAAGTAATTCAGGACGCAATAGATTATGTTGCTTCGGTTGCGGTTGCAGGTCAGGATTGGACTATCCAAATCGGAACTGGTCAGTACGTGGAAAATTTACTTTTACAGAATGTAAATTTATTTATGATTTCTCTTGTGGGTATAGGTGGGATAGTTGGCATTGTTCCTGTTGCTGGCAATTCCCTACAATCCACCGCCAACAATGGCAACCTAACAAAACTGAGGATGTATAACATCGAATTTACACGACCCGTAGTAATAACAGGGCCAAATAACGGAAATTGCTTTAATGATGTTTGGATACAAGATTGTAAATATGTCTTGAACGCCACCATAACATTGAATTGCATTAACAATTTCTCGTTGATGAGTACATATATAGAAACCGACATTAGTTTGACTAACGTAACGTGGTTCTATGTAGATAGCGGAAGGTTGAATGGACTGTTTACGATGGTATGCGATTCTACAATTAATAAACCCCTTGGATTTACGGGAGGAACATCCTTCTTCAATGGAATATACGAAATGGGTAATGTAACTCTGACAAAGGGTGGAACGGCAACGGGCGTTGTTGTTCTTGTTGGTTCAAGAATAAATGGAAGTGCGGGAACAATTACGAATCCTGCGGGGTGGACATTACAGGCATATAATTCGTTCATCCGAGGCAATTTAACCAACAATGGCACATTCCAACAGCGTGGTAGTTTCGTTGAAGGGACGTTTACGAACACTGCTACATGGACAAACAACCAAAAGTGTTCCCAAATAGCCAACGATTCGTCAATACCAGGAACAACAGTAAAGGATGCCCTGAATAGTTTTACCTTTCTCAAAGGAACGATTGCTCTTGCGGGGGTATTCCCCGTAGATGCTGATGTGGCTGCATGGGCTGATGGTTCAGTCGGTATTGGTATTGGGACAACGGGAATGGTTTACCATTTGGTAAAAGTTGGGGTAAATGTAAAAGCCGTGGAGATGACATAATGGGCGAACCGCATTATTCCGAAGTTACACCCTCGCCGTGGAGAGTTTTTTATGTGGACAATGGACGGACAGATACGTATATAGAAAACGGTAGGGTTCTAACCCCGTATAAGACCATACAAGCAGCAGTAAATAAGGTCATAGCGAATGGCGATAACACCCAGGCAAAACCTTATGCCTTAATAATAAATCCTGGGGTATATGCTGAAAATGTTGTTCTCGAAAGCGCAGCATTGAAAAGTTTAATTTTTATCGGCATGGGTTCAAGGTTACAAACACAAATATCCCCTGCGTCTGGAAATGCCTTACAGTCAAATGCGAATAATGATAACCTATACGATTTACACATGCAGAACATCCAGTTTAATAAACCTACGTCAATGATAGGGGCATCCAACAACACGTTTTTTGGATATAATTTCTTCTTCTCTAATGTATATTGGAGCGCAACCGCACCTGCGGTGTTTAAGAACATGACATATCCAACCATACTCACCAATATATCGAAACTGTCTGGCGGTGTTACATTTAGCAATGTCACATTGGCAACCGTGAGTGAAATGGGTGGCATTAAGACTGGCAGTTTCGTAGTTGAAACCGATGAAAGTGCAAATAAGCCATATTTATTTTCTGGTGGAACGAAAGTTAATGTTCAGGATGGTGCTTATCCAAACTGCACATTCAGCCTACTAAATATAGTTGCGTTGACTGGAACAACCCTTCAAGTTCGTGTTGCTAGGTATGGCTCGACTGGTCAAACTATCCCTGCAAACGCTTCCATACTCGCTTACAACTCAACGCTGCTTGGAAATTACGTGAACAACGGCACATTGACCCTTTATAATTCCATCGTGAGTGGTGCGTTGACTGGAACAGCCCCAATCTTGTATCAACCTGCAAGTCAGCACAATAACGATTCAATAGTCCCAGGAACAACAATAAAGGATGCATTGGATACTATACTTGCATCAGGTATAACAGGTACTCGTCCAGCAGTGAAGATTGTTGGTCAAATGTTCTTTGACACCACGCTTGGTTATCCAATTTGGTGGGACGGAGCGCAGTGGATAGACGCTGCGGGTAATCCAGTTTGACGAGCAATTAGATTTATAAACCCGTAGGTATATCAGGGTATTCGGTGGAAACCTTGACAAACCTCAAACTGAAAAAACGCCGTGTTTTAGAGATACACGCAATCGTTGAGCAATTCGGCAAAGAGAAGTTGGATGTGTGCTTCGCCTATGCGTTGGCGAAGAACAAAGCCCTTCTGGAAAAAGAAGTAACCGCTCTACGAACTGCGGGTAAGTGGCTGGATGATTTTGCTGAGTACGACAAGCAACGCCTTGACTTGTGCAGGTTACACGCCAAGAAGGACGAGAACAATCTGCCGATGGCGAAGATGAATATGTTTATTATCGCTGACCAAGTGAAGTTTGATAAGGAATTAGACGAGATACGAAAAAAATACAAGAAGGCGATAACAGAACAAGAGAAACGTGATAAGGACTTAGAGAAGATACTGGATGAAGAAGTCGAAGTTGAGTTCTTCCCCATACGGTTCTCTTGCCTACCCAAAGAAATCGGACAGGACGTAATGACCATATTATTGCCACTCGTTGTCGAAGAAACAGGATAACCTTTATAAACGGTTACGCACATATCTGTACTAATTAATGTAACATTGCGGTGGTATAGATATGCCTTCTGAATTATCAGCACAACAAGTGAAAACGCTTAAATTCGGTGTCCGAGCGACCAATCCTGTTGGTATGGGTGAAGAACTCGGTGACCTGTATTTCAACGATGGGACAGGCGTTCTTCCCGAAGGTGAATACGTTTACGAATCTACTGGATGGCAGATAATTGGTGGCGGTGGCCCACCTGTAAACGATTTCCCACCGACCAATTATATATGTCCCGACCCCGCTTCTGAAAACACTGCGAATTTGGTGGTATTCGGGGGTTCGATAGAATTTAGGGGGCGTTTGGTAACATTGGGTGGTATCACCATTAATGTTGCAGGTTACGCTGACGGGTCTTATTATCTATGTAATGATGGTGGATTACCAGGGTTTGTCGGCGGGTGGTTTTTATCACTATACCGCCCGACAAACTGTATAATTGTAGGAACATTGAATATTACAACGGGAACGTGGAACAGTTTTACCGATTTGCGTGACTGGGTAACTGCAAAAGGCTACGAGATAAACGGCGAACAAGCAAAACATTTCACGTCGGCAAAAGGCGTGAGGGCAACAACCACGCCTGGAAGAGCCAGTCAACGCGGAATAGTCAGAGATACCGTGTCGAATCCCAATATGACATACGAGTATGTCCTATTACACGATTCCGATTTCGGCAAGTTGCTGATACGTGTGGTTGGTCAGACCGTAGCGTTAACGAGTGGCTATGGAGTATTAGGGAATGGACACAACGAATCCGCATACACTGTTCAGTTAAATCTCGAAACCGATGACCCACAACTTCCTATAACGCCAATAAAGAAGGAATTTGTCTTAGTTCAGGACAACACCCCTGGTGCTGGAAATACCTACGTGGTGATTGTGGCAACGCACCCCGTCACTGGGACGGATATGGTATTATACGGTTTGATACCTACTGGCATATTAGATTATACTTCACCGTCTTATAACGACTCATACACCGTAACGATGCGCCCGATATCTGACCCCGCGAACACACAGCCATGCTCGAAAGTATCCGCGTGTTTGGACGCTAACCGTGTGCTCAACGTGTGTTGGAAACAAGAAACTGGAATGAGCGGTGACATAAACGTGGGCGGGTTTGACCCACTCTTAGGGTATGCGATGAATGTTCAAACGCTGATTCCGTCCACGCAAGACCCAGACAACCCGACCATCGAATCGGGACAGATTGAAACCTACGTCTGTTACGTAGACGACAACATGGGTGATATGGCTTACGTCAGGACGACTAACGCTATCGGTGGTAATCCTGGTGCTCCAGGCTATACGTGGCAACCCGCCCCTGGAACGTATTTCAACGGGGCTTATACGGGGTCGTCGTTCAGTATGGTCATTCTGATGCTCGATGCTGAATACGTAACCGTAGTGTATCGGGAATGGTCAGGCGTTTTGTGGTGCGCCCAGTTGCGGGAATCAACTGGGGAAGTGGTGTTTTCGCAAGTCACCATCACGGATGTTTGGTCATACGAAACAGTAAACACGCTTCCGTATCCTGGGGGTTACGACGGTGCTTTCCAGTTGACCACGAACAATAAGATGCTGGTCAATAACCCGAAAGGCAATCTGATGGTGCTGCACATACAGGAAACGTGCGGTAATGAAACCGCCAACTTTGAAGCAATACTGTCAATCTCTGACCGCGCAATCAACCCGCAGCAATGGGCGGGGATACCGATAGACCTGGTGAATTACGACAACCTGGTGTTCACACCGAGATGCTTATACTGTATACCTATCGCTGGATGGCTCGATAATTACGAATTTCTCTACCCCGCGCAGTATTATCCCCCGATGGTATACACCCGTTTCCGCGCTCTGGGAGCGTTCCCACTGCTGATGATTAAAGACCAACCGATGCGGGAATATTTGGAGAATGATAGCGTCCCATTCCCGCCCCCATAAGAAGGTGAAACAATGCCCATACCATTAGAAGAAGCCAAGCGTGTCCACGCAAAAGCCTTAGAGCAGATTGCCAAAATCGAAGAGAACCACAAGAAGCCCACGACTTATGCGGGACACAAGAATTGGAGCAGAATTAAGAACGAAATAGAAGATATGTATCCCGAATTAGCTGGTAAGCCAGCTAAGAAGAACACAACGGTTTCCAAAACTACCACGAAGAAGGGCAAGAAATGACCGATGAAGAAGATTTGGAAAAGGCACTCAGCGACCTTTCGGAAGCGTTGGAACAGAACGCCAAGTCAAAACGAAAACTATCCAGCGAGTTAAGTCACAGCGTATCGTCACACCGTAAGAACGGTAAAGTGTATAGTGATTCCTATGGGAACGTACCTAAAAACTCTGATAGATGCAATTAACATCCTCATTAAGAATGTCCAAGATAACACTAAGCAAAACGAGAAATTGGAAACCGAAGTTAAGATGCAACGTAAGGTTGACGAGAAGAACCGCTTGTTTTTGGAAGGGTTAATCAAAACTCTTATCGCCAACCAGCAGGTGCGAGAGAAGAACACGTGGGCGACTTTGGGGAAGGTTTTGGATTGGGTTTTACGTGTCGGAATCATACTTCTCAGCGTTGCCGTAGGGGTCAAGATTCTTGCGTAACCTTTATATTATACTACTCGCATACCTTATATATGTCCGAATCGCAGAAAATCGGTGGTGAAAGCGTAGTTCGGTACAAGAAAGTAGTAAGTGTCGGTTTGAATACAATACTGAACGACGAAGCTCAAAGTGTCATAAGTGTTAAAGTCCTATGCACAAGGGCATTGCTGGTGGACATAAACAAGTGCTGCCACTGTCCGTTCAACAAGGGACTACTTAACCAACACGTGATGCAATGCGTGTGCAACCCCAACGAAGATGAGCTTCCCGAAATGCTGACCGACAAAAAAGACATAGATTACCCAGAGGTAGAAAACCATGTCAAACAAAAAGGGTAACAAGAAGGCAGAGCCCATAAAGCCTGAACCCAAGAAGCCCGAACCTAAGAAGGCCGTGCTTCCATCGGTTGAACCTAAGAAGGTCGAGCTACCGAAGCCCGAACCTAAGAAGGTTGTACCGATAGTGGTGGCAGCAATTCGCAACCCAAACGAACCGTTGTGCAAGACCTGTAAGGATAAAAATTGCAAGGCGGTTATGGATTCGATGATGACTGGCTCAATGTCTTGTCCCAAGTATAAACCATAATTGGGGTATTACATCCCAAAGGGGCGATTGCCATGCCTGATGAAATGTTCGACTACTATAAAGAGCCAGATTTAGACATCTACGTGCGAAGGTATACAGCGGTCAGTCCCAGTACAAACGAGCTGGAATCCATCGGGTTTTTGAAGGATGTGGGCATGATTGCCACTAATGATTACGAGCAATGGAAGAACCCATATAAAGCCCCTATGCAGCCACTCGTTTCGGGTATCGGTTACGTGTCACCGAACAACTCCAAACAAACGGACAGATACATCGGCAAGTTCAACCTCACCCACGGCCCTGTCGAAATATCCCTCTCGGACATACTTAATGTGGATGCATATCCATATCAACACGGCATATCTGGGTTGGGCGATTTGGGTGCTATTTCGTGGACACCGTTTGTTTTCACCGCCTTCCCTGGATTTACGAAGATGAACACCGCTTTATCACAAATAAGTCAGATGCCGTCGCCGTTCACACGGACTTTGGCCCTGATGCAAAAAGGTTTAGTCATTCCCCAGTACGTGCCATACAACGGAGTATTGGCTTGGGGTACGATGCCAGCCACGTTGGTAAGCGCACTCAGTAAGCTCGAAATTAACCTTACGGATGTGTCCAAATTCGCAGATAATTTTATAGCTTTTCTCACGCCCACCCGATTAGCTCAACTGCTTACCCTTTACAACACCCTGATAACAAACGTGGATTATATAAGGCAGAACAAGCCAGATAGCGATTCCGTGGTCACAAATGCGTCACGTGTCGTCAACATAGCAAAGAAAGTTCCCGATTTGGTCACCAATTTCAAGGACTGGGCTAGCTACTTTGTATCTTCTACAATGGAATCGTTAAAATATCTCCAATCCTTCGTTGGCACAGTTAAAAAGGTATTCGTTGACTTGCCTGGGTTGATAAATACTAAGATTACAGAGGTTATTGCCAAGATACAGGGTGCGGTAACCGACCTAATCTCAAAACTGTCCACGCAGGTATCCACCTATACCACGGCGATAAAGAAATACGTGTCGGGGTTCATTGACAATCTCAAAAGCTATGTCACTTCGATGATGGGTGCTGTCGAAGCGTGGATGAAAAACTTAGTGACCGCCATAAAGGATGATATGACCGACCTGATGTTGTGGGTAAAGGATAGGATGTCGCAGTTGGTTCAGGGAATGATAAGCGACCTTACTGGCGTGAAGGATTGGATAATCGGCAACGTAATGGGGTTGGGCAATAACATACAGGCCAACGTAACGAATTTCGGAAGTCAGTTGACCGCCGAAATGAAAGCCAAGATAGAAGAGTTCAAAGGTATGTTAACCACAACGAAAAACGAAATCGTTGCCAACTTTAACAACACCGTATCTACCGTAAAGGGCGACCTACAAAAATACGTGACCGATATTAAGGCACAGTTCCAAGGGCAGATTGACAACATAAAGGGCATGTTCACTGGGTTGGAAGATAAGATAAAGAACGCCACTGGACAGGTCACCGCATTGGTGGATAAGACCAAGCAAATCAGTGAACTTATTGACACCCTCAAAAAACAGTATGACGCTCGGTTTGCCAACATCGAGAAGCAGTTGAGCATACCGAACATAATACCCACGACTACGACAACAACCGAGAAGAAAGGGTGGTTTGGGCTCTGGTAAGGTGAGAATATGCGTAAATTCGACCAAAAGTTATACAACGATGTGATGCAACCCTTCGAGAAACCGTCCTATACCCAAGGTCAAACTGACCGATTCAGTGGCGGTGTCGGTAGTGTGGATGGGTTTGTCGGTTACGTGTCGCCAAATAATTCCAAGCAAACCGATAGATACATTGGCGATAGTTTGGGTTGTTCACCCGCCACATCGTCAAGCACACCGCCGAAACCTACCCTGACACAAAGCACAATCCCCGTTTTTGTCCTTTCCAAAGAAACAAGAAGGGATGGCGGAAAAATAGATTATATCCTCACGCTACCCGACAAAAAGAGATTCGGTTATAACTCGAAGAAAAATGCGGTTGATTCCTTTAAATCTTACAAAAAAGAACCCCGATATAAAGATGCCATATTGAACGACAAAACGGGTGAACCTGGTGGGGTGGGATGGTGGGATAAGTTCATCGGTCAAACAGATTACTCTCGGATATGGGACGATGCAGATTTGGTAGAAACATTGACGAGCTGGGATGAAGTACAACGGCAGAAGGAAAAGATGTATTACGGAACGGGATACATCTCACCGAACAATTCCCGACAACCCGACCACTATGTTGGTCAGGTAGCAAAACGTGTTGGGACGCCTACAATGTTTTACTTGTTGGTACAAGATGGAACATATCGTGTTCCATACGAAATGTATGATAAATCCAGTAATTACTGGGCTTTCGGTACACAAAACGGGTCATCACCGAGTGGAGCGATAGTGAACTTCAAAAACGCTATGGGACGTAGCATTTTTCCAGTTCGCCCATTTTACGGGGATATATCAGGGTGGATAATGTTGTCCAATTTTATTTACGAAATTCCACAAGGAAGGACAGAACGTGATACAGCAAAACCGAGTTCAACGAAAGTTTCACCTACCAAAATTGCATCAGGTGTCCACGGATTTGGGATAGGTGCTATTAATGCTGCCGAGTTCGATGCGTTCAAGAACGCCACTGATAAACCCACGGTCATGGTCGCAAAGGGTTTGCTGTTCAAAACGTATCTGATTGCGTTCTACGATAAGAAGGGCGTATTCAGAACTGCAAATTCCACCAACCCGAAAAACCTAATGAAAGAGCTGGATAAGGTGTCGGGATATGGGTTCAACGGGTGGGAAAACAACCCGAAAATGATAGAGAAACAATCACGGTTCAGTGACGTTAAACCCGCCAAAGTGGAAGGAAAAGACCTCGCAAGTGTTGGGTGCTTATGGTTCTTCAAGAAGAAGGAATTGCCGAAGGCGACGGTAGTGAAGGAAGAAGTGACACCTACCGAACCGATACCCCCCACGATAGAACAACCACAATACCCGCCCACAGAACCCTCATCGTACACGACAGAGCCAATAACAACAACGACAACAACCACCGAACCGACCACGCCCACTTTACCCATTGAACCGATTACGCCCACGACACCCCCTGTTATATCCGTTCCACCCCCGACAGCTATACCCTCTACACCGATAACACCAGTGACACCCCAAGCTGTTAGAATAACCCCGACCACGCAACCTGTAACAACCGTAACACCCAGAACGGTTGTTCCTATAACGCCCTCAACCCCCCCAGCGTTTAGACCAACAACACCCAGTGGCCCGACTATAATAACCATGCCACAAGGACAATCGGCTACCCCAACCCCGACATTTACCCTATTTGAACTGTCGGTTTCCGCTCCACTCGCAGGTAGTGTGCCGTATCAACCTGGGTATGCAACCTTCTGGTATGACCGCAATAACACACTCAGGTCGGCGTTTTCACCCATGCCGTTTGATTATAATAGAATGGGTGCAAAAATCAAAGAGCAAGTAAAACTCTACGGTTTTACCAGAACGGTGAATATGCCCGTTTCCCCCGCACAACTGAACCTCGGAACGGTCAAGATGTTCCAACTTTATACTCTACGACCATTCGGGATAAGCGGTTACGAGATGTGGAACTACTACCCTGACCGTTTACAAGGGTTTATATCCGAAGATAGATACTTTTCACCAGATATTGACCAGTTCAACCATCCAACCGTTACTGCACCGCTCATCAACACGGATGTTGACCTGTACAACCCTGTCGCTGGGGTTGGGTTGGGCGGATATTGGGGAAAACCTGGCAACCCTGCCACTATGCAATGCAAGTCAAACACACGATTGGGGGGACATAATTATACATACAAATCACCGTATTGTACGTATTGTGGGAAACCCCGCCCCCACGATGAAGATGGACTACCCATCGAGGACAATACGTTTTGCCTCAAACACGTTACATCCTATGGTAACCACAAAGTAACGTTCAATAAAACCGTAAATAAAGGAAAAGGATACACCGTAAAAACCTATTACAAGTGTGTGTATTGCGGTAATCCGTTTGAATGGGATTCTGCATCTTCAACCGATAAACCCGCATCACTGGGGGCTATGCAATGGGTTGGTTCACGCCAAACCTTCGCCACGCTCGATTCAGCACCGTTTATGCCCACTGGCATAGGCGATGCGGAAGGAATAGGTGCAACGTACAGATGCAAGATTTGTAGTTACGAAACACATAGCCGTGCAAAAATGCTGAAACATCTGGCAAAAAACACACACTTAATAAAAGAAACTTTCAGTTTTAGGTGAAAACGTGTTGAGGAGGTAACCACAATGTATCTCGTCCCGAAATCAGTAAACGATTCGATTGTGGAACGGCAACAAGCCCTTTTACGTCAACTTCAAGCAGAAGCATCTCACCAAGCGCAAGCAAACGCCCTTATTCTGCAATCACGTGATGCAGCCCCCTATGTAGTGATGCCCCTCACACAAACAACGTATAAGTGGGTAGGTGACCGTTTGGTGAAGGTTACGCCTTCTTCCATTGACGGACTTGTAGATGCCCTGAAAACTGCGTGGGCAGCTACTTGGGGGAAGTTACTTTCACCTACCAAACCCAAAACAGGCGTTGGGCAACACCCAACCGTTCTCGACCCTTGGGGTAAACCCACCATGAACATGCCTATCTCGGTCAGGAAGGAAATCGAGTGGGAAGAGGAACTTCAACGTATACACCGTGAAGAAGCCCCATTTGCAAGGGAATTTGAATCCCTTTCAGGACTTCATGGGCCAACCTACGCCGTTACCGTCTACCGTGTAGACAATTTTACCACAGGTAGACCGATGTATCCCACTTACGCTGTCCCGTTTGTTGACCATTTCGGGATGATTTATCTCGCCATAGGCAAGAAACACCCCCACCTTGCCATTGAGGAGTTTAAGCGGTTGCTAAATGAAGGGCGTGTGGCAAAAACCGTTTCCGATTTCGATGAAGGGGTTATGGGATATGACAGTAAGATGTTCTTATACAATGCGAAGGTGGAAACGTAAATGCTGGAAGAGAGCCCCGAACTTGGTTACGAAGTCGCATTAAGCGATGAGAACCCACGGAAATTGGCAAAACGCCAGCTCTTCGATTACGTTGTCCCATCATATCCAGTAATTGATTGGGACGACGCTGACATAGATGTTATCGTATGGACTTCCAACCGTGACGAAAGTAGGAAAATGCAACATTGGAAAGCACGACAAATGTTACACCTTTTCAACACACTTTACGACATACCCTTAGATAATATGCAAACTCTTCACAATGATGCGTATGGCACATACTCTATCGGTATTACGGATAGACGCAAAATTCCCAGTACAGAGTTTTTTGCACAGTTGATAGAAGATTATGATGACCGTGATGGTGATGGTGAGGTAAGTATCGTTATTTCGGACTTGGTTTTAGAGGTTTTAGGTGATACTGGTTTTCATTTCATTCCACAAGAGGATTATAAATTTAAACGCATAAGGTTACCGAAGAATGGAACAGAGAACCCAAAGCGAAAACGCCTACGCAAGCATCAGCTCTTTGATTATATAGTCCCGAAATACCCAATTCATCGTTGGGAAGATTCTTACACCGATGTTTCCATTTGGAACTCCAACGATAACGAATCCGATGATACGCAGTATTGGAAAGCACGAAAGGTCAAACATCTAATCAGCGTGCTTTATGAGATACCCGCTGGATTTGTCCAAATTCTTTATGACCCAGAGGAAGATTGGTACGTTGTCGGTGTTGAGGATAGTGATGTACTCCCCCATAAACTTTTAATAGACCACTTAGCAGATACAACTGGTTCGATTGATGTTATTTTCGAGTTAATGGAAGATTTAGGTTTCCACTTCATCCCAGAGGAAAAATACAAACCACGGCAGATAAGGTTATCGAAAACACCGCCGAAACCCGCACGTGGAGCACTTGGAACGAGAAGGAGGCGGTAAGAGATGTATGCACTCCTCATAAATGCGATATTCCCGCCCGATGTGTTCCCAACCGCCCAATTAGAGAAATTCCGAATGGCTATCCCACTACCCGAACACACGGTTTTGGCTGCTCTGCCACCAAAGGTTACCCCACAGGGAACATTATATAGTATTCAAATCGCTAGTATAGATACACTCGAAACAGCAAAAAACCTCACTACTGCCATAGAAAAAATTATGAAAGAACATAAGTTACTTGGTGGGGAAATACAAGGATTTAAACATGAAGATTCTGACGTTATAACCAACGAGAACCCGATGACCGTTGGGTATTCAGGAAAGTATAAAGTCGGGGATGCCGTAGCATTACCTCACGGTGCTCGTGGGGAAATAATACAGTCCGTAGGTGAGGGTAAGTGGATAGTAAAAACGCTGGCGAGTTTTTATATTGATGAATCAGTAATAGTAATACCGTCTATGAAACTCGCAAAGATAAAAGAATTTTTACCGTCGGGGATGGTTAAGGTTGCCATATTGCCTCGGTTGAAGAAAGACGTTATCCATGATGAAATTATACCCTTATCAGAAACACGACACCAATACAACCTACCCCAGCTCGTCTATCAAGAAAAGGATTTATTACCAGCCCAGACGAGCGAGAACCCGATGAGCGTGGGGTATTCAGGGCAATTTAAAAAGGGCGATTTAGTAGTGGATGGCTTGGGAAATATCGCAAGAATAATAAAATCGGTAGGTAATGGTCGGTGGATAGTTAAATTCAAAGAAACTTATGGTAAATACACCGATAAAAAAGGTATGATGGCGGTCTTTCACGAAAAATATTTTCTACCATACAAAAAACCGAGTGAGAACAAGAAAAAGTCTTGCGTTCAACTTGGCATTGAACACAACTATATCCGCTTCAGTGATAACCTTCTAAAGTGCCTTCGTTGCGGTAGTGAAAAGAGGAAGAAAGGGCGTGAAACAATGAACAACAATCCCATTGATGCATGTGTGTGCGAATGTGGTGAATGTGGAAAGCGGTTCAAGAAGCGGATAACCGCATCTACCGTTGAGATAAAATGCCCTGGTTGTGGCGGGTACGATGTGGACATCGCTGAAAACGCAGAGAACCCCCACGAATCAAATTGCACCGTTTGTGGAGCGGTGGTCTTTGTTGAAGGGTCGGGTAACTGCCCCAGTTGTGGTTCGTGGTTGGAAGTAGAGCCGAACCCACGTGTTTGCGATATGTGTGGGAGTGCGATAGTGGAAGGTACAGATGTGTGCTTCCACTGTTCACAACAGATGACGATGGACAGGCCGATTGAGAACGCCGTGGACACGAAAGCATTTGTCGAAGCTGGAAAGAACGTATACGCCTTCTTGAAAACCCCCGAAGGTCAGAAGGTCGCTCAACAGGCGATGAAGATGGGGAAGGATGTTGTTCAGTACGCAACGAAAGCGTTGGCGAAGAAAGCCGAAGAGAACCCCGAAGAGAGCTTTGGTGGGCAATGCTTCAACTGCGGGGTTGCGATGGCTTCATCCCTAATCCGTGGTGCTGACGGCAATTACTACTGCGAAATGTGTGCGAGAGGGACAAAAAAATCCCGCAAGAGCTACGCTGGGAAATATAGGGCATCGTATCGCATAACCCCTGCACAATGGAACGCAATGAGCCGTCCAGAAAGGGCGAGATTCCTTATAACTGATTTCCATTATACGACTTCGGATGCACGGTTGTTCAGCCCATTCAAGTGGAACGAGTTAGACCCATTCACGAAGAAGAAGATAGGTAAGAAAAAGAAGAACCCACGCATCTGTGATATGTGTGGGGCTGCGGTTGCAGAAGGCTCGGATGTATGCGTCCATTGTGCTCAGCGGATGACTATGGACAAACCCATCGAGAACCCCCGTCACACAAAGAAGGACTACATGCTCGAAGTGAGCTGGGCGGTGTTCAAGACCAAGAAGGATGCCGAGAAGTTCCGCAGCTCTATTGACATTCCAGTAGGGGCAGCGGGGTCAGGTACTCCCATAGAATATGCAGAGGGCGACTTCTATAATGGATACTACGTCACCTATCAATGCCTCAGTATGACACTTGCCCAAGCGAAGAAAATGAAAAATTCCTTACTGGCAACAGCGAAGAAACTCGACACGTTGGATATGCGGATAATCCTTTACACATACAACGACCAGTGGAATTACTGCCCATATTACGACAACCCAGAAAGGTGAACGATGTACGCCACACACGACACGGAAGCCAAAGCGGAAGAACCATATTTATCACAAGAAAAAGTCTTGGATATTTTAAAAGACGCATTATCAGAGTATCTGGGTACGGGGTTTAAAATACGAGATGCTGTAAACGGTTTTATCGTTGAAGTGGATGAACCCCACCGCAAATTCCGTGTTAATGTTGGCGATTCCGCAGAGAACCCCGATGACACGATTATTCCAAAGCATCTACAAAAACAATGGAAAGAACACGGCTGTACCAAGTTACCCACCGAACATCATAAAATTACCACATACGCCGAGTTTGACACCGAAATGGATGCAAAGGATTTCGCAGATGCGCTGGATGAAGCTATTGATAATATACCGTTTGAATATGGATGTGGCAGAGATATTCACAATATTAAAAGTGAACCATTCTGTGACGACCCTTCACGGATTATTTGGTATCAAGAAGGTAATATGGGTGGGTATTTTTCGCAAGAAGAAGGGATTAAACTACTCTTATCCATAGGAAAACTTTTTGAAGTTTTCAAGTGTGGGTTTGCCGATGCCCACTTGGATAAAAATATACTTAGCGTGCATGAGGGGAACACATACGAAGAGCACGTAGTAGGTTTGATGGACAAGTATGGGTTAAAACCCCACCACGACCCATTAGAAGATGTAGTATGTTCTTTCTTTGACGATATTAAAGAGAACCCCGAAATACAAGAGAACTCTTGGGAAGGGCTACGTCCATATACAAGTGGTGGTTATATAGGGTTGGGGAAGGACTTAGACGACTGGATAGCTACGTATCCCAAAGGTAACCTCTTGAAATTATTATCGGCTAAAACAGCAAAATCACCCGTTTCGGGTGTTCGTTACGGCGTGGCATACACGTTTACCGTTAATGGAGATGTATACGAACTTAATGATAGTGGTGATGCGATGAAGCGTATATCTCGCCACTTCAAAGTTGCCCGATGGATTAAGGGGGGTGGAGCTGGTGGAAGCCTTCATGTTTACTACCACAAACCGATTGTAAAGGGATTCATCAAGAATTTCGCCACTTACAATGCACCAGATGGTAAGAAATATCCTGTTTGGGTAAGGGTTTCGGGCGAACACAACGACAAAATTGACATTGGCGTTAAAGGTCACGGTAGGGATTTCGGTGAAATTAGCCCACTCCCTATGAAACCAACATTGAACAATATCATAAAAGAGGTACAGAAAGTTATCGAAGCGGGGTTCAAACTGGATGCCGAAGAGAACCCCAGCTTACAAAGACGAACCATACTCAAAAAGATAAAATTCTTAGAAGATGAACAAGGTGGCATTGTAGCCACAATCCAGCTTGACTATGAATACGTGGGTAAAAAAGCCCCTCAAAAATTGTATAACGAGTGCGATAAACTCGAAAAGAAGATAAACGACCTGAAATATAAATTGGACGAATTAAGCTAACATCTTTGTCAGTAGTCATAAGACATCATCCCCCCCTGGACGGTGGGTGGGCGTTTACTTCCGTTTGCGCTCATCTACCGTTCTTTTTTTATGTAAATTGGTTGTCTATGGTAACCTTTATATACCCCTAATGCATTGTCCTTCTTGCAATAAAAATGTAGGTGTGTAAAATGGTATCTAAAAACGGAAGTGCGTTAGGTCGGTTGTATGTCCCGACAGGTCTTGCCTTGGAAACATCCAGGGTAATACTGGAAACGCAAAACCCCTACGCCGTGAACGTGGCGATGGGTTGTGAAAACCTCTGTACCTACTGTTATGGTTCTACTGCATACAAGAAGAAGGATTGGGGTAACATCCGTTTGGCGAAGGATGAAATCATACAGGACTTCCCCAAAAACCTCACCAAGACGCATCCAGAGGGCGTATTTCTTTCGTTCTCAACCGACCCCTTACTCCCTGTTAATATACTCAATACGTTGCATATAACGAAAACGCTGGGGGATAGCAAGATAAAGTATGCCGTGCTATCCAAGTGTGCTGATATGTCTATATCCGAAGATGGCTATCATCGGATGGGCAAGACCATAGTATCCGTGGATACGTTGTTTTGGAAAACCTTTGAACCGAAGGCATCCCCGCCGTTAGATAGGCTGGATTGCCTGAAATACGCCGAGTATCCGTGGATTAGCGTTGAACCATACCCCCCGCCGAGCATTTACTGTCAAGATACTGGCGTGTTCTTAAACGCCATTGCCAATGTTCACCCTAAAGTTATCGTGTTCGGCAAGTGGAACTACGACAAGAGGGCAAACACCCCCGAAGCACGTGTGTTCTATCTGGACACGGTAAATAAATTCCGTGATTTCTGCAAGTCCAACAATATCGGGTTACACATAAAAAGTGATACCTTGAAATTTGTGGGCATGGGAACAAAAGAACAGGAGGTCTAAACTTGTTGAACGAAACCGACATGAAGAACCTGACCGTCATAAGCATTGGCGGGAAGGACTATCTGGGCGTGGTCAAGAAAGTCGCTGACCACATAGGCATAGAGGACGCAATGGGCTTGAACGATGGATTCACACCCAAGTCAATGAAGGGCTACATAAAGTACAAGAACTTGGGCAAGCTTAAGAGCCTGACATTCAGGGGTGAAACCACCTTCATCGAGCGGAAAATGACCGCCGAAGAGGTCACGGATTTCGTGTATCTCGACAAGCTCTTTGAACAGGCCAAAACCAACGCCATTAAGAATCTGGAAAATGCAGCTTTCGATGCTGCATGTCCCGTTGGGAGCAAGTAATCCCAAACCACGTGAGCTGGGTTCGCCCAGCTCACTTCTTTTTTTTTTCAACATAAAGTTCTTAAACGTATAAGGTTATAAAGGTATAATATGGAGATGATTAATATGTCGTTCTTCTTCACGAAACCCGCCGAAACCCCACCCGATACACGAAAAACGTATCTGACGGTTCGTTGCAAACGGTGTTGGCGGTTGTTTACATTACGATTTCCTGTCCACGTGCATTGGTTTATCTGTCCTGAATGTGAAGGTGAGTAAATGACAAGACCTATCCAAGTATACCGTTTTGACGAAGCCCCGAAAGAACTACTCGACCTCGTGGACAATCACGATGATGCCGACTGGTTGGTGTTCGTTCCGAAAGAATACGAGAAC
>Ga0315294_10000605_pt1 | contig 38741 bp, 31 predicted proteins | sample YL17G13_40_MG_FD_203626 | JGI IMG/M metagenome (GOLD analysis project Ga0315294, IMG submission 203626) | Sediment microbial communities from Yellowstone Lake, YNP, Wyoming, USA - YL17G13_40 | ecosystem: Environmental > Aquatic > Freshwater > Lake > Sediment | place: USA: Wyoming | collected...
ATCCGCCGCGGCGGATGGAGAGGGGGAAGGGGGGTGAGGAAAAAAAACCCGGACATCGTCCGGGGTGTTGTCTCTTCTTACAAAGCGATTGTCACTCGGGCAGACGCACCGGCATCACCACGTAGGTGTAGCTGTCGTCGGACGGAATTCTCAGGACGCCGGGCTCAAGCGATCCCGAATAGGACAGGGTCACCTTGTCGTCGTCGAGCGCAAGCAGCGGATCGAGAAGGTACTGGTAATTGAACGCGACCTTCAGCTTGTCGCCGTCTCGATCGATCGGCACGCTGACTTCCGCCTTGCCCTCGCTCTCGGCCTTTGAGCTGATCTTGAGATGGTCGTCGTCGCTTTCGAGGACGGCCATATCGCGCCCGTCCTGCTGCCTCGCAAGGATTCCCACCTGCCTGAGGCATCCGATCAAACGCTCCCTTTCGACCGTGAGAATCCCCTCCGACTTCTCGGGGATGACTTTCTCATAGTCGGGATACGGCGTGTCGAGCAGGTGCGTGATAATCTCTACCTCGCCCTCCTCGCCAAGTTTGAACATGGCGAGGTTCTCTGCGAGATGCAGCTCGAGATCGCCCTTCCAGCCCATGCCGAGAATCCTGGCCAGCTCGTTCATTGTCTTCGACGGAATCAGAACCGCTCTCTCGCCCACCTCGCGCGTCTCGAGCTTGTCGGTCACCAGCGCGAGTCGGCGCCCGTCGGTCGCGACAATCTGCAGCATGCCCTCCTTGAGGTTCAGGAGAATGCCGGACGTATAGTTCTTGGGCATGTCCATGCTGCTGGCGAATATGGTTCTCTTGAGGTTGGTCATGAACCGATCGATCGGCAGCGTCAGCACTTCCTCTTCGTCGCCGACGTCCGGCAGCCTTGGATATTCGGCGCCGGGCTTCCCGACCAGAGTGAACTCGCTCCGTCCGCCGCGAAGGCTTATGCGGGAGATCTCGTTGAACTCAAGCTCGACATCCTCGTCGGGCATCTGCGAGACGATCTCGTTCAGGGTCTTGGCCTTCACCGCGACGCCGCCATCCTCGATGACATCGGCTTTGAACTTCACCCTGATGCCCATTTCCATGTCGTAGCCGGTCAAAGTGACCTTGCCGTGCTCGGCCTCGATGAGCATGTAGTTGAGTATGGGCAGCGTGGGCCTTGCGGCGATAGCGCGCATGGCGACCTGCAGGTGTCGGGTGAATTCCTTCAGAGATAGTTTGACCTTCATGTGCTGCGGCTCTCTCCTCGCGAGAACTAAAATAAGTGAAACAAACCAAGCGCCCCGACTTACGGGCGATGGCCAATCCAGCCTCCCTGGATGTGAACCCAAAATACTACCGGAGCGGATGTATTAAGTCAACGGGCGCGGGCAGTGGGGTGCATCCGGCAATTGACTCCGATGCGTGACGCAGCACGTGCGTCCCCCTCGTGGTTCTTTCGGAAGAGACTGGAAACACGGGGATTGGCACACAGCTTTGTCCGCCGCGGCGGACAAAGCTGGGTGCCTGTCACCGTGTTCAGGAATTTACGTCTATCAATATCTAGAATGTGCGGTGACAGGCCCCGATCTCGCCCCTGCCGCCGGTGCCGCAGAGTGGCGTGACGGGCTGGGGCGAAATCGGTGCCAGTCCCCGCACCCGACCCTGTGCAGCAGAATCGCCGACCGTCTTCAGGCTCACTACCTTCCCTGGTCTGCGGTTATCTCGACAACGCCCTGCGTCTTTGAGAGCTCGGCGACAAGTATGCAGTGGGCCTCGTCGACATCGGTGTAGTTGAAGACAAGCTCGTAATGGTCGTGCCGGTTGACCATGCTGAGTTGCTTAGCCTCGCCCGGGCTTTGCTGGACGGCTTTCATGATGCGGACGAGAGCCGGGCCGGTGTCGGAGAGCTTGAGAGTGTAGGTGCAGGTAGATTTCTTTCCTCTGACGGCATGCTCGATAGCCTGGAACGAATGCAGCACAATGAGAGCCAGGATGGCGCTGCCGAACCCGAGGGCGTACAGCCCCAGCCCGACCGCCAGGCCGAGCGAAGCCATGACCCATATGGTCGCAGCGGTGGTCAGACCGTGAACGCTTCCCCTCGTCTGCAGTATGGTCCCGGCTCCAAGAAAGCCGATCCCGGTGACAATCTGCGCGGCGATTCGCGACGGGTCGGCAAGTCCCACCAACGTGCCGAACTGGATCGACGCGATTGTGAACACGGTGGATCCCAGGCAGATCAGGACCGATGTCCTCAGTCCGGCAGCCTTGTGCTGCATCTCGCGCTCAAGCCCGATGAAAATTCCGATCACCAGGCTGCACAGCAGTCTGGTTATAAGATCGGACATCGTCAGGTCCAAGTCGATAGTCATAATCACCTTTAATATCCGTCCGGGGACAGTCGCCGCGGCTTCTTTCTACTTCTGGGGTTTCAATTTCTTTGCGATGGCATCCAGGTCGGGCGCGGGCTGCATGGCAGCTTCGATATTCGCCTGTCGTATCGCTTCGAGGAGCTCGCCCCGATAAATCTTGACATCCCCCGGCGCCGATATCCCGATCTTCACCGTGTCCCCCTTCACATCGACAATGATCACTTCGATGTTGCCCCCGATGACCACTTTCTCGTCCTTCTTCCGGGAAAGCACAAGCATCAGAGCACCTCCCCGGGTGAAGCAGGATCGCACCCCGTGGCGTTGGGATCCGATCCTTCCCCCTCCAGAAGGAAATACCTGAGGGGCCAGTCGGCGTTCTCGAGGATGATCTGGTACAGCGAGTTTTCCGACTCGAAGAAAAGCAAAGGCGCGATGAGATTGGCGTTGATTCTGTCCGGATCGTCGGGTGGGACCGTGACGATCACGAAGAGTGCGGGCGCGGGTTTCCGGGCGACGGACAGCCTGTCGATGTCGGGCTCGGACGAGTCGATGCGGTAGCCGGGCACGAAAGCCAGCGGATCGGCGATAATGAAAGCCAGGTCGGGATCGTCCACGCAGTGGAGCCAGAGAAAAAGTGACTCACCGCCGGTCGGGTCCAGCAGCGCGTAGCGCTTGAATTCCTGGAACCCGATTATCCCCTCCGGGACGCGAATGATTTTTTCCTCGGGGATTTCCAGGTCGCCGAAGCGGGAGGATTTGAAGCGGATGGTAGGCTGTGTTTCGGTCATATTAGTTTAGAATTGAAGGGATTTGAGGACTTCAGGGCTCCGGCAGGGGGCCCCTAATCGACATTCTGCATGAAAAAAGAGACGTATTCAGCACGATCTATAATACGTGATAGTACGGGCGCAATCAAACCCGAGCGATTTTTGCATGCTGCCCGTACAGGGCGAATTAAGTTTCTGCTATAATATATCATAATAGCAGGGCTCAAATAGTGAAAGGGTGAGCCCGATGGAGGACACGCATGGCTGGAGGTCCTTTTGGCGGAGCGTTCCGAGATACGGTCACAAGGCGAGAACCGCAGATGATCGGCGGGATGAGCGTCTACATGATCCATGCGGGCCTTGAAGGCCGCCTGGACAACCCGGTCGATGTGATCCGGAACGCCATGCGTGAACGGTTCGGCTTTACCGTGGTTTCCAACGACCAGCTCGCGAGAGACTCGGACTATCGCAACAGGCTCGTCGACACGATCAAAGGGGCCATTTTCGTCATCATCATCCTGGACGGCCTGACCCCCGCAGTATCATTCGAGTACGGCCTGGCGGTCTCGCTCTCAAAACCCCTGATCGTCATGAAGAGTCAGAACGCCGACATCGATGTCCGATCCCTCTACTCCGAAAAGGAACGCAAAGAGGAATCGGTCCAGAAAGCTCCCCAGCCCAGGCTCAATTATCTCGCCGTTCTCCCCGGCCTGGTCGAGGAGCAGGTGATCGTGTACCAGCCGGGCGACGCGGAAGGTCTCATAACCAGGCTGATCAGGGAGATCGTTCTCCACCGCGAGGCCATCGCCACGGAGATCCTGCGGACCGGTCAGGACGTTCCGCTGAATTTGTACCTGCAGTTCCTGTCGTACCTCGACGGCGAGGAGCGCAAGCGGATTCTTGGGGAGGCGATGGAGCGCTTCCCGACCGACAAGGGCCTCTTCATCCTGGCCGGACGCATAAAGCTGATGGAGAACGACCTTGTCGGTGCGGCCCGCGATTTCGAGAGGGCGGTCGAGCTCAATCCCGACGATCCGCACGCCTACATGCAAAAAGGCGAGGCGTATTACGAGCTGGGGCAGTTCAACACCGCCGCCGGCGACTACGACAAGGCGATCCAGTTGCAGCCCATCAACCCGCACGCCTACTACAACAAGGGCAACGCGCTTTTCTACATGGACGAGGAAGACGAGGCGGCTCACAGCTATTCGGTGGCCGTCGACCAGAAGCCCGATTTCGCAAATGCCCTCAACAACCAGGCTTCGATCCAGATCAACCGTCAGAACTACGCAAAGTCCGTCGAGCTCCTGACACGCGCGATCGACAAGCAGCCGTCATACGCGTTCAGCTACTTCAACCTCGCCAGGGCCTACAGGGGAATGGGTAGGCCCGGCGGCGAAGTCCTGAAAAATCTGGAGAGGGCGGCGCGCGCAGCGAAGGCAAACCTTCGTATGGGCCACGACATCAGAAGAAACACGTACTGCCTGTTCCTCGTGTACGCGGCCCTCGGCGACCGCGAAGCGGCACTGGAATTCCTGAGGAAATGTTCCAATTACGATCTCCCGCTCAAGAGCTGGGGGATCGGCGAGAAGATCACGAACGAGGCGCTCAGGAACGATCCGGAGTTCCAGGCGCTTATCGCCACCGCCCGGTAGATTTCCCCGATTCAGATGGATCGTCTTCTTGTGGGAGGGCAAGGCTCCCGCCGAGCCGTTTTCATTTTGCCTCTGCCCGACCTCCTATTCGGTCGGAAGACCCATCGCGCGAAGAATAGTGTCGAAGAACATCAAGTCGACCTGGCTAATCTTGTACCAGTGATACTTGTCCGCGTTCTCGACATCATAGAGCTGGTTCGGCTCCATGTCGTTCAACTGGACAAACGGACTTTTCCCCTCTACCGCAGCGTCGACCATCGCGATCGCATGGTCCACGTAAAACCGGTCAAGCGCGTGATCGTAACTGGACTGGATGCGGTAGTACGGACAGGTTATGTCCCCGATGTACTTGATCGCCTCCCTGTCCTTCCAGAATTCCTCGTCCCACGTGCCGTGACCGTGCAGGATTTTGACCCATTTGGGATCGTCCCACTGCGTCATGACATAGCGATCGTGAGCGCCTTCGAGATCGACCAGGAATTTTACCGGCACGTCCGGGTATCTCCCGAGCGTCCCTGCGGCGACGGTGATTCCCCAGCTCGAAGTCCCGATGCCCACTCCGCCGGGAAGAACGTTCGGACGCTTGTTAAGCCATTCGATAACAATCTTGAGATCGTCCTGCTGGATCGGACCGTCGTAATCCTCCGTGCCCCCGGAATATCCGCGACCTCGCGCATCGTACAGAAGAACGATCATTCCCTCGTCGACAAACTCCCACGCGTTTGATTTTCGGTTGCGGGAATGCCATACATCGCCCGCCTGCAGCGCTCCCGGTATGAGGATCAGGCCGGGATATCGTTTCGACGGCGACGAATCCGCGGGGCGATGAAGGATCAGATGCAGCCCGAAGTCGTCGGCCGTCCGTATCCAGTAGTCCTCCTGGGACTGCGGGATGTCGGTGTCGTAGTCCGGCGGCTGGACCGGATTCCCGCCCCCTCCGCAGCCGGCGAGAGCGATCACGGCGATTAGAACGAAGAAAAACGTCTTGCGCATAGTCATCGTCAACCAGAGACTAGTATACTCGTCATGGTGCAATTGAAAAAGCATCTTGTGGGGCAGGCTTTCGAGCCTCCCCGACATCCGGAGGGGGGAACACGGTTGCGAAAGGGTGGGGCTTCGGGCTATTCTCTTCGCGAAATAAGAGGCGATTGATTCCCTCCCCCAAGCGAGGTGCAGATGCGCCATTGGTACATATACCTCCTGGTCCCCCTCATTGTCTACATCAAGGGACTCGCGCCAACCGTCGTGCTCGGCGACACCGGCGACTACCAGACTGCGGGATGGATCTGGGGAGTGGCGCATCCGCCGGGCTACCCGCTCTACACGATCCTTGTGGGGATAATCGAGCGCCTGCCCATTCCTCCCGTCTGGATACAGACCGCATCGTTCAGCCTCCCGGCATGGCGAGCGAACATCCTGTCGGCGTTGTTCGCACTCGGCGCGCTGTCGGCATTATTCGCGCTGGTCAACCGGCTGACGAAAAGACCCATTGTTGCCCTGCTGGCCTCGGGCGCACTCGCGTTCAGCAGGGTGTTCTGGTGGCACGCGGAGATTTGCGAGAACGACACGCTCTCGGCGATGCTCATCCTTCTCATTCTCCTCATGGCTGTGCGATGGGTGCAGGAGAGGCGTCGCTGGGACCCGTACATCCTGGCCTTCCTCATCGGCATCGGCATCTCGCACCATCAGATTGTCCTCATGTTCCTCCCGGCCGTGCTCGTTTTCCTGCTGATGAACCGCTCGCTTCGATTCACCCCGAAACAATGGGTCGCGTTCGCACTCCTGTTCGCTCTCGGACTCACTCCTTTCGTCTACCTCCCCCTTGTGCGATACAAAACCCCTGAGGGTCCGATCAAGTTCGTGTCGGAAAACGAGTACGCGCAACTGTACAGTGGAAATCAGCAGGGCTCACCGACGGTTCAGTACAAGACGGATTCTCCAGTCCGGTTTTTTTTCCACTACGTCTTCAGGACCATCTACGGGCGCCAAAGACAGTACACCCACACGGCCGACATGCTCAGGGGAGATGTCACCGGAACATCGGACGTCCTCGCGTTCTACGGAAGGCTTGTGCGGGATGATTTCGGCTGGCTGTTTCTGCTGGCGGGTCTTATGGGCCTTGCGCTGGGCTATGGAATCAGGAATCGGTCGCCGAACGGCACAGAGACGGGCGCGAATCCGACCGCCGTTTCCAACTGGGTGCTTATGATCGTCGCTTACTTCGTCTATTTCGTGCTCGTGCATTTCTATCCGTCAGGCGACATCCTCAACGCGCCCAGATACAACCTTGAGACCGCCGGGCCGGGCCTGATGCTTCCGCTGGAAATCCTGTGGGCTGTCTTCATCGGGCTGGGAATCGCGCGAATCATGGATTGGCTCGAGAGCCTTGGGAAATCCGCCCGCGTGATCGACCTCGCTGTCCTCGTGATCGGCATTTCAACGATCACTCTGGTCGGGGTGACCAACTTCCCGTATGGGGACAAGTCTCACAACACGTTAGCGCACGAGTATATCCTGAACGCCCTTGACTCCTGCCCCGAGGATTCGGTTCTTGTGGTTGCCGGGGACGAGCTTTACGCGTTCTGGTACATGCACAACGTGCATCGCGACAGTTCCGTCGGCGGAAACGGCTACCGCCGCGATGTCAGGCTGGTCGGATGGTCCGGCGAGCTCGAGAGCCTAAGCGAGCTTGAGGATATCGGGCGGGCGATGACATCGGCCCTTGTGAGAGTGTCGCGAGACGACCCGTCGCGCGAGATAGACATGACATTTTTCAACTCGCAGTTCCTTGAGAACGATGAGCTCCAGCGATACACCTTCGCCCGGAGAGGCATCGTCTTCGCCCTCGTCCCCCCGGACCGGGTCGCCGGTCTCGCCAAGACTTCCGATAAACTGACGGCTCAGACAGGGGTCGCTGCATACGAAGCCGCGGTCCCGACGCGTTACAGATGGGGCTACTACGAAAGGAATTTGCGCTACACGCAGATGGCACCCGAGGCGATCGGGAAGCGGAAAGTGAAGCTGTGGCCGCCCGAGGAGGACATCAAGTGGCGAACCGCCGAGATGCTCCTCTTCTACGGCACCGATGCGTTATTGAAGGAGGGAAAGACCTACGCTCGGGACTATTTCAGTCGGATGGTACTGGTGGAGCCTGAGAATCCCCGGGCGCGAACGTACCTTGAGATGGCAAATGAGGGCTCTTGATGTCGTTCGATTTGTGGACCGGAGAGCGGTCCTTTTCCGGCGCCCGGTTGTACACGTGACCCAGCTTCCTCAGATCCTCGAGGAGCTTCCCGTCCGGTTTCCTGGGAATCCTGAATTGCCACCATCCGATTTCATGGGGGTGCTGATCGATGTTGGACGGTTGATCCGGGTCCCACGTGGCACGTATGAAATCCTGGTCCGTTTCTCCGACAGCCAGCTCGATCGTCCGGCGTCCCGCCATCGAGAGAGACTCGCTGATCTCCTCGATGATGTCGCGCACGGCGAGGTCATGGTTGTAAGTCTCTATCGCCCAGCAATAGCCCTGGATGATCGAAACCACGAACCGCCTCCATTCGTCCAGAAGGGAGGAAAGGGTCATGTCGCGATTGATTCGGTTGGAGAGGCGCGCGAGCGTCTCACGGACTCTCTCTCGATCCGATGGAGAAAGGTCGTGTTCGATAGACATCCGGCACCTCCTCTTCTGCGCGACGGTATCTTAACAATAATATATCACATGAACGGCAAAATCGTAGTCATCAGGATGGGATCATCGGCATTTTCGCTGCATCTTGCGCATGGTTCTTCTCTTCATTTTCCCTGTAACATGCGCATCTTGCGCATGGTTCTTCTCTTGATCGGAAAAGTTAAGCACCATGCGCAAGATGCGCATGTTACATGGTCGATTTGGCGGTTCAACACCTTGCGTGATAGGATAAAGCCGTGAGTTACCAGCCGCAATCGGAGCACCACAGGCAGTACGAGCAAATGTACCGCCTTGGAATGCAGGGCGGATGGACCCAGGGCGCAACCTGGACCAAGCGTTTCCTGGTGATTCTGGCCGTCTGCTGGCTTGCCGCGATACTCTTGATGAGAATTGTGCCCGCGCTTGCAGGAGTCATCGCAGCCCTTTACTTGACCCCGTCCGCGGTTGCCACCGGCAGCATATGGCAGATTTTCACGGCCCCGTGGCTCGGGACGATGTGCATGTGGAGCTTTTTCTTCCACCTTTTCTGTCTTCTCGTCTTCGGTCCGAAGGTGGAGCGCGAATGGGGAAGTTCTCGTTTTCTGCGCTACTACCTTAGCGTTGCGTTCGTCGCGACATTGCTCGGTTTCCTTCTCAGACTCCCCACTCCTCTTAGCGTGATCCCGGCATCCACCGCCAGCGCTGCGATATTCGCGGTCATGATAGCGTACGGGGCGAACTGGCCGCGCGACATCATCTGGGTCTTCGGGCTCTTTCCCTCGCCGGTGATCTATGTCATTCTTTTCCTCTGTGCAGTAGAGATCCTAAGCTGGGTCCTCTACGGGGCAGGCACACTGGGAGTGGACTTCGTGGCAAGCGCGATGGGTGTCGTGCTCGGCTTCGGCGCGATGAAAATCCCTTTTCTGAAGGCGATCTTTGTGGGGGAGAAACCCACGAGGACTGTCTCGACCGGCAAGCGCGCCGCGGCGCAGGAGTACAGCGTTCCGCGACCCTCTTCGTCCACCGCAAAGAAATCATCGCCCCCCATGCCGCAGCAATCCGCCCGGAAACCTGCAAAGAAAGGTAAACGCTCGGGATTCCTGGAGCTTTAGCGGTCTTGTCAGTCCGACTCACTCGCTTGCTGACGCGGTCTCGGCGGCGGAATACAGCTCGTCGCGCCATTCCCTGTAGATCGGAGCCCAATCCTGCAGGGCCGGATCGATCTCATCCATGTCGACCTGAGACTCGCTGTCGTACTCCCCGTCCAGATACTCGCGAAGCGTCCGCCACCACTTCAGCGATTCGGCGCTGTCGTTCTGATACTCCTCCACTCGCGCCAGGTTGAAATAGAAAACGGACGGCATACCCAGGCTCTCCGAGAATCGGGTCAGGTTTACGCGAAACCTCGGCATGCCCACCCACCTTGACTGAGGGTCGGTCTCCGCAGCGAGGCTGTCGGATGCGAGTTCCTGCAACGGGGACACAAGCTCCGAATACTCATCGGCGAAATTCAGGTTCGCCAGGATGTAGCGGCTGCCGTTCCAGATGTAGTACTCGCGCCACGACGGAAGGAAGTCTCCGGCGGAGTTCAGCGAATAGCGATCGGCCCTTATGACCGTCGTCCCGTCGCGCTCCATCTCGCTGAAGTCGGTGTCGTAGCCCCACGAGCGGAACCCCTCAATGAAGCCCCCGCTCACGGTGACGAGTGCGAGATAGTAGCTTGTCGGGCGGGACTCGAAGCCCTCGATGTCGAGGATGCAGTCGAGAAGCCCGTCGCCGGTCATGTCGCGCCATTCCCATCGAGGCGTGACGATCTCGGCCAGTTGATTTCGCCATTCTGTGATCGACGGATCGCTTGCATCGAAAATCGCGTCCGTGAAATCGAGCCTGGCGGGATCGGACGTGATCTCGGGCGGCGGCTGGACCTTCAGTACGCTCAGACGGTCCGCGAGCTCACGGGGCGTGAGATCGATCTCATCTATTAGGGTGAATTCATCACCGGACCTTGTCAGCAGAACCATGTAGTAACCCAACACCGTGTAGAAATCCCCAACATCGTACGCCTTGTTCTCCGGCACGCTCCCCTGAAACGTCACCAGGTACGAAAACACGCCCTGCTCGCCGCCCTCCGGAACAAGTACCCTCACGCCGCGCACGAAATAGCGACCTCCCTCGTCGGGCTGAACAATCCTCGACTGCAGGTACTTGACCGCGTTCAGACGATCCGACGAATCGAGAGGAATCTCCCGAGCAAAGCCCTGCGCGTACACATCCTGAACAGCCTCCTGTCCCCGCAGGGGAGTCGCAAGAGTGCAGATCAGGATGGAGATTACGACATACGCCCCGAAACCCGCACCCGCCTGCATGATTCTCTCAGTCCTCATTGACCACCGCCTTTTCACGCGACCTCGATGCTAACACGCCCATCGGGTTTCAACAAGACCACTGATACTGATGCCGGTAGCTGCTACCTTTTCGTCCTCGAAAAGTAGCTGCTACCGGCCCTCTGGGGTATCATCATTCCCGCCATGTCATCCATGAAAGAGATACTCTCACGATACCCCGAGCTGAAGCGACCCGGTCCGCGGTACTGGCTCATCCCCGCCACCATCGTCATGCTCGCAGTCCTCGGATGGTCCGCGCACGATACAGAGGTGACCGAAGTCACCCGCAATCGTCAAGGCCACGTGATAATCCAGACCCCGGACTATCGATGGGACGCCGCACTCAACATCGTCGCAGGTAACCTTAGACCCCTCACAAGGAAGGTCGACGGCGAAAAGGTGATCGTCACCCGCGAGGTGGACGGAAGAGAAGAGCCGGTTACGCGGCGTCAGGGCGGGCTGATACGTCCCGACTTCTCCAGGCGAACAATGAACATTCTCGTCCCGGACATGCTCGAGACGATCGAGATCGCGCTTCTGGGCACACTGATCGCGGTGGTGATCGCCTTCCCGCTCTCTTTCCTCGCCGCACGCAACATAGTGGGGGCAAGCGGCATCGGCCTGACCCTCTATGGAATCGTGCGATTCATGTTCAATTTTCTCTCAGCGATACCCGCCCTCGTTGTGGCCCTGATTTTCACGGTGATCGTCGGGGTCGGACCGGCGGCGGGAGTGATGGCTCTGGGGTTCCACTCAATCGGGATGGTGGGACGCTTGTTCGCGGAGGCGCTCGAGAACGTGGACCGCGGTCCGATCGAGGCATTGCAGGCGACCGGCGCGGGATGGATGCAGGTTGTCGCCTTCGGAGTCGTCCCGCAGATAGGCCCCCTCTTCCTCGCCTACTCGATCTACAGGTGGGACATCAACGTGCGCATGAGCATGATCCTCGGCTTCGTCGGCGCGGGCGGGATCGGAGTGTTTCTGCAGCAGGAGATCAACTGGTTCCACTACACGCTGGTATCGACCGCGTTCATTCTCATACTCGTCACGGTCACCCTCCTCGACCTCGGCTCAAGCTGGATACAAAGAAGGCTTTTGTAAGGAAACGGCAAGATCATTCATCTCTGCTATAATGTGCCCATCTATCTATGGGAGCCATCAACGATGGTGGAGTTGATGTGGGAAGGAAAGTACGTCGACGGTAAGAAATCCACGCCCGTGAGGATCGCGCTGCCCTTTCAGACCGTCGAGACGGTGAATAAATCCGCCGCCGACTAGAGGTCCCGGAGTGCATCGCTTGTCTTTGTAATACTATATGTTAAAATCAGAGCCTAAGCATGAGCGCGACATTCGTGGTCTATATTGACGAGTCCGGGGATGAAGGTTTCGCCTTCGAAAGAGGAAGCTCCGAGTGGTTCGTTTTGTCTGCAGTGATCGTCAGAGAATCAGATGACCTTAGCACAGTCAAACTGGTCGATAGAATCCGCAATCAGCTGGGCAACCCTCCGAGATCATCTCTTCATTTCCGAGACCTGAAGCACGAGCAGCGTCTTCCTTACATCGCCGAAATCGCCCAAGCCGCACTTTCTACTGCCACTGTCCTGGTATATAAGCCACTTCTCAAAGAACCCGAGAAATTTCAGGAACGGTATCGTCTATATTTCTATACGGTTCGTTACCTATTGGAAAGGGTATCATGGTATTGGCGCGACCATAGTACTCGGCATGATTCAGGGGATGGAAGCGCGGAAATAATATTCTCGAATAAATCCCATATATCGTATCACGAATTGAAGACATACTTGCGTTCGCTGGAGGAAGGGACAAGCCTGTTCGATGTCAGGATTGACTGGAATGTCATCAAGCCGAAGCAGATCAAAGCATATCCCGCGGATAGCCGCATGGGACTGCAGATAGCCGATGCTGTCGCGAGCGGATTCTACTGGGCGGTGCGTAAACAGCATGGCTTCACAGAGTGCCGTTATGCCCGTATGCTGAAGCCAGTTGTCTATCACTGGGAAGGACGATGGCTGGGCTATGGACTGAAATTCTGGCCGAAGGAAGTGGATACCCTGCTGGAGAGTGGTGATTGTTTTGAGTGGGTGAAGGATACGTACAAATAAAAAAACAGGTTCCGGGCCTCAGGATCCCACCCACTCGGGGCTGCCGTCCTCGCGGACGACCAGAGGTAGTTCCCGCGCAAACCTGTAAGCCCCACCCTCCGCAAAAATGGTGCGGTGGAAAAGGGCAGGGCACGTATCATATACCATATTTTTGGCAGGCTGTCAAGTGGTAGCTAAACTTATTTACAGTATCCACTGACGTCATCCCTCGACTATTCCTATTCCTCCGGTACTTTAGCATTACTCACTGTTCACCAGGCTTGCGACCCCTTTCCCTCAAGGTTTAGCTAAAAACAGAATGCCGCCCTTGCGGGCGACATGCGAACTCCCTCTTCAGCATGGTAGTTGAGCAACCAGGCCCTGATTCCGCTCTGCGGCACTATCCGCCGCCGTAGCAGGGGTCGAGGTCGGGCATCTCATGGTTAGTGATGCGCACCGGCTTGTTGGGCTCGGTGGTCACCTTCCAGATGTCCATGTTGCCGTCGGCGCGGTCGGACATAAACGCGACCCACATGCCGTCCTTCGAGAATGACGGGAACCCGTCGATCGGCGTCTGGTTCTCCATGGCAGTCAGGTCCTTCGTATCGTTGACGAAGTCGGTGAAGAGGACATCGGGATTGCCGAAGCGCTCGCTTTGCCACACGAGGCCTTGTCCGCCCTCGCCGCGGCTGGACGGGTAGCCGTCGAACGCCGTATCGAACGTGTAGCGGGTCGGGTGGTTCGCGCTCCCCTCTTTCTGCTGCGGGTTGATCCCGTAGATTTCGTAGTTCCCTCCGCCCGAGCGATTGGACTGGAAGTAAAGCCATTGATCGGCCGTGTTTTGGCGATCCCAGTTCGGGGCCTCGTCGGCCGCGTAGTTGTAGGTCACCCTGAACTCGGCGCCTCCGCCGACCAGCTTCGTATAGATTTCGTACTGCCCCTGGGTATTGGCGCAATAGGCTATCGTGGTGCCGTTATAGTCGAAGTCGGGCATGCGTTCCTCAGAGACGGTCACGGCAAACGGCTGCCAGGATCCGGTGTTGTCGCCGGCAGCTTCGATCGGTACCCCGCCTGCGGTGAACGTCAGGTCGAGAACGCGGATGTCGAAATTGCCCTTCGTGCCCACCCCGCCGATGTTGGCGTTGGTAATGAAAGCGATCTTGTCGCCGGCGGTATTGATGCACGGCTCGAGCTCATCGGACCCATGAATCCCGTCGTTGGTGAGACGGTAGACCTCGGAGGTCTTTATGTGGTACGCGTAGATGTCCGAGTTAGAGCCGTTACGATAACTCGCGAACACTATCATCAGTCTCTTCTCAGGATCGCCTCCCGAGCCGCCCGTGTCGACGTTGAACCTGTAACGATGGTACATAGTGTCGTAGCCCTGGACCGTATCGACACTCTTCGCCCTCACGATCGCGTCGTGCAGTCCCGAGACCACTTCCCGGTCGTTTGCGATGTTGCACCAGAACTTGCGGAGCGTGCCCCTGTCGTAGTTCCCGAACTCCATGATGAACTTGATCTCCTCCTCATCGAAAGGAGGAATGCCGTCGCCCGGAGGCCACGCGTCGACCCCGGTTGTGGGCCATTCGGTCATCTCGACCCATCCGTCAGTGCTCTCATCCAGGATTTCGGGGACATAGACGGAAACACCTTCGATGCCCTCGTCCGGGATAGCCTGCTGCCAGTCAGCGACTATGCACTCGAACAGCACGGTCGATATCGGATCGGTCTCGCCCGGCGGAAGAGGATCGGACTGCCACATTTTCACGACCTGGTACGGCTCCTTGCAGTGCGTCGGCACACTGCCGTCAAAAAAGCACGCATCCACAATGGACTTGACTGTGGCGTAACCGGACCCGGGCGGTACCCGTATCTCAAGCTTCTCCTTGTCGGAATAAATCGCCGGCCCGCTCCCGTCCGGATCGGGAAGGAACTTCCTGGTGGAGTCCTCCTTTTCAAATGCAATGAAGGGGTTAAGCCACTGCTCTGTTTCAGACCAGTCCGGGTCGGTGTCGTATATGTCCGTGTAGCTGTCGGCATTGGCCACTTCCCAGGCCGCACCGGTTTCCTCATTCTTCGGCAGCCACGAGAAGATGATCCTCACATCGTACGCAGTGTATTGGGTCGGGTTTACAAGGTCCATGTCCACGAAATATACGTAGCGAAGGGGATCGTAGCCGGTGATCTTCAGTCTCAGACACCCTCCGACCGGACAGTTCTGGTGATTAAGATAGCTGCTCAGGTCGAGATGCGCCGCCGTCGACCTGTCGGGTCTCACTTCCACAGTCCATGAGACCGGGTCGAAATCGATGGAGAAAGCGCCCACAATGTTGTGGCCCGGCTGGAAGTTGAAGGTCTGAAGGGACGGCCTCTCGATGGGCGGAGCGGTCGCGTTGTGTCCGCCGCCCCCGCAGGAGGCCGCTCCCATGAGAAGCAGAATCGCCAGTATTGTAAGGGTCGGGTGAGTGGTCAGCGTCGAAAACCTCTTATCCTTTGTCATGGGGGATTCCTCTCGTCAGATAAGGCAGAATCGAGCATGCTCAAAATACCCGGCCTAAGCCGGGCTGCACAATTGAAGTCTACCACAGCAGCATCCGCCTCACAACATCATAAGGCGGGTCGGAAACAGCACGTAAGAGCACCAATATAGGGCATTGGGTGCAGACACCGGCCCCGGACGAGAAGAGCGACCTTCACCCCGGAACGACTGAACACTTGCAGAGGACTGGCTTGGCGCAGGATGGCTGCGTGTCAATCGTCCGACGGCTCAAGAATCACCGTGTAGTAGCCCTCCCCGTCAAATGCCCACACGTGGATATAGCATGTACCCGGAACCTTGAAATCGTCGGAATCCGGGGGCTCGGTCGCCGTCAGCTCACCCACCATTTCCTCGTCTGAATAGACCTCGAGGTCTATGTCGCATAGTTTCTGATCGTAATCGAGTGAGATTGTGGGGTTGTCGCCTTCGGAGCCGTCCAGCATGTACCAGTCGTCATCGCCCGGACACGCATAGCCGTAGATCTCGTATCCCTCGATCGCATCGGCCAGGTCCTCTGTGTCGTTCGGCTCGACCTCGGACTCGCCCTGATCGACCTGAGGTTTGATGTCGATCGTGTAGTCCCCGTGGCCGCTTGAGGAGTAAACGCAGAGATAACAGGCGCCGCCGACATAGGTCGCAAGTGTGTCGGGCGACTCAGTGCTGACCAGGGAATCGACAAGGGTACCCTCGCTGTAAATATCCATGTCGATGTCGCACTTGTCCTGGTCGTAGGTGAGAGTGAAGAAAGGATGGAAGCCCTCCTGGTTCTCCAGCTTATACCAGTCGCCCTCATCGCTTTTGGCCCCGACCTTGCCCTGGATCGTCGTGCCGCTGATGGAATCCGCCTTGTCCATCTCGTCGTTCGGCTCGGCCTCGTCCGGGCCCTCCTGGGCAATGGCGGGCGCCAGAGAGAGCAAAACCAGAAAGGCCGACAAGATGATCGTGTTGAAGATGTTTTTCATCCGGGAAATCCTCCTTCGCATGTTTGCCATACATTATAGTATCTGATCGGACGCTTGTCCGGTCAATCGGTCTTAAACCGTTTCCCCACCGCTAAGGCACGTTTCGCGCCGACGCCCCGGGCATGATAAACTTAGGGCATGGTCGAGAAGCGTACGGCCGCGATTCTTGTGTTGGCGGCGCTCCTGGCGATCTCGCCCGGGTGTCAGGGCGAGAAGGACGTCATCACCAATCCCTGGCTGGTACCCTACCGGCAGCGCCAGGCAAGCGCGGTGAGTCGGAGCCAGATGCGTGCGATGGTGCGTCTGGCGAACCTCTATCAGGCCAACGGCATGGAGAAGGAGTATCTGCACGCGCTTACGACCGGTGTCGAGCTGTTTGCGGGCGACATCGACGTCACCTTCCAGCTCCTGAACACCCTGATCGACAAGGTCAACCAGGTCAATGCGGAAGTATCGGAGAACAGGGCCGCCTCAACCGCTATGGGGATTGACGCGACGAATCTCAGCCGGGACAATCTGCCGCCGCCGGGACAGGGTCGCGACGAGGCCTTGAAGTATCTTGACTCAAAAGACAAACTGGAGTCCTTGTTTGAGGAGAGCTACCGCATATTCTCGACAGCCTGCGGTCAGATTCCCTACAACGCGAAGCTATATTATCGGACGGCGGACCTCCAGTACCTGCGTGCAAGGCAGGACGGCGACAATGCCAAGTACAAGGACGCGATAAATTTTCTGAAGCGGGCGATCGCGAGCGACTCGCGTTACATTGAGAGCTATCGTCTGATCGCCCTGTGCTATGAGCGACTGGGAGACAACGAGCGCGCGATACGTTTCTGGAGGCTGTTCGAGGTCATGTACGAGATCGCGCCGCAAACGATGGGTCCGGAATTCATCACGCCCCAAAGGGAGGCGTTTCACCGGGAGGCCCTGCAGCACCTCGAGGACCTCGGGGCCGAGCCCGGGCAATGAGGCGGGTCGATGGATATTCTGTTGATGTACATCCTCATGATCGTTGACCTGACCTGGACCCTCATGCATCATGAGGAGGCGGGCGAGCTCAACCCGTTGTTCGTCAGGCTTCTGGACGACAGGGAAGTTCTTTTCGTTTATCTGAAGCTCGTGGCGAACACGCTGGCGGCTTTCATTGTCGTATACTTGCGACCCAGACGTCCTTTTGTCAGCCGGCTGCTGGCGATTTTCGGGATAATCATCTACGGCATCGTGGTCTATCTTCACTGGTTTGTCGATTACGCGAATCAGCATGCGGAGGAGCTACAGAATTCGAGCCTGTGGGGCATCATGCGCGGCGGCTAGAAGAAATGGACCCGAATAAGAAAAAGAACGATATGAGAACGCTCACGTGGTATGTCCTCTTCGGAATAGCGCTGGCGTTCGCTGTGACCATTTTGATCTTCGGGATTTATCTTGACGTTTTTCCGCCAATAGCCATGGCGATTTTGATAGGCGTGCTTGTCGCGCTGGCAGTCAAGCTGTTCAGCGACGCCTTGAAACGTGATCAGAGATCATGAGCAGGATCGAGACGTTCAGGAACGATCTTGACGTGTTCCACGCGAAGGTTCGCTCATTCGTGGAACATGAGCTGGGCTGCGGCTGCCCGGAAAATGTCTTTGAGCAAATCCGCGTTTTGAGGGGAGAGGGATCGCCCGGAAAAGCCGATTTGGCGCTTGTCATCGGGGAGAGGCTTCTGGTTCTTTTCGCGGACCGCAGTCTGATCGATCCGTTCGAGTTCGAGATGCCCCGACTCATCATCGCCGGCGTGACATATCGCGATTCGGCAGGACTCCACAGGTTCAGGCTGGTCTTTGGGAGCGATCTTACGGACAAGGAACGCTCGATGGTCGAGACCGAGGTCGCCAAATACGACGATCGGGTCCACGCGCATTTCCTTGACTGATACTCTCTCAGAAATTGATCGGGCCGTCGATCAGTGCGTGCGCGGCCTCATGCCAGACCTCGGGAAGCGTCGGGTGCGCCTGGACCACGTGCGCGAATTCGCGCGATGTCGCCCCGAGGCTGATTGCTGTGGCGGCAGTCGAGATAATGTCGGTTGCGGACGGACCGATCGCATGTGCTCCAACAAGCCTTCCCTCGTCACCCGTCGAGATCAGCTTCACGAAGCCGCTTCCCTCACCCATCACTACCGCCTTGCCGCACGCAGCAAACGGGAATTTCGCCACTCGCACTCCCGTGCCGTATTTTTCCCTCGCAGCATTCTCGTTCAGCCCGACACTTCCCACCTCGGGCCTTGAGTAGGTCGCGCGCGGGATGTTCTCCATCGCTAAAGGCTTTCGATCGATTCCCGCGATTATCTCCGCCACGAAAATCCCCTCGGCGGATGCCTTGTGTGCCAGCATCAATCCCCCGATCGCGTCGCCGATCGCGAAAACCTTTCCCACCCCGGTCCTCTTGAATTCATCGACCATGACAAAGCCCTTCTCCATCGGAATGCCCACCTGCTCGAATCCGCAATCGGACGTGGCGGGTCCGCGACCCACCGACACAAGCACCTTGTCGGTTTCTATTTCGAACTCGTCGCCGCCATCTCGCGGCTTGACCCTGGAAACCACTGATGACTCGCCGATCTCGACACTCTCGACCGAGCACTTCGTGTGAAGACCGATTTTCCTGCGCCTCAACGCCGCTTCGAACTCAACAGAGACATCCTCATCTTCCATGGGGATCGCATGGTCCAAAAATTCGACCATCGTCACCTCGACGCCCAATGCCGACATGAAGTAGGCGAACTCGCAGCCGATAGCCCCGGCCCCAACCACCAGAATTTGAGCAGGAAGCTTATCCAAAGAGAGCGCGTGATCTGACGTGATAATCCTGTCGCCGTCGATGGGCAGAGACGGAAGCGATCTCGCGCAGGAGCCGGGAGCAAGGATGATATTGTCGGCGAGAATCGGAATGCCATCGACATCAATCATGCTCGCGCTTTTCAGCCTGCCATGTCCCGCGAAAACCTCGATGCGGTTCTTCTTCATGAGGTTCTCGACGCCCTTGCGCAACTTCAGAACGCATCGATGCTTGTGTTTCTGGATGCTGGTCCAGTCGGCGACGACCTCGGATGCCGTAACGCCGAAGGTTTTCGCGTTCCGGATTTCCTCGCAGAGAGACGCGGCATGGACGAGAGCCTTCGTGGGGATACATCCGATGTTGAGACACGTGCCGCCGAGGTTGTCTTTCTCGACCAGTGCGACGGACATGCCTAGCTGCGCGGCCCTTATCGCCGCGGTATATCCGCCCGGTCCGCCCCCCAGAATCGCGATGTCGAATTTCCTGTCAGACATGAATGCTCCTTCGTTCCGCCGAATGCAGAAGAAGTAGCCCGGGAACCTGTTTCCAATGTCAAGGCTGAGGCTGACTCACTACCCTCATGGAAACAGGTTCCCGGGTTTGGGTATTATAGTTCGTCCCGGGAACCCATTTCCTCAAGGCGTCGCCGGGATTCGAGGTGTGCGTGGAAATGGGTTCCCAGGCTACACGCTATCAAATCCATCCGTACGGGCCGCCCGTTGCGCCGATGTCCGACCTCGTCGCGTCCGGATCGAGCGTTTCCGGATCGCCCGAATCAATGCAGGGACTGGGCGCCTGCAGCCGGAACCCGTCGTCCAGAAGCATCGGATCGACCCCTATGTTCCCGAAATGGCCGTTGAAATCGACTACCCGCGAAAATCCCCATGTCCCGTCATCGAATTCTTTGTAGCCGTACGCTACCTGCGCGTCATGATTCCCGAAGATGCAGTTGTTCTCGATCGCGTAGTTCGGGAGCACGCAGTTCATCCAGATGCCCACGCGGGGCGCGACCCACTGATCGACCGTCCCGTTGAACGCGATGATGTTGTTCACGATCTCAATCGAGGCGGTCGGCTCCCATCCTGCGATGCCCACATTCCCGCACCTCACGACCGTGTTGTTGCGGCAGATCATGTCGGACGTCCCGGTCGCGACAATTCCCCAGCCCCTCAGGTCGTGCACGAAGTTGTTGTATACGCCGACACGGGTGTTGCCGAATGAGCCGATCCCCTTCCAGTAGTCATGGATGTCGTTGCGGACAATTGTCGCCTGAGCATCCCAGGTGATGCCGCATCCGGCGCCCCGACCGTTCCATATCTCGTTGTCATGGATGTCCGCGACCGCGCCCCGATACAGCGCGACACCGTCCCAGCTATTGTCGTGGATGAGATTGTGATGGATGTGGAGGAGCGCTCCCTCGCGACCCATCACGCCCCCCACACCGGCGATGGTGACGCTGAAGTCGCCCTGGTTGTCGTGGATCTCGCAGTGAGCGACCTCGACAGTCGAGCGCCTGACGACAATCCCGGCGCATGTCGCGGACCCGTCCTGGTCCCTCGTTCCGCCGGTCACGGCAAGGTCGAAAATCCGCACGGACGGGCAGTCCTCGATGTAGATGCCGTAGCCCGCGTTTGTGACAAGCTCCGTCTGGTCCGGCCTCGAGCCCTGGATGGTCAGCGATTTCCCGCGGACGACGAAACCTGTCGATGCGGCCACCGGCGTTGCGGGATCGAGGCAGTTCCCGCACATGGGATCGGAAAAACTCGACGGCGCGGCTGTGTAACTGCCGGGCTCGATCACCAGCGTGGCGCCGTCAGGTGCCAAGTCGATCGCCTGCTGGAGATCGGAGTAATCCGCTTCCTGCGAGGTCCCTACCGTGATCTGTGGAAATGAAGGGCCCTGCGCAGACGCAATCGAAAGCGGTAGAAACGCGACAAGAAGTGCATAGGGCAGAAAAAGGTTCCGGATGAGTGTCATTGGCAGCACCATCCCTCGCTTTGTCTTATGGAGCAGGCTTTCCGGCCTGCCCCGCTGATCGAACGCAACCACCTGAGCTTTTCCCGAAGTCTGCAGGAGCAATCACTGCTTCTTTTCGCAAAAGAGTATGCAGTAGTAATCCTTGGTCACGCCGCTCACGAACACGTAGGCCAAGACATCGACCTTGATCGTCTCGGTGCGGTCCGCGGAGAATTCCAGCACCGGCACGGCATCCGTTTGGCTGTCGGAGATGAAGGGATCACCATCTTCATGTTCTTTCTCGTGATACGCGTACAGGTCGAGATCGGTGATGTCGTCGCCGCCTTTCGCGAGGATCAGGTAGCTGTGGCCTTGCTCGACAGGATAGGAATAGGTCCACATCTGGTCGCTGCTGACGAGACCGGTGTCCCACTGCAACGCTTCGTAGCCCATGTCGGACATAAGAGTGATGCTCTCGTCAAGCGCCGCTTCCATTCTCGCCCTGGGATTGTCCGCATTGACCGGGGCCGGGGCCGAACTGATGGGTTCCTCCGTTGCCCTTACCGTGACCGTGTAGTCCCCTTCGCCATCGAAGGCATAGACTCTCAGGTAGCAGCTCCCCGGCACATCGAACTCGGAAGTATCGGAGCTTTCCGTGGAATTGAGGACGCCCACATAATCGGCGCCCGAGAACACTTCCAGGTCGATGTCGCATGAGTCGGTATTGGAGGTAAGAGTGATTTCGGGCTTATAGCCTTCCTGGCCGTTCAGGATGAACCAGTCGACATCATTCCTGCAGATGCGTCCGCGGATTTGGAGGGTTTCGATAATATCGGCGTCGTCAGGGACGTCGTTGGGTTCGGATTCATCCGCACCCTCGCAGCCGGACGCAGGAGGCTGCGGGACGGGATTTCGATCGGACCTCCTGTCTTGAGCTGGAGGCGCCTCCAGGGAGTCTTGCCTTTCGATCCCGCCCTCGGTCGGACGCTGCGGAGGACCGGTATTGGATGCGGGAGGCTGGACAATGATGGAGGACGCCCTAAGCATTGGGTCCACTTTCGCGAAGAAGCTCGAAAGCACCAGGGCAAGGTCTCGACGGGTGACGAAGTATTCCGGGTGCCACAGACCGTCCGGGCAGCCCACCATGAACCGTTCGCCGGCCATAGACATTATCGCGTCGTACCCGGTCGAGCCGTACGGCACATCGCTGAATGCCGATGAGCGCGACCCGGAGCTATCGGCCTGTTCGCCGAGACCGGTTTGAACCCTCACCCATATCCGGTTGAGCACGACCGCAAGCTCCAGACGATTTTCGAGGGCTTCGCCCAGGTAGGTTCTATCCGGGTTGACCGGGTTGATGATTCCTTCCGCGGCCATTATCGTAACAGCATCATAAGCCCAGTGATCGTACGGAAGGTCTGAGAACGTGGGATGGAATTGCACAGCCGTGCGGATAGTGGTTCCGCGCGCCTCGAAAGCCGGCACGAGCCAACCCTCCCAAACTCGGGCGATTATGATACAGAGCTCGTAGCGGTTCACCTGGACGTCCGGTCCGAAACTCCCGTCCGGATTGCCGACCATGAACCCCTGATCCGCCATGCGGGCGATGGCGCGGGAATCCCGGTCGCTGTCGGGAACATCACTGAACGGACCCGCCCTGACAACCGTGCTCATGAGAACAAGCGCGATGATCGCAAGTGAAAAGTATCTGCACATCCTTCACTCCCTGACCTTGGACTCAGATAGACCCGCGCGATGTGATCGTCACCTGTATCGATGACGGACTCTTGCCCGATACCGTCACCCCGCTCGGTCCGCTTGCAGATATCCTCACCGTGTGAGTGCCGGGGCCCAGCCCGGAGACATTGACCGATGCACTGATCTGGCCGCTTGATACATTGTCGACACGGCTCTCCTCGCCGGAGAATGTCACCGAGCACGTTCGCTGCGACATGACATACTGATAGCTGCTGCCCTGCCCCGTGAGAACGATCTGTATGTTGTCGAACGACCTGGACGCCGGCTCGGGCTCCGGAGGACGGGTGGCGATCGACACGCTTATCGTCTCCGGTTCGGTGAAGCTGAGGAGCAGGCCGTTGGGAAGATCTGCGGACAGCGGAACGTTGTAGTCGCCCGCGCCCAGACCGGAGACGTCGATGTACGTAATGATCTGGTCTCTGATATCGCCGGCTACAAGATCGGGAGGTCCGCTGGCGGTAATATTGCAGCGACCGGGGGACGTGCGATAGACCAGCGAGGAGCTCTTTCCGCGCACGTCGACGGTGATATCTTCAAAAACCGCATCGGCGAAAAGCCGCGTTACCAAAACTCCCGTCGACGCAGGGGAGGGGTCAAACTCGACACCCGGAAGAAGCGGCGTTGTCAGCTTGATCGGTACATCGCTCAGGCCCGGCCCAAGGGAAGCGACCTCTGCAGAGGCCTCTATGCGATCCTTCACATCCTCGGCGAGAGGGGGTCCGAAGCCTGAGACGTTCACGTCGCACTCAGCGATCGACAAAGCATAGCTGCAATCGGGTCGCGGGCCCGCCAGTTTGACCGGCACCCCGTAGAAAACCTGCTGGAGAGCTTCGGAGCCCGGTTTCTCGGTGACCTCCGAGTCCGGAGGCGCTGACCCTTTCACCAGGGCCAGCACAACAAGCGCGACAGCAACGACGGCGAGCACAATCAGCAGCACCGCGACCCAGCGCCTCTTTCGCCGTTTAGGTTTGACCGGCACCAGCCCCTGTCTGTGCCGTTTGAGCTCCGCGGGCTGGGTCGGAACCTCAGGCGGCTTCGGTATCTTCTGCTGCGGTACTATCGGGGGCTCGGGCGGCTTGACCGAAGGCGGTTCAGGCGGGGGGATCTCGGGAGGAAGTACTCGCTCCGGCTGCCGATCCTGCTCGGTTTCGGGAATTTTTTCCGGTTCGCTTACCCTTCGAGCCTCCTGGGTGCCCGCCTCAGATTTCTCTTGCGCGTCGGTCGCAGCTTCCATTTGTCTGGGCGGCTCGATTTTCGCGGCAATCTCGACGGGTCTCTCCGGCATGACCGGTGTCGGTGCGTGGACCGCTGCCACCGGGCCTTCTTTGAGAGCCTCCATCAGATCGTCCCAGTCCGGGGGACGGTCCGCGGGCTCCTTGCTGAGCGCGTGCAGCACGAACACCCTGACCGCCTCAGGAGCGCTGTCGGGCGGCAATTCCGGCGGATCGTATTCGAGAACCTTTCTGACTGTTCGCCTCGTCGCGATGTCGCGAAACGGATTTTCCCCCGTCAGCGTCTCGTACATGAGAAGGCCCAGCGCGTGAATGTCCGAGCGCTGATCCATCTCCTTGTGTTCGAGCGCTTCCGGGGACTCGTAAGCCAGGCTCGCCGCCTGTTCCGCGGGATTCGTGTGGATCGTATCCTCGATTTCCTTCGAAATGCCGAAATCCGTGAGCACAGCCCCTTCGGTCGAGAACAGGACGTTCGACGGCTTGAGATTGCGATGCGACGAACCTCTCGAATGGACAAATTGCAGCGAGGTCGCGATGCGGAGAAACATCGGACGGGCTTGAGCGTACGCGAGCTTGCCCGAGGTCCTGAGAAGGTCGGCAAGTGAGCCTTTCTCGCAATACTCCATTGCGATGTACAGGACCCCGGTCTCCTCAACAGCATCGAACTCATGAAACCCGACGATTCCGGGCCCGCTGAATTGCGCGACAGCCATCGCATAGTCTCTGAAACCCGTGCGTGCCTCGGTAAGCTCCGGTGCGGTCGGGGACAGGGAGGGATCGGGGAAAAGGGCTTTGAGAGCGACCTGGGTTACAAGGGTGGGATGCCCGGCGAGATACACCGTGCCGAGAGGGCCGCGGCCTATCTCGCGGATAATCCTGTAGGGTCCGATATTATCCGGAATGCCCATTGAGCCGAACGCAAACTTCCCGCAGAGCCTTCAACCGGCGGTCGACCATATCCCCTTCGTGGCCAGTCTCTGCAGGGGCATATTATAGGTGGAAATCGCCGCCATGGAAACCCGAAAGGTGATTTGAGCCCGGGATCGCTACCGGCACGGCGGAAAAAAATTCTCTGACCTATTGACACACCCCCACCCCGGTATGTTATAATGTGATTATTGCAGATTGCAGTAGGATAAGGCTGCCCCCTCAAGTGTGAGGAGGACAGAGGAAGGAGGGTTCCTGAATGTCTCGTCTATTCCTTCCGGTCATTATTGTGATGATGGTTCTGGGGTGTGCTCGGAGTTCCCAGAGTCCGATCGCGCCCGACTCTCAGAGTCCCACCGGCCTGGAGGGGACGCATCAGACCGGCATCGCTGACGGCCCATATCGTCTGTGGGGAGAATGGAGGTTCTATTTCAACGCGGCTCACGATCGCGTGGATGTCGTCCCGCGACGGCAGGGGCGGCTGCACCTTAACGCTCTCAAGTTCCTCGAGAGTTACTGCACGGATTGTGTTCAGATCACGGGAATCAAGAACAACGGCGACAGCACGATCGATCTGACGGTCAAGATCAGGCATCCGTTCCCCGGGCATCCCGAGTACACGGGGTTCGACGTCAAGGGGATCATCATCTTCAACGGTTCGCTCGAATTCCCGGTGGACGAGTCTGGCTGGCTGCCGTGGAAAAAGCCTTGCATAGTGTCATGGAGGGAACTCGGCGACCCAGAGGTCCTAAGTGCCGACGGCTACACGCCTCGATGGAGTCCTTCGTACGAATCGGGAAGCGATCTTCCGATTTTCAACTACTGGGAGGGCAAGTACGCGAAGGGTGAGCCGAATGCGAAAGTGAATGCATATCTGGACTTTTATTCGGTGCCGGAGAGGCACATGTTTCTGTCGAACGACGAGGTGACCAGGACTTATCGAATCTGGCTTCCATACGGCCAGGAGGTCGTGGCCGGGTATGCGGTCGAGGCATGCTGGGAGCCCCCGATGATCACGCCCGTAAAGAACCCGCTCGAGGATTTCCCGGTAAGCGCAAACCAGCCGGAGGCTTATCATTTCAAGTACATCATCAATAACGGGGAAGTGATCACCGATCCGGAGAACTGCTGCGGGAAGAACGAGGACTGCACGGACTTGAGGGTTGAATGGAAACAATGGTATGGGCAATCTCCTAATGAGCTTCTTATCCTTGTTCCAGGCGGGAGCGACGCGGGGCATTCTCTGACACCATGTGACGACTCGTTCCCTGACTCACTACGTCCGGGTCCCTGGTCGCTGTACCTTGCTGAGGACGGATTGTATCGTCGGCTGGCTGTGCTCTATGTATACGAGCCTATCGACGGCCAAGCGAACCAAGCGTTCGATGTCTATGACTTCACGATAGATCGTCCCGACTGAGGAATCGGGAGTGGACCGGACATTTCCTAGCTTCGTGGGATTCGGGCGGCGGATCTGGACGCGCGTCTCAGCTCGGTTACGTCCCGCAATGTCACTTTCCTGGGAGAGTATCGTGCGGATTGATATGCCTCGGTCAGTCTCGACACCGATCTTCCCCAGGCATCCGACAGCTTCCCGGCCTGGATGGCGACATCGGTCTCGGTAGCGAGGAGGATCGGGTTGACGCCGCGACGCAGAAGCGCCCTGCGGACGTGCTGGAGTCCTCGAATTCCGACATACATCGCCTGCCTGCGACCCCAGTCCCGATCCAGAGCGCGTCTGAGGTAGAAACTGGCGAGAAGAACCGCAAACGCCGCCGAGAGCATCCACAGCGGACCCTCCCTGTTCTTTTCGGTCATCGAGATCACCGGGTCCACCGTCTCGTAAAAATCGAGCTCCCGCTGGTTCAGGAAAATGCGCATGGAGGTTACGGCCCGCAGGCCCGCAGGGATGATCTTGTCCCGGAAATAGCCCCTCGGATCGTATACGTACAGATTCTCGACCGCGTTGTGGAAGACGAGCCATCCGGCCGATGTCCTGCCGCCGATACCCTCGTACCAGGTCTGCGGGGTGGGATCGAATTCCACCCAGCCGATGTCGGGCCAGAAAATCTCGACCCACGCGTGCGCGTGACGCTCCTGTACTATGTAGCGGTTCTTAAGGAAATTGTAGTTGCCGGTCGCGTAGCCCGTGACCACTCTTGCGGGGATGCCGATCGAGCGGCACAGTACCGCAAGCGAAGTGGAGAAGTACTCGCAGTGACCGCGACGAGGCTCCCAGTTGAAGAGGAAATACGTGACCGCGTCCTGCTCGGGCGGCACAGCGGACGGCGGGTTGGTGGAGAAGCGGTAACGCGACCTAAGGAAGCTCTCGAGCGCGTGGACCTTTTCAAACACCGTTCGACGGCCTGCGGTCACCTCGAACGCTTTCGCTCTCACCCGCGTGAAATCGTAACCCGTAACCTTCCCGTCCACCCTCTGCCGCTCCGGAAGCCGCGTATATCGACTGTAGAACTCGGGAGAGTCCTCTTTCAGCTTGGCGGGATCGTAGTCGTACGTGACAAGGTAGTTGGGGATACCCGAGAATTTCCGGCTGACGACCTCGTAATGCTGTCCGGCAACCATTGAGTCCGCCGCGGGCGGCGGATTGATCGTGAACGTATCGTCGATGAGCACACCGGGCACCGGAGCCGACAATTCCAGCGGCTGGTACGCGGTGAACATGATTCCCGGAAGTGTGGTGTTGAGGTAATAGACCTGCCTTATCTCATCCTTGTAGATTTGCGGATCGGGCTCGATTCCCTGGTCCTGAAGGTCCCGGTCCACCGTGCCGTGATACTGCATCTGCTGGCCCTTTGGGGACGCAAGCGACCATGTCGCGCTTTTGACTTCCTCCGACTGGACCCATCCCCGACCCGTGTATGTGTCGAAGCATTTCCCGCGCCAGTAGGACGGAAGATTGCTCGAGACTTCCATCACCGGGTCGGTGGATGTCGAATTTTCAAGGAGCCTGCCCTGGGCTATGTTGAACTCGGTGTCGAACCCGGTGTAGTACTGGGCCGTGCCGCGAATCCCGCCGCCGGTAAGCAGATCCGCCTCGCTCGCCGTGTCCTCTTCGAGACCGCCTCCGCCGAACGCAGCCAGCAAGGCGGTCTCGGCGCCGGGGGTATATGTGTGGTCCACTGTGAAATAGAACGCGCTCGACAGGCCGAAGGCCAGCAGCACGGCCGGGATGCTCGCGCGCAGCGCGGGTCCGATGAACCGGGCAAGCTGTCGAGGCGTTTTCTTCGACACCGGCACCGGCGCATACTCCTCAAGAAAATCGTACGTGTATTCCCACCTGGACCGTCGCGTCTTTCGCCCGGGAAGTCGCGCGAATTCATCGACACTCCCCAGAAACAGCGCGAGTCCCAGAAGCAAAAGGTAGCCCAGGAGGCTGTAGACGAACTCGGCGGAGAACGACGGGATCGATGCGAAGACCATCAGGGTAAGCGAGATAACCAGCGGCAGGAGAAAATCCTGGTACCGGAACAGCTTGAAGCACCTGAGCACCAGCATCGCGGAGAGCATCTCGCCCAGGTACGTGCCGAACGCCATCCGGTCCTCGTAAATGCGCCAGCCGTAGTAGATGAAAACCGCCAGGCCCGCGATGTCGAGCGCGAGGCCGATCAGCACATAATGTCGAGCCGACAGGATGAAACCGGTCATCGCCGCCACTACCAGAATCCCGATGAGGGACCAGCGAAGATGGTCGTTAGGGAGGACAAGGTAGACCGTGTTGAGCGCGATGATGTAAACGCCGAGGTAGGCGACGTAGACGAGGAAATTAGGCTTGTCCTGGCGCTCGTACATCGATCCTCGCTCAACCCGTCCTGGGAGCACGCACAGTCGATCTCCTGAAAGAAAGACAGCCTATTTTACCACGAGAAATCGACCATTAGCTTTACTAACTATCAGATTGTGGAGCAGCAGCGGCGGTTCAAGGCGGGCGGGAACGCTGATTTTCCATTCGATTTGGTTCACCAGTTCAGCAGTGCGCCGCCTTCGCTAATTACGCCATACACAGTTTTCGGTTATAATTCCATCATCGACCAGATCGACTGCGTGTCGGCGGAGCATTACGGGCTCACCGACGAAGAACTGGACTTCATCATCAACTACGACATCAAGTACCGGATGGGGAGGGGAAGCGTCGAGGAGGAGGAATAGGCGTCAAAGCTCTCTTGAAGCGCAATCCAACAAGCCTAATCAGCCAACTCGATGTATCCGTTGTCGCTAAGCTCTTGAATTGCGACCTCAATCTGGCTGACAGAGAACTTTGGCTTTATTTCTCCGACGATTCGAGCGATATCCCCCAGAGAAAGTTCCAGCCCCAGTCTACTGTGATCGTGCGCCACAAACACAATCGTTGACCTAAGCTCCAGATCTACGGCGAGCAGATCACCAAACTCCTTAATGAGTTCGCTCAGTGCCTCGACGACTTCAGGTTTGGTCAGGAGGCTTGAACCTTTTTCCCGGATGGATTCGCTCATGGACGCCGGGTCGATCTGGTATCCCCCAAAGCCGGAGACAACAGGTACAACATTTATACCCTGCAAGGCTTCGACCTGATCAAGGTCAATCAATAGCTGAGTGCAGAAAGGGCCATAGGTATACAGCTCAAAGGAGTAACCCAAATCGATATCGAAGCCTTCCTGTAACAGGTAAACGAGCTTCTGAAGCATTGTCTTACCGAACTGCGTGCCTCTCTTACCCAACCGGTTAGCGAGTTCCGCAATGAGTGCGTATCGCTCCCAAGGGATGTTGAAGTCGGGAGTCATGTTAGTCCTCTTCCTTTCGATTTTCGCATTCTTGCCACTTTTTCTGTGGCCTTGTCCTTATTTTCAGCTCTAACGTAAACCCTTCTCTGGTTTATGCCTCGAATCTTGGCGGCGACATCAGACAAGCGAGAGAGTTTCTGAATTGTCTCGCTCTCCTGACCGGCATGCTCCAAGACTCTCACTTCGGTTTGCTCGAGCTTGTACCAGGATTTCTCGGTCGGATCAACGAAGACAACATCGTCCCCAAGTTCAGCTCTCACGGAATCGAGTAAGTCGAGATCAATCTGATCGGGGATTTCTTTGGTCTCAAAAACGTCCCTGTGGTGGTTTCTGTTCCAGATGATACGCCCGTCTTCGCCCCCCTTACCAGCAGCGAGCAGTCCCAGCGCTTTCCAGTCGGTCCAGTTGAGATATTCTTGAATGTTCTCTCTAGATGTGGGCGGTGGAAAAGTAGCGCTGTCGTCGCCCTTCTCTGCAACAAGCAAGGATTTTAGAAAGCCCTTTACATGATGGTCATATGCTCTGCGAGTGTGCTGGAAGTAGACTTGGGTAAACATCATGTACCTTGCCAGTATAAGACCCTCGGCAGAGTGAATGCCGCCATAATCGACTGCAATGGCCGGCGAATTCGTTTCCGGATCCATTCCTACTGACATTGAAACCAGAAGGCGGTTCAGGTCATACTTTCCATATGCCACGCCGGCATGGTAGGAATCGCGAAGCAAGTAGTCTGCCCGATCGGCGTCAAGGTGCCCTATAATAAGCTCCCTCCAGAGACGACTTCTTCCCATCGAAGTTCGACCTTCAAGGAAATCAGCGATATCGGAAGCCTTGAAGCAGTAATTCTGGTTACAAGTATGGCCTTCAATCACATCCGACATCAGGTATTTTATTGCTGCGGCGGAGTAGTTCTCATGTTGATATGGTTTACCCGTTCCTTCATCAATCGGCATTAGTTCTTCTGCAGCATGCGAGAAAGGGCCATGGCCGACATCATGAAGAAGAGCGGCTAATCGCACCAGAGTCCTGTCTCTTCTTAGCCCGGCTTCGTCGAATGATAATTCGTTTATTAAGAACTCCTTTCGACGTTTTTCTATTTCATCGAACATCCTGCTGGCAACATGCATGACGCCTAGAGAATGCTCGAATCGCGTATGGGTTGCGCCGGGATAAACCATGTCGGTCATTCCCAGTTGCCTGATCCGCCTCAGGCGTTGGAATATAGGATGGTCGACGATTTCATGCTCCCAATCACTGAGATCGATGAAGCCATGGATTGGGTCGCGAATTTCGAAGGGCTTGCTCATCTGAAGGGGCGCATCGCTCTCCCTTGCGCATTCTACGCTTTCCTCCACGCGGGAGGCAAGTGCAGAGGCAAGAAGAGGGAGCGGCCTGACAGCCTCACGGCAGACTCTAAAGCATGATGTGCTGCATACTAAACATTAGTATAGCCCGCATGGGGGGATCTGTCAAGAGCTTGTCCTACTTGATGGCCATAGCCCCGAAACTGACACGTAAAGGGAGCGAAAGCACAAGCCCGCTGAGTTCTGGAAGGAGTACGGCAGGCGTCAAAAACTGGCCTAAAAAACACATCGCCGCCCTTTTGGGACGACGAGCGATCTCCTTCTGCATAAGGCAGATGAGCTGAACGAAATATACCATGTTTCCCGGAATTTGTCAGTCCCCGTTGACTGGGTTGGCTCGATTCCTAGACCGGCCATCTGGAACGCTGGACTGGTGGTCTCTACCAATCCGGGATGGCGATGATTCCGACGGACGCGCCGACGAGAAAATCGAAGGAATCCAAGCGCCGGACCTTGACACAATTGATGACATAATGTAATAATAAGTTACATGGACCTTGCGCGTTAAGGCCGCAAGGGATGTGGTTGTCCGCCAGACCGGTTGTGGAGGGTCATCTTCTCATAGCCAAGGTTGTCATCTTCTCGTTTGCGCGCTGCGGAAGCGGCACGTGACGTTTGTATTTGCGATATCAAGGATTGTGGAGCTTCTAGAACCCAGGAAGCGTCAAGGAGAGAACGCCATGAAACGCGTCCCAGTATTGTCAACCTACTTGCTTGCGCTGGCCATGCTTGCCGCGCTCACCGGACTGGTGGGCTGCGCGCTTGGAAACGGGGGAACAGCTCCAGCAACAACACCGGACCTGACCGCGGAAGCCGCGCTCCCGGCAAGTCCGTCGGGGGAGGGTGTCTCGCTGGGGTATTACCAGCTTGTCTTTGGCGACGACGGCACGGTCAGTGTCGAGCAAGCCGACTCCGTTCGCGGGGCCGACCTGAACGTGACAAACTACGCACTGGTAACCATTGAAGATTTCTATTTCAATGAGGAACTTCGCAACTGGTACATCACAGCCACGATCAAGAACGCGTCTATCTACACTGGCTATGATGTCCTGGCGGTGTTCCATACACTGGGGAACAAGTTCCTGATCAATCAGGACGGGTTCCTCTGGGCCCTGCCGCCCATCTTCCCCCAGCCCACGCGGTGCGCCTTCATAGCGTACGGGAAGAATCAGCCGAACAGGGTATTCCCTCCGATGTTTCAGGACACCCGTACGATCGTCATCCATCAGCCCGATGGTGTCCCGAAACTGGCCCCGCTGGGATTCTGGATCGAGGCGACGGTCAAGCCCCGCAAGTACCCCGGTGTTGAGGACCTCATGGTCAAGCCCGTAAACGATACTCCCGACAACACGGAATACAATCTGACCGGGTTCATCTGGGACCATCAGTCCCCGTCAAGCGACCTGACCGTATGGGCCGACTGCACCAATTTCAACGGGGAGAATTACGTTCCGTTGTACGATGACGGGCAGCACGGCGACGGTCCTGCGGGCGATAACATTTTCGGAGCGGGCTTCTCGGGAGATCCCGAGGACGGCTTCTACGTGATCACGGTCTACGCATTCGATCCGCAGGGTAACCAGGGCGAGAATGATGTCGGTTTCTGGCATGGCGAGGAGGTCCCCTGCGATCTGCCGTTCGAGCATTTCCCGTTCGGTACGATCGACAAGGGCGAGCATTCCGGAATTGCCTACCTGGATGAGAGGGTCATTAACGACTGGGACACATGGGAAGCAACCTGGACCGAGCACACAGGCAACATCTTTCCTCCCCCGCCTGTCCCGCCGATCGATTTCGAGAAGCATACTATCATCGGTGTCTGGACCGGCGACCGTCCCAGTAACAATCACATGGTCACGATCAAGGATGTCTACCTCGATCCGTGCGAGGACCTTGTCACTGTCCTTTACGACTACACACCATACATTGGCTGCGGGCCGCTCGATGTAATAACCGACCCGTTCCACATCATAGTCACGCCGAAATTCAAGTGGCCGGTCTATTTCGTCGGCACCGAGGTCGATTGTCCTCCTCCGCCCCCGGAATGTGTCGAGGACGTCAAGTTCGAGACAATGCTCCACGGGACGACATCGGGGATCAAGACCCCCTACGAGCTGCGAATCACCAACACGGATGATTTCCATGCCCTTTGGCAGCAGCACACTCAGAACTCCTATCCGCCGCCTCCGCCACCGGAGGTCAACTTCATGAAATACGACGTCATCGCGGTGGCGACAGGCGAAAGGCCGACCGGCGGATTCGAGTGCAACATCGAGAGAATCTGCTGGCTGACCGACCAGTCGATCGGCGTGTTCTACAAGGAACGCATCCCCGGTCCCGACTGCCCGGTTCCTGCGGTCTTCACGCAGCCTCACCACTGGGTGGTAATCCCCAAATATACCGCGCCGGTCAAGTTCTTCTACAGCTCTGAGGTTTACAACTGCGGTCCGGCCGACTGTGTCAACCCGCAGATTTTCTGGCCCATCGAAGTGGGCGACCAGACAGGTCATTCCCCGGGCGAGTTCGTCATCAAGAACCAGGAGCAGTGGCAGCAGTTCTATTCAGTGCACAAACCCGGCATGACGCCTCCGCCCATCAACTTCCAGGAGCACATGGTTCTTGCGATGCTCATCGGCGAGCGACCGTCCACGGGCTACATTGTCGAGACCAAAGAGGTCTGCCTGAACCCGAACGCGGACGGGACTGTGCGGATGGATGTCAACTATGTCGAAAAGCAGCCGGGTAAAAACTGCGAAGTGCTGTGGGTGATTACGAATCCCTATCAGCTCGTTGTGGTTCCGTGGTTCGACTGCCCTGTGTTCTTCCACAAGGCGGTGGTGGTCTACGACTGCCCCGACGGCTGCATGCAGGTTCCGTCGATGCCGATCGAGGAGGGCATCCAGTCCTGCGCCGAGCCCGGCGAATACGGATTCCAGGGATTCGGTGACTGGTGGATGGAGCTGTGGTACGCCGTCCACTGCTGGAACCCCGACGATCCCGGTTACGTGCCCGGCGTGCCTCCGGCGGATCCTGGGACCCAGTGGGTACCGTTCCTCACGCAGCTCGGCGAAAGACCGTCCACCGGCTACTACATGACCGTGGATGACGTCTGTATCGAGGGCTGTGACGTATACGTGAAATACACCGAGTGGATTCCCGGCCAGGACTGCCAGGTCGAGTGGGTCATCACTAAGCCCTGGCTCTTCTCAATGGCTCAGCTCCCGATGATAGACTGCGAGTACGCCTGGCACTTCGAGAAGTCGGAAATCGTCTACCCGTGCGAAGAGCCCTGCAACAAGGTGCCGTTCTACCAGCTCGCGGACGGCGGTCAATCCTGCGCTGATCCGGGCGAGTTCGGATGGCAGAACGACGATCCCTATTATGCCTTCTGGCATGCCGTACACTGCTGGGACCCGAACATGCCCCCACTGCCCATCGATCCCGACCCCATCCAGGAGGGCATTATCTATCACTTCGGAATCCAGCTCCCCGAGCGCTCGACGACCGGTTATTACCTGACCATCGACCAGGTCTGCATCGACGGCTGCGATGTATACATCGATTACACCGAAAATATCCCGGACAGTAACTGCCCGGTGGAGCAGGTCGTCACAAAACCCTGGCTGGTCGGCGCCGTCGAGCTTCCCCCCGTGTACTGCTACTGGACATGGCATTTTGAGAAGCACGAGTCCGTTTATATATGCCCCGATGTCCCATGTTGGGACTTCAAGACAATCGCAGGCGGACCGCACGGCGGCGAGACCCCGGGCGGCTGGTTCTTCGACAACCAGCAGGCTTTCCACACTTACTGGTTCACCTACCACCCGGACGAGCTGAAGCCCGACATCGATTTCGAGGGCGGCTGGGGCGGCTACGCAGTCCATCTCGGCACGCGTCCCACGACCGGCTTCGAAGTGGGAGTCTACGAGATCTGCCAGTCGGAGGAGCCGTTCGGCGCCGCAGTAAGATGGACCGAATGGATACCCGGCGAGACCTGCGATGTCCTGCAGATCGAGACCGGACCATGGACCCTCGTGACCTTCCCGCTAGTCGACCTCCCGTACTTCGACGAGGGCAACGAGCAGGTCTACCAGTGCAAGTGAGACCCTGGTCTTCATTCAGCGATTATCAGCCCGCCCCCCGGCGGGCTTTTTTGTAGTCATACGCGTCCCGCGCATGGTTCTTTCAGGACCGGAAAAAGACGGAAGAACCATGCGCGGGACGCGTATGACTACAAACCCTCGAAATGCCCCCCTTCCGATGCTAGACTGTGCGTCGGGAGGATTGATGCGTTATGCCCGCTCCGGGGAACATCCTCGATCTCGTCGAACGGTTCGAGCGGAACCGCGACGATTACCATTCCCCTAACTACAACGAGGCCCGTCTGCGCATCGAATTCATCGACCCGCTCTTCAAGGCTTTGGGCTGGGACATCGATAACGTGGAGGGTCACGCTGAGGCGTATAAGGACGTCATACACGAAGACTCCCTGAGAGTCGAGCAGACCGCCAAGGCCCCGGACTACTGCTTCCGCGTCGGCGGTCAGCGAAAGTTCTTCGTCGAGGCCAAGAAGCCCGCTGTCGATATCCGCGAGGACTCATCGCCCGCGTATCAGCTACGCCGCTACGCATGGTCGGCAAAACTGCCTTTGAGCATCCTCACGGATTTCGAGGAGTTCGCGGTTTACGACTGCCGCATCAAGCCGGAGAAGGTCGACAAGGCGTCCACTGCGAGAGTGAAGTTCATCAAGTGCAGCGAATACGCCGACCGATGGGACGAGATCGCCGGAGTCTTCTCCCGCGACGCGATCCTCAAGGGCGCGTTCGACAAGTTCGCCGAGTCCACCAAAAAGAAACGTGGAACCGCGCAGGTCGATGACGCTTTCCTTGAGGAGATCGAATCGTGGCGCGACATGCTCGCCCGCAATATCGCCCTCCGAAATCCCGGCCTCTCGATGCGTGAGCTCAACTTCGCGGTCCAGGCGACAATCGACCGGATAGTCTTCCTGCGCATCTGCGAGGGTCGCGGGATCGAGGAGTATGGGGCGCTCATGGCCCTGCAGAACGGCGTCGGCACCTACCCTCGACTGATGGAGCTCTTCCGCAAGGCCGATTTCCGCTACAACTCCGGACTTTTCCATTTCGACCCCGAGCGCGGACGGCCCGATCCCGACACCGTCACCCCGAAACTCACAATCGACGACAAAATCCTGAAAGACATCCTGAAACGCCTCTACTATCCGGACAGCCCGTACGAGTTCTCCATGATCCCGCCGGATATCCTCGGCCAGGTTTACGAACGCTTCCTCGGAAAAGTCATCCGTCTCACTCCGAGCGGGATGGCGAAGGTGGAGGACAAGCCGGAGGTGCGCAAGGCGGGCGGTGTCTATTACACTCCAACGTACATCGTCGATTACATCGTCGAACACACGGTTGGAAAACTCGTCGAGGGCAAGAAGCCGAAGGATGTCTCCAGACTGCGCGTTCTCGACCCCGCCTGCGGGTCCGGATCGTTCCTCCTCGGCGCTTACCAGTACCTGCTCGACTGGTATCTCGACGCGCACACGAAGAACGATCCCGAGCAGCTTTCGAAGAAGCGCAGATCGCCGATCTTCAGGGACTCGCACGGCGACTGGCGTCTCACCCCGTCCGAGCGCAAGCGCGTACTTCTCGACCACATTTACGGCGTCGATATCGACTCGCAGGCGGTCGAGGTCACCAAGCTCTCCCTGCTGCTGAAGGTCCTCGAGGGCGAGAACGAGGAAGCACTGGAAACGCAGCGCAAACTCTTCCATGAGCGCGCGCTGCCCGACCTCGACTCAAACATCAAATGCGGCAACTCCCTCATCGGCCCGGATTTCTACGATAACGTTCAGATGACGCTCCTCGATGAGGAGGAGCAGTACAGGATTAACGTGTTCGACTGGAAGAAGGAATTCGCCGATGTGTTCAAGGGGGAGAACCCGGGATTTGACGCGGTGATGGGGAATCCGCCATACATACGAATCCAGAGTCTCAACGAGTGGGCTCCGCAAGAGGTGCAGTTCTACAAGAGTCAGTATAAGTCGGGCAGCAAAGGGAACTTCGATATCTATGTTCTGTTTGTTGAGCGCGGTCTGCAGCTTCTCAACGACAGAGGACACGATGGATTCATTTTGCCTCACAAGTTCTTCAACGCGAAATACGGTGAGCCACTACGGGACGTTCTTGCTAGCGGTCAACATCTGTCCCTCATCGTTCACTTTGGACATCAGCAACTTTTTGCAGGAGCGACAAACTATACCTGCCTGCTGTTCCTAGAGAAAAGGCGACGCCATCACTTCAAATTCGCGAAGGTGGACGACCTCGTGGAATGGCGCAATACTGGCAAAGCGGCGGAGGGCATCATTCCTGCTTCCAGCGTCACCGCAGCCGAATGGAATTTCATCGTAGGTGAGGGAGCTGATTTGTTCGACAAGCTAGGCCAAATCCCGCTAAAGCTGGAGAATGTGACAAGCCGCATCTTTCAGGGGATCAAGACCAGCGCAGACAAGATCTATATCATCGAGGAGCTGGAACGAGAACCGAGGCGCGTTAGGGTCTATTGTAGGGAGAAGGAAGCTGAATATTGGCTTGAACCCGATCTGTTGCATCCTTTGGTGAAGGGCGGAGACAGCAAGCGTTACAGTCTGGCGCGCACCAACAGGCTTATCCTTTTCCCTTATGGACCACGACAAGACGGCGAGACCGTGCTCATTCCCGAGGCCCCATTGAAAGCGGATTACCCCCTCACATGGGCCTACCTCATAGAGAATAAAGCCTATCTGGAGAGCCGCGAGAATGGCAAGATGCGGGGTTCTCGATGGTATGGCTATGTGTATCCCAAGAGTCTCGACGTAATCTCGCTGCCCAAGATTTTTACTCCTGACATTGCGGCCAATGCATCATTCTCCCTGGATCCAACAGGCAAGGCTTTTTTTACCGGCGGGGTCGCCGGGGGATATGGTATCCTCGTCTCGCCGGACTACTCACGTGAATACATCCTGGGCTTGCTCAATGCCAAATTGTCGGAGTGGTTTATCCGTCAGAGCAGCACCCAAATGCGAGGCGGCTACTTGAGCTTCGAAGCCCGCTTCATCCGGAATCTACCCATCCGACCCATCGACTTCAAGAATCCCGCCGATCGCAAGCGCCACGACCGCATGGTCGAGCTTGTCGACCACATGCTCGACCTCCACAAGAGGCTCGCAAAAGCCAAAACCCCTCACGAGAAAGACGCGCTGCAGCGTCAGATCGACGCGACGGACCGTCAGATCGATTTGCTGGTGTACGAGCTGTACGAGCTCACGGAGGAGGAGATCAAGATCGTGGAGGGGGAGAATCAGTGAAGCCGATACGCCTTTCGCAGCATGCAGCGCGGTATATGAACGTTCGAGGATTCACTCGTGAGGAGGTCATTACTGCAATTCAGACGGCACCATGGAAACCTGCTCAATACGGAGAGAATC
>Ga0315294_10000606_pt1 | contig 38718 bp, 39 predicted proteins | sample YL17G13_40_MG_FD_203626 | JGI IMG/M metagenome (GOLD analysis project Ga0315294, IMG submission 203626) | Sediment microbial communities from Yellowstone Lake, YNP, Wyoming, USA - YL17G13_40 | ecosystem: Environmental > Aquatic > Freshwater > Lake > Sediment | place: USA: Wyoming | collected...
GTCGTCGTAAGTTGGGGGGATTGCAAAAAAGGGGGGTACAACCATGGTTGCGGAGTGGCCATAGCAACCACTACGCAATCCCCCCTTTTTCATTGTATTTGAGAATTTCAATCTGTGGTTGCTCTGTCTCAAATGCGGACAAAGTCCTTGGTTGTCCGCCATGAGCGGACTTTGTCCTTGTATTTGAGAATTTCAATCTGTGGTTGTTCTGTCTCAAATGCTGAAAAAGTTGAAAACAACTTTTTCATTTTTTCTTCTTGTCCTTGTCCAATTCCTGGCTCACTTCCATGAGGGATTTTATCTTGTTTTCAAGGGATATTTCATCCAAATCCGAACCCCTTCTCAATCCGAGCAGGTCCTCAAGCCTTTTTCCCTTTGAAACAACGTTGATGTCATCCAGCGGCCTTTCCTTTATGATCAGCTTCTTGACTTTGGCTTTTGTTTCCTCTTCCAAAGACTTCTCTTTCGCCATCTCCTCTTTTTCAACTGGGATTTCTTTCATCTCCGGAGCAATATCCGGGGGCTTTGCATATTCTTCTTTTTTGTCTTCGGAAATTTTTTGGAATTGGGAAACCCCTTCTGGTTTTTCTTTTTCCATTTGCATATCCTGCGTATGTTCCTTCGGAGGCTGCTTCAAATCAATGTGCGGGAGCCGCATTATGTTGTACGGCCAACCCAACTCCTCTTTCTTTTCTTTTGGAATTTCCTTTTTTTCAGGAACTTTCGGGGAGGGTGCGGGAAGGGCAATTCCTTCTTCAGGTTCCATTGCTCTTTCTGTTTTCTCATCACGCTTCCGCATCCCTGAAATATCCAGAACCTCTTTTTGGGATTCTTTTCTTTCCTCCTGCTCTTCTTCTATTGAAGGCGGAAGCCTTTCTTCAACCTTATTAATCATCCTGCTTTTCATTTCGGGCTGAAGCTCAAGCGGCTTTTGGAATTCCTCTTCTCCATGCTGTAGAGGCGCAGGAGGAACCATTGTTTTTCTTGGAACAGCAATCTCCTCTCTTTTCTCCGGAGGTTTCTCCATTCTTTCTCGTTCTGGTTTGATTTTCTGCGGAACTGCAAGCGGCGCTTTAATTTTTGGAAGGGGTTCCTCTGCCTCCTGCGTCCTTCCCGTTGCTTCAGGCTGCAGTCTCTCCGCAGGCTTTTCTTTCAGAGTTTCAGGAAGCTTCTCTTCTTCGGGCTTCATTTTCAATTCCAGCTTCTCTTTTGGGAATTCAATCTTTTTTTGGGAAGCAGTGACAATCTTCCTCTGGAATATTTTTTCCTCTTCTTTTAGCTCAGAAGGAACAAGCACGACTGGGGCGGGCTGTTGGGCGTTCTCTTTCCTCCCCATTTCAATTTTTTCTGCTTTTAGTGCTTCCAATGGAGAGGGGTATTTTGTGTATTCTTTTTCTTCTGTTTCTGGTTTTTCATATTTTTCTTCGGGTTCGGTTTCTTTGAAACGCGGGACTTCGGGAGGTTTGGGAGTCGTAAGTATTTTTCTCTCTTCCTCTTTTTTACCATAAGTCAATTCAGCTTTGTCCTGGGTTCTCACAAGATGGGGCTCCTCCTTTTCTTCAGCTTGCGTTTCCGGAAGAGTTTCAGGTTTGATTGGCGATTTGGGGATGGGAAGTTTTATTTTTGGAACATCCAATTCCCTGCGCACTGCCGAAGGTTTCATTCTGAATTCCTCAACTGGAATCTCTTCCCTGTCCTTCTCGGGCATAATCCTTTTTTCAAAATAAGTTTGGCTGGACTCTTCTTCCCTTTTTGGAATCCTGATTTTTTTCTGCCGCTTCTCTTCAGGGGAGAATTCCGGCGGAGGCGGAAGGGAGGGAAGGGAAATGCTTGCCCTGTCCATTCTCGAGGAGATTCCGGTTATGACTTTCTCAATCTCCTCCATTTTCTCCATCTTCGCATACTTCCTCTCGATTTCAAGGAGCTCTGGAAGAATCTCCGACCATGATACGTCATTTTCAGTCCATTTCTGCCGGGGCTCGCTGAAAATCCTCTCGTTCACAGCCCTGTTTGGTTCATAAGCAGTAGCAGCCCTCAGTTCCTCCAAAAACGACGTGTATGAAGTCTCCCTAACATTCATCTTGAACACCAAAAAGAAAACAACCAAACATCCGCAAATCCTACTTAAGAATATTTTCCATGAATTTAATTTGAATATTAAAAAATCAAGTTTTTAAACCCGTCAACGAAAGGAATTCCTCCCTGTTCTTGTAATACCTCCCGATTCCCCTTCCAACGTCGTCAACGTTGTTGATGTTGTTCTCAATCATCCAATTGAGCACTTTCTTCTTCTCCTCAACGTCCTCTTTGATTTCCTTCAGAGTCATCCCGGCATAGAGGGTGAGCCTGTCCACGAGGGTGCTCATCTGGTTTATCTCCTTGATTTCATCAGTTTTTATGTCCCATCTGTAAAGAATATTCGTCGAACCTTTCCTAAGCACTTCTGCGAATTCAAAAGTCCTCCTGATTCCCATTCTCCTGTGCCTGAATTGAACCACTATTGCACCAATTGCCTCAAGCATGCTAACCGGAAGGTTGATTGGAGGGTTGGTGAGCCTGGAGATTGTCTCATGGGCGTTGTCTGCGTGAAGCGTTGCGTAAACCGCGTGGCCCGTGTGCATTGCTTCGAACAGGATTTCAGCTTCCCTCTGCCTCCTAATTTCTCCGACAACAATCCTGTCAGGTCTCTGCCTCAAGGAGTTTACAAGCAGATCAAGCATCGTGATTTCCCCTTTTCCTTCAGGGTTGGCCTCCCTCGTGGTCATTGGGACCCACTGAAGAAAGCTGGGAAGCGTTAGTTCCCTCGTGTCCTCAATTGAAATCACCCTGTGGTTTGGAGGGAAGAAGCAGGAGATGGCATTCAAGAATGAAGTTTTTCCGCTTCCAGTTCCGCCTGCAATAACGAGGGACAATTCGTTTTGTATTGCAAGCCAGATGAGACCTGCAACTTCCGCGTTAATCGTCTTGCACTTGATGAGCGAGATTATGCTCCAAGGATTCCTCGCAAATTTCCTGATTGTTATTGTGTTTCCGCAGGTTGAAATCGGAAACAGCGTTGCGTTCACCCTGTCACCGGTTACAAGGTGGGCGTCCATGAGAGGGCTGAGGATGTTGATCTGCTTTCCAATTCTCCTTCCAATCATCGCAGACGCATCGTATATCGCTTCCTCGTTCTTCATCCTGATGTTCGTCTTGCACCAGCCCCATTTCTTGTGGAACACCCACAAAGGCTCCCTTGAGCCGTTGATCACCAGTTCTTCGAGGTTGTCGTCATGCATGGGGGCCTCGAGCTCTCCCAATCCAAGAGTGTTATGCAGCAAATATGAAATCAGCACATCTTTTGCTTCTTTTGAAACAGTGGGAAGGTGCTTCTCCACAAGCATTAGGGCCCTCTCCTTGAATTTCCTCTTGACCATCACCATCTGCCTCTGGTCAAGCATTTCAGTGACGCTCAATTTCACGTTTGTTATGAGTTCTCCCTTAATTGTGTTGAGCATGATTCTCGTTCCTTCGCTGAGGCCCGGAACCTGCGCCTCATACAAAAGGACGAAATCCTCCTTGTCGATGATTTTTATCTCAACCGGCAGTCCGTCAGCATCAAACCTGTACATCTCCAGAAGCTTGATTTTTTTCTCCTTCTTGTCAAGCAGGGGAGTAACCCGGTCCTCTTTCTTTGGCGGTTCACCACCGCCTGTCATTTCAGATTCGCCCATTCACATACCCCCTAATTATCGTAAAACACCTATCATATAATCGCATTGCGCGTTTTTATTTCTTTTCCTCTTCAACGCCAAGCTTGTCAGTAGTGTCTCCCCACTTCCGTATGAGCTCCGTCAGCCTCTTTTTCTTCTCGTCAATGTTCACTTCTTCCTCCTGCACGTTTTTCAATTTCTCCCTGAACTGCCTCTCCTTGTCCTCTGAGAATATCTTGACGAGCTCAAGCTCCTTCATGAGAAGCGCAATCTGCTGGGACAATTTCTTCCTCGTATCCTGCATCTCGTTCAGGTTCGCTTCAATCTCGTCCCTCGTGTTTATTATGTGCTCGTATTTCTGCATCGCATTGTTTATCGTCCCCATCTCGTCCTCAAGCATCTTCCTTCCGACACTTATATCCTCTTTTATTCCCCTCTCCATACCCTCAATCTCGGACGACTCTATCTCGTATCTCTCCCTGAGCTTTGCAATCTCCACCGCATACTTCTCAAGCGGGGCGAGAAGGTTGTTCCTCGCGTCAATCAAAGCCCTGTATTCTATTTCCTCCCTGTCAATCTTGTCGTGGATTTGTTTTATTTCTTCCGCAATTTTATTGTGCACTTTCTCCAGTTCAGAATAGCTCCCCCTTCCCTTCTCCAGATCGGTTCTTGACTGCTGGATGTTTTTCTTCGCAGTTGCCAATTCTTCGGAGAGCTGGCGCTCGTTTTCAATCGTAGCGAGCACCTCCTCGTTTTTCTTCCTCAATTCCTCAATATCCTGCGTGATTTTCTGCTTGTATTCCTGTATCCTCCTGATGTGGCCCTCTGCAGTCTCAGACGCTTTCAGGATGGAAGTGATCTTCTCCTCAAGCTTCCTCTGGTCCTCGAATTCCCTTCCCATCTTTTCCTTTTTCTTCAGCATCTCATCCATTTTCTTCATCAGTTCCATCTTGATTCTTTCAAGCTCTGCAAGCTCGGGCTTGATAGAATCCGACTCTTTCTTCAGTTCGTTCTCCCTTCGTTTTATCTCGGTTAGCTTCTTTTCGTCTATTTCGAGGCTGCCGTGGACTTCCAGCACTGCTTTTTTCAATTCCTCCAGCTTTGCAAGCCTCTTCTCGTACATCTGCTCCTTTTCCTTTTCAAGCTGCTGAAGCGCTTTGAGCCTCTGCTTCACGCTTGCCATTTTCGGGTCAAAAAAAGCCGCCACTTTTGAGAATTCCACCTGAATATCGTCAAGCTGCTTCTTTCTGGAGTCCAATTTTCCCCTGATCAATTCAAGCTCTTTTTTTATTGACTCTTTTTTCTCGAGAACTTCCTCCTTGTCCTGTGCAATCTCCTCTTCGCTCTCCCCCTTCCAGCATATATAGACTTTTGTCAATTGGTATTCGATTTTAATCAGCCCTTCCTCTTCAAGAACCCTTGCCCATTCCTCAATTGAAGAGGGGGGCAGTTCCAGCTTTACAGCTGCCTCCTGCAGTTCAATTTTCCCTGATTCCTGAACGAGTTTTATCAACTTATCTATCGCTGCGCTTATGAGTAAGTCCTCCAAAGCCATGATTTTCTATTAAATTTAATCATTATAAAACTTTCCTTCAAATATAAATCTAAAATTGAAAAATGCATAAAAAAAGATTTATGGTGTATTTTATGGCAATAAAAGTGGTCGTTGATGATTCGTACAAGACCTCAACCAATGGAATATTCGCAGTTGGAGACGTTGCAGGCGGGGCGCTGCTCAGGCAGGCAATAAACCATGGGAACGATGCAGTCGAGCACGTAAAAAAGCATCTGGATTCAATTGGAAAGCAGAAATCAAAAATGAAAGGAATCTATGATTTGATCATTATTGGCGCTGGTCCTGGGGGGATAAGCTGCGGGCTCACTGCGAAAAAGGAGAATCTCAATTTCATAATCTTCGAGATGATGGAGCCTTTCCAAACGATCAGGGAATATTCAGAGGACAAGCCCCTCTATGACGCTTGCAAGGAGCCTGAGAAAGGATACATCAAATTCGAATTGACTGGAAAACGGAAACTGCTTGAAATGTGGGAGAATCTCATAAAGGAAGAGAAACTGGACATTCGGAAATGGGAGAAAGCAACAGCAGTGAACAAGAAGAAGGATTTTTTTGAGATTGAAACCGAGAAAGGGAAATACAAGAGCTTTTCAATAGTGCTCGCAACAGGGAAAAGGGAGCCAAAAAAACTGAAAGTGAAAGGGGAGGAGCTGCCAAAGGCGAAATACTACCTGAAATGCGCGGACGATTATAAAGGAAAAAAGATACTGGTTGTTGGAGGAGGGAATTCCGCGGCAGAAGCTGCAATACTTCTCTCAAAAGAGAACAAAGTGGTGCTTTCCTACAGGAAGCCCTCATTCTTCAGGCTCATAGAGCAGAACCAAAAGGAGATTGACAGGCTGAATAAGGAAGGAAAAATCGAATTATTGTTCAAGACGATTCCGCAGGAAATAACTGATAAGAAAGTGATACTTGCGGAATTGGACGATTCCGGTTCTCCAACTGGAAAATGCAGGGAGCTTGAGAACGACGTCGTTTTCATTTACGCGGGATTCGAACTTCCGGAAGAATTCCTGAAGAAGATGGGTCTTGAGATTGCGTGAATCATTTTGTTTATTCCTAAAATATCGTGCAAACGTATTTAAAATTATTACGTTAATTATATTTTGGGGTGTGTTCATGGCGTTTGCACAGGTTTCTGGTTCTGGTCGGAGTGCGGAAATACCGGGATTCAGGCAAAGAGGGGAGATAAGCTTCCAATTGAAAACACGGGTTCAAACTTCACTTGAAAGAGTCCTTTGCGTTCTGTTGGCTGAGAATGCACAGTGCATTCCAAATACAAGGTTATCAACAATTATTGGCGCAGAAGTGGTGGGGGTTTTTGCGCGCGAAAGGGAAAGAAGAGCAAGAACAAGATCCCCATGGGTTATTCCAGAGCTTGCGCAAGCAAGGGAAGAAAGGGAATTTGATGCTTTGTTAAAAACTTATATTTCCATAGCCCTCGCAGGCTATGGGATTCCAAAAATGGTTGCAAAAACAATGGTTGAACTTGCAGGAAAAATCCGGACAGAAAGGCGCGCGGAAGCACTTGAAGCCATAGCTCAATATGCCGTCCAATACCCCACTGAAGCAGGGAAAACAATTGATGAACTCGGATTAGACAAAATGGCTGGGGCTGCAAACAGGAACCTCGATTTGCCGCTTTTCCTGAAAAATGTTTCCGCTCTCTGGAAAGCGCTCTCATTCCTGTCAATGGATGGAGGGACAGAAAGACGAGAAACCCTTAACAGTATTGTCGACTATTCCTTCACGTTTGAGGGAAATATGCCGACTTTTATTTTGGGCGTTGCAGCACTTACGTTGCCCATAATAACGCTTCTGGACGTTGAAGGAAAAATAGGAGAACTAATGGAATTTTTGCCTCTTTTTAATCAGGAGAAAGTCCGTGGAGCTGTTGAAGTTGTCCAGGAACCAGCATTTCTTGAAGAAGTTTTATGCCGAGTTGGCCTGCAAACAAGAAGCGAAGATGCAATGCGCTCCGTTGCTTCGCTTGCAATAACGTATTCAGGGAGTGAACTACAAACAGCCCTCCATTCCTCTCTTGATTGCATGTTAACCTACACTCTTCGTTCAGAAGAAGTAATCCCTTACGCAGAAGCCCTCTCTCAGGATGAAGTAAGGGAGGTAGTTTTGGGATTCAGCGAAGTTGTGCAGGAAGGGATAATGGACGGGCTTGTATTCGCAGCGTGGGTTACAGGGGATTCCGAAAAAGTAAAAAGGGCCGCAAATTGCGTAGCCCATCCTCTTGAGCCATGCCACATGCACTTGTTTGAATTTCACCCCCTTGAAAAACTACAAGAGGCTGGTTTTGAAATAAGATTTGTCACTGCCTTAGGGCAAGAGAGGCCTTTGCATTGGGCAGATGCTCTTGCATCTGAATTTGAGAGGGATGATCTCAGGCTTCTTATGGTATCTGCGGTGAATGCCCCCCATGGGGATGTCAGCGTGATTGGGAAAATCCGGGAACTGGGAAGAAGTGAATTTCTTAGAAATGAAAAAAGGCAGTCTATTTTTCTTATCGCACCGGGCGTATATCTCCTGACGGACGACGCTGAGGCTGCTAACAGAATTTATGACTTTTTCTTCCATCTCGCAAATTCCCCCTCCCGTGAAAAAGATGCGGAGGTTTTCCTAAATATTTTAGGTGCGGTATTATTTGAAAATCCCGTGAATCCAGAAGTAGTGAAGGACGTTTCAAATGCAGTAACGTTATTGAGGGATTATGGGGAAATCAATCGGGCATTATGGTCGCTGGAATGGACCTGGAATGGAACCCACGATCCAATCCTCCTTGGAAGAGTGGCAAGAGGGTATTTGGAATTGGGAGGGGAAAGAAACCAGCTCTATGAAGCACTCCAGCCCATTCTTGAAAAAGCCCGTAATCATACGCTCGAAGAGAACCAAACTGAAATAGAGGGAGTGCTTGCAGGATTCGGGTTCTAAGGTGAAATAAAAAAACCTCAATCCCCGCTCTCATTCTTCTTTCCCACATTCCTCTTCTCGATGAAATAGATAATCATGAAAATGATCACTGCAACGAACAGGAAAATGAAGGAGGCGTTCTCAAGCGCGCTCTTTCCCACGTCCATGGGTTTTTCAGAGGTTCCCTTGAATTCATAAGGCACGCTCTCAGCATAATTGCCATCATTGTCTTCAGCGTTCAAGACCAGACTCCTGTCATAATTTCCAATCGTGAACTCGTAGGTGTACCTCCCCATCTCGCTTTTCATCTGCTCGTTAGTTCCATTCAGGGAGGCGTATACTGCCTTGAGCCCGCTGGAATAGTTCCCATCGTCGACAATGTTCGCAGAAATCCTGACTTTTCCGAAAAGGTCAGGCCCGTCAATTATCACGTTTGAGATTTTCGGAGGGCTCAAATCAAATACCACGAGAGTCTCTGCAGAAGGCTTCACTATCTTAGTCCTGTTTTCATATTTTACTTTCAGCGAAGTCACTTCAGTATCGATCAATCCGGTTCCGTCTATTGAGAATTTATCCAGTCCTGCAGTTACAACTCCGCTCAGTTCCTTTCCATTCTCGTCCAGAATCCAGATCCTGTACTGGTTCGTGAAAAAGATCTCCACTTCCTTGTTTTTTCCCTTCTCCAGAGTCACGTTCTTCTGGAACGTGCCTGCCTTGTAATAAACAGTAACCAAATAGGTTCCGGGAATATTGACGAAAGTCGCAGTTCCGTTGATGGCAGTTTTCACCTTGGAGCCGAAAACCACTGTTGCATTGGGATGGGTTTTCACAGTGAGGGCGAAAAGATTCAGGCGCAATGGAACGCCGTTTGCTATTGAATTCGTGTAATTGGAATATTCCGCGGCTACTTTGGAATCCTTCCATTCTTCACAGGGAACGAATTGGGTTGAATTGGAATAAAGGCAGTATTCCCTGTCCGATTTCTCCACGCAGAAGCTCTGGTTCTTCGCATTCCTGAAGCATGCGGGATAATAAACGGTGATGTTCCTCTTCTGCTTCCTGAATTCAGGAGGCACGAAGAAATAAAGCGTGAATTTCGCCTCCCCGTATATGTCCGTAAGCGCCCTTGCTTCCGTATCAGTCTTGTTGTAGTCCCTGCTCTGGTATTTTATCACGACAAGCGCATCCCTTACAGCCTGGTTGTGGTTGTCAACCACTATTACAGTGACATTCTGCATCTCATAGGTAAAATCCGCAAAAGCCAAGGCGCAGAACAGGAGCGCGATAAGCTGATTTCTCATGATTTATATTTTGCATGCAACCCTTTTATATTCATTTCCTAAGTCGTGGAAAACGAAGCGTAACCTTTTTAACATATTTTGTTCTTAATACTTTCTTGGTGATTTTTATTATGCAAATAATCCATTCTTCCCAACAATGCGGAACGAAGATGCGCGATTGCAGGAAAAGGCCTAGCACGGTTGCAAGCGCCAGAATTCAATTTTTCGTTGAAAAAGCATTGGAAAAGCTTGGAAATCTTCTGCTTCCGGGAATTCCCCAGCCTGCTTTGCAGACAGTTGGAGGCGCCTCAATTCCTTTTCCTTTTGGAATTGGAATAAGTTTTACAAAAAAACAGCCTACAAGAGGAGAAAAAATGAGGGCAAGGGAGGCGAAAAGGAATAGAAATCAGCCGCCGGAAATCCCAAGGATGTCAACAAAGGACTGGGCAGAAAGGAGAGCGCAAGTACCTGCTCCCTCAACTCCACAACCCGCTCAAACCAAGCAAATGGGAAAAATCACCTTTCCGGGACATGAAAGCGGAAGCGCTCTCATTGAATATCTCAGAGCAAACACAGGTTTGAATCCACTTAAAATCGAAGCATTGGATGGACTTGTGGCATTTTGTTCTTCTTTGAATCTGGACGTTGTTTTTGAGGAAGGTTCTCACGAGAATGCTGCGTGCGTCCGAATGAAAGTATTGTACACGAAAGACAAAAACACCGGTGAGGTTGCGCCTCTTTTCATCCTCAGGATTTCAAGAATTGAAAATGAAGTCGTAATAGAGGAATCCGCGATTCCAAACATTCACCAGAATCCTAAATTCAAGGAGTTTTTCAAGGAATTGCTCGTGCAAACGGAAAAACCCGGAGCAGGGGCTGAAAAACCAGTTGAAAGATCACAAGCTGGAGCAAGAAGAACTCCTTCAGCACAAACACCAATACCCACAGAACCAACCAAAAGCCGAGTTCCAGCTCCATTAATAGAGGGAAAGAAAATTGGCGCTTTCATCAAAGGAAGGGAATGTCCTGTTGACGACAGTCCCCATCTGGAGATTGACGCGTGGCTTGATGCGGCAGCAGAAGCAGGAATACGCGTCACAGCAAGTTTTGATAATTTGGGCTGTGCAGATATCTCTTTGCGCTTTCCAAATGACACGATTACCTATACTATCGGGGAATTTCGGCCGCAACAATTTTTTGACAAAATAAGATACGCGCTGGAAATCCTTGGAGTTCAAGCGCCAGGACGCGAAGAACCAATCAAAACCGATGCAGAGAGGGGAGAGGCGGAGGCAATCGGGTTATTGAAGGAGTTTGGGTGGAGGGCTTCAGATCTCGATCATTTGATGTTTTTCGTCAACAGAGCCCGAAGAGAAGGAATGGCAATTGAAATGAACGTCGTGGGTGGCGGGGTGTTAATTCAAGTAGAGGATCGCACAAGCTATGCAATTTTAAGAACATACGGCGTTGCAGAATCAATTATGAAAGTTAAAGAGGCCATCGCAAAAGCGAAACGAATTCTGGCAATGAGGGAAAGATAGGCATTTATTATAAGCGCCATCCATATTCTTTCATCCCTTTCATTGGATTATCATGCTCCTTTGAAACATATGTGATTCATTCAAAAAAATGCTGAGTGATTTTATGGAAGTAATGGGAATTTGCGAAATATGTGGAAAGCCGCGCAAACTCTTCACCACGATTGATGGAAGGAGGATTTGCGCCGAATGCATGGGAAGGATGGGGTCGGCTGGCGCAAAGGAATTGGGAAGAAAGTAATCATTACTAAGCCCCCCACTTAGTTACTAAGTCCCCCCCTTAGTAACCAGCCTTATGCCTTCGTCTTTTGAATTTTACTGACGGCAAGGCAAGGAGAATTTTCTTTTCAGTTGCTACGCCCCCCTTGGCAAATGACAGCAAGACCGAACATATCAAGAAACGTGATTTTATTGAACAACAAACAAACAGTATTCACTCAAATAGTTTTCTCCCAATCCTAATTTCGCTTGCGCCCTCTTCAATCGCTACTTCGAAATCCATGCTCATTCCCATTGAGAGGACTGGAAGAACAATTGTATGCATGCTTTCCATTTTTTTTCTGATTTCCCTCATGACTATGAAATACTTGCGCGAGTCTTCAGGGGTTTTTGGCTCGGGGGGAATGCACATGAATCCCCTTATCTTCAGATTCTTAAATCCAATTAGCTTTGCAAAAGCCCCCTCAATCTCATTCACTGAAAAACCGCTCTTGCTCTCCTCATCTGCAATGTTCAATTCAATCAATATTTTCTGCCTTTTGTTCAATTCGAGCGCAACCCTGTCAATTTTTTCTGCGAGTTTCAGTGAATCCACAGAATCAATGAATTCGAACATTTCAACTGCCTTTCTCGCCTTATTCCCCTGCAGGTGCCCGACAAAATGCCATTCAATTTTTTCACTAATGCCCGCCAATTCCTTCCTGTGAATTCCAGCTTCCTCAATCCTATTTTCCCCAATGCATTTTATTCCGCATTCATATGCTTCCCTAATCTCCCGCGTATTCCTTCCCTTTGCAATCCCGATTATTTTCACTTCCGAATTGTTTCTTTTCGCCCTTTTGCATGTTTTCACAATCCTTTCCCTTATTTCTTCACAATTTTCCTTTATTCCCATTAAATCCCCTTATAATTCAACTTCGCCATTTTCCGCAATGCGCCAGCATTCATTTCATGCGCGAACGCAAAGATGCGCATGCGGATTTCAGTTGCATGCGGATGCAAAGCTGCGAAAATTAATCATAATCTCTTTGGCAATTTCTTTTGGCTTCTTTTTCGTGGTTCTGACTTCCAAGTCTTTCGTCTCATTGTAGAAATCCCTTCTTGATGAGATGATGCTCTTTATCACAAGAAGCGGATTGCCATTCCCCAAAAGAGGCCTTTTTTTCTTTTCTTTGGATACCCGCTTCAATATTTCTTTTGAAGAAGCGCTCAGAAGCACGACAAAGAAATTCCTTTTGAGGAATCTCCTGTTTTTTTCATCTAGTATTATCCCCCCTCCGCAGGAAACAACGATATTCTTTTTGTTTTTCAGCCTGAACAATTCCCGCGATTCCTTTCTCCTGAAATATTTCTCCCCGAATTTCCTGAAAACGGTCCTTATTTTCATGTGTCCCCTTCTCTCTATCTCCAAGTCCAAATCAACGAAATCCCAATTCAAATTGCGGGCAAGCGCTTTTCCCACAGTTGTTTTCCCAGTGCCCATGAATCCAATGAGCGCTATTTTTCTCTTTTTCCCAAACAACTTCTCTTTCATGCTATTATTTCATTAAAAACGTTTATTAAGCAAATTATCAAAAAGCTTTCATGGAAGAGGAATTGAAAAACGCATACTCGCTTGCAGGGAAAGTGAAGAAAGAAGTGAAGAAATGGGTTGGGAAGACGGAAGGAAGGACTTCCAAGCAGGGCTATGGAGACGAAACGTATAGGATAGATGAAATAGCGGAGAAAGTCGTGGAGGAATTCTGCGGGAAGAAAGGGATAACTTATATCACTGAAGATAAGGGAAGATGCGAATTAAACAGCCCCTATTTGTATCTCATCGACCCTATTGACGGTACGAGGAATGCCATGAGGGACCTTCCCAATTACTGCTGTTCAATTGCCATAGCTGAAAACAAGCAGGGAAAAGAAAAGCTGGCAGATTTGAAAATGGGTTTGGTATTGGAAATGGACAAGGAAAGGAGGTTCCATGCAATTAAGAATGAAGGAAGCTTTGAGAACGGAAAGAGATTCATCTCCCCTGAACGGGATGAGGAAAAAATTGCATTGGGATTGGGTTCGGATTTTGGCGATGCATATGCAATGCATTCCCCATTCATTGAAAAAATATCAAAAACCTACGAATGCCAGCTGAAAATCTACAATTCCTCTGCACTCTCGCTCTGCTATGTTGCTTCTGGAAGATTGAATGCTTTTGTTGACTTGAGGGCATTGCACGATGCCAAAATCATAGGGGGGATGCATGATATTGCAGCAGGCGTTGTAATTCTAAGCGAAGCAAAAGCCAATTTTGAAATCCTCTCAAAACATCAGATTTATTTAGACCCGAAATGCAAGGTCTCGATAATCAGCGCATGCAGCAGCTCCTTATTCAAAAATATCAAAAATTCAACGTGAGAAAGGGAAAAAATATTCCTCTCTTATTGAAATTCATAGGAATAAAACTCTTTTATTAAACAAAATATTTAAAAATACATACCGTTATAAACTAATAAGACTAAAATTGGTCGGCTAAGGAGGGGATGAAATTATGAAAAAAATTATAAAGGCAAAAAAAGCCCCAAAATCTTCAAAAAAGCCAAAAAAGGCAAAAAAAATTGCAAAAATGAAAGCAAAAACACCGGTTATAATCAAGGAAGAAAAATCCGAATTAACCGTGGCAATAGAAGAATCAAGGCAAGCAGTAAGGCAGGAATTGAAAAAGGAAGAGAATCTGGAAGGAGCATACGTGCCAGTTCAGCCCGTCTTGAAGCCGGTATTTGAGCATGCAACTCCAGTGCAGGAGAAGGTTTATCTTCAAAACATATTCTTTGAAATCTCCGGAATGAGGAGGACTCTGGAAAAAATGAAGAAGGATCTGGAAAGAATGGAGGATTCCCTTCGGGAGAAAGTATGAATCTTGTTTTGCCGCAAATCCCCCAAATATCTTATTTATTCATTGGAAAATAGTCCAATTTATTGGCGAAGCGTCAGCGGGTATTTCAAGCATCGTGAGTCAATTCCGCAATCTTGTTGAATCCCATTGCGGCAGACATTGATTTCAAAGTATGTGAAGCCCTGAATATCTTGTTGATTACCTCCTGGTTTTTCGGATCCTTCTCAAGTTCTACAAGGGACTGCAATTCCTTCAGATATTCTGAAGCCTCCTCTTTGTACATCTCGAGCATTTCAGCATTTCCCATTACGCATCACCCACTCCCAGCTTCTTCAAAATCTCCAAGAATTCGTTTGTGTCGTATTGGGCGCTTTCATTCGCGTGTTCAACCAGAATCTTTATTGCCCCGAATACTTTCGCAATGTCCAATAACTTATCAGCATCAATTTTCCCCGAGTCCTTGTATCTTCCAAAAAGAGTCTCGCATTTGCGCGCGATTTCAGCTATCCTGTCAAAGCCCATGGCAGCTGAAGACGACTTCAGAGTGTGGCACGCCCTGAATATTTTCTTTATGGTTTCCGAATCATCCGGCTTCTGGGCGAGAAGAGACAAATCCTGAAGAGTTTTCAGGTGTTGGCCCGCTTCCTCAACATATATCTGCATGTATTCTTCCATCCCCATGTTTTGCCCCCCTTAAGTCAGCCAACTATGTCTTGCGAATCCCAAGCACAGAATCTCCGACATAGTTGGCGCCAAGAATATCTTGCGGATATTCTTGGCTACCTATAGCTATTTTATTTTTTCATTTAAATTCTTTTGCATTGCCTTGCTGATTTGAAATCATATGATTTGTGCAATAAAATCCTATCTTATTGTTCTTATATTTGAGAAAATACATCCGTGGTTGCTCTTTCTCAAATGCGGACAAATCCTGCACGGATTGCCGCAGGCTTTGTCCAGCTTGCGACTTAATAAATGCGCTTATGCGAATACTTTGCGTTCGAACAGCGCATAGTATCATTGCATCGCGAAGTGGATATCCATTCATTTTTCTGTTGCTAAAAATGCGCCTCCTATTTTATCTCTTTCTTGAGGTATTCAAAATACTCGATATTCGCTTCAACTTCGATTTTGCAGATGCATGGAGTCGCGTAGGAGTGGATTTTCTTCACTTCCCTCGCAATTTCCGAATATTTCTTGGTTACAGTCTTCAAAATCAAAACGAATTCCTCGGTTTCCTCGATTTTATCGTTCCAGGCATACGTGCTTTCTATGGGGAAGATGTTCGCGCATGCTGCCAATTTCTTCTCAATCAATTCCTTTGCAATCTTCTTTGCCTCTTCTTTTTTTCCGGTTGTTATGTAAACGAAAATCATCTTCATTCCAATCACCCATATTCCCTCAAGAAGGTTTTATTCCATCTATTGAATACTCCTTCCTTTCAGGAGTTTTTTTGCTTTCGCCCTCTGCAGCATACTTTACAATGGAATAGGCAATATAAAATATAGAGAGAAGCGCAATTGCAAGCCCTATAAGAAGGGAAATGATGAAAAATGCCCCAATTGCGAGCGCACCTCCAAAAAATATGGGCCAGAGAAACAGGGCGGCAACCAAACCGAGCGCCAGAATCAAAATAAGCAGTGCAATTCCAATCCCAGCATATCCCGCATCCCTCGCCTTTACTTCCATGAAATCAACAAAGCAAATTCACGCAACAAATATAAATTGTTTTGCAGTAATATTCTTTTGGAGATAAAATGCAAAAAGCAGCAGCGGGTGCTGGCAAAGGGTTCGCGAAAGCACAGGGCGAATTGAATTTAATACTCAGACAGACAGGATGCGAACGTTTTTCTGATTTTGCAGAACGAATGTCAACTGCAAGGATTTTTTTGCTTACCGCACTAAATCATGGTCTGGCAGACCAAGTTGCCGAAATATTCGCCCAATTAGTTGCAAATGTCAGAACCCAGGATGAATCAGTTGAAAGAGACATGCCCAGTGACTTGAAAGGACAGGGACTGGAAGCAGTAGATGATTTCAAAGGAGATGATCTGGAGAAATTGGCTGAAGCCCTGAATCAGTCCGATGTTTCATCGCTCCTTGCACGATTGCCTCGTGTTGAAATCATTGCGCAAACCTTTTTGAGGGAAATGCTTGCGAGTGCAAAACCAGCACCAGAACCTTTTGGCATTAATGATGTAAATGGTGCAGTTTACCAAACTGCGCAAGACATAGTTAACAAGCTTGATAAAGCGCAAGGACGCTGAAAGGTGTCCCAAAAAAAGTTTATTTTGAAGGAAGATACTGTGCGATTTTTTTTGCAAGGCTGTTTATTGGCATGCTCTGGAGCCACACTTTCCCAGGTCCTTCGAGTGTTGCAAGAAACAGCCCCTCTCCCCCAAAAATCATGTTCTTCACTCCCTTTACCATCTCAATGTCGTATTTTGCAGTTGCCTCAAACATTGCAATGCATCCGGTATCCACTTTTATTCTCTCCCCCGCTTTCAATTCAATTTCAAAAACCTCGCCGTCAATCTCAATGAATGCTTTTCCGTTTCCCATAATCCTTTCAAGAAGGAATCCTTCCCCCCCAAAAAGCCCCACGCCCAATTTTTTCCTGAATTCAACCTTCATGTCAACTCCCATGGTGGCTGCAAGGAATGCATCTTTCTGGCAGACATACTCTTTTCCCGGTTTTATCTCCATATCGAGGATTTTTCCGGGGGAAGAAGAAGCAAAAGTGACAAACCCCTTTCCGTTTGAATGGAATTTCGTCATGAACAAGGACTCCCCCGTGAACATTCTTCCAAGCCCCTGCATCACTCCCCCTCTTAAAAAAGTTTCCATAATCATGTTCTCGCTCATCCACACCATGGCGCCTGCCTCAGCATAAATCTCCTCCCCATCATCCAATTCAACATTCACAACCGGCATAGTAGTTCCCTGCAAGGTATATTTCATTTGATCACCAGAAGGATTTGCATCATTGAATTTTTTAATGTTTGCCATGTTTTTATTAAAAAAATAAACGGGCCCGAGGGGATTTGAACCCCTGGCTTCCTGATTAAAAGTCAGGCACTCTAGCCAAGCTGAGTTACGGGCCCATAGCTGCATATAGGCATATAGTTTATTCTAGACATATTTGCATTTATATTTTTGATGGCAAAACAATATAATTCTATTTTATTTTTCATCAATACACAAACTAATGAATTTATATTTAACTATCCAAATTCTGTTGGGCGTTACTATGAGCTTAATCGATAATATTTTTCATTTTGAGAATCTTTTTGGAGATAGTCTTGTTAAATTATTTAATCGGGGACAAATTGATAAAGCATACAAAAAAATGTTCGATGTTGCCGAGGAGATATCCAGAAAAGAAACAAGAGAATACATGGAAAAATTAAACCATGAAACATTAGAAAATAATATAAACAAAACCAACAATTCCTTTAAATTCGATTGGTTGACAAAAATAGATAATTACCATAATGAAAGACGAGAATATCACATGAATGAAATGAAAAAACTGCTTATTGAACAGATTAAAAACAAAAAAGATGTATATGAAAAAGAATAACCTGTTTAAAAGAAAAAAATTGACCCGATATTTTTTCCATATTCTATAACCTTTTTTCTGAAAAAGTTATACTGTTAAATTATGCGAATTAAATTCTGACGAGATGAGGAAGGGGGTATTTAACCCTAATGGCATATGTGGGAACCGAGGTTCCCCATTTTCAGCCCTGCTGAAAAGGGCAGCAAATCCAAGGGATTTGCTTGTCCCATCTGCGCTTACCCCCTCCTTCAATTTGGGTGGGGGGTAAATGGATGAAATGGGGGGAGGCGCTCCTCCCCACATTTTATTATGGGCCCGCGGAGAATTGAACTCCGAGTCTTTACCGTGTCAGGGTAACGTCTTACCATTCGACTACAGGCCCTTTTCTGGGGTTGATAAGGGGGACAGCGCCGAAGGCGCGTGCATCCCCTTATTATTCGACTACAGGCCCTTTTGATTCTATAAATTTGTTTAAAAAAAACAAATACTTCAAGATATTGCTTTATTTATATGAACTGAAGGAATATAAAATTTGGCTTCCCCATCCAATCATATGATGCGCGTGTTCAGGTTGGGGAGGTTCATTTACAATAAGCCCGCATTCCTGATGGGAAAAACCCTTGTTTTGGCGGATTTGCATTTGGGAATACAGGAGGAATACAGGAAAAGGGGAGTGCGCCTGTTCTCCTTCACTTACAAGATGGTCTCGGAAGTGCAGAAGCTCATGCATGAAACAAAGGCAAACGAAATAATCATTCTTGGGGATTTGAAGCACGAAATAGGGATAAGCGAGCATCTTAAAAAGGAAGTGAGGGAATTCGTATCGCTGCTTTCCGACCAATACAAGATGCTTATTCTCAAAGGAAACCATGACGGTGAATTGGAGGCAATGCTTGCGGGCCTGAATGTGGAGATTGTTTCTTCAAGAGGGAAAATACTGGATTTTGAGAATACAAAAGTGTATATGATGCACGGCAATGCGTGGCCTTCTAGGGACGTTGAAAGCGCGGATGTCGTATTCACAGGCCACACCCATCCGGGAATAGAATTCCCTGATTTTGAAAAGAAAGTCGTGAAAAAATGCTGGATTGTTGGAAGGCTTGACAAGCTTACAATGAAAAGGAACGGTTATGAGATGAGGAAAGACCCCAAAGTCATCGTTTTCCCGGCATTCAACGACCTCTCAGGCTGCATAACGAAAACCTCCCAGTTCGTGGGCCCAATTTTCGAGAATTTCGCATTCATCCCGGAAAAAATCTACCTGCTTGATGCATTCGAGATTGGAAAAGAGATTTATGAAGAGAGCGCAAAAAGGGGCGTCATCACTATAGGATGAATAACCACTGAACGACGAAAAGTGTGCGGATTAATAAACAATTAAACTATTTCTAACAAATGAAGAATGGGGGTAAAGCATTTAAAATAAAGAAAAACAAATAAAAGGGGTAGAAATATGGAGTTTGAGCTTTCAGAAAGAGTGAAAGGGATTAACCCCTCTGCAACGCTTGCAGTGGACACAAAAGCAAAAGAGATGAAGAACAAAGGAGAGAACGTAATCTCTTTTGGGGCAGGGGAGCCTGATTTTGACACTCCTCCGCGCGCAAAGCGCGCAGGCATAAAGGCAATAAGGGAAGGCTTCTCAAAATACACTGCTGTTGGCGGGATCATTGAATTGAAGCAGGCAATCTGCGAAAAACTGAAAAGGTTCAAAATGGATTATGAAGTCAAAAACGTTTCAACTGCAAACGGTGGAAAGCACATACTCTTCAACATAACGCAAACACTGCTCAACCCGGGAGACGAGGCGGTGATATTCGCCCCGTACTGGGTCACTTATGAAGAGCAGATAAAATACGCCGGAGGAAAACCAGTAATAGTGAAAACCCAAGAATCAAACGGATTCGTCCCGACTGAGGAAGAAATCGCGGAAGCAGTCAACGATAAAACCAAACTAATCATTTTCAACTCCCCAAGCAACCCAACCGGGGCAGTGTATCCTGAAAAAACCATAAGAAAGATTTGCGACATCGCGCTCAACCACAAAGCGATGATTGTTTCGGATGAGATATACGCCGAGATTTATTATGGGAAAAAGCCCGTTCGCGTCCCGACGCTCTCTCCGGAAATAAAGGAAAGGACAATACTTGCCGACGGGGCATCCAAATCCTACTCCATGACTGGCTGGAGGGTGGGATACTGCGCTTGCGATGAAAAAATTATAAAGGCAATGGAAAAGCTCATGTCCCATTCAACCAGCAACATATGCTCCATTGCCCAGAAGGCGGCAATAGCCGCGCTTGAGAAGGACTTGCAGAAAAAAACTGTAAAAGAATTCAAGGAGAGAAGAGACTGCATGATGAAAGCATTCAAAGAGAATGGCTGGCAGTGCTTTGAGCCGCAGGGGGCTTTCTACGCGTTCCCGAATATCAGCAAATTCAACATGGATTCACTTAAAATTGCGGATCATCTCCTTGAAAAAGCGAAGGTTGCGGTCGTTCCGGGAGCAGCATTCGGATGCGACGAGAATATAAGGCTCTCCTTCGCAACCTCAATGGACAACATAGTTGAGGGGATGAACAGGATAAACGCGTGCCTCGCTCCAAACAAAACTTAATGCATAGGTTTAAACTTGTACGCGCAGAGGATTTTTGTTTATTTTTATTACAAAAAGCATTTCAGGATAGGGGTGCATTGAAATGAGAATCGGTTTCATTGGTTTTGGGAAGATGGGGAAAGCAATTGCAAAAGGACTGAAAAAAAAGGTCCTAGTCTATGACCCAAACTTTACGGTGGATGGAATAAAAGCAAAGCCGGTTGATTCGATAAAAAAGCTTCTCTCCGGAAGCGACGTGGTCATTCTCGCGGTGAAACCCCAGGTGATGGACGGGATTCTTGAAGAGATAAGGAAGAATGAAACAAAGGGAAAAACTTTCATTTCAATTGCTGCAGGAATAAGCATTCCAAAAATAGAGCAATGCGTGAAAGGGGGAGTGATACGGGCAATGCCAAACATTGCCTGCGCAGTCGGGGAAGGGGCAATCGCATTGTCAAAAGGGGAGAGTGCGGAAGAGGGCGATTTGAAAATCGCAATAGAGATAATGGAAAACACGGGAAAAGTATTCGTTATTGAGGAAAAATACATGGACCTTGTGACCGCCTATACTGGCGCAGCCCCGGCATACTTCGCTCTCCTCGTGAAATTCTTCTATGAGAATGCTTCATTGTTTGGTTTGGACCCTGTTCTTTCAAAGCAGCTCATGCTGCAAACTGCAAAAGGAACGGCAAAACTCCTGGAGGAATACGAGCCCGAGCAGATAATAAAGATGGTTGCAACTCCCGGAGGAATTACGGAGCAGGGCCTGAAAGTTCTGGAGGATTCAAGGGAAACAATAAAAAAAGTATTGGAGAAGGGAATGGCGAAAACAAGGGAACTCGGCTGAATGGCGGGCAATTGTTTAGCCTGAGGCGAATAAAACGAATGCGTTTTATGCGTGTATTCAGCGCGCAGACATCGCATTTCGTCGTTGCGCACAATGCGCGTTATGGGTTGTTTTTATCTGAACACATACAAGGTGGAAGAATGGAAGAAGAAAAGAAGAAGGCAGTTTCCGGGGAGGAAATAGTGAAATTGGGCTCATTCAAGACAAGGATAAAACGGGCGGGAATGATACAGCAACTCACCCTCACGGTGATGTGGGAGAAGACCAATACCGGAGAGTATCCCTATTTATTCCTTGACAAGATAGTTCCTGTGGGAGAACTCGCGAAAATCGCACAGAAGCTCTCGCTCCCAGTGAAAGCGAAAAACGCCTTTGCATTCCCGGTTGGGAAAAGTTCAAAGGATTTTATGGGGTATTCGAAATGGAAGAAATAAAACCTAAGAAATGGAATGCGGAAGATAAGGGGCATTACATTGATTTTTTCAAGTTGAATGACCTCGTCAGCAGGCTCCACATGGGAAACGAAGTAAGGTATGAATTGTTTTCCGGGGATGAGAACAATTCGGAAGTGATGTTCTTCTCCTACGAGACTCCGCCCTTTGGTTTCTACGTCCTGAAGGAGAATGAAAAATTCCTTCCAATAAGGCCCCTTGACATTGAGGAAGTGAGGAATTTCGTGGAGATACTTGGAATGAGCCTTGACGGGAGTTTTGAAGGCGCAAAAAGGGACGAGATTGTGAAGCAGGTCCTGGATTTCAAAACCGCGCTTGAGGAAAGGATAAGGATTTTTGAGAGCAAAAAAGAGATTGCAAAAAAGGAGAAAGCCCCTGAAGAAAAAACAAAGTTATTCATCGAGATTTCCGCGTTTTTGGGTTTTGAGAGCGTGGGGCTTCTTAAAAACAGGATTCTTGAGCTTTTCAGGGATTTGGAGAAGAAAGGCGAAGTCGCGCTTGGTGAGCAGGACGAATTGAACGAATTCTTCTATTTCAGGGTCGTGCGCGGGGACAGGTACATATACGAATTGGAGGAAGCATTCGGGATAAAATTCATCTTTGACCAGGACAGTTTTGGCTTCAGGATAAAGAAGATGTGAATCCAATCGGTACGCGTTCAGCAAAAAGCAATGACAACTCATGCGCATTGCGTCATTACGAAGAAATCGCGCAGGGTGCGCAAAACAGCGCATAGGTTTTGTTTCGTCTGTTGCTATACATTTACTCCAATCGTGGTGAAATGGAAATAATTGAAATTCTCTATTTGATGCGCAGGAAGATTGGCAAAACAAAGCCCGTTGTGCAATTCAAATCCCCATTCAAAGTGTTAATCTCCACAATTCTCAGCCAGCGCACGCGCGACGAGAACACTGAAAGAATCAGCAAAAAATTATTCAAATTTTATTCAACTCAAAAACAGCTTGCAAATGCCTCAATAAAAAGATTGGAAAAACTTCTCTTCGGAATTGGTTTTCACAATGTGAAAGCGCGCAGGATACGGGAAGTTGCAAAAATAATCGAAAGAAAAGGAATGCCAACTACTTTCGAAGGCTTGATGGCGCTTCCTGGAGTCGGGAGGAAGACTGCAAACTGCGTTCTCGTGTTCGGATTCAAAAAGCCCGCGATTCCAGTTGATACGCATGTGCACAGGATTTCAAACCGCCTTGGGCTCGTGCGCACGAAGACTCCAGAAGAAACAGAAGAAGCGCTCAAAAGAACAATTCCCAAAAGGCTTTGGCTTGGAATAAATGATCTGTTCGTGAAATACGGAAGGAAAATCTGCAGGCCAATAGGGCCCAAATGCAAAGAGTGCCCATTAATAAACGCGTGCAAATTCTACAAAAGTAAGAAAAATCAGTGATTTGATAGTATGCTGATTGCAATCATAACAAAATAACACAATATGAACAAGAAGAAAATTGAAAATACCTGCGAAACGACGAGGAACGCTGCTCTTTTCGTGCTGAGATTATAGGTAGTTCTGATTGTGTAATAATACAGGTATGCAAAATACCCCAGCGCGCCATACATGATTAAGTAGCCAAATACCATCAAATAAAACAATCCGAGCACCGGGATTATTCCGGGCAACATCCCAAGGATGTAAAGGGTCGTGAAGGCGCAATAAAGCACTATGCTGTTGATAAAAAACCTTTCCAAAGAACCTTTTCCCCCAAGTAGTTTAGCAGAAATATGGGTCGTAACCGCTCCTGCAAACAGGAGAAGAAACATGAATACCAGATAGAAGGGGAGCATTATCAAAGCCAAAACCGCATAAATTATCCCGATTCCGCAGAGCATTCCAGTGAATACAGCGCCAAAAGCGAGGAACATGGCACAAGTGCAAAGTGCATACTCCTTTATTGCTTCCAGTAGTGTTGCATTCTTCCTTCTTTCCAGCGCTTCCTTGAAATGGAATATGCTACCCACCCACCCCTGGAACCTTTTCCATTTAATGAGGGAAGTATAGGGTTTGGCCATCTCTTCGAAATCGCCAAGCAGACCCACAAGATTGGGATTGTCAATGAAATCAGCATGTCTTTTCTCAGCCATGAGATTATTTAGATATTTTTTCTATATAAATCTTTGTTATTCCCAAAATTTGAGAAAAAAGAGAAAAAAGTGCAGCAAGCGATGATTGCGCCATTCATGCGCAACGCATGCGCCTGCGCGCATGTTTCCTCCAGGCTATTTATTCTGAGCCCGTGCATTCTCAACCTGCTTTTTGCATCCTTCCACATCCGATGCATTGAGCGTATCGCAGGTGTTTTTGTTGTTGTCTGCAACCGCGACTTGGGTGATGCATGTCGTGTATGCAGGGCTGGGATATTTTATTTTTCCACAAACTGAAGGGTCCTTCATTTGGCTTGCGCATTTCACATAGCAGTATTCCTGCATTCTTGTTGAGTTTATCTTCGCGCACAGAAGGTTTCCCGAGGTTGCGACAGCAATGCTCTGGTAGCAGTCGTCCCTCATCGCCTGATTCTTGATTTTCTCGCAGTATTTCTCGTTCTTGAGAACTTTTCCCATGTATCCATAGCACTCCTCCTGCAGTTTCTTGTCAAAAATATCCTCGCAGTCTTTCGGGTCTTTTGATGATACTGCGTATTCAAGGAAGCATTTTTCCCTGTCGGCTTTGTCAGGAATCTGTTCGCATATCTGCTTGCTCTTCTTTGATATAGCGATGTTTCTATAGCACTCATAAATATAATTCAAATCCTTTACGTTTGCGCAAAGGGATGGATCCTCCTTATCTATCGCGACTTGGCGGTAGCAAAGGTCTTTGTAACTTTGGTCATTGATTTTTGCGCAAATAGAAGGATCGCTCTTGTTCATCCCCACCTGATAATAGCATCTGGCAATCCTTGCAGGATCCTCTGAAGTATTCAATTTGTCGCAGAGCCTCACGTCCCCTGCCTTCACGGCCTTTTCTATCCCTTCATCCGCAAGGCATCCAAAAAAAAGCAATCCTGCGAAAATAAACAAAGCCAAAACAGTTCTCATATGCGCTCCCCTCCCCACCATATATAAAAAACAATAAAAGTTATAAAATTATCCCCCTAGAGGCTCTTTGCAGAAGCCCCCAGTTTCTTCAAATCCTCGAAGAATCCAGGATAGGATTTTGCGCAGTGCTCTGCCCCTTCAATCACCGTATCCCCCTGCTCAACTCCCAGTGCCGCGACAGAGCAAGCCATGACAATCCTGTGGTCATCGTGATGGCTTATTCTTGCCCCGTGGAGCGCGCTTCCCTCAACCACCAATCCATCCTTCCCCTCATGGATGCACGCGCCCATTTTTTTCAATTCCCCTGAAATGCTTGCCAATCTGTCGCTTTCCTTCTCCCTCGCCCTTCCTGCGTTTATTATTTCTGTAGTTCCCCACGCGAAGCAACCAAGCACAGCGCATATGGGAACCAAATCGGGAGTATCCTTCACGTCTATCGCAATTCCTTTCAAATCGCTTTTCTTCACGATAATCCTTTCATTCTCAATGCTGATTTCCGCATTCATCTTCTTCAGAATCTCAAGGATCTGCTTATCTCCCTGCCTGCTCTCTAGATTAATATTGTTTAATGCAACTTCCCCTCCTGCAATTGCACCTGCGGCAAGCATGAATGCAGCTGAGGAATAATCCGGTTCAACGTAATAATCCTGCGCAGTGTATTTCTGCTTTTTCACGCTTAGTCTCTTCCAATTATTGTTTTCAACTTTGATTCCAAATTTCTCCATCACTTCCAACGTGATTTCCAAATAAGGCCGGGATTCGATTTCTGTTGTAATTTCAATCTCCAGTCCCTTTTCGCACAAAGGCGAAAGGAAAAGGAGCCCGCTTATGTATTGCGAGCTCACATTCCCCTCAATCCTCACTCTTCCCCCATTCACTTTTCCTTCCCCGTAAACAGTTATGGGAGACCTTCCCTCATTTGAATCCAATTTTACTTTTAATTGCTTCAAGGCATCAACCATTTCCTTCATTGGCCTTCTCAACAGGCTTTCCTTCCCTGTTATCGTGACGGTTCCTTTTGCTTTTGCTGCAATTGGGGTTATGAAACGCATCGTTGAACCAGATAGATTGCAGTCGATTGCATTTTTTTTCACGGCCAATTCCCCGCCATTTCCATAAACAACAATGGTGCTGCCTTTTTTTTCAAATCCTACTCCGAGCGCCCCAAGGGCTTTCAAAGTCGCAATAGTGTCATCGGATTCAAGGAAATTTGCGATGGAACTCTTTCCTTCTGCAAGCGCAGCGCAAATCAAAGCCCTGTGGGAATATGATTTCGAGCCGGGAATCGAAATTTCCCCGGCAACTTTTCCGGGCGAGATTTTCACGTTCATGGATAGATATTTTATATTAAGGTATAAAACGCTTTTGAAATTGAAACAATAAATTTAAAGAACATTTTTTAAAACCCAGCCCCCTAAAATATCTATGCCAGTCAGAAAATTCATTGTTGTGCTTGGCTCGATAATGTCGGGCTTGGGAAAGGGGATCGTGACTTCTTCTATGGGAAAGATTCTCCAGGCAAGGAACATCAAAGTCGTCCCGATAAAATTCGACGGCTATTTGAACGTGGACTGCGGAACCATGAACCCCTACAGGCACGGTGAAGTTTTCGTGCTTGAAGATGGCACGGAATGCGACATGGATTTCGGAACGTACGAGCGCTTCCTCAACATGGATCTTGAATCAATGAACAGCCTCACCGGAGGAAAGATTTTCAAGCACGTGATTGAGAAAGAGCGGGTCGGGGGGTATCTGGGCTACGACGTGCAGATTGTTCCCCACCTGACTGATGAAATAAAAGAGATGGTGAAGAAGACGGGGGACAAGTTCGGTTCAGAAGTTGTTTTGATTGAAGTTGGGGGAACAGTGGGAGACTTGGAGAATTCATATTTCATTGAAGCGATGAGGCAGCTTGCCCTCGAGCAGAAAGTAGTTTTTGTTCAGCTCACCTATGTTCCCACAATGAAAGCAACCGGGGAGCAGAAGACAAAACCAACCCAGAATGCCACAAAAATCCTGCAGAGCATGGGAATCCAGCCCAACATAATAATCTGCAGGGAAGACGAGAAGCTCAGCAAGGAGAGCAGGAGGAAAATTTCATTGTTCTGCAACGTTCCCCAAGAGCACATCTTTGACGATCCTGAAATGGATACGATTTATGAACTTCCCATGATCTTTGAAAAGCAGGAATTGGGAAAAATACTCTGCAATCTTCTTGAAATAAAAAGCAGGGAGCCGGATCTCTCAAACTGGGAGAAATTGGTGAGGAAGATTGGAACTGGAAAAGACTTGAACATTGGAATCACAGGAAAATACGCAACCCTGAGGGATTCCTATGTGAGCATAAAAGAAGCTCTTGTCCATGCGGGAGCCCACCTTGGAGTGAACCCGCGTTTAAAATGGATAGACACCACCGAATATGATGAGAAATTCGAGCCAAAAGATTTGCAGGGAATCCACGGAATCATAGTTCCGGGCGGGTTTGGCGCGAGGGGGACCGAAGGAAAAATAAAAGTGATCAATTATGCGAGAGAAAGCAGGATCCCCTATTTGGGGCTGTGCCTCGGAATGCAGTTGATGGTTGTGGAATGGGCGAGAAACGTTGCGGGGCTCAAGAACGCAAATTCAACTGAATTGGATGCAAAAACTCCCCACCCGGTGATTGATTTCCTTCCGGAGCAGAAAGCAATCGAGAAGAAAGGGGCTACGATGAGATTGGGAAAATGGGATGCGAGAGTGAAAAAGGGAACAAGGGGAAGCTCTGCATACGGGTGCGAAGGGATAAGCGAAAGGCACAGGCACAGGTATGAAGTGAATCCGATTCACGTTGAAACGCTTGAAAAATCCGGATTGATCATATGCGGGACCACTCCGAACGGGAAGATTGTTGAGATGTCAGAATGGCCCGATTCTTTTGGGGTGGGAACGCAGGCGCATCCCGAATTCAAGAGCAGGCTTGAGAGGCCCGCTCCTCTTTTCGTTGAGTTTTTGAAAGCGTGTGCAAAAGCCTGAATATCACTTGTTAAAATGGATCTTCTGATAGATGCTTGCAACAAATTTTTGCGTTTGCGCGAATTTGCATTCGCCATAAACTTGCGCAAAAGAGCGCGCATTGGTAAAATTAATTGGTGAATGGCATATTTCAATCACTTTTTCTTCATCCAGGTATTTGAAATATTCTCAAACAACCCATTCAGAATCGGAATCGCATAGAAGCTTATTGCCCCTCCAGCTAATAGGCCCGTGATGAATCTTATCCAATTCATGCTCTCATTCAATCCAAAAACATGGAGCCAGTAGAGAACCGGCATGTTGAGCGCCTGGGCAGCAAGCTGACTCCCCCCATCGATTCCCATGGGCGCGCACGCAGCTATAAGCCAAACAATATGGGGGATCCTCTTCTCATCAATTTTCCTGAATGCAGGGAATAATAATGCGGCAACCAGCATCCCCAAATAAAATCCAAAGCATCTTGAGCACACGGGCATCTGGTGCCCGAAAATGAAGAAGGAGCGCTCTGGAAGCTGGTGGCATGTGGGCTTGAAAACAGTGAATCCTGTTTCGCAAGCTTTTGGAAAAGAATCCCAGAAATAGGGAATCCCGATTATGACTGAGACGAATATTGCCATGAACAATGTATAAACAACATATCCATTGAACTTCATGGAATTATTTGCCGATGCATAAATAAATAAGTTCTCCAATCCTGAAGTTGCGCATTCCAATGAACCAATGCAATAAATGTTTGCGCAAGCCCAAATAAACGTATTTTATTCATGTTTAAAATGGAAGCGCATTTTGCGAAATGAATAAAAAAATCTGCGTATGCGGTTAAAAGGTTAGTTCTTGGGCGACAGCCAGGCGCTCTAAATCTTGCATCTATTTCCCAGGCCGCACTTCAGTGTGGGGAGGATGTCACTCCGCATCAAGTGGAGAAAATATTCCCACGGGCGCAATCTTTCCCACAAATTTGCCGTTCTTCTTGTCTGCTGCGATTTTTTTCACCCGCTCAAAACACACGGTGTAGTCTGTGCATACCGCTGTTTTAGTCACGCCTTCATGAAGCCCCGAAGGGACGTCCAGTGAGACAACAACCGCCCCCCTCTCCTTTGCCTTGTTCACTTCATTGATCCACTCAAGCGCTTCGCCCCTCGCCTCCCCTTCCAATCCAATCCCGAAAATCCCGTCAACAATCACGTCGCCCTTTCCCGCATCCTCAATCCTAATCTTCCCAACGTTCAATTCGAACAATTCATTCCCCATCGCAGTCTCGTAATTTATCCTCGCTTCAAGTTTGTTGGGTTCCTCCATGATGGAAGCAGAAACCTTCTTGTTCCTCTCTTCAAGGAATCTTGCGCAGGCCAATGCGTCGCCCCCATTATTCCCCTTTCCCGCAACGCAGAATATTTTGTTCGGATTCAAAATTTCCACAAACAATGCAGCCTTTCTTCCCGCATTCTCCATCATCTCCAGCTTGCTTATGCCGTAATCCGCATGATGGTCCTCAAGCGCGGTCATTTCCGCATTGTTCACGTAATATTCCGGAAGGCATTTGAGGATGTTTGTGAGATTTTTTTCAATCACAATGAACTGGAGCTCATCCCATATTGATTTTTTTGGAAGAAACCCAATGGCGCAGTCAGTGCTTTTCAGCAAATACGAATCCGCGGACGAATCCCCAACAGAAGCGGAGAAATCAGCATTCAAATCCTTTTTCACGCTTTCAACGATCTTTCCCTTCTTTTCCGCGGAATCGATGGGAAAACTCTTTATCGCCCCAGTCATTTTTCCATTCTCGAATGCGAGTTCGTTGCAGAAAATCTCATCAAAGTGGTGCTGCACTCTAGAAGTGCATATGGAGAAATTCCCAGTGACAAGTATTCTGTAGTAATTCAAACCCCTGAGGGTTTCCAGGGTTTCCTCTGTTCCGGGAATCAGGGGGATTTCCCCCATTTTTCTCTCAATCTCCCCTTTCTCCACGTTCTTGAACATTTCCACTCTCTTCCGTATGCTAGTGCCATAGGAGTTCTTCTCATTTATAGACTGCTCAATCTCCCTCTGCGCCTGCTCGTATTTTCCTGCGAGCCTGCCTATCTCCATCAAAGTCTCCCCATCAATAACCGTTGCATCAAAATCAAAGGCAATCAGCTTCATTAATTCACCACATATTGGAATATCAATGCTGTTTTTCGAATATTATGCTATTTTGCAATGAAATAATCCATGAATCTTTTTAGCACTTTCCCTTTCCCTGCGCTCTCTTCGTCATAATCCCATTCGTTCTTGTTGTCCTCCCCTCTTTTGTAAAAAAGAACAGGCACCCTGTCACAGGCATGATTCTGCGTTGAGATTGGGGTTGCGTGGTCTGCAGTGATTCCAATGACGTATTCCCAGTCTGTTTTTTCAAGCCATTTCAAAAGATTCCCCAGAACCAATCCGTCAATATTCTCAATGGCCCGTATTTTCTCCTTTATGTTTCCGGTGTGCCCTGCTTCATCAGGCGCTTCAATGTGCACGAGAACAAAATCATAATCCTTCAGGGCTTCAAAGGCAGCCCTTGCCTTTCCTTCATAATTCGTGTCAAAATATCCTGTAGCCCCCTCAACTTCAATGATATCCAGTTTCAGCAGTCTTGCAAGCCCCCTCAAAACATCCACTGCGGTGATTACTGCGCCCTTCTTTTTGAACCTCTCTTCGAAACTTTTCAGATTCGCGCCGGGCCCCTGCCCCCAGAACCAAAGGCCGTTCGCCTCATTCTCCCCTCTTTCCCTTCTTTTCCTGTTTATTTCATTAGAAGAGAGAAGTTCATGGGATTCTTTGGTGAACCTGTTCAATAATTCCGCTGTATCAACAGCTTTCTTCTCCTGGTTTTTTGGCTTTATCCCCAATTCCTCAACACTCTTTCCAATATTCTCATGTGGAGGGAACGTTATCACTTCATGCGAGAAGTTTTTTCTCAAAACCAGAATATGCCGGTATTGGACTCCAGGATAGAATTCAATCCCCTCTCTCCCGAATTTGCTTCCAGCTTCGTTTATCAATTCCCTTGCCTCTTCAGTTTTCACGTGTCCAGCGCTGTAATCAACCAATTTGCTCCCTTCAACAGTGACTAAATTGCACCTGTATGCAATGTCCCCCTCTTCCAGTTTTATTCCCATTGCAGCAGCTTCCATCGCCCCCCTTCCGGGATATTGCCTTTCCACATCATAGCCGAAAATTGCAAGATGGGCAACGTCAGTTCCCTTCATCTCAAAACTTTCCTCCATGCTCTTGAAAGTCAGGAGTTCCCCTTTTTTTGCAAGCAAGTCCATGTTCGGTTTGCGCGCAGCCTGAAGCGGAGTCTTCCCATTGAGCTCCTTCAAAGGGTAGTCGGACATCCCGTCTCCCACAATCAAAATATATTTCTTCATGCGTATCATTGACCTGATAAAGTTAAAAATATTGCGAATTTTCATATAAATCGAAAAAAATGAAAAGAAAAAAGCGTGCGAAAAAAATCAAGCGGTTGCTAAACCAGCGCTTCGCCCCTGGGGCGGTCCATTCCCCATTACTGCTCTTGTATCCACTCTATCCGGCAGTCCTCCTCCACTTTTTCTTCCCATTTTCATTTCCGCCCCTTCCAAAATTTTTTTCAGGGTGGCAACTATTTCAGTTCTTGCCTCTTCTTTCAAAACCTCTCCTGCTTCCCTCAATTTCTGATGGAGCAGGTCCCCCTGCTCCCTTGAAGCATGTTGGCTTATGAATACTGAAAGAGTATGCTGGACCCACTTGTTCACGACATTTCCTGAAAAGAGCACTTCCACAGCCCTTTCAACAATATCTGATTCAACACGATCCGAATTTCCTGCTTTCAATACCATGTCTGCAAGTCTCTGCTGTTCTGTCGGATTTCCTCCAGCTCTTCCCTGAGCTTCAATCATGTCCAGCATCGTCAAGAAATTAGCTGGAATGCTTAGGTATTCAGTCATCAAATCACCTTTTCTTACAGCCGACTGCATAAAATTGCAGTTGCTTTGCCTTCGTCAAAGGCTGGAGAAAACGCTGTGTTTTCTCCATCAGCTGCCTTGCAAAGTGCAACAAAGGAATGCACGAATACTTGCAAAATTATTGCACTTTGCAATACTTTCTACTACTAAGTAATACTTAGTAATACTTCATTATTGCGAGTCAAAATATTTAAACCTATGTTTTGAAGAAAATCTTTCTGCACAATTCTTTTAATTATTGGTTAATGAATAATAATCATGAAAATCCTTCTTGACGTGAGAAAGACGCTTGATGAGAATGCTGTGCAATACTACGAAAGGGCGAAGAAGCTGAAAAGCAAAGCAGAGAAAGTGAAAAGAGTGATAATAAAAGAGAAGAAAAGGAAAAGGGCATGGTTTGAGGAGTTTTATCATCTCACCACAACAAATGGATTCATGGCTTTGGGCGGGAGGAGCGCGCAGCAGAATGAAGAATTGATCTCGAAAAGGTTTGAGAAGGATGATTTGTTTTTCCATGCGGACATCCAGGGGGGAAGCGTTGTCGTGCTGAAAAAGGGGATTGATGCGCAGGAAGAAGACAGGGGGGAGGCAGCAATGCTCTCTGCATGCTACTCAAGGGCATGGAAGGAGGGCTTCGCAAGCCTTGATTCCTACAGTGCTTCCTACGATCAGGTGAAAAAGCACTCCCATGGGGAATACGTTCCAAAGGGAGGTTTTGTGATTGAAGGAGCCAGACAATGGTATAAAAACCTCACGCTGGAAATTATCATTGGAATAAAAGAGAACAAGCTGGCAATCGGATTCAATAAGGGAATATTTGAAAAGCACGTTGTTCTAAGGCAGGGGGGGCTTGAAAAGGAAGAAGCCGGTGAAAAAATCGCCAAATATCTTAGTGTTGAAAAAAACGAGGTTCTGCACCTTCTTCCCTCGGGTTCCTTCAGCGTATTAGACAAATGAAAAAATGCAAACTTAACAAAAATTTTCCAGAAATAATCGAAAAAATTAAAACTATTTAAAATAAAGGTGAAAAAAATGGCGCTCGAAATTGAGCTTAAAGTCGTTGAGGCAAGGCAGAAGGACGTTGGCAGGGGAATCGTGAGGATAGATTCCGAAGCAATGAAGGATTTGGGAATCACAAGCGGCGATTTTGTTGAGCTTGCGGGAAAGAAAATAACCCCTGCGATTGTTCTTCAGGCCCATGCAGAAGACGAGAAACTTGGAATAATAAGGATGGACGGCCATTTGAGGCAGAATGCTGGCGTTGCTTTGGGAGAAAAAATAAAAGTGCGGAAAGCAAACATAAAAGAGGCAAAGAAATTCGTTCTAGCCCCAATGCAGAGCATGAAATTCTCCCCGGGTTTTGAAAATTTCGTTAAAAGAAGGCTTGTCGGAAGGGCTTTCAACAAAGGGGACAACCTTTACGTGGGATTATTCGGGAACATGTTCCCATTCGTCGTTGCAAACACCCAGCCCCTGGGAGTGGTGATGATAACAGAAAACACAAAAGTCCTTTTGAAGCAGGAGCCAATGAAAGAGAAGGCAGGAATTGAGAGCATTTCCTATGAGGATATTGGGGGGCTCAAGGAGGAAGTGAAGAAAATAAGGGAAATGGTAGAGCTTCCAATGCGCCATCCGGAATTGTTCGAAAGGCTTGGGATTGAAGCTCCAAAGGGAGTTCTGATTTACGGTGCGCCAGGAACAGGAAAAACCCTGCTTGCAAAAGCAGTTGCAAGCGAATGCGATGCCAATTTCATCTCAATAGCTGGGCCCGAGCTTGTTTCAAAATTCGTGGGGGAGAGCGAGGAGAGGATGAGGCAGGTGTTCGCGGAAGCAGAGGAGAATGCGCCGACGATAATATTCATGGATGAAATAGACGCAATAGCGCCCAAGAGGGAGGAAGTGACCGGGGAAGTCGAGAGAAGGATTGTTTCGCAGCTGCTTGCATTGATGGATGGTTTGAAAGGAAGAGGGCAGGTGATAGTGATTGGCGCGACAAACAGGATCAATGCCATTGATCCTGCCTTAAGGAGGCCCGGAAGGTTTGACAGGGAAATTGAAATAAGGGTTCCTGACAGGAATGCAAGAAAGGAGATTCTGCAGATTCATACAAGAAACACTCCTATTTGGCATTATGAATTATCCCTTGCTGTAAATAAACTAGTTAATTTTCTAGAAAATTTGGATGAAAAATTATTCGAGTATGCAAATAAAAAAATAGATGTGAAAAAAGAAAAAATAAAAATACTTCAGAAAGAAAATAGTGAACTTGAAAAAAATATAGAGGAAATCCAAAACCAAATACGAAGAACTGTTGATCAAACCCTAAAACATCAATTATCAGAATTTATATCCCGTAAAAAGAGAAATACCGATATCATTGAAGAATTAAATGAAAAAATTAAACAAAATGAAATTGTTATGGCGCAACTTATTCCTGCAATTAATGAATATAAACAAATAAAAAATGAAAAAAACAATTTTGCATTCACGATTAAATCGGATTTATTTAATGAAAAATTCAATATTGAGGAAATTGAGAAATCGCTTTCAAAAAATAATGATCTAACCAAATATTTTATTGATAGGTTTAACACCCTGAGCAATGAAAAATTAAAATCCTTAATTCAAAAAATATTTAATGCAAAATTGGATGAAGAGTGCATAATTTCTAAAACAATTCTAAATAAAATTATCAATGAAATTATTGAAGAATCCCGTAATTTCCTAATTGATGAACTGGCCAACCTCACCCACGGCTATACGGGTGCGGACATTTCATTATTGGTAAAGGAAGCTGCCATGAAAGCCTTGCGCAGGATTCTTCAAGTCATGGAAGAAAAGAAAATAGACTTGGAGCAGGAATTGATTCCCACTGAAATCCTTGAAACCATCAGGATTACAAGGGATGATTTCTTCCAGGCAAAGAGGGAGATTCTGCCCTCTGCTCTCAGGGAAGTGTTCGTTGAAATCCCAAACGTGAAGTGGGACGATGTGGGCGGGCTTGACAACGTGAAGATGCAATTGAGGGAGGCAATAGAGCTTCCTTTGAAGAAACCGGAAAAATTCAAGAAAGTCGGAGTGAGGCCCATAAGGGGGATTCTTCTCGTGGGGCTTCCGGGAACCGGGAAAACGCTTCTTGCAAAAGCAGTTGCAAACGAAAGCGAGGCGAATTTCATCTCAATCAAAGGCCCGGAAATATTCTCCAAATGGGTCGGGGAAAGCGAAAAAACAATAAGGGAATTGTTCAGGAAGGCAAGGAGCGCAGCCCCGTGCATTATTTTCATTGACGAGATTGATGCGGTCGCCTACACGAGGGGCACGGATACAGGTTCAAAAGTGGGCGAGCACGTTGCAAACACGCTTCTTACTGAAATGGACGGGCTGGAGAACATGGACAACGTTGTCGTTCTTGCCGCAACTAACAATCCCGATGCAATAGACAGGGCGCTTCTCAGGCCAGGAAGATTCGACAGGATAATCGATATTCCCATTCCAGACGAAAAGGCGCGGCTGCAGATTTTCAAGATTCACACGAAGGGAATGCCTCTTGCAAAGGAAGTGGATCTTGTTGCGCTTGCAAAAGCAACAGAAGCCTACAGCGGGGCGGATATTGAAGGAATATGCAGGGAAGCAGGCATGCACACGATAAGAGACGATAGGGAAGTTGTGACAAAGGAAGATTTCGACAAATCCCTCAAACTGATTAAAGCGACAATAACCGCGCAGGAGCAGGAGAGGATGGGAAGATTCAAGAAGGGCGCGGAAAGCATGTTCGTTTGAAGAAGTCCTGCAGTTTTTTTACTTGAATTTTTTTGATCGTCCGAATGCACCTTCTTTAAAAAAGGTTAACGATGCCATCGTTAACTTTTGCTGATTTTGAACGATGATAACGTTAACTTTGTAAAACTACATCTTGAAAACAATGGAAAAACAAAAAAATGAAAATAATAAAAATCAGGTTATGAACACTGCGGCGGAAATCACGGTCGTCCACAATCCGTTCTTGTTTCCTTCTGCAGACTGCGCCATGTGAGTGGTTCTGAATATGTGCCCGCTCGCCTTGTACTGCTTCTTCCTCTCATCCCATGCCTGATTGGGGTCGAACGGGACTCCCAAAGTGGTTGCAAGCATGGTTGCAGCCAGATCCTCTGCGTATTCGCCCGCATGCTCCCCCTTCTCTCCGTAAGAATGGTGCTCTGAAAGGTATCCGTATTTGTTTTTTGTTTTTGGGAGCGCCAAGCCAATCGCAGCAGAAATCAGCCTGTTAGGCTCCTGTGTTTCGCTCTTTGCCATCACGCAGAAAACAATCTGCCCGGGCTTGAACTGCTTCAGGCCTTCTTCCTTTTTCATTGTCTTGCACTTTGGCGGAAATATGCTTGAAACATAAACAAGATTATATTTCTCAATTCCAGCATCCCGGAGAGCTGCCTCAAACGAAGCCAGTTTCTCCTTGTGCACTCCAACGCCTTTCACGAAAAATACCTTATTAGGTATGATCGCCATATTTCTCTTCTCCTCCTTCCTTTAATTCAATAAACGTTTAATCTATTAATGTGCCATTCAGCTTTTTAGCTTTGCGGTTTTTCCAATTCCCCTTGTGGTATGCATAGCTTGCAATCAGGGGAAATGCAAGGGTCGCTTCGGAATACACCATCTGCTCGAAATCCTTGTCCACTTTCCCCCATGAATGAGCTTCTTTCAGAGTCGAGCCGGAAAGGGCGCCATCCCTCTCGTCAGCAACCGTGATTTGTATAGTATATTTGTGCATGTTAGTTTTCTTCCCCAGTATGTCCGCTGCGACTGTAACGTCCTGCGCAAAATTCTTCGGGACTCCCCCGCCAATCATAAAAAGTCCAGTGTCTTTAGAAGCAACCTTTATTTTCGTGAGCTCAAGAAAATCCTTTGCAGAGTCAATGCTCACTTTCTCCTTCTTTTTCTTCCATTGGTGGTAAACCAATCCGAATCCTGCGCTGCAGTCGGAGAATGCGGGGACGAATATGGGGACTTCCTTCTCATAGCACGCCCCAACAACGGAATCCTTTGCTTTCTTCTTCTCTTTCAGGTATTTTCCCATTTCAATGATGAACTCCCTTGAGGAATAGGGTTTCGGTTCAATTGAATCCGCGATGTTTGCGATAGTCATATCGCATTCCCTCAATTCATCCTCATCAATAAAAGTATCGTAAATCCTGTCAATGTGGTTGTTCAATAAATCGTCGTCATCCACCCTGGAAGTTCCCATGTAATGCCGGAATCCCAAAGCCTCAAAAAAATCCTGGTCAACAATTATTGCGCCAGTGGAAACAATCAGGTCAACCATGTTGTTCTGCACCAGATCATAAACCGCTTTCTTCAGCCCTGCGCTGAACAATGAGCCCGCAAGGCACAGGAAAACCGTGCAGTCCAAATCTTTCAGCATCCTGTCGTAAATGTCCGCTGCCCTCGCGCACGTGCGCGCAGAAAAAGCCATTTTTGAATACTGCTCGATTATTTGGGTTGAGTCAAAGCTCTTTATGTCAACGTGCTCCACCGTCCCTTTCAGATAATCCCCCTTTTTCATAGCATTGTTAATGTTAAAAACATTTTTTAACCCTTTCGTTAAAAGCAACATCGCCAATTCATTACACCAAATGTGCGCGCTCTTTTGCGCAAGTTTTATGGCGCATGCAATTACATGCCATTCGCCAATTCCTTGCCTCAATTGCGCACGTTCAATTGCGCAAATTTATTGCAATGGTAAATGCGCATATTAACAAAAATTCTTTGCGCATGCTCATCGCAAGGGGGGGGTTGGAAAGGAAAAAACCCCCAGGCCAAATAATTTATTTCTTAACTTTGCTTTAATTGCATGAAAACTCGCTTGATTCTTGATGGGGATAGGAGCGGATTCTTGAATATGGGAATAGATGAAGCCCTCTTCACTTTAAGTAAAGAGCCAATTCTGCGCATTTATTTCTGGAATCCTCCCTGCGTGACAATCGGGTATTTCCAGAGTTTGGAAGAGGAATTGGACATGGGGAAATGCAAAGAATTGGGAATCGATTATACGAGACGGATTACCGGCGGAGGCGCGGTATTCCACGAAAATGAAATCACCTACTCTTTCATCTGCAGAATTTCTGAAAGGAAGGAATTCTCAAGCATCGAGAAATCCTACGAATTGATTTGCGGGGGAATCGTTGAAGCGCTCAAGGCGATTGGGCTGGACGCAATGCACGTTCCAATAAACGACGTGCTTGCAAATGGGAAGAAAATCTCGGGAAGCGCGCAGACGCGCAGGAATGGGAAACTGCTCCAGCACGGAACCCTCATACTCAAACTCGATGCTGAAAAGATGTTCTCCATTTTGAAAGTTCCCGAAGAGAAGTTAAAGGACAAAATGATAAGGAATGCGAAAGAAAGGGTGGGGGAAGCGGCAATCACGAGGGAGAAAGCGCAGGAAATCCTCGTTGAAGGATTCGGAAAAGCGCTTGGTCTGGATTATGTGGAAAGCAAGGCAAGCGGAGAAGAAATGGAACTGGCGAGAAAACTTGAAAAAAAATTCAAAAGCAGAGAATGGATTTTCAGAAGATGATCCAGGCATTTCCGGGAATCAGTCAAGCGAAAGCTCGACAAGCTTTGTTTTTATGTCCGGGATCCTCTTCAGCTTTCTTTCGAGTCCAAGCGCATCCTTCCTCTCCCCAGACAATTCAAGAATCACCAGTCCAACTTCCGTGCATTTCTCAGGGTGCGTTTCATGCAGCCCCAGCCTCGTCTTTATGATGCATCCGTATTCCGTGAGGACTTTCTGGAGTTCTTGAGCTGTTTTGCTCCTCTTCCCTACAAGTATATGTATTATCCTTTTCATATTTCATCACCATCAAATATCATTGCATTTTTTCATTGTATTTGAGAATTTCAATCTGTGGTTGTTCTGTCTCAAATGCTGAAAAAGTTGTTTTCAACTTTTTCATAAATTTTTGCTTTCGCAATAATCCAACATTCATGCATATTAGGATATTTATTTTATAAGGCTCGCATGGACCGAAGGTGCGAAAAGAATACTGCCAGTTTCGCTGGCAGATGAATTTTCGCAATTCGCGAGGGGTTGAGGGGACGGCGAAACGTCCCCTCACGTATATCTTTTTTGGC
>Ga0315294_10000607_pt1 | contig 38654 bp, 29 predicted proteins | sample YL17G13_40_MG_FD_203626 | JGI IMG/M metagenome (GOLD analysis project Ga0315294, IMG submission 203626) | Sediment microbial communities from Yellowstone Lake, YNP, Wyoming, USA - YL17G13_40 | ecosystem: Environmental > Aquatic > Freshwater > Lake > Sediment | place: USA: Wyoming | collected...
AGCAGTTCAACCGATACCTGAGAGAATCCAACCGCCAGCCCCTCATGGCCCACGGCTGGCGCTCCGCCTCCCAAATGCTCCGTTATTACCAGGAGGTGGTGTAACACATGTTTGACAAACCTACAGGCAGAACCGGGACGCGACCCATGCGGGATGGCTCTCCACGGGCCTTCCATGCCCGCGGCCTCCCTCAAGCGGCTCGGGCTCTTGCGCCTGAAGGAGGAGGGAACAGGAAAGGGAATCCTCAGCGCTGGCTGACTACTAAGCTCGAATGCGCCCTTCCCCTGGGGAACCTAGGGCGCTTCCGTCCGCGCGAACTTCCCGACGACCAGCTTCCGGGCGGCGTCTTTATCACCCGGGGCAAGCCGGCCTTCGATGACCTGCTCGGTCAGGAACTCCTTTACTTCACGAACCTTCCGGCTGGACGGGATCTTCAGCAGATCCATGATCTCCCTGCCATCAAGCGGGCTTTCCAGCTCACGGACAGGCGTTTTCAGCAGGATATTCTCCATGCGCCGTTCAAGCTCGTCGAGGTTTTCGGTGGAAGCAGTCGGCCCGGCGCCGGCTCGATCAGCTCTTGCGAGCGCCAGGAGATCAGGCATGTCGCCGCCCGCGTCACGCATGAGACGCTTGACCGCCGCATCCCTCCACTCGCTGCTGTACTCCCCGGCCCGCAGGTGCATGGAAACCAGGCGCTCGACTCTGGTGATCTCGCTGACGGGGAATCGAAGACGGCGCAGAACGCGCCGGGCTATTTCGGCGCCGAGGGCCTCGTGTCCGTAGAAATGAGTGTGCCCCTGGTCGTCCACTATCTTTGTCCGGGGCTTCCCCACGTCGTGAAACAGGATTGCCAGACGGAGAGTCAGATCGGCCTGGGTTGGGAGTGATTCAACTGCGTGCAGAGTGTGCTCCCATACATCATAGACGTGGCCCCCGTTCTGAGTTACCCCCTGCATTTCCAGGAGTTCCGGGGCGAACTGATCGAGCAGGCGGCTCTCCTTCAGCATCCTGAGACCGCGTGCGGGTTCGTCGCTCAGAAGGATCTTCACGAACTCGTCTCTTACGCGCTCCTTGCTGATGATGGCAAGCCTCTCGGCATCCCGAACCATCGCCTCATACGTGCCGCCCTCGATCTCGAATCCAAGGCGGACGGCGAACCTGACGGCCCGAAGCATGCGCAGCGGGTCATCGTAGAACGTCGTCGCCGGCTCCGTGGGCGTGCGTATGATGCCTGCACGGATATCCGCAAGGCCCTTCCCGGTCAGGTCGAGGACCTCACCGGTATGCAGGTTTTCGAGGAGCGTATTGATGGTGAAATCGCGGCGAAGAACGTCATCGTAAAGGCCGGCCGGCTGGACTTCCGGCTTGCGCGTTTCGGGAGCGTAGCTCTCCCGACGCGCGCTCACCAGCTCGACGGCATTGCCCTGGATCGTCACCATCGCCGTGCCGAAGCGGGCATACGTCACGGGCCGATGGTCAGCAGCGTGCTTCCTGTGAAGGAACCGGGCCAGCTCGAGAGCATCACCCTCGAGCACGATGTCCACATCCTCGGTCGGCGGGCGGCCCATGATCCTGTCGCGCACCACTCCACCGACGAGGTAAAGCCGTCCGTCGTAGGGCGTCCCGCGCGTCGCTTCACGGATTCTCTCAATCGCAGGGCTGCTCAACCCTTGACCCCCCGCCTGTTTCCGATAGCGAATCCACAATGCCGGCTATACGCGCAATCCGCAATCCCGAATCGCCGCAGGGGCATTATAGGCTGCCGTCGCTGGAACGTCAACCGACCGCAGGCGTTCTTGACGCCGCAGAGCAAATCCCAGTGCCGGTATGGTATACTAGCGCAAACGGACCCGGGAAGTTGACAGGAGGTGCGAGAATGCCTTCCGAGGTAGTGGAACTGAGTGGTCATATCATTGATTCGCTTGTGCTGGCGAGGGTGCTGGACGCGATCCTCGCTCGGGGCGCCGAGTTCGAGATCGAAGAGATAAGAATCGGAAAGACCCAGGACGATCCGAGCTTCGCGCGCATACGAGTTGCGGCGCGGTCGGCGCAGACGCTGGAATCGGTCATCGCGTGCATCGAGAAGGCCGGCGCGTGTCCGCTGCACGAGTCGGACGTGGAACTTGCGCCGGCCCCAAAGGACGGTGTCTTCCCGGAGAGCTTCTATTGCACGACAAACCTGCGGACGAGCGTCCGGATTTCCGGCTCGTGGGTCCAGGTGGAGCCGATTGAGATGGACTGCGGCATCGTGGTGGAGGAAGGCCACGCGCGCAGTGTGCCGATGAACCACGTCAAGGCCGGGGACCAGATCGTCGTCGGACACTTGGGCGTTCGCGTCGAGCCGCTGGGGAGGCGGGAAACCCGCGGCGCCTTCGAGTTCATGTCCAGCACCGTATCCAGCGAGAAGCCGAAGGCGCTGATGGTATCCGAGGCGGCACGGCGGATCGTGGAAACGAAGAACCGCGGGCAGAAGGTGCTACTCGTCGGCGGACCTGCGATCGTGCATGCGGGCGCGGGAGAAGCTGTCGCCGGAATGGTCAGGCAGGGCTGGATAGACGTGCTCTTCGCGGGAAATGCGCTCGCGCTTCACGACATCGAAATCGCGCTCTATGGCACGGCTCTGGGTGTCAGCATCCAGGAAGGCAAGCCGGCGCCTCACGGTCACGAGCACCATCTCAGGGCCGTGAACGAGATCCGGCGGATAGGGAGCATCGCGGAAGCAGTACGCCAGAATGTACTGACGAGCGGGATCATGCGCGAGTGCGTGCTTGCCGACGTGCCGTTCGTGCTTGCGGGCTCGATCCGGGATGATGGGCCGCTGCCGGAGGTTATCACGGACGTCCTCGAGGCCCAGGACGCGATGCGTGCTCAGCTTCCCGGAGTCGGTCTGGCGCTCATGATCGCCACGACGCTGCATTCGGTCGCCGCCGGAAACCTGCTGCCGGCTTCCGTGGATGTGATATGCGTGGACATCAACCCGGCCGTGGTGACGAAACTTGCCGACCGCGGAACTCAGCAGGTGCAGGGGCTAGTCACGGATGCGGCACTCTTCGTGCGCGAGCTCGCCGAGGAGCTTGCGAAGAGGCAGTCGCCGGTCTCTCGAGGAGCCGATGAGCGGAAGCAGGAGTAGAATGCAAGAGTAATACCGATTGCGGGAACCTCTGTTGTGAATACGCGGGAGGGGAGGGCGAGGCTCCTGCCGAGCCGGTTACCCCGGGAGATACGAGGCTCAGCGGGAGCTTCGCCCTCCCGGGTGCGCCGCATTTTACATCGCAAGTATCCAGAATTGGTATAAGAGTATGGGTGTGGGGGAGAAATGGACGCGGCTCCCGCGGTAGAAATGCGCCGGATCACGAAGCGGTTCCCGGGCGTGGTCGCCAACGATCGAGTTGACTTCTCAGCCCGGTGGTGCGAGCTGCACGCCCTGATCGGCGAGAACGGCGCGGGCAAGACCACGCTGATGAACGTCCTCTACGGCCTCCTCCACGCGGACTCCGGCGAGATTCTGGTCTCCGGGCGGCAGGTTCACATATCCACCTCTCGTGACGCCATCGGCCTGGGGATCGGCATGGTGCATCAGCAGTTCATGCTCGTGCCGGCGTTCACCGCGCTGGAGAATATCATCCTGGGCGCGGAACCCGTGAAGCTCGGACGAACCGACTACCGCCTTGCCGAGAGGAAGGTTCGTGACACCTGCGATCGTTTTCAGCTCCACGTTGACCTCCATGCGAAGGTCGCGGATCTGTCCGTCTCCTCCGAGCAGAAGGTTGAAATCCTGAAGGCGCTGTACCGGGATGCCCGCATCCTGATTCTCGATGAGCCGACCAGCGTTCTCTCGCCGCAGGAGGCGGAGAGCCTTTTCAAGATGCTCCGACGCCTGACCTCGGAGGGTATGTGTGTCATCCTGATCAGCCACAAGCTTCACGAAGTGATGGCGTATTCCGATCGGGTGACCGTGCTCCGGCAGGGCAGGTCCGTCGCGTGCATGGAGACCGCCTCCACCGACCCGGAGGAGCTGTCCCGATTGATGGTCGGCGCCGAGACAGGAGTGCTCGCTGCGGAGGAAGGCGCTGTTTCGCCCGGCTCAGGCGCGCCGGTACTCGTCGTCCGCGACCTGTCGGTGAAAGATGACGGCGGCGCACCCGGACGGATCGTGAGTCCCTTGAGCTTCGAAGTGCACGCTCGCGAGATACTCGGAATCGCCGGCGTGGATGGGAATGGACAGCGCGAGCTTGTGGAGGCGCTGGTCGGGCTTCGGAGGGCAGCCGGAAGTGCGTCGCTGGACGGGCGCGAGTTTCTCGGCATGTCAGTGCGGCAGCGGCTGGGCTTGGGACTGGCCTATGTGCCGGAGGATCGGCGGCTCGCACTGGTTCCGGAGTATTCGATTCAGGACAACGCGATCCTCGGACTGCATCGGGAGCGGGCATTCGCCCGGCACGGCGTGCTGAACGCAACTGCCGCCCGGGCCAACGCCTCGGATCTGATCGAGCGGTTCGACGTCCGCGCGGTGGGTCCGGGAATGCCGGCGCGGTTCCTCTCAGGCGGAAATCAGCAGAAGCTGGTGCTCGGACGGGCACTCTGTGGAAACCCGAGGCTCCTGATCGCCTGCCAGCCGACGCGCGGCCTGGATGTGAGCGCCGCCGCCGAGATTCACCGCCGCCTGCTGGAAACGCGGGACCGCAGCGGAGGCATACTCCTCGTCTCATACGACCTCGACGAGATATTCGCGCTCAGCGACCGGATTCTCGTCATGTTCCGGGGAGAGATCGCCGGCATCCTGTCTCGCGAGGAAGCTACTCGGGAGAACGTGGGCGCGCTGATGACGGGGGCTGCACGATGATAAGGCGCATCATCGGCGCGGCGTTGAGTCCGCTCGCGGCTCTGGCGGCGGCGTTCGTGATGGCATCCGTCGTCATCGCCGTCTCCGGCGAGAGTCCCTGGCAGTCGTTCGGCGCGATGTTTGGCGGAGCGTTCGGAAGCGGGCCGGCGGTCGGCGAGACGCTCGTAAAGGCGATCCCTCTGGCGATAAGCGGGCTGGCAGTCGCGCTCGGCCTGAGAACGGGCCTGTTCAACATCGGCGTGGAGGGCCAGCTCCTGATGGGAGCGCTCGCCGCGGCGTCGCTCGGGTTCGCGGTCGAGCTGCCCGCGGCGATCCACATTCCATTGTGCCTGGCTGCGGGAATCGCCGGCGGAGCGCTGTGGGGATTCCTACCGGGTCTTCTGAAGGCGAAGCGCGGCGTCCATGAGGTCATCACGACCATAATGCTGAACTACATCGCCTTCTACCTGACGCACTACCTCGTGACCAACCAGCTCAAGGACGTGCATACGATGGCCCCGCAGACGCCGGAGATACACGCGACCGCGAGGCTCGCGCACATCGTGGAGTCGGGCGGGCTGCACTGGGGCCTGCTGATCGCGGTGCTCTGCGTCGCCGGGTTCGCGTTCCTCATGTCGAGGAGCGTGACCGGATACGAGCTTAAGACCGTGGGGCTGGGGCCGGAAGCCGCTCGGGCCGCCGGAATCAGCGTCCCCGGCACGATTGTCCTCGCGATGATGCTGAGCGGCGCTCTCGCAGGCATGGCGGGCGCGGTTGAGGTCATGGGAGTACACTACAAATTCTACGACCAATTCTCGCCCGGTTACGGGTTCGACAGCATCGCGGTGGCGCTGCTCGGCGGGAACACAGCGATCGGGACGGCACTCTCCGCGGTGCTTTTCGGCGCGTTGAGGAACGGCGCGGTGAGCATGCAGCTCGCCACCGATACGCCGAAGGAGATCGTGACCCTCATCCAGGCGATCGTGATCGTCTTCGCCGGGGTGCGTTTCTTCGGAGCTTTGAAAGCCGGTGTTGGGTGTTGGGTCTTCGGTGACAGGGCTCCCCAACACCAAGCACCAAACACCGAACACCGGAAGCGGGATACCTAGAATGCAGCACGTGTTCGACGCAGAACTGATCCGAAGCACGTTCCGGCTGGCGACGCCGCTGATCCTGGCCGCGCTGGGAGGCGTGCTTTCCGAGCGCTCCGGAGTGGTGAACATCGCGCTGGAGGGCATGATGCTTGCCGGCGCGTTCTTCGGGATGCTCGGCTCGTACTGGACGGGCAATCCGTGGGTCGGCGTCACGCTCGGGATGGCGGTTGGCGGCCTGCTGGGACTCATTCACGCCGCACTTACCCAGCGGATGAAGTTGAACCACATCGTCAGCGGAGTGGCGCTGAACATCTTCGCGCTCGGGCTGACCACGTACCTCCTGCGCCGGATCTTCCAGCATGCAGGCGGGTCGCCGCCCGTAAACGGACTTCCGCAGTGGGGACTCGGCCCCGCTGACCGCCTGCCGATCATCGGGGGACTCCTCGGCGGACAGAATCCGCTGTTCTACATCTCGATCGTCCTGGTGATCGGCACGAGCTTTCTGCTCTTCCGAACGCCCGCCGGGCTGAGAATCCGCGCTGCCGGCGAGCATCCCGAGGCCGCGGCGGCCGTCGGAATCCGCGTCAGGGCAGTGCGCTATCTCGCCGTTGTCGGAAGCGGCGTACTCGGCGGCCTGGCCGGAGTGTACCTCTCGCTCGGCCAGCTCAACATGTTCGCGGAAGGCATGTCCGGCGGAAGGGGATTCATCGCGCTGGCGGCGGTGATTTTCGGCAAATGGACTCCGTTCGGCGCGGCAGGAGCAGCGCTGTTCTTCGGGTTCTTCGATGCCCTCCAGATGCGCCTCCAGGGGCAGACGATTGCGGGCCTCACGATACCCTCGGAGTTCATGCTGATGCTCCCCTACGCGCTCACCATCATCGCGCTTGCCGGATTCGTGGGAAGGGCCGTTGCTCCGGCCGCGCTCGGACGCGAAGACTCGTAGGCCCTTCCTGCTCGCCGCCCGCAGCCCTGTCCTGCTGCAACATGTCACGATTGTGGATAGAGAACTGAGACCCCCTATGGTCCCCCTTCTGAAGGGGGACAGCTTTCCGAGGAGGTACGCGCTGCGAAGTGAGACAGCTCCCCTCCTTGGGAAGGAGGGGGCCGGTCCGCTGAGGCGGACCGGGGGAGGTCCCAGTCACCCGCTGTCAGTGATTGTGAACTCTTACGTCCTGCTTCGTCCTGGCAAAGCCATCTCAGGAAGTGGTATACTGCTAGGCAAGTTCACGCCGCAGGGGGAAGATCAGACATGCGTGTGTTACTATCAGCCTTAGTCCTGCTTGCCGGATTGGCGATATCCTGTCGAGGTGAGATGGAGATGAGCATTCCCAACGATTTTCCGCGTTTCAGCGTTCCCGGTCACGAGAAGGAGATGGAGACTCTGCGCCGGCTGTACTGGCTGCACTATCCCGGCTCCGGACCGAAGGCGACGCTGTGGGATCCGTGGCTTCCGATGCCTAGCCTGTGGCCGGCGGTCGAGACGAATGACTCCATGAACTCGTTCCGCGGGCAGTGGGACGACGTCCTGAGCAATCGGATCATTGACAAGGACGGCTACGTCTCCACGCACCAGCATCCATCCATTGCCCATCCGCTCGGCTGGCCGTTTCCTTACTGGCACGGCGGGAGGGGCGGGTGCGGCTGGCACTTCTCCTTCAAGGACACGGTCGGCGGTCACTGGCGCCCGCAGGAACTCAACACTCAGGAAGGCTGGCGGCTCGAGGGCGCGAGCGATGACGGGATCGGCGAATACGGCTGGAACCTGAAGCTCACGGGAGCCGGTTCGATGATGACGGCCCCGGCGCACGATGTAGATACCTTCCAATCGCCGTTCCTCCAGTTGAGGTGGAAGGCCGCCGGGCTGGGGGACGCTCAGCCTTACGTCGAGTGGGCCACCAGGGAAAGCCCGAACTTCGGTCCCGACCGGCGTGTCTACTTCGAGCCGGTCGAAGGCGAGACAGTCGCCCACACGGTAATCCCGATGTACAAGCATCCGAAATGGACCGGCGGCATTGCACAACTTCGCGTCGGGCTCGGCAATCCTCAGCCGGGCGCGGCGGTGACCATTCAGGCCTTCTTCACTCAGTACGACACGCGCCAGGACATCAACGGCCAGAACTACATCCGCGGATGCACGACGTATTTCCTCTGGGCGCGCGACATTGACTTCCTCCGACGCAATATCAACCGGATGCGAACCGCTCTGCGCTACGTGATGACGGAGCATCAAGCGCTCGAACGCAAGTACGTCTTCAACACCTGGGTAGGTCACGACGGCCGCAGCGGCCTGAAGATCGGCCCGGACGGCAAGAAGGAGATCCTATACGGGCGCGGCATCGGCGACAACTACTGGGATATCCTGCCCTTCGGATACAAGGACGCCTATGCGACCATTCTCTACTATGAGGCGCTGAAGTGCATGGCATCCATCGAGCAGGATATCCGGGCGCACCCGGAGTGGAATGTGCCGGTCGGCGCGCTTGCCTTCGACCCGGATGTGCTGCTCAAGCACGCGGCTGATGTGAAGGCTGAGGGCAACAAGCTCTTTTGGAACGCGAAGACCGGCCGCTTCGTTCCGAACGTTGACGCCGACGGAGAGATTCACGACTACGGGCTGACATCGCTGAACATGGAGGCGGTCTACTACGACTTCGCCGCGCCCGAGCACGCGAAAAGCATCGTGAGCTGGCTGTGCGGCGATCGGATTGTGGAGGGAGACACATCCCAGGGCGCGGATATCTACCACTGGCGATTTGCTCCCCGCGCCACGACGAAACGCAACGTCGAGTACTACTTCTGGGGATGGTCCGCGCCGGAATCGCTCCCCTGGGGCGGGCAGGTTCAGGACGGCGGCGCGGTGCTCGGATGGTCGCACCACGACCTGATAGCGCGGCTGAAGGTTCGCGGTCCGGACAATGCCTGGGAGCGCCTGCAGGAGATCACCAGGTGGTTCGATGAAGTCGAGGCGGCGGGTGGATATCGGAAGTACTACGACGGCACGCGGGAAGGGACTCTCCAGGGCGGCGGCACGGCAGGAGGTCTGGGCCTGGACTCCGAGTTTTTCGAGAGCGTGCTCGTTCCGCAGGTGATGCTCGAGGGGTTCCTCGGCTTCGCGCCGACGGCGGACGGCTTCCGGCTCGATCCCAGACTGCCGAGCGGCTGGCCGGAACTGGCGGTGGACCGGATTCACCTGCGTGGACTCGTTCTCCGGGTCAGGGCAGCGCGCGATTCGATCGAGGTCCTCAAGGACGGGCAGGCGGACGAGGCGTGCTTCGTGCATCTTCCCGACGGGAACTGGAGGATCGCCTATATAGGGCAGGATGGGAAGCTCGTCCCCCGGCAGTCGCCGAAGACTCGCGAATCAGACGGGGCGTATGAGGTAAACTGGGCCGATGCCGCCGGGGTGCGGTTTGAACGAAAAGCGAATTAACCGCAGATGCACGCAGATAAACGCAGATGGAATTGGGAGTAGACCGAGTAGAATCGGCGTCCATCGGCGTTCATCGGCGGTTCAGAAACTTAGAGACCCGTTGATAGGCCGGGATTCCCGCCCGGCCGCCGAGCTTCGTGCACTTGATTGCTGCCACTGCGCTTGCGAACTCGACGATCTGGGCAAACCGCCAGCCTTTCGCAAGCCCGAACGAGAACGCCCCGTGGAATACATCGCCCGCGCCCGTCGTGTCTACAACTTCCACCTCGAACGCCGGCTGGCGGAACACGCCGTCCTCTGTGACGTAGACGCAGCCCTGCTCGCCCAGAGTCACGGCGGAAATCCTGCGGCGTCCGCCGAACATTCGATGCGCCGCCTTCTCCGGATCGTCTTCACCGGTGAACCGCCGGGCGAAGAGCGCCGAGGCGATCAGGCAGTCGGTTCGCTCCACAAGCTCCTCTGAGCCGTCCCGAAGAGATCCGGCATCCATCACGACGGGTATGCCCGCCTCGTTCGCCCAGGCTGCCGCCTGGATCGCGGCCCGCGGATGATGCGCGTCAACCTGGAGCACCGTGCCCGCAAGGATGTCGTCACGCCGGATTTCCTGCGGCTGGAGAACCAGGTTGGAATGCGTCCAGAAGATGGTCCGCTTGCCGGACGCCTGATCCACGACCACGAAGGAAAACTGCGAGGACGCGCCGGCCTGGACGATCACACAGCCGGTATGGACTCCCTCCTTCTCCAGCTCGGCGATGATGAACTTCCCGAAGTCGTCCTCCCCGACCTTGCCGATGTAGGAGGCTCGCCCGCCCAGGCGACCGACGGCCGCCATCGCGGTCGCGGTGATGCCTCCGCCCTGCGTGGTGAACTCGGTCATCCGCATTTTCTCGTCCAGCTCGGGATACCGGGGCACGATGCCCAGGTAGTCAACCGCACAGTACCCGAGCCCGACGACATCGAAGGGTTTCATGCCCTTAGGATATCACAAGATGGGGTTGGAAGTCGCGGGTTCCGGGGCCCAGCCTTCGAAGACGCCGCGCCCAGGGTTCTCCCGAGACCGGGATCCCGCTTCGGCGGGAGAAACCCTGGGCTAGGTAGGAGCAAAGTCCTGCCGGACTAGAACGTCTCCAATCCGCTTCAGCGGATTTCGCTCCCGCGCAGCCCAGGAATTCATTCCTGGGTCTACTTCCCTGCGCTCAGAATGACGTGAACAATGCCCGGCGCTACCTTCCCGCCTCTGCCTTCTCGTACATCGGGGACATCGCGCGGAGGCGGGAGACGATGCCGGGAAGGACTTCGAGGACTTTGTCCACGTCCGCGTCCGTGTTGTCCAGGCCGAGCGTGAGCCGGAGCGAGCCGTGCGCGATCTCGTGCCGCAGGCCGAGCGCGAGCAGAACGTGTGAGGCCGCCAGATCGCCCGAAGTACATGCCGAGCCGCTGGATACGCAGATTCCCTGCGCGTCCAGGAGCATGATCATGGACTCGCCCTCTACGCCTTCGATGCTCACGTTCACGTTGTTCGCCAGGCGCTTGGTTCGATGTCCGTTCAGCCGTGTGTCGGGGATGCCGGTCAGGATTCCGTCAATCAGCCGATCGCGCAGAGCCGTCAAGCGGGCGGACTCCTCCGCCATCGTCGTTCGCGCGATCTCTGCGGCCTTGCCCAGTCCGACGATTCCCGGGACGTTGTGCGTGCCCGCACGCTTCTTGCTCTCCTGCGCGCCCCCGTGCAGGTATGGAAGTATCCTCACGCCCTTTCGGATGTAGAGCGCCCCGACTCCCTTCGGCCCGTAGATCTTGTGCCCGGAGAGCGACAGCAGGTCAATGTTCATCGCCTTCACATCCACGGGGATCTTGCCGACCGACTGAGTCGCATCCGTGTGGAAGAGGATGCCCTTCTCCCCGGCGATGGCTCCGATCTCGGCAATCGGTTCTATGACGCCGATCTCGTTGTTGGCGTGCATGATGGTGATGAGAATCGTCCGGTCGGTGATCGCCCGTCGAACGTCCTCGGGGTTGACGAGCCCATCACCATCCACCGGGAGTACGGTGATCTCCCAGCCTCGGCTCTTCAGGAACTCGCAGGTTTCGAGCACGGCGTGGTGCTCGATCGCGCTGGTGATGATGTGCCTGCCCTGAGCTTGTCGAAGGGTCTGTCCCTTCGATTCAAGAGCGAGCGCGGCGCCGACTATCGCCCAGTTATCGGACTCGGTGGCCCCGCTGGTGAAGTAGATTTCGCTCGATTCCGCGCCGATCAGCGCGGCAACCTTCGACCGAGCATCCTCAACCGCGTCCCGCGCCTCCATTCCGAAGCTGTAGAGAGTGGACGGGTTCGCGAACTGCTCGGTGAGATATGGCATCATCGCTTTAAGGACTTCCGGATGAACGGGAGTCGTAGCGGCGTGGTCAAGGTAGATCAGCCTACTCATTTGGATACCTCCAGTGGGTCGCGCTCAGCGGCCCGGGATCAGCTAGGTTCGCGCGATCTGCTCTCCGGCGACCTCTAGGTTCGTCTGGTTCACGATGCAGTCATCCTGGTGCTCTGTTCCGCAGCGCAGGCACGCCTCGTCCGGGCTGCACTCCAGCTTCAGCGCGGCGGCCACGAAGCATTCTATTGACTCTACGAACTGCTCCGCCTCGTGCGGGTTCATCAGTCCGATGATCCTCCGCAGGCGCTTTGCCCGACCGGAGTCGAGCTTCTCGATCAGATCCTTCGCATGCGGGGTAAGCGAGACCTCCGCCTGTCGGCGGTCGCTTCTTCCGGTCCGGCGCTGTACGAGCCCTCGCCTTGCCATGCGGTCAACGAGCATTGTCGCGGCAGGCTGGCTTACCGAGAGCGCATCGGCGAGCGCGCCGATGCTGCAGGCGCCGTGCCCGGCAATGCGTTTCAGTGCCTCGAACTGCGCCGGCGTAATCTCGTCGGATGAGCCTTCCCCGAGGTCGGCCGCTGCGACCTTCAGCATGATTCTGGTGAAAATGTCAGAAACGTGCTCGGTTTGGTTCAGGAATTCGGTATCATTCATAGCGGATGTCTCCCGTACCCGAGATATCGGATAACCCCGTTATTCTATAACCTAGTTATATAATACCCAGTTCCGCCGGTTTAGTCAACATTTTTGGGGCAGATTGTGAAAAAACTTGTGGGTAGGTGGGGAGAGAGTAGGAGTGAGGACGGTTGACGGGAGAGGGGCAAGGAGCTAGAATGGCTGTGCCATGAGACTGGACGAGATTCCAAGAGTTCACCTGGCGAATCTGCCGACCGCTGTGGAAGAAGCTCCGCGCCTGGCGGCGGAGCTCGGCTGGCCGCGCCTTCTGGTCAAGCGCGACGACAACACCGGCCTTGCGCTCGGCGGGAACAAGGCGCGGAAGCTCGAATACCTGATGGCCGAAGCGCGGGATATCGGAGCGCAGGTCGTTCTCACCTGCGGCGGCGCACAGTCCAATCATGCCCGCATGACGGCCGCAGCGGCCCGAAAGCTCGGCATGGAGTGCATCCTCTTCCTGACGGACCCGATGCCCGAGAGATTCGAAGGGAACCTGCTTCTGGACGCCGTCCTCGGGGCCGAGATCAGGTTCCTGCCGGGGGTAACGTACGAGCAGTTGGAGCGCACGATGGCCTCGGAGGAGGCCCGGCTCATCTCGCACGCCCGCATTCCATACGTGATACCGGTCGGGGGCTCGACTCCCCTCGGCGCGCTCGGATATGTGAACGCGGTGCGTGAGACCGCGGAGCAGCTCAAGGAGCTGGGCGCGGAGAACGCGGATATCGTCATCGCCCTGGGATCCGGCGGCACGCTCGCGGGCCTGGTTCTCGGATGCTATCTTTTCCTGCCGGAAGCCCGGCCCATCGGGATTTCCGTCAGCCGTGCGGCCGATCAGGCGCGCGCCCGCGTGGTCCGGATAGCGAACGAGGCCGCGAAGCTCGTTGGAATAGGCCATGAGCCGGACGTTGAAAGGATGGCGATCTACGACCGGTACATCGGCGAGGCATACGGCATCCCGACGCAGGAAGGCAAGGAGGCGATCCTGCTGGCCGCGCGAACCGAAGGGCTGATCCTCGATCCGGTTTACACAGGAAAGGCAATGGCCGGACTGATTGATCTCGTTCGGAAAGGCGAGATCGGCAGAGAGAGGCCCGTGCTCTTCTGGCATACCGGCGGCGCGCCCGGATTGTTCGCGTTCGAGGAACTCTTCCACGACGAGGCGGTAAGACTAGCATCAGAATCTTAAGGACACAGAGGACACAGAAGAAAAGCGGAAGACACAGAAGGAAAGACATTCCTATGAGGAAGCCAGGAGAGCAGGAAACGAATGGAGGAATGGGAGAAAGGGAGAATGGGAGATGAACCTCCAACGTCCAACGCTCAACATCCAACGTCGAACGAAAAAGCACTTACGGTTCGAGGTTCAGACTTGGACGTTCGATGTTCGACGTTCAACTCCTCCATTCTCCCATTCAGTATCCCTCCTGCCTTCCTGGTTTCCTTAGAGGTCTCGCTTCTGTGCTTCCGTGTTCTCCGAGGTGAAGCATGAAACTGAGTGAGATTATCCGCATTCTGGAAGACATCGCGCCGCCGGAATACGCCATGCCGGACGATGCAATCGGCCTTCAGGTCGGCGATCCGGGGCAGGACGTGCGGCGCGTCATCGTTACCGTGGACGTCACACCCGCTGTGGCGGGCGAGGCGATACGACGGTCTGCCGAACTCCTGATCGCGCATCATCCGCTCATAGACGTCGAGTACTCGCCTCTGCGGAGCATCCGACTCGATGTCTATCCCCAGTCGCTGGTCTACCAACTCGTGAATGCTGGCGTCGGCCTCTACGTGATGCACACGAACTACGACTCCGCGCCCGGCGGGATCAACGACGTGCTCGCGGAGCGGCTCAGCGTGGTGGATACGAAGATCATGGAGCCCACGTACACGGGCAAGATGTTCAAGCTTGTGACCTTCGTCCCGAACGAGGCGGTTGATGCGGTTCGGGCCGCTCTTTCGGAAGCCGGCGCCGGGGTGATCGGAAACTACACGCACTGCTCATTCCAATCGCCGGGCACGGGCACGTTCAAGCCTCAGCCCGGAGCCGAGCCGTACACAGGGAAGGTAGGGGAGATGGAGAAGGCGCCGGAGTTCCGCCTGGAGGTCCTGGTACCCGAAGATCGCCTCCATGACGCGATCACCGCGATGGTCGCGGCTCACCCGTATGAGGAAGTCGCGTATGACGTATATCCGCTGTGGAACAGGGGAAAGGAGTGCGGGATCGGCAGATACGGAAAGCTCCAGACGCCCATGACGTTCGGCGGATTCTGCGCGATGGCGTGCGAGGTTCTGAGAGTGCGTGAGCCTCGAACTTCAGGCGACCCCGAATCCCATGTCGAAACCGTCGCGCTGCTCGGCGGCGGTGGCGGAAGCAGGATCAAGCTCGCTCACTCGAAGGGCGTGGATGCCTTCCTCACCGGCGACGTGAACCACCACGAGTTCCTGCTCGCGCGGGCACTCGGGTTGAACGTGATTGACGCGACGCACTTCTGGACGGAGCGCCCCGGCATGATCGCGCTGGCACCGAGGCTTCACGACCTCCTCTCGCCGCAGGGCGTGACCGTGGAGTATCTAGATGACGCGACAATGGCCGAGCGATAGCTCGGAGTCCGGCTGAGTCCCGCCGCACGCGGCTGTTGCGTAAGTAGGAATAATGTGGTATGATTTACATACCACAATTGTATGGAAGGACGAGTCGGATGAAAATAGGTGAACGCGGCCAGGTCACGATTCCGAAGCGCCTGCGAGACCGATACGGGCTGCACAAAAACGCGGAGGTCGAATTCGTTCCCGAAGAAGGGGGCATCCGCATCCAGAAGCGGACACGCGGAGTGCACCCCGTGGAGAGCATACGCGGCATTGCGAAGCTCCGCTATGCGGACACCGTGGACGAGTACGTTGAGGAGATTCGGGGAAGATGATCTCCGCAGTAGACACCAGCGTCCTGCTCGATGTGATCACCAACGATGCCGCGCACGCGGACTCCTCCCAAAAGCTGCTGGAGCGGGCGTACAATGAAGGAGCACTCGTGATCTCCGACGTCGTCTACGCGGAACTCGCACCACAATTCGATGCCCAAGCCGATCTGGAGGCCGTTCTGCAGAGCTTGAGCATCCAGCTAGTCGAGAGCGGAGCGGACGTAGCTTACCTGGCGGGCCGGAGGTGGGCGGAATATCGAAAGGCCGGAGGCGGCCGAGCAAGGCTCCTGGCTGACTTCATGGTGGGCGCGCACGCTCAGCTTCGTGCAGACCGCCTCCTGACCCGGGACCGAGGATTCTACCGCTCGTACTTCCCGGAACTGCGGCTGCTCCAGGATTGAGCACCGGTAGGCTAGGCAAAGCGCACGTCCTACAGTGTAGGCGTCGGGCCCCATTGATAGACGTGGACGCCGAGCGGCGCGAATGACGCGGTGAAACTGCCGTTCGTCAGAGTAACCGTGCCGCCTTCGAACGGGAGCGTCAGCGATTCCGGCGGCGAGTCGGTGATGGTCAGCGTGGCAGTCTGCGCTTCCCCGGTGACGTTCGCCGTGATTATGAGTCCCGAGTTCCCCATCCTGATACACCGCGTGTGGATCGCGGCGTTCGAGTTCCCCAGAGGGACTTCCGTGGACGGCTGGCAGAGGAAGGGAGTGAGCTGCTTCAACTCGCTTACGAGCGTTCCCACCTCCGCCCAGGTGTCCGGGATCGAAGGGTAGTACGAGAAATAGAGAATGCCTTTCGAGTTGTGGGCAAGCGCCATGTAGGTCATGACCCGAACCTCCGCCGGTGAAGGTATGTCATATCCCTCCGTCCCGCCGAAGCACTGGATCGCCGGCCATACCGGGAATCCCGGCCCGTGGATCGCGTGCAGCCGGTCTATGTGATCCGTCACCGCCGTGAGCGCCTGCCCGTGGATCGGGTAAACGTCCGACATCGTATAATCGTCGCAGAACCGGTAGTTGTACAGCGAATCCCACAGGAAGTGCGCCGTCCCGATCGGGCGCGTCGGATCAGCCTCCCGGACGCGCTCGTAGTATTCGCGCTCGGTCTTCGGAGAGATGCCGTGACCCTCCGGCTCATCATCCAGATACCAGGCGAGTATCTGCGGATTCTCCTTCACGGCAAGCCACTCGTCCTTGGCATAGGGAATCGTCATGAGGCCGTCAGCCTGCAACTGCGGCAAGTCGCTCGGCGTGACTGCGTAGATCACCGTGTTGAACCCCTTGCTGAGGATCTCCGGCCTGGTGATCGAGTCCCAGGCGTAGATGAAGATGCCGATGGGAAAGAACGGCACGCCCGCCACCAGCGCATTGCCCTGCGCGTCGAACCTTACGCGTGTCTCGGCCCGCTGCATGACCTCGACATCCTCGGGCTTGCGCGGTCGAATAACTCGAACGTTCCGAATGCTCGATCTGCCGAGGTCGCTGCAGGAGATCGCGCCCGCGATGCCTGTGACCTTCACGAAGTCGCCGTAATGCAGGGGCGCATCCTGGATGGCCTGGCTGAGGATGTTCGGGTCGGTGATCCGCACTCGAAGTCCCCTGGGATGGAAGGCTTCGTCCTCGTAGGTGGGCGCGGCGAACCATCCGTCGTTCGTGAGGCTGCCGTCATCTATGAAAAAGTCGTAGTTCGTGCCGTACATATCATAAGCCGTGGTCTCGGACACCCTGCCGGTCACGGTCACGAGCAGGCCGACGTTGTGGAGCGGGAACATCCTGTTATCCTCGGGCAGCCACTTGGTGACTCCGTCATTTCCCCAGGCGTTATGCGGCCAGATGCCTTTGACGGCCGGCTCCAGTCCCTCTGAAAGGAGCTCCATCGGCCCGAACCATCCGGCGCCGAGGTCCGCGCTTCGCATGAAGAGCGGCTTCGGCACCGCATTGCCGGAGCTATTCACGGTGATCTGCTCGGCCGATATCTCCCGCTCGCCGTTGTGAGCGGATGGGTTGCCCTCGGAGGTCTGCGCTATTCTGCCGACCACGTCAACCCGGTCGCCCTCCAGGACGCCGGCGAGTGACCGAACACGAATACCGGCGGCGCACTCCGCGCCCGGGGTATCGTCTTCGATGTAGAAGACTCCGCCCGCGGCGCCGGCGGTCACGATCTTGTTCGTCAGGCTCACCTTCGTGCCCCTTTCAAGCAGACGGGCTTCCGCGATGGTGCCGGCCTGAACCACCTGCTCCGGCTCGTCAATGTAGATATTCACGTTGTCAATCATCAAATCCCCGGCGGTGTCGCCGTCCTTGATGGACGTGTAGAAGCTGATGCCGCCGATCCGGTCAACCTGCCCGCCGGTACCGGTAGTGATGAAAGGCACGCCGCCGGATGGGGTGATCTCAGTCAGGGTTCCGCCCCTCGGGCCGAAGAATATCTTGTACGACTTTGTGCCAACGTTCGCCTCCACGCGGACCGTGTGCCAGGTGCTCGCGGAATAAGTGCTCCGCAGGGGCGTGAGAGTGTAAACGGTCGTCGAGGTCTGGTACGAGAGATTGCCCGGCGAGGCTCCGGACGCATAGGCGATATTGCCCTCAAACAGCAGCGCAGTAGCCCAGTTCGCGCCGGAGGTCGCGACGCCGCCATTCGTCAATCTGGTGCCGAAGCCCGCCGTTATCTGGGAAAGATTCACATCGAACTGCGCCGTGACCCTGCCCGAGCCTGTCTCCGCGGTAACGGGGGTAAACGTTCGAGAAAGGGTGTTGTTCGTGGTCGCGCCGGGAGCATTGTCATCGTGCACCTCCACCCACTTGTTGCCCGGCGGAGTGCCCTCCACCACCACCGCGTGAGTACCGGCGACGGCCTTTGCCAGGGTCCATCCGGCGGGGATGGAACCGGTGGCATCGGAATCGAAGTTGTCAACCAGCAGGGGAGTCGTGCTCGCGCACGCTGCTATGGGCATGCACACGCCCAGCAGGACGATGACGGTACGGAGATGAAATCGCTTCATAACGGACAGTCTCCTCGCTCTGTTCTCGGCCGCATGTCTGGATATGTCGCCTGCCACTATCATTATGTCACTCCGAGCCGCAATCCCCAGGCGCCTACCACTTCTTCCGGACGGGTATGCCCGCCTCCGCCAGCTCTTCCTTGATCTGTGCGATGGTGTACTCGCCCGTGTGTATCATGCTGGCAACAATGGCGGCATCGGCCCGGCCCTCGTTGAACACGTCTATCAGGTGCTCAGGCCTGCCTGCCCCGCCCGAGGCCACCACAGGTATGCGAACGTTCGTGGCGATCAGTCGGGTGAGGTTGATCTCAAAGCCGTCGCGGGTGCCGTCGGCGTCCACGGAGTTGACCACGATCTCGCCGGCGCCGAGGCCCTCGGCGCGCCTGGCCCACTCCAGGGCGTCGAGACCGGTTCGCTCCCTGAAACCCCGGATAGTGATCTCGTAGCCGCTGGGAAACCCGGCGAGGTCGTCGGTCTTGACGGGATCCATGCCCAGGACCACGCACTGCGAGCCGAACACCTTCGCGCCTTCGGCGATGATGCTCGGGTTCTTCACGGCCAGGGTGTTGACCGACACCTTCTCCGCGCCGGCCAGAAGCACGCGATGCATGTCGTCCAGGGTCTCGATTCCTCCGCCGACCGCGAACGGAATGTGAACGACCCTCGCCACCTCGCGGACCATCTCAATGTCAATCGGGCGGTACTCGGCCGAGGCGGTGATATCGTAGAAGACGAGCTCGTCGCAACCGCCTTCGCTGTACGCCACCGCCATCTCCACGGGATCGCCGAGCTCGACGTTGTCCTGGAACCTGATCCCCTTGGTGACTTTCTTATCCCTTATATCGAGGCATGGAATGATTCTCTTGCTCAGCATGTTCCGTCCCACCGGCTGAAGTTCTCGAGCAGCCTCAAGCCGATCCGCCCCGAGCGCTCGGGATGGAACTGGGTGGCGAAGAGGTTATCCCTCCCCACTACCGACGCGAACCGGACGTCCGCGTACTCCGTCTCGCCCAGCACGCAGCCCGCTTCCGACGGCGCAGGATAGTAGCTGTGCACGAAGTAGAACTCGCTGCCGTCCTCGATCCCGCTGAACAGCGGATGAGCGGCCGCGAACCGCACCGTGTTCCACCCCATGTGCGGGATCTTGCACATGGGATCGGACGGCGTGAACCGCTTGACCGCTCCGGGCACGAGGCCGATGCACGGCGTGCCCCCGTCTTCCTCCGAGAACTCGAAGATGACCTGCGTGCCCAGGCAGATGCCGAGGAACGGCACGCCGCTCGATACGACTGCCCGCAGGGGTTCGATCAACTGCAGTTCGCGGAGGTTTCTCATGGCCTCGCCGGCTGCGCCGACGCCCGGGAAGATCACGCGCTCCGCGGCGGATATGCGCGAAGCATCGCTGGTGATCTCGCACGGAACCCCAATGTACTCCAGGGCCAGGCGCACGCTGGTGAGATTCCCGGCCTTGTAGTCAATGATGGCTATCACGGTTGCTCCCTACTCCAGCTCGACGGCGTTTCCGGTTCGAACCGACTCCTCGATCGCCTGAACGACTTTCGTGACCTCCAGGCCGTCCCTGCCGGTGACCCGCGGCTCGCGGTCGTGGAGCACACAATCTATGAAGTGCCGGATGCTCTCCGCCGCGAAGCCCTTCTGCTCCCCGTAGATTGCAGGCATGACCAGGACGTCCGGATAGCTGGCCTCGGTCTCGGTGTATTTCTCGAGCGTCCGGTGGTGGCTGCCATCCACGTAGAGCGCGCCCTTGCTGCCCACTATCTCGCACTTCAGGTCAATGATGTTCGGAGTTGTGTTCGGCAGAATCCAGGAGTTCTCGACGACGGCAGTCGCGCCGGACTTGAACTCCAGGGTTGCCTGGTAGAAGTCGGTCGTATCCACGCCCATTTCCTTGAGAACGCGAGACCTGGAGACGGCATAAACGCGCCGGACCTCGTCATCGAGCAGCCAGCGCACCGTGTCTATCGAATGCGTGCCGATGAACCATGCGACGGTTGACTTCGCAGCCCAGGAGAGCATCTCCGTGGGAACGTAGATCCGGTCGCTCAGTCGGTAGTAGACGTGCTGCGGCTCGCCGATCTGCCCGCGCCTGATCGCCTCCCATGCCCTGTAGAATGGCGGACTCCACCGGTTGTGGAAATCCACCATCAGCTTGACGCCGGAGCGCTCGGCGGCTTCCATGATGCGCCGGCAGTCCTCGACGGTCATGGCGAGCGGCTTCTCCACGAGCACATGCTTTCCCGCTTCCGCTGCGGCGACTGCTATGTCCGCATGGGCGAAATCCGGCGTGACGACGGAGACAGCCTTGATCAGATCGTCGGCCAGCAGTGCGCGGTAGTCCGTGTAGTGCATGGTGCCGTATGCCCGCGCGACGGACTCCGCCCTCTGCTCGACCTGATCGGCGACACCGGCGAGCGTGATTCCCTCGGTCGAAGCGTATATCCGGGCGTGCATCTCGCCCCACTGCCCGGTGCCGATAACACCAAAGCCTACCTTCTCCATACCGATCACCTCCTAAAAACCGCAGTGTGGGAGTATGGGAGTGTGGGGGTATGGGAGTATGGGAGTATGGGAGTAGCCTTTGCCCCCACACCCCCATACTCCCATACGCCCATACTTGACTACCACATTTCCACCTTCTCAAGGCCGGCGAACGAGAGCATCAGCTTCTTCCTGCCGACCTCCTCGAACGCGACCGTGACCTGCACATCCTTCACATTCGGTTCCACGCTCTCGACTATGCCCAGGCCGAACACGCTGTGCTTAACGCGATCGCCCGGTCGGAAGGCATCCGCCTCGACCGCCGAACCGGCCGCCTCGGTCTCGCGCCAGAGAGCGGAAGCGGCTGCCGCAGCAGGCTTCGGAACATGGAACAGCTCCGCCGGAATCTCGCGGACGAACCGGGATATGACCTGCCGCTCCCTCATCCCGAACATCCTCCGGTTGTATACGCAGCTCAGGTACAGCTCATCCTTCGCGCGGGTCATCCCCACGTAACAGAGCCTCCGCTCCTCTTCCAATTCCTCCCGGCTGTGCATGGAACGGCTGTGTGGGAATATACCCTCCTCCATTCCGACCACAAATACGACCGGGAACTCGAGGCCCTTCGCAGAGTGGAGAGTCATGAGGGTCACGGCCGGCTCAAGCTCGTCATAGCTGTCAATATCCGTGACCAGCGCCACCTGCTCGAGAAAGGCCCGCAGTGATTTGTCCTCGCTCGTTCGCTCGAATTCCTCCACCACTGAGAACAGCTCCTGGATGTTCTCCACGCGCGAATCGGCCTCCCGCGTGCCTTGACGCTTCAAGTCAGCCACGCAGCCCGTGTTCTCCACGATCTCGGTGAGCAGTTTGCCGACCGAATACTCTTCGCGCTTGTCGTGGGTGAACTCGATCAACTTCGCAAGCTCGGTGATAGCTCTCTTCGCCCTGGGGAGGACCTCGATTTCCTCCACGCGCCGGATCGCCTCGAACACGCTGGTGTCCTCGCTCGCCGCGAACTGCTCTATCCGCTGGAGGGTGATCGGGCCGATGCTCCGCGGAGGAACGTTCAGTATGCGCTTCAGGCTCACGCCGTCGTGAGGGTTGAACGCCAGCCGGAGATATGCCGTCAGGTCCTTGATCTCCTTGCGCTCGTAGAACCTCACGCCGCCGATGATCTTGTACGGGACACGGTAGTTCATCAGCGCGTCTTCGAACACGCGGGACTGCGCGTTCATGCGATAGAGGATGACGAAGTCGGAGAACTCGCGCTCGCCGGTGATCGCCTTATCGCGGATGCGGTTCACGACCCTGACGGCCTCGTCGTGCTCGTCCGCGGCCTCAATCTTGCAGAGCAGCGCGCCTTCTGCGCGCTCGGTCCAGAGCTGCTTGGGCGCCCGGCGCTCGTTCCGGCTGATGATGTGGTAGGCGGCGTCGAGGATATTCCGCGTGGAGCGGTAGTTTTGCTCCAGGGTGACGACCTTCGCGTCCGGATAATGCTTCTGGAACGAGAGGATGATGCCGACATCAGCACCGCGCCATGAGTATATACTCTGGTCATCATCTCCAACCACGCAGATATTCCGGTGCTTGTCGGAGATGGTGCTCACGAGCTGGAACTGGGAGTAGTTGATGTCCTGGTACTCGTCCACCAGCACGTACTTGAACTTCCGCTGGTAGTGCTCGCGGACGTCTTCGCACTCCTCCAGCAGACGAACCGCATAGAGGATCAGGTCGTCGAAGTCGAGCGCCCGATTCGCGCATAGTTTCTTCTGGTAAAGAGGATAGACCCTGCCCACGAGCGGATCGTACGAGCCGCGAAAGACGGTCGGATAGTCGTCGGGCAGAACGAGCTGCTCCTTCGCCTCGCTGATGCCGTGGAGGACCTGCCGGGGATTGTTCTCGCGCTCGTCCAGACCGAGTTCTTCGAGGCACTCGCGGACGAGCTTGACCTGATCGTCCTCGTCGTAGATGACGAAGTTCGTCTCCAGCCCGATCTTCTCCCCCTTTTCGCGGAGAATTCGCGCGCAGGTGGCGTGGAATGTTCCGACCCACATATGCCTGAGCATTCCGGTTCCGATCAATCCCTGGATGCGCTCCTTCATCTCCCTTGCGGCTTTGTTGGTGAAGGTAACCGCCAGAATACTTCTCGGATCCACGCCGTGGTGCCCGATCAGGTAGGCGATGCGATACGTAAGGGCGCGGGTCTTGCCGCTCCCTGCGCCGGCGAAGATGAGGAGCGGCCCGTCTGCGTGCTCGACCGCTTCCCTCTGGGCGGGATTCAGGTGTTCGAGGATTGTGCTCATGGGTTGCTCATACCATTATAAGGCATGAGCCGTGCGCATGGGAAGAGCGGCGGCGAGAGTTCGCGATTCCTGACAGGCTGCTTCTGAGAAACCTAGGTTTACGACTAGGCTAAACTATACAGTATGTACGTAGCGGGCTTTCAACGTCCAACATCCAACGCCCAACTTCCAACTCTCAACGCCCGACTCCCCGCTTATGACTCCTGACTTCGCAAGTGATGGGGCGACTTGAGGTTCCTGGTGAGTAACCGACCGGCGCGAGGAACGCTGGTTTGCTGTGCCCTCACGCCGTCCTTCGGACACTCCTCTCCCAAGGTTGGGAGAGGGGCCGGGGGTGAGGGCCACTGAGAACTGGCAACTGACGACTGGCCACGCCACCATTTATCCGTGGAGGCCGTGCTTTGCGAAGAAGTCGCCGATTGAGAGACTCTCGAGGTCGTGGTTGAGAGACGACATGTAGCGGCGGAACTCGGGCCGGGAGATGGATTTCCCGGAGCCCATGTACAGCTTGTGGCCGAGCATGAGATCCTCGAGAAAGACCGCATCTCCGCCCGCGACCGTTATTGCGTATCGGCTGGACGCCGGCTGCGCGGATTCGGCTTCCGACAGAGCCATCTGAGTACCCCGCCCGGAAAAGACAAAAACCAGGCGCCGTCGAGCACTACACCAAGCTCACGGCAGAATCGCCGTGCCTCAGGCAGCTAACTTCGGCAGCCTGGCTGTCATGTCCCGGAGAGCCGGGATTTAGACCCAGTGGCTTTGCGTCTCCCGATTTCTCGGGATTTGCCTTTATCGGTTGCTCGTTCTGTCCCTTCTACTGTCTATTATTGGCAGCCGGTACCGCTTTTCTTCCCCGTATTTGTACCAGGGTCTCACCTGGGCGGCGCGATCAGCCTGAGGTAGTCGGCCTTCTTCCTCCCGGCGCAGGTGAAGTCTATGACAATGCCTTCGGTTTCCCAGGGAGAGCTCCGCCTGGCCGCCGGAAGGCAGTTGCACGCGTTACAGCCTGGGGACCACAGGAGGCTATTGACGGGCGACAACGGCGCGGGTTCACAGGTTTATCGGCACCCCGCGCTCGGGCAGGACGACTTCACACTTACCCTCGAGCGCCTCGGCGTAGAGTTCGGGCTTCTCAGTATGCACCGGAATGACCGTCTGCGGGCGGATGATCTCGATCAGCTTCAGGAGGTCCGAACGGCAGGCGTGCCCGGATGCGTGGAACGGGTTCTTCTCGTCTGCCCTTGGGTCGCCCAGCAGGCGCACTCCGTACTCGCACAGCCATTCGCGCAGCCGCCCGACGTCAATCCGCATCTCCTCGTTGAACGGCTCGCAGGACGAGTAAATCCAGATCGAGCCGGCGACCGGCTTGATGTACGCAAGCTCGTTCACATCCCAGAAACTGAAGCAGCAGATAAAATCGCCTTGGCTCCCTGCAACCGTCCTCGGCTTTAGCAACTTCCCGCGATACTTTTCGTCAATCGCAGTCTTCCACGAGTAGCTTGAACTCGCATACTCCTCGTATATGCTGATGTACTCGTCTTGCAGCGACGGAACTTCGCCATCGTCGTCGGCCATCGCCATCTGATCGAGGAGATAAGCATCCTTCCGCAATAGCACTAGCCGGCGTCCGGTTTGCCTCCCAATCTCCAGAAATGTCGCGAGTCGCTCAATGTTCCGCGGGCCGAAGTCCGCAACCACCAGGCCCTTTGCCTTCCCGACTTCCTCCAACGCGCGCTCATGAACCTGACCCTCCGTGCACGTGTCATCCTTGTCTATCCTGGTGCCTTCGATAATGAGGGCACGGGGCTTCAACTTCGCGACTTCCTCCGCAAACTTCCAGGTGAGATCGGCCTGACCCCCGTGGCATCGCAGGTCACCCGTATAGACAACAGAGCCGACGCTCGTTTCAACCGCCCAGGCGCATGCGCCGTAAAGCGAGTGATCCACGGGAAAGGACCGAACCTTCAGTCCACCACAAGATAGGCCCTGCGTCTGTTTGAGAGCACGACCGCTAGCACTGACCTCAAACTCCGAGAACTGGCTCGGGCACCCCCGCGAAAACACGAACGGCCTTCGTTGGGCACCAGTGGCCCCGGAAAAGGTTATTAGGCCGCCCGGTTTGCTCTCCTTGGGCTGCTTGATGTAACAATACTGGCTTGAAGCACCGGTCCCCGTGTCCTGGATGGCCTTGGTGATGGCGAAGGTCATAGCGGAACAGTAGATTGGGATATCGCTGCGAATATATGGCAGCAAGCCAACGTGATCAAGGTGCGCATGGGAGAGCACAATCCCATTTATTCTCCCCACGGTTTGGGTTTCCATGCCGTCCCATGGGTCTGCCACATTGCTACAGATAAGCTCATCCCGGTACAGGTCGAGTATCGGGGGAAGTAGTCGCATCTGGACTAGCTCATAGATGCCAGTCGAAGACTTCGGCTTCAGGTACTCCTCATAGAACCTGCCCATACGCCCGAAGTCCATACCGAAGTCGAGCCAGAGCTTCGTCTCGCCGTCTTCGAGCAGGATCTTGTTCCCGCCGATGCAGCCGACGCCGTCGTAGCATGTTACCCTCGCCATGCTCCTCCCTCCCCGAATCAGCAGTCCACTGACCTACCCCTTCGGCGGATGAGCCGCAAGTTCCTGCCGGCCACGAAGGACGAAGCGCAGGGAGCGGTGAACTCTGCGTTGTCCCATGGAAAGATCACACATCGCCCGCACGAGGATATTCAGCTTCGCCGTTCCGGCCTGCATGGACGGGATGATCGGCCTCGTGCAGACCGCGCTCCCGCTGCTCGCGATTCGGTTCGGCGCCACGCCGTGGTTCCTCGGAATGCTCGGCTGGACGGCTCAGGGCGTGCGGCTCCCCTGCACCATCGGCGCCGGCGTGCTGTCCGAGAGGATCGGTCGCACACGTGTGATAATCCCCGCGGCAGGCATGGGCATTCTCGCATGCGTGGGCTTTGCTCTGGCAAGGAACAATCTTCAACTGCTCGTGCTGTACATCCTGATGGCATCCTCTATGGGCGCATTCTACCCGGCGCTTCAGGCGTTAATCGGCGACCACAGCCCGAAAGGGGAGCTGCGGAAGAACCTCTCCGCGTTCAATGTCGGATGGACCGTTGGCGGCTCACTGTGCGCGCTGTCGGCGGGCTACCTGCTTGCGGCCCGGAGATCCCTGCCCTTTGCTCTGGGCGCTGTTCTCGTACTCATCGTCATCTTGCTGGTTCTCCTGTGGTCTCGCGTCCCGGTGATCAGGCGCACCGACCCGACCCAAGAGGCGGCATCCACGTCTGATAACGGCCCGGGACCGCTGCTCCTCATCGCCAGGATAGGACACTTCCTCGGGTTCTTCGGCTATGCTATGGTCAGGCTGCAATTCCCGAAGCTCGGCACCGATATGGGGATGACTGAGGGAACGATCGGCCTGCTGGTCGGCACGATGCTGGTCGGTCAGGCAGTTGGGATCCTCATATCCAGCGCGGGGCCCTGGTGGCGGGGAAAGCTCTGGCCTCAGATACTCGCGCAGGGGATGGCGCTCGTCTCCGGCCTGATCGTCTTTGCCGCCGGGTCACCGTTTCTGTTTGCGCTGGCATTCCTGGTCCAGGGATCGGCGCTGGGGATCGCGTACACAGGCGCGCTTTACTACGGACTGCAGGCGAGAACCAACATGGGCAGGAACACGGGCATACACGAAATGCTCGTCGCATCCGGGAACATCACCGGGAGCCTCGCGGGCGGCGCCGTTGCGCAGTTCATCTCCCTGCGCGCGCCATATCTGGTTTTCGCGGGACTGTCAGTCCTCGCTGTCGCCACCAGTCTAACCTACTGGCGCCTGACCGCGCGCACGAATCACCGGGCGACTTAGCGTGATCCTGCATGCGAGTTCATTTGGGTGTGATAGGCGCGCGGACAACCACTACTGCAACGTCATCCGCGAATTCTCCGGCGGCGTAGCTCTTCACGCGGTCCATCAATGCCCCCAGGAACTCCTGGGCCGGGCGACCTGCCAGCTCGAGCACGAGTTCGGAGAGTCCGTCCAGGTCAAGGAACCGGCCATCGGGAGAGCGAGCATCCGTGAGCCCGTCGGTGTAGATCACCAGCATATCTCCGGGTGACAGGACCAGCTCGCTGGTCAGGTACTCTTCGCCCTGCACTATTCCCGCCGCCATACCGGTTGGATGCTCGTAGCCGACTTTCTTCTCGCTGTGCCGGTATACCAGTATCGGCTCGTGACCGGCGTTCGCATATCTGAATCTTCCGGTCCTCGTGTTCAACACCCCGTAGACAAGCGTGATGAACAGATCAGGGGCGGTGTACCTCACGATCGCGTTGTTGGCTCGCGGAAGCACCACTACCGGCTCGGGGTCTTCCACTGTGTAAGCTCGGAGCACGTACTTTGCCATCGCGGTCACCACGGCTGCTTCCAGCCCCTTGCCGGACACGTCTCCCACGACCACGCCGTAGCGACCATCACCGATATCCATGAAATCGTAGAAGTCTCCACCAATCGCGGCCTCTGCCCGCGCCGAAGTGTAAAAGTGAGCCAGCTCATAGCCGTCGGCCATATCCGGGACTTCGGGAAGCAGGCTTCTCTGCAGAGTTTCGGCGATCCTGCGCTCGCGCTCGTATGCCCTCGCGTTTGCGAGCGCCGTCGCCGCGTATCCAGCAAGCAGACCTGCCCTCTTGAGAGACCGGCCGTCAAAGCGATTCGGATCCCGCGTGTCGGCGATCACCATCACGCCCAAAGGCACGCCCGCGCTAACGAGCGGCTGGAACATCGCCGCCTGCGTGTGGAACTTCTGCGTGAGGAAGTCGGTGGGTCCGCGACCAGGCGGCATCTCACGCAGGTGGAAACCCTCCCCACGCGTAACGGCCTGCACCGCTGCCGTGTCTCTCTCGGTCAGAGGCAGAGCCATGCCTATGAACTCGTCCGCCATGAATCCGCAGGCCTCCTCGCCGAACAGCCTCCCCTCCTCTTCCTGCAGCACCCAGATGTACACACCGTCGGCGGCCAGCAGGTCGCGTGCCTGGCTGCATACCGCGTCCAGAACTACTCGTGTGTCCAGCGTCGAACTCACCGCGCCCGCCAGATCAGCGAGTCCCCTTTGGAACCTTTCGCGTTCCAGGGCATCCTCGTAGAGACGGATGTTCTCCAGTGCAATGCCCAACCGCCTCGCAAGTTCCTCCACAATGGGAACCCGCTCCTCCACGAGAGGGCTTTCGGTGGAAGAAACCGACAGAGCTCCAACTACCTCGCTGCGGACTCGGATTGGAACGGCGATGGTCGAAATTGCATGAATCTGCTCCAGGTAAAACCTCGTGTCCGGATCCTCCAGATCGGACACCCTTGGGACGAAAACCGTCTGATGGCGCTCGATGGCTGCTCCAACGACACCGGATCCTACCCTGGGGGGTTTTTCCCGGAGGAGCTTCTCTATCTTTTGAAGCACGGCGGGATCGCGGGCGTGCCCTGCGACCCGGACGAGCGTTCCGTCGGGTTCCAGCCTGACTATGATGGCCAAGTCGCCCAGAACTTCGACCGTGCGCTCTACCACTGTCTGGAGGGCCACACTGCGGTCCAGGGTTGATGTGAGCAGCTCGCCGACATCCGCCAGGAACAACGCTTGGTCGCGGGCCTCTCGCTGCTCAGCACTGAAATGATCAAGCTCGGCGGTCATGTTGTTGAATGCGTTCGCCAGGTGGCCGAGTTCCGACTGATCCCGGATTTCCATACGCTGGGAGAAATCTCCGCGCCCCACGGCATCGGCCTTTTCGGCTAATGACACTATGGGTCGTGCCAGACTCGTCCCCACAATCCATGCCACTGCAAGCAGCGCCGCGATTATGAGCAGATGGAGCCCCAGGTCAATGAGCGCAGCCCGTCGGACGGGAGCTGCAGCTACTGAAACGGGCTCAAAAACGTTGACCACCCACCCGATTCCGGTCACGGGAACAGAGGCGCCCATCCGCCGCACGCCGTCAGCTCGGTCCAGAAACGGCTCCGCGAAGGCCGGCTTGCCCTTTAGTGCCTTTCGAACGCTCGGGATCCAGGACCGATCACTCTGTTCCGGTGGCGGTCGCTTGCCCAGCACAGTGGTGACTATGATCCGGCCGGTGGAATCCAGAATGCCGTAACCGACGGCGGGTAACGCCGTCGTGGACACGAAACCCTGGAGCGCCTGCGGGGAGACGGCAGAGAGGACCACTCCCGCGAACTGCCCGTCGCGTTCGATCCGATGAGCTATGATGAACGCCGGTTCGGCCCCGGGATGGCCCGTCAGCAGTCGGCTAACCGTCCACTCCCGCCCAGCCACTATCTCGCGGAAATACTCACGGCCGGAAACGTCTGCGCCCACCAACTGCGGCGGCCGCCCAGCCACGACCTCGCCGGATGGCAGAGCGAACCCGAGCGTTTGGAGGACAGGGTATACACGGAGCGAGGCCTCGAAGTACGCGGTCATCCCCTCGTAGGTCATATTCTCGCGCACGACTGTCAGGCCTACGATCTGCTGGGAGCTGACTATGCCCCCGATGAACTCCCTGACCGCGCCGGCAGTGGCCTGAGCGATTGCCATGTGGCCGAGCAGAACCTGCTGCCTGCGCGCCTGGTAGATCTCCGCAAAGAAGAAAAGGGTGATCAGGATGATTGGGACGAGGCCGACGAGCAGGTAAAGCATCAGTCTGTTTCTGATGCTCATTCGAGACAAACGATCGGAAAACCGCTTCAGCACTGAGGCCATATCCGAATCCGTTCCCACAACTGCTCGCCGTTGCCGCGGAGCTCTCGCGCTTGCCGAGAGTACCGATATTATATCGCTTTTACCCCGAAATCGCCATTTGGAGACGCCCCAGGGATTCTCGGCTACCAGAGCGAGCGCCCGTTCGTATCTGGACGGGTTTGCCCGATATGAACCGCGGGTAACGAGACACCTGGCGAACGTCACTGCGGAGAGGCGAGGCTCGTCGGCTCGAGGCCCTCGTCCCCGGCCTGGGTGGCCCTCATCCCCGGCCTGGGTGGCCCTCATCCCCGGCCCTTCTCCCAATTCTGGGAGAAGGGAGCGGCTTGTTGGCCAGAGGCTGCCCCTCTCCTGAAATCGGGAGAGGGGTGCAGGGGTGAGGGCTACCCGCGCACCGCATCCCGAATGCGCTGCAAGACAGAGGGCAAATCGGCAAGGACTTTCTCGTTGTGGAATCGGATCACGTGGCAGCCGTAAGTACTCAGATGCGCCGAACGAGCCTCATCATAGCCAACTTGCCGATGATGGATGCCCCCATCCAGCTCGATCACAAGCTTGTGGGACGGGCAATAGAAGTCGAGGATGAACGGCCCGACCGCGTGCTGCCGGCGGAATTTCAGACCTGCCAGCTTCCTGTCCCGTAGAGCCTGCCAAAGCACGTGTTCCGCAGGCGTCAGCGGCTGGCGGAGTGCGCGGGCAGCTTCTTTATGGTCGGGTTGAGTGCCCCGTATGCGACGCCGATTCTTTCCTTCGAGATTCATAAGGCTCGTCGGCTCGAGGCCCTCATCCCCTGCCCTTCTCCCAACTTTGGGAGAAGGGAGCGGCTTGTCGGCCTAAGACTCCCCCTCTCCTGAAATCGGGAGAGGGGGTATGGGGGTGAGGGCCGAGTTCCCTATATCCTCCACGGGGCGCGCATCGGGCGGCTGAGGTAGGTGTTCGCCTCAGCGTCGTCCACGAACTGCTCCTCTACGGGATCCCAGCCCAGCCTTCGACCGCCGAGCCGGAGCGAGATATTGCCCAGATGGGAGACGGTGACGGAGCGGTGGCCGATCTCAGCATCGCATATCGGCTGCTTGCGGCTGCGGATGCAGTCCACGAAGTCGCGCCTGTGATTGTCCGATTCGTAGAGCCTGACCGCGTTCGCAGGCAGGGGATCGTCCAGCAGGCGCTGGTCGCTCGCCTCGATCCTTCCGCGGCTCACGAAGATCCAACCTTCGTCACCTTCGAAGCGGACGCCGTTCTCACCCTGGTTCGTGCAGAGCAGCCTGATGCCGCCGGGGTAGGTGTACGTGATATCGAACTCCGGGAAGGTGTTGTAGCAGTTATAGCCGGGATTCGGTGCCTTCCCGCTCGCCTCTACCTGAAGAGGACCCGAGCGATCCATCCCGAGCCCCCAGTGGGCGATGTCGTTGTGGTGGGCGCCCCAGTCGGTCATCATGCCGCCGGAGTACTCAAACCACCAGCGGAAGGTTCCGTGGGTCCGCTCCTGGACGTAATCGGTCTTGAACGCCGGGCCGAGCCACATATCCCAATCCAGGTCCTCGGGCACCGGCTTTACCTCGAATGGCCCGCCGGTGGGGCCGGTGGGAAGGTGGGCTTCCACTCTCTTGATGCTGCCGATGCGTCCATTGCGCACCAGCTCGCACGCCAGACGGAATCGCCCTTCCGAGCGCTGCTGGCTCCCCACCTGGAAGACTCGCTTAGTCTCGCGCCAGACCTTCACCAGCTTCCTGCCCTCGTCAACGGTCAGGGTCAGCGGCTTCTCGCAGTAGACGTCCTTGCCGCCCTTCATCGCCTCGATGCAGATGATGGTGTGCCAGTGATCCGGCGTGCCGATGACAACGGCATCTATGTCCCTGCGCGCCAGGAGTTCCCGGAAATCCTTATACCCCTTGCAGTCCGGGCCGAACGTTTCCACGGCTTCGGCGAGATGCTGGCCGTCCACGTCACAGGCCGCTGTGACCTTGCAGCCTTCGATGCCCGCGATCGCCCTGGCGTCGCCCAGACCCATACGGTAGCCGCCTTTGCTGCCTCCGGGACCGATGACCCCGAACTGAATCGTGTCATTCGGCCCGATCCGTCGAGGCCGTCCGGCGGTCCGCTCCTTTTCCGCGGCCTCTGCCTCTTTCGCGAACCAGGCGGGCAGCCCGACCGCGGCCAATCCCACCAGCGAGCCGGCCAGGAACTTGCGCCTTGAGATCTCTGAATCGTACAATGGAAAACCTCCCAACGGTATTGTATCGCCCCGCAGGCTATACGCCATCTGTTCCCCACGAGCGCGGGGTTGTCCTGCGTTCCTGGCAAGAGTCCACGCTTGTTGACGGTTGGGCGGTCTGACCTCCCCCGGTTTCGCCGGCCCCTCCTTCGTAAGGAGGGGAGCACAGAGCTGTCCACCTTTGGTACGTTGACATGCGCCGGTGCGTGTAGGATTTGTGGGTAAGCGATCGAGCTTTGGCCTGGGGCTCGAAGCCCCAGGCTACCATCCTCGACCAAGGCAAGCTAAAGCGAGCTTGGACTGTCGGTGCAGGAGCTTGCTTCAGCCTGCTTTGCACAGGAATGTAGCCCCACCATTCGATGGTGGGGACACCCTCCGCCCACGTCATGCACGGTACGTTGACACCCGACGGCGCTTGTGATACGATAGCGTCGGACCGGGCCGTGGGCGGAGCACTAGCTCACGGCCTTCTTTTATGAGGAATTGGAGTACTGGAGTAATGGGAGCCCAGGGTTAGAAACCCTGGGCTAGTCAGGAGCAAAGTCCTGACGGACTGAAATCGCAACCCGCAGGGTTTCGCTCCTGCGTAGCCCAGGAATTCATTCCTGGGGCCAGACGGCTTTGGCGTTTACCATGGCGCTCATCACTTTGAACGGAGTCCGGAAGTCTTTCGCGGCGTTTGAGGTGCTCGAAGAGGTGACTTTCACCATCGGCGCATCGGAGAAAGTCGCGCTCGTCGGCCCGAACGGCTCCGGCAAAACGACGATACTGCGGCTGATAGCCGGCCTTGAGGAACCGGATGCGGGACTGGCGCAGGTGCTCCCGGGCACGTCCATCGGCTTCATGCCACAGGACAGCGAGCTTTCCGGCGAAAGCACTCTGGTCGAGGAGGTCTCGAACGCCTCCACCGAGGTCAAGCGCCTGGAGAGCGAGCTTCGTCGTCTGGAGGCCGCCATGTCCGCCGCGGGCGTGAATGACCTGGACTCCATTCTCGCAGAGTATGGAGAGGTCCAGCACGAGTTCGAGCGCCTGGGCGGCTATGCCTTCGACGCGGAGGTGAAGTCTGCGCTGAGCGGCCTCGGACTGGGACCGGAGCATTGGGAGAAGCCCGTCGGGATCCTGAGCGGGGGCCAGAAGACGCGCGCCGCCCTGGCCAAGCTCCTCCTGCAGAAGCCGGACGTCCTTCTCCTCGACGAGCCCACGAACCACCTGGACATCGAGGCGACCGAATGGCTCGAGGAGTTCCTCCAGGGTTTCCCGGGCGCGGTAATGGTCGTTTCGCACGACAGGTACTTCCTTGACCGCGTAGTCACCAAGGTGATAGACATCCACGAGCGCTGCACGAGAATCTATCCGGGCAACTACACCGCCTACGCCCGGCAAAAGCAGGAATACCTCCGGCAGCAGGTGCAAGGCTACGAGCGCCAGCAGCAGGACATCAGGAAGCTGGAGGATTTCATCGAGCGCTACCATGCCGGCCAGCGCCACCGCGAGGCCAGAGGCAGGCAGAAGAAGCTCGACAAGATGGTCCGCGTGCGAAAGCCGAGGGCACAGTCCGCGAAGATGCATCTCAAGCTGGATCCGGCCATGTCCAGCGGCCACATAGTAATGGACCTCCGAGACGTTGGCAAGTCGTTCGGCGAGAACCCGCTGTTCGACGGCCTGAATCTCCTCGTAGAGAGGGGCGATCGGGTCGGCGTCGTCGGGCCGAACGGTTCGGGAAAGACGACCCTGCTTCGAATGATCCTCGGCGATGAGGAGATCACCGGCGGCACACTCAGTCTGGGATACGGGGTTGAGATCGGCTACTTTGCCCAGGAGCTGACCGACCTCGATCCGGGCAACACGGTGCTTGGGGAGTTGCTCGAATCCGCCGATCTCACTCCCGGCGAGGCGCGGAACATTCTGGCGAGGTTCCTATTCACCGGTGACGACGTATTCAAGTCGGTCTCGAAACTGAGCGGCGGCGAGCAGAACAGGCTGATCCTCGCCAAGCTGATGCTTCGGAAGCCGAACGTTCTGATCCTGGACGAGCCGACGAACCATCTCGACATAGACGCACGGCAGGCGCTGGATCAGGCGCTGAGGGACTTCGACGGCACGATCGTCCTCACCTCGCACGACCGCTATCTGCTGAACTCCATCGCCACCAAGATCGTGGAGCTTGCGAATGGACAGGCGCGGGTCTTCGAGGGGAACTACGACTTCTTCGCTGAGCGCGTGAAGAAGCTGCGGCCGCGCCCTCCGAAGAAGAAGCCGAAGCCTGCTCCCCGTAAGGCACAGTCAGTCGCCGCGCCGAAAGGGCCTGCGCCGGCGGATTTCGAGCAAGAGATAGAGGCGGCGGAGACCAGGCTGGCGGAGTTGACCGAGCTGCTGGGCCGGGCGGAGACGTATACCGACGGTGCAAAGGCGGCGGCGACTCAGGCGGAGTATCACGAGCTTGCCGCACGCATCAAGCAGCTCTACGCGGACTGGGAAGCGCTCGCAGAATGACCCGTCCATAGTCCTTCGTCCCTCGTCCGGACGGAGGACCAAGGACCCGGGACCAAAGCATGTCCAACCTGATTGCCAAATACCGTGCCACGCACCGGAGGATACGGCGAATCCTCGAGCCGTACACAGCCGAGCTGTGCCCGCAGTGCCCGGAGCCTTGCTGCCGGAAGCCGACGAAGGTATCGGAGTTCGACGTCCTGCTGGCGAACGCGTGCGGGTGCTCGCTCCCCTCGGCGAACGATGGAATTGCCGATCTGGTTCAGGCGGGCATCGAGCTTATGACCGGATGCCGGGAAGAGCGCGAACCGGCACCGTGCGACTACCTGGGCCCGGACGGCTGTCTGTTCCCGGACGACCTCCGCCCGTTCGAGTGCGCGCGGTGGATCTGCCCGTACCTCAAGCGGGCGATCAGCCCCCACGAGATGCGGCAAATCCGCGCCCTCCTCCACCGGCTCAGGGTCCTGCGGAGGGAGCTGCTGGAGGCGGTGAGGTGACATGGAGTGCGGCGGCTTGACGCCGCTTTCAATGCCGTGCCTCGACACGGCATCAAGCTGCCGTGATGCAAAGCGGTAGCTCTGTCTGCGACTCCGCTACCGCACTCCAAATGTGGTATAATACGGCATGAGGCGTATATGAGCGCTGACCGCATCACATTTCGCGTCCATGCCGTGCGGCGCATGTTCCGACGCGCCATCAGCGTGGAAGATGTTCGCCGGGTGCTCGCCGACGGGGAGACCATCGAGGACTATCCCGATGATAAGCCCTATCCGAGCAGACTACTGCTCGGATAGCGAGGAGCACGGCCGCTTCACGTCGTTGCCGCGCATAACGCCGAGGACGGAGAGACAATCGTCATTACCGCGTACGAGCCGGATCCCGAGCTTTGGGAGCCTGACTTCAGAAGGAGAAAGCCATGAAGTGTCCAGTCTGCAAACAGGGCGAAACTGAGCCCGGCAAGGCCACGGTAACTCTGGAGCGAGACAGCCTTACTCTTGTGGTCAAGGGCGTTCCGGCTCGCGTCTGCCGAAACTGCGGCGAAGAGTACATCGAGGAAGAAACGGCGGAAGAGCTTCTCAAAACCGCGGAACAAGAAGCCGCTCGCGGTACCCAGGTGGACGTGCGGGAGTACAGAGCGGCATAGGCATCTCGAACCGGCTTGCCCGGCCACGCGGGCCCTCCTCCGGAAGGGGTGTCGCCGTCTGGAGACGCCTCCCACATGGCTAGGTTTCCAGGACAGCCCCTTTTCGCCACTCCGCCCAGACGGTCTCGAACCAGGAGTCGTCTGAGGGAAGCGGGCGCACGTCCTCCCAGGATACCTCGAGGTCCGGGCCGGTGACCACGATGCGCCGCATGCGATCCTCTGGCCGTTCCTTTACGAAGGTATAGAGCACGCCCTTCGCGGAGTCTACAGCGCCGACCGCATTGTTGAGAGTTGAGTGTTGAGTGTTGAGTGAGCCCTCACCCCGACCCTCTCCCGTAACGCGACCAGGGTCGCTACAGGCGAGGGAGTTCTGCGTGCCCCCCCGTCTCCGCGTCTCCGCGCCGCCACCGGCGGCTTCCACAAGATACGCTCCTCTGCTCCCTCCGCCGGAAGCGAGATACGCGTCTATCGTCCTGAGGAACGCCCGATGCGTGAGGAGGAGGTTCCTCGTCTCCCAGGCGCGGACAAGCTCGCCCCGGTCTTTGGCGCCTGGAAGGACGTCCCCGGCGGCATCGGCGTCGGCCAGCGCCGCCCGCACGGTCTCCGCCTTCCGGACGAATCCTGCCGCCTCGGTCATTCTTTTCTGAAGCTCGGTCCTGAGGGCTGCCTGGTGCGCGCCCGAAGACTCCAGCATCCTCCGGCTCTCGCTCAGGACCGATGAAGCGGCATCGGCGAGCGCGGACGAGCATCCGTCGGGGGGCGGGCTCGACCTGCGCGCACCGATATGCTGAGCCACCCGAATTCCGCCGACCTGACCGGAGTTCAAGGCCGATCCGCCGGGCCGAGCGACGCCGTGTGAGCCTGCCACCTCGCCGATTGCGAAGAGATTCCTGACGCTCGTCTGGTACAGGCTGTCAATCCACAGGCCGCCGTTGTTGTGCTGGAAGCAGACGGCGGTCTCCAGCGGCTCGCGGAGGTCAATCCCGTGCTCGGCATAGACGGCGATGCTGTCCGGGTTCATGAACTCCAGCCGCTCGTAGGGAGTTTCCTGCACCGCGCCGGACCGGTTCAGGTAGCTCCCGGCTTCCGCCGACAGGGACTGTACGTCGAAGACCTCATCGCCGCAGGAGGGATTCCGCGTGAAATCGAGAAAGACACGCCTGCCCGCCTTCCTCTCCTCTTCCACAGCAATGTCCACCAGCGACGACCCGAAATCGCAGGCACGATTCGCGCTGAACGGCCACTGATAGCCCTTGAGGAATATGTTCGATGCCATCTCAGGCAGGCTGCGGAAGTAGTCTGCCAGGAAGTTCCGGCGCTCCGCGTCCGGTCCGACGCTGAAGTAGGATGGGATGACCTGCTGATACGTGCCGGAGAGATTCCAGCGGAACTTGGTGGAGGCAAGGCCGAACTGACATTCGCCGAGGTTGACGGCGCTAGCGCCCGCCTCCAGAGCGACTCCGTGGAGGCTCACCTGACCCGCCGGATAGACCGACTGAGCATAGAGCTCGCCGGGGCCGCCGGTTGCCAGGATGACATTCTCCGCCTGGAAGAGGGTGAGGCCCAGGTTATCGTGCCCAACCTCATCAGCGTTGATCGCTACCAGGCCGCAGACCCGATCGTCCGCGGTCACCAGCTTCACCACGGTCATCTTGTCCAAGATGGTGATGCCTTTCTCGCGGACCTTGGCAAGCGCGGTCTCGACCATGAACCTGGATGTCTTCGGGCCGGCGCTGGTAGCTCTCTGCCTGGGATCGTGGTCGGTCTTGTAGCCGACGAAGGCACCGTACCTGTTGAACGGGAAGGGAACGCCGTTCTCGATGAGGTGGTAGAACGCGGGCAGGGAGTACAGGCTCTCGATATAGGCCATATCGCCGTGCATGCATCCGCCGTCGAAGAGGCTGTGCGCCATCTCCATGGGACTGTCGGCCGTATCGCCGAAGTTGCTCATCTTGTAGTAGGTCTGCTTGTCCGAGCCGGAGCAGTACGACGTGCCGCCGTAGAGGTTGGACGTGATGATGACGACGTCTTTCACCCCGGCGTTGAACAGCCGCTCGGCGCAGTTAAGCCCCGCCGCCCCGCTGCCTACTATGATGGTGTGGCAGGAGTATCGGGTCACGGACATGTCATTCGCCAGAGTGACCGTCTTCTTTTCCACAGTTCGCCTTCTCCGGTAGATGTGTGCAGTCACCAGTCACCGGTCACCGGTCTCACCGTTCACTGATCACTGATCACTGTTCACTGGTCACAGTCTCCTCAGATGGAAGCCGCCGTCAACATCGAAGACCTGCCCGGTGGAGTACTCGAACCCGCCGCTGACAATTGCCTTTACCGCGGCGGCGACGTCCTCCGGGTATCCCCACCGGCGAATCGGCAGGATGCCGTCTTCCAGGATGAGCTTATCGTATTTCTCGACCACCGGCTCGGTCATCGGCGTGCGGATTATCCCGGGCCTGATCTCATAGACGTTGATGCCGTACTCGGCCAGGCGGTCGGCGAAGAGCTTCGTCAGCATGCCCACGCCGGCCTTGGAGATGCAGTACTCGCCGCGCGAGGTGGACGAGGTATAGGCGGACATCGAGGAGATGCTGACGATCTTGGGCCGCTCGACCCTGCCGCTCCGGACAAGCTCGATCATGTACCGCGCGAGAAGCTGGGTCAGGAAGAAAGGCCCTTTGAGGTTGATGGACATGACCCGGTCGTAGCTCTCCTCGGTCGTGTCGAGGACATCCTTCCGCTCTTTGGGAGCGACTCCGGCATTGTTCACCAGGAGATCGAGGCGGCCGTGCTTCTGCTTGATCGCGTCCAGAATCCTGGCCCGATCCGGCGCGCTGCTTATGTCCGCCTTCACGTAGAGGTGGCCGCCGCCTTCCAGCTCTTTCAGGATGTGCCGACCGTCCGCCTCTTCTCGAATGTCGGCGATCGCAACGCCGTAACCCGTGCCTGCCAGGGCCTTAGCTATCGCC
>Ga0315294_10000611_pt1 | contig 38576 bp, 34 predicted proteins | sample YL17G13_40_MG_FD_203626 | JGI IMG/M metagenome (GOLD analysis project Ga0315294, IMG submission 203626) | Sediment microbial communities from Yellowstone Lake, YNP, Wyoming, USA - YL17G13_40 | ecosystem: Environmental > Aquatic > Freshwater > Lake > Sediment | place: USA: Wyoming | collected...
AGGAGTTTGTTTGGACAAGCTGGTCTTGGCCTAGGAGGTCTTTCCAGTCTTGTCGCATGATTTCGGTGAAGCAGCCTCTTTCGTCGCAGGAGCGTTTTAGGGGTTTGAGTGTTATTCCTTTGAGCATGTTTCTCACCTCACAGTTCTATGTATGTTCTTTCTCCGAGGATGAATTTTCTTCCGTGCGGTTTGGACTTGTTGGTGGTCATCTCTGAGTAGGGGCCTATTATGCTGTCGGTTATTCTTTCTTCGACGTCTATTGTGCAGTTGTCCATTATGATGCTGTTCTCTATTTCGCCTCTTTTGATCGTGCAGTTGTTTCCTATGCTTGTGTACGGACCAATGTACACCTTTGGTTCGATGGCGGTGTTTTGTCCTATCACGACTGGGCCTCTGACGAGGGCGCCTTCTTTTATGGTTGAGCCTTTGGCCACTGCGATTCGGCCTTGGACGGAGGCGTGGTTTTCGATTCTGCCTTCGTTTTCTGGTTTGAGCTCGTCGAGGACGAGGCGGTTGGCTTCAAGGATGTCTTCAGGTGTGCCGGTGTCTTTCCACCAGCCTTGAACGATTTGGTAGCCCACGCTGTGGCCGCTTTCGAGCAGGAGTTGGATGGCGTCGGTTATTTCGAGTTCTCCTCTTCCTGAAGGTTTGAGTTTTTCTATCATTTTGAAGATTACGGGCTTGAAGAAGTAGATGCCGGTCAAAGCGTAGTTGCTGGGCGGTTTTTTGGGTTTTTCTGTCAGCTTCACTAGCTTTCCTTTTTCGTCGATTTCGGCGACACCAAACCGTTCAGGGTTCTTCACTTGGCAGAGAAGTATCATCGCATCGTAGTCTGAGCTGCTGAACTTGCCAACGAAGGTGGAAATTCCGCCTTTCAGCAGATTGTCTCCAAGGTAAACGATGAAGGGCTGGTCTTTGACGTATCCTTTGCAGAGGCTTACTGCATGGGCTATTCCCTTTGGTTCGTCCTGTTGAATGTAATGAATTCTCACGCCGAACCTTTTCCCGTCGCCGTAATGCTCTTTCACTTTTTCTGGGAATAGGTTTCCAAGAACTATTGCGATTTCGGTTATGCCTGAGGCTTCCAAGTCTTCAAGCACATATTGCGAGTTGGGTTTGTTTGCTATTGGAATCAGCTGCTTCGGGCCCGTGTGTGTTAGAGGTCTGAGTTTGGTCCCAAAACCGCCGTGAAGAATGACCCCTTTCATATTTTGGGCATCCTTTACGCTTCTGTGCGTTTGTGGAATTGGAGCTTGCGCGCGTGACATGTTGTCTAGTGCCCACCTATCCTACTCTTTATTATCTCCACTACTCTATCTATACTCTCCATTTTTAGGTTCGGATACAAAGGCAGGCACAATATTCTATTTGAGATATCGAGAGCTTCTTTTAATCTATAGATTTTGACCAAGTCCAATCCTTCTCTTTTGAAGTAGTTAAAATTCGTGGTTAAAGGAAAGAAATACTTCCTAGGCTTTATTCCATTCCTGACCAGTTCTGAATATGATTCATCCCTTTTTTTAATGTTCTCAAAACACACCGGCATATATCCGTAATTGTACCTTGAAGCTATTACTTTCTGGAATTTTACGTACCCGGACAGTTTTCCTTTGTAGTAGTCGTATATCTTTTTCCTTTTGCCAATTTTTATATCAACATTTTCAAGATTGCAGAGTCCCATTGCAGCTTGGAATTCGTTCATCTTTGCATTTATGCCAGGAATGACAACCTCTTCTTCGGACTTGATCCCATGGTTTCTCAATAGCTGCAATTTTTCAATCAAATCTTCATCTTGGACAGCGATTGCCCCGCCTTCAATGGTGTTGAAAGCCTTTGTAGCATGAAAGCTCAGAGCTGACATGTCTCCATAGTTTAAAACTGGTTGAGTCTTGTATTCAACACCGAAAGCATGTGCGGCATCATAAAATAGTTTCAAGTTATGTTTGTCAGCAATTTCTTTGAGTTCCTCAACATAACAGGGATTGCCGTACACGTGCACTGCAAGTATTGCGCTAGTTTTGGCGGTTATCTTTCGCTCGACATCAGCTGGATCAATGTTGAACGTGTCTGGATCGATGTCGGCAAAAACAGGCTTCAATCCTTCCCACAATATCACATTTGTTGTGGCCGCGAAAGTAAAAGGTGTTGTAATCACTTCGCCCTTAAGCTCGAATGCTTTTAGCACAAGTTGAAGGGCTAATGTGCCATTAGAGACTATTACGAGATTCTTGATTTTCAGATACTCTGCTAATTTCTTTTCCAATAATTGGACAAATTCGCCATTGTTTGTCAGCCACTTGCTAGACCAAATCCTCTTGAGGTATCTTACATATTTCTCAAGAGCTGGAAGATCGGATTGAGTAACGGTTATCATCGTCAAATACCTAGCGCGCGTTTCTGTTTTAGCAGTATGAGCAATGCTACATATAAGAAATAGCTGTTAGTAATACAGAAGGAATTCACGGAAAAGCACGCACACAAGAAAATACTCGGGAGCAAGTGGTCTTTACAATTCGATCTTCTTATTCTGGATGTGACCTTTTGATTTTAGTTCTCCGATCTTACCGTAACTAACAGGCAGTTCCTTCCAGTATCTAAAAATCGCTATTTCCTTGATTTCGAAAGATGGATTTTTTACGCCTTTTGAAATGTAGTCGCAAATCATTTTCGGTTCATTGAATCCTGCTAAAGCACGACTGGCAGTTGTTCCAGAACATCGCGCATTGAACTCGAAAATGTAGGGAATACCGTCTCTCATCTTCAGTTGAACATTGCAAGCTCCAAAGGGTTTCAAAGTGTTAATGACTTTTTCAAGAAAAGCTGTGAGTTCTTCGTCTTTTACGACAAATGCCTTGTGCGTGTCCCCATTGCGAAGTTCACGTTTCATCAGTATGACACCAATGCAGCGGTTTTCCAGCGTGACTGTTCCGCAGGTATACTCCTCGCCCCCAATGCACTCTTGAACTACGTAGTTGTCTGCTTTCACGTTTGCAGTGTACACCTCAAATTCCCTTTTGTTGTTAGCTTCAAACTCCCCGATTGACCGGTGCCCTCCTTTTTGCGGTTTCAATATGACTGGAAAATCCAGTTCAAAGCCGTAGTCCTTCAGCCGATACGTTTTGGGACTTGGAAAATCGTTGATTTTCAGGAATTCATAGGTCTTTACTTTGTCACCGCAGATTGCTATGACGTTGGGATCGCTTACAACAGGGATGATGCCTTCTTTCTGGAGTTTTTCTTTATTGTTTGAAAGGGGAGCTAGTTCAATGTCAAGTCCGGGAAATACGATTGTGCAATTTTGCTTCCTGCAGATTTCTATTAGTCTGTCTACGAATTTTGGATCGTTTGCGTAGAGACCCAAGTAGGATTTTCTTGTAGCGTAGAGTCCCGTTCCCAGTACTTCACTGTTGACACCTACGACACTGTATTCTGTATTCTGCAAGGCTTTGATGATGCTCTGTCCAACACCACCGCCGACTGCGGTTACAGCGACGTTCATAGAATCCGCTCCAAGTTCACAAATTCGATTCTATCACCGCTCATTATCATGTAGCTTCTGTTGAATCCTCTTCTCCCCTTGGTGATTGATCCGGGGTTAATCACCTTTTTGCCCTTATACTCAAACAAGACTTGCTCGTGAGTATGCCCAAAAAAAGCGTAGCTTGTTTCTTTTCGCATCTTATCGTACAACCTTCTGAAGTCTTTTTCAGTTCTCAAATAGTCGTCACCAATTGAATGGGTTATGTACATATCTTCATACCAGATCTCGGTTGGCAAGGAAGAAAGCATCTTTTTTTGTTCTGCAGACAGCTTGCTCCTAGTATACAACGTGGATTCTCTTACTACCGGAAGCTGACTGCTTAGATCCTCATTTGCTATGGATAATCTTTCATGATCTCCCAAAACAACGAGATCTATATTTTTCAGAACAAAATCAATACAAAAGTCTATGTCTTTTCCGTAGCCTAGAAGATCCCCGCAAAAGACGCTGAGATCAACTTCCTCAAGTACGGCGATAATGTCTTCTAGAGCTCGTTTATTTGCATGCAAATCGGAGAAAACAAGCACGTCTGTCATATTGAATCAATCATAGAAGGATTCCAGATTTCTGATATGCTTTCTCAATGGAATCCCGTGCTATAATTCAGTCAACACATGCATGTTGATCAAAAATCCTCATGCCAATCAAAGCTTCGAGTGTCTTCCTTTAGTTTCTTGAAAGCGACACAACGGCGACGAAACAAGGATAGGTCGTTTCTGATGTGTTTTTTGCGACGTCTGGCAATATAGTGGAACGTTGTTGTTGCTCTCGAAAGCGTTCCAATTCTTCTTTCTAGTGGCCAACGTGCGCAAATCCTATAGCAAGGATATCTGGAAATGAGACAACAGAGTTTGTATATGCTCGGCCAATCAGCATCATCAAAGGCCACGACCCCGCCACCATTCAGCATCATGTTGATATAGAAGAAATCGACAAGTGTATGATCAAACGTGTGCCATCCATCCACAAAAGCGAAATCAATGCGTTCTTTTCTTTTAAGCAACCCTGGCAGCGCTATTTCGGAAGGTTCTTCAATAAACTCGATCAACTTTTGATATTTTGCCTGCCTCAGATGCTTGATGCCTATTCCCTTCCACCATGCATTTTGGTACGGATCGATAACAATATGTTTGTCAGCTTTCACTTCTTCTAGGGTTTCGCAAATGAATAGGGTGGAGATGCCGTATGCAAGACCCACTTCCAAACTTTTTTTTGGTTTTATGATCCTAATAATGTCTTGGAGAAACTCTCCTTCTCCGCGAGGTATTTCATGTTCTAGGGGAATCCGTTCGCCTTTGTCGGTTGTTACTTCACGAGTACGTAGAATTTCATCTAGAATTGGATTCATGTTGATTCCCTCTCTCATTCATACGTATATTCTCCCTTGTAGAAAGAAGTTAGATTCTCGATGTACTGCTTATGGTCATAGTATTTGTGGCATAATCTGAATTGTTCATTTTGGTATTTGGCATAGGTAATTTTGTTGTCAAGATCACTGATATCTGAGCATATTTCCTGAATTAGGGCGTCATAATTGTCATAGACTGTGCGCAGAGATCTGAAATCCTCGGTGAAAAATTTTGGGTTGTATGCGCTGAAACTAATGCCTCCACTGAAGATGGTTTCAACAAAATAGCCATCTAAGCCTTCGCCAAAAGTCAATGCCCATTTTGCCCGAGAAATGACTTGTTTGTATTCCTCGTATGTCAGATTCTTGATGATTTGGAGCTTCAATTTTGGGAGTCTTTTAGCGATAAGGCTCAGCACCTCCCTCTTAATTGGATGAGGATCCGGGGAAACGATCATCAAATTCTCTTTTTCATTGTAAGCTTTTCTTGTGTACTTCTCGGGACTTACAAATACGGAGAATTTGTAAAGAGGGCAGCCATATCTTTGGCTCAATTCAGGTGTTGAATACTTCTCATGTGCTGTTGTGCAAGTCAATCTACCAAATTTCTTTAGCTCCGCAACATCATCAACAGGAGAAAGATAGTCTACGTTTTGAATGATCAAGTTGAAATGTAAATCTTTGATCTTTCTCAATCTCACATAATCTATAGGCCTCATATTTCTCAGGAACTGACTGATATATATCCAAGGTTCTATGTGTATCATTAGGCTTTCAAGATTCTGAAAGTAAGCCAGAACTTGTGGAAATCTAAATATGTAGTTCTTATTAGGGAACTTCGTGTATCTCAGAAGGGGGGGATGCCCTGGTATTGTACACATCACGGTCTCCGCTCCATGAATACCTTTGAGTTTCTTGGTCTCCTCATAAATGGATGAATACGACATGATTCCTCCATCGACTCGGTCATCACCAGGAGTCAAGAAAATGATTAGTCGTTTGGTCGCAGGATCATAACTATTCTCTAGAAGCCTATCTTGAGTTAGCCTCAAAGCGCAATTCTTTAAGTATTCTGAAACTGTACGTGGGCCAAAGAATGTTTCGATCTCTCTTATCCAAGGACGAGGTTTCATAAATTCTCATCTCCTAACAATAAATAGAACGTTCTTCTTTGCAAAGCTGTAATCATTCTTGTTCTTATTCTCAAAGTAATCATCTGGTTGATTTTCGGCAACCTGGTCAGTGGTCCAACAAGCTCTTTAACTAGTTGCTGAAACGCACCAATGGAGAATTCGTCGTTTCCCCATTCTTTCTTCAAATATCCCCGCAATAGCCTCCGCGCGCGCTACCCTCAATTGAAACCCAAGATTACACATTGGAAAATATCTCTCTCACTTTTCTTTCAAATACATCCATCCCGAAATGCTTGCTTCTTTCAATGGATGATCTGCTCATTTTCCTCAGCAAGGCATCGTCATTCTCCAGTCTAACGGTGAGACTCTTGAGTTCTTCAATACTATTCCAGCAGAAACCATCAATATCGCTGCACACTATTTCTGGTTGTCCACCTTTACCTATAACGACGGGAACACAGCCAGCTGACATGGCCTCAATTGTCGATATACCAAAATGCTCCATTTCGTAGGGACGACTGTTTTCGCCTAGACCAGTTGCACACCAGAATATCTTAGATCTCCCACATAGTTCGGTCAATTTATTGAAAGGGATATTTACATGAAAAAATATGGAATGACCTCGGGCCTCTTGTCGACACTTTTCCAGATACGCTCGGTCCCGAATGCTGTCATTCACACTTCCCACGAGATGAAACTCCCAACTCCGAGTCCCATCCTGCGAGAGTTCCTTGAAAGCTTTGACCATTTCAAGCTGTTTTTTGCAGTGACCTTCTACGAAGAATCTGCCTACACTCAATATGAGATTCCGCTTGGAAAGGGAAACGAACTGGCTTGTGTCGACTGGCGGATATAATACTTCAATGCTTCGATTGTACCATCCTTCAACCCATTTCCTGGTAAAATTGGAATTAGTCACAATTTTATCGTAAGTCTTAAGCTGTGGATCAAAAAAGGTTCTTTGGATGACGTTGTATTTTGGAAAGTCTAGCCTCGTTGGAGGGACTTCCTGAATCGAAATACTCATTCTTGCTTTAGAAGGAAGACTTGAGAAATGTTCTTGGTTAACAAAAAAATCATAATCTCTTGTGGCTCTCGACAGAAAATAGTTTCTTTTCGACAATAAGGGCGATGATACATGAACAATTCTGAATCCGATTTTGACCAGACTAAGATCTAAACGATTTTTCAATTCCTCAATCTTCGGTTCTCGTTCAACCAGAAACTCTACCTGATTTTCCTCGGCCAAGACTTCTGCTATTTTGCCGATATATTTCTCGCCACCGCCACAGGTATCAAGATAAGGTGAATAGATGCCAATCTTCATACGAGATCAACATTATCTGCTATGCGAGCCCCAAAGAACTCACATGCCATATTCTGAACGCGTTTTCATCTCTTGACAATAAACAAGTCAGCTTTCTTTGTGAAGCTGTAATCATTGCTGTTTTTATTCTCAAAGTACTTGTGGACTGCTTTTCTGCAACCTAACCAGTAGTCGTTAACAATCAGAGTTCCACCTGTCACCAAATGTGGTTCAATCCGATTCAAGCATGTCAAGACTGAATCATGCCAATCGCAGTCAATGTGTGCTAGAGATACCGGTGACTCGACCTTCAAAGTATCCTCAAACAATCCCCTTTTTTATATAAATGTGATTCTCCTCTACTTCAAGTCCGAAATCGGCGAATGACTGCATAACCTTATCGTAAAGATTTTTCCAATAACCATAATAGAGATCTCCCTCAATTCCCTGTGCCCTTCCTGCTACGATGACTTTGTGACGCTCAAGAGCATCTTGCCCATTCTCATCTGAGGGAGGAGGATGTATGGCGAAAGAATCGTAGATATAGAACATCCGATCCTTGCTTTTGGCAGTTGCCAAGGTGATGGCAGAGCCACCTAAGCCACATCCCGCCTCAATGATCACACCCTCTATACGCCTTTTTTCATTGTTAATAGCCACTTGAGCAAAGTCCCAAAGTAAACTTTCATCATAATAGCTCAAATGCTTTAGAACGACCTTCTTGATTGCAGCTACGGCTTTTCTGTGTTTCAAACTGAAAATGTATGTCTTCATGTCTGCTACCACTCTATTCGCTTATTCCAGAAACATAGTGCGCGCTGTAACGTGGGTCGATACAATTCATCAGGTCCAGTCCTATGGTCGAACAAAAATAGGATGGTAGGCACGCTGAAAAAAGCGATCAAAGAATAGTCCACGCGCTCAACTTGTGCGAGAAGATTTCTTCATAAGTGAAAATAGGGGATTGCAGACATGGTCGACTAGCGCGCATGCTTGTTCCTTAATTGGTCTAAAATGGTTTTTATTCGCCTTTTATGATTTGGAGACAGTTTCGGACTTCGCATTTGTTCCTGAATTCCTTGCCGCAACCAGCCTTCTCGAACCAGCAGAAGTCTGCAGAACGGAATTAAAACCATTTTTGACCATTTTAGGAACACGCATGCGCGCTATTCTGATACCACGAAACAATTGTGCCGGCAACCTGAGCAACCTGCTCGGAAGTGAGTTCAGGATACATGGGCAGACTGAGGATCTCTTTCACTATCTTCTCAGTATTCATCATCTTGCCGATGCATTTCAATCGACCTTGATAGGCAGGCTGCAGGTGTATTGGAACAGGATAATGGATCAACGTGCCAATATCCCTTTTGGCAAGGAACTCCCTTAGAGAGTCGCGACGACCGGAGCGTACCACATATTGATGATAAACATGACTTGCTTCTAGCGAGCACGTAGGCAGTATAAGGTCCGTAGCAGAAAGCATTTCGTCATAGACCCTTGCTAGGTTTTGTCGTCTCTCATTCTCCTCGTCCAAGTGGCGTAGCTTGACCCTAAGGATCGCAGCCTGTAGCTCGTCCAAGCGTGAATTCAGACCCGAAAGTCTGCTGATGTAGCGCTGCTCCCAGCCATATTCTCTAAGCAATCTTGCCCTCTCCGCCAGTACGGGGTCGTCTGTAACTACTATTCCCCCATCCCCTATTGCTCCGACGTTCTTTGTCGGGTAGAAACTGAAAGCAGCAAGATTGCCCCAAGCTCCGGTCTTTCGATCTTTGTAAGTGGCGCCGTGAGATTGAGCACAATCCTCTATGGCTAGTAGTCCATGCCGAGAGGCAACGTCCAAGATGCTTGTCATGTCGGCAGGATGACCATAAAGGTGGACAGGGATTATTGCTTTAGTCTGCTTCGTTATGGCCTGTTCTATCAGATTCTGGTCAATCGTGTAACTACTTGGGTTAATATCTAACAATATGGGAGTTGCACCACATAATTCAATTGCCGCTATGGTTCCTACTGCCGTGTGAGACACCGTTATAACCTCATCACCCCGTTGGATGCCACACGCCATAAGAGCAACACGAAGCGCATCTGTGCCGCTACCTACTCCAATGCCGAATCTGACGCCAATGTAGCGGGCAAATTCGCCTTCGAATTCCTTGACTTCCTGTCCCAGGATGTACTGACTGCTTTCCATGACGCGAGCGACAGCTGCATCAATTTCTTTCTTGTGGGCCAAGTAGTTTGCCCTAGGGTTCGCTGGAAGCATAAAAGCCCCATCACTCATGAAAATCCTCGCAGACTAATCCCAATTAAATGGATTCTCTTCCAAACTGATCCCAAATTCCAAATCAGTTTCAAGCTTCGAAAGGGCACTTATCAAGCTGATATCGTGAGAAAGAAGAAGTTTCGGCTCAAAGGGAACGATTTTTCTACTACTCAGTATATCATATAAGCTGCTGTGCTTGCCTATCTCCCCAAGAAGGTATCTTTGGTCTTCTCTTGAAGGTTGCGCAATCACGTTTAGCGCGTATATCTTTCCTTGAGGGGTCACATTTACTCTATAGTATGGAAGGGCATTCACGAACTTTTTCCTTGAATATTTTAGAGGATCATTATTGGGGTCAATAATAACACCAAAGGTGTCTCCTACGCTTACATTCAGCTTGCCATGCTCACCAAGCAAGTTCTCCTGCCTTATCTGCTTCAGAATAGGTCCTAGTTCTTTTCCTTGTTTCCCATCGAAATAGGCGAAGTCGGTCACTTCGACAGACCTCAGATCAAGAAAGTCAACGCCGATTTCCTGCGCAAGTTTTATCGCTCCAAAAATGTGAGTGTAGTTCTCTCTAAGAACTACAAGATTGATACCAATTCTGACCTTTGATTTGCTGTCTTCCTTTGTCTTCACCAGGTTTCTCAGATTATCTAGGACAACGTCGAATTTGTTTACACCATTCACTTCTTTGTAGCTCTCCCTGTCATAGGCATTAAGGCTAATTCTGACCTTGTGTATCCTGACGAGAAGGTCCATTAGGTCCGGGTTGCTCATGGCAATTCCGTTAGTGTACAAACTAACTTTCAATTTTCGATCTAATCCTGCTTTCAAGACATCAAGTATTGACGGACTTAGTAGGGGTTCAAGGCCTCCACTTACATCAAGATTCGCACCTTGCAGGTCAGCAAACTCGTTAATCAGATTCACATATTCCTGAGTTGACAGCACTCTCCCTTCATCATAGGTATTTCCATTTCTATAGCAGAATTTGCATTTCGCATTGCAGAATTCACTGATGAAGAGCTCCATTGTTTCTGACAAAGGGAACGGTGTTTCCCCAGACATTATTCTTGAAGTTCGTTCACTGTCCTTTGATAGATGTTCCAACACTTGAACTAAATAGTGATATGGAGAGAATTCGAATAGTTCTCTGGCTTTCTCAGAAGACCTGATGGCAGCGTATACGCACTTGAGGTCTTCTTTGCCGATGCCAAACTTGCATAGTTCTTTGGAAGGGAGATATGGTCTCAGAAACAGTTCTCCCAAAATCCCGGTGGTCAGATCTTTTGTTCTTGGGCTTGGGAGTGATCCATTGAAGGTTTCCAAGATACTCTCCAGATACTCATAGTCTTTGAAACTCACAGGTAACTCCATTTGTGCATTGGCTCCCAGTAGTAGCTATATCAAAAATGTGTTTCCTCTCACTAAAAGAACTTATGTAACAAGGATTCAGATCAGAGAAATTGCGTGCGCCATGTCACAGGTATGTCAGAATCACTGAGGGTGTTCGCATCTCCTTGAGATTTTTGGGAAATCATTTGATCCTCGAGCTTCCGCTTGACAATTGTCTTCAGTTCGGGTGGCGTTCACACTGCCACGTTTGCTGATCATTTGAATCTTCTAGCTAAGGAACGTGCACATCTGATTGTTGTGTTGAACGAATACATATACAAAAACTTTCTCTGCAATTTTCTGAATCTCAATTTCTTTATACTTTCGGGTATATGGCCTGACATGCGGGAAGCAGGGACTGTCGGTCTTGCAGAGAATTTGAAAATGATTATTTCTTTCAGAAAAAGCGGATAGTCAAGAAGCTTTTCTGTTGCTTTGAAATCTTCTTCTGTTTCGGTTGGAAAACCAACCATGAAATGCGTTGCAAGTCTAATGTCTGGGAATTTTCTGTTAACATATAGCATGTATTTCCTCCATTCTTCAGCAGTATACCTTCTTCCCATAAGTTTAAGAATTCTATTGCTGCCTGATTCAACTTGGCATCCCAATGTCTCTATCTTTCCTGAAGCGAAGATTTCTTCAAAATCAGAGAACATGGCCTTCAGATATGAAGGGCTCATCTCATTGATGATGATCTTGTATTCTGTCTCGCTATCGAGTTTTACGATTCTTCTGAGTAAATCACAAGCGGTGCAGCCTATGTCTACACCGTAAGCGCCGAAGTCTTCTGCACATAAGAAGAAACGGTTGTAGCCTTTCTGTAAACCTAGTTTGAATTCAGAGATTATCTTTTCAATCGGTCGGCTTCTTATTTTTCCCCAGACAAGATGTTCGCTGCAGTATGTGCAGTGCGAAGTGCAGCCTTCAGCTACTCGGACATAAAAAGTGGGCGAAGGTAGGTTTGCCGGCTGTCTATAACTCAACTTCTGAGTCAATTTTCCTAGGTATTTGTTAAAGAGGGGAAAGACATGATCATTGATGGTATTAGGGTTCCCAGATAGACCGTCTGAGCCAAAGGTTTTTCGAGGAATAGGCAGGTTAGCATCAGCAATGTTTATTGGAACAGTGCATTGGTGAAGAGTTGTTCTTTCCAGAATTTCTTCAAAGGAACTCATGTCGGATGGTCCTAGAATCGGACCAGTATAGCTGGCTGAAAGTGATTTTGGATTGACTTTTGGCAGGCATCCCCAGACTACAAGCTTTGCCGAAGGTTTCATTCTAGATTTCAATGCCTTGATGATTGATAACGAATCTTTTTCGGTGCTTTCAGTCAGTCCGCAAGCATAGAGAATGACCAGATCAGCTTCTCCCGGATCTTCTGTTACAAGTAAACTTGGATTGTTTTTCAAGAAGAATTGCTGAACATGCATTGAGTAAAGCTGACCCACTTCACATCCATTCGTCCTAACGTGAATCTTCATAATCATCACGAATCCTTGCTATTCCTTCTATGGTTTCCCAATCTATTCTATGAACACTAGGCCAAATAGCGCATTATTCGCAAGAAGAACAGTCGATTCCAGACTTTCCAGACGCTATTCATTTTCCTACGCAAGAACATATCGGTATTCCAAAACAACTCGGTCCTGTGATTGGCATGAACAGCCCACTTATTTTCAGGCAACGATTCAATATCGGAAACTATTCGGCCTGCGAACCTCTTTTGCTTTTCACGATATTCTTCGACTTTTCTGCGTAACTCGATCTGCATCTCTCCATAATTGTTCATAAGATCATCAAACAACGTTATGACTTTTTCCGCCGTTACCTCACTTGTGCGAATGCCATATTTCGAGAATCCAACGCTTTCCAAGAAGTCGAAATGCTCTGGCGCATACGCAAGGCAAACAAAAGGTGTATTTGCCGCAGCGCTAAAAACACAGGAATGCAGCTTTTCACCTATTAGCACTTTGCATGTTGAAATAAGCCTGAGAGTAGCTTCAATATCGGACCAGTCATTGAAGATGTCAACATCCTCCAGTTTGGAAAGCCTATCTATGTCTGTCATATTATTAGTCCAGAACGGAATCAACACAAGCTCGTAGCCCTCTTTCTTCAGAATTCTGCAGACTTTAGCCACTTCTTTAAGTACTCTATTTCCACTTCCCCAGAAACCCCCCGGAAAAGCTGCTCCAATATTTATCGCGATTTTCATATCGTCCTTCGACTCCACTCTGCTGGTTTTCAGAGATAAACATGGATCGCCTATTACCTCAGACTCTATTCCCCAGTCCTTAAGCAATGCCTTTGAAAGATTGCCCCTCACTCCAACAAGCCGAAAACTGAAAAGCCTTAGTCTGGCAAGCAATATTGGATCAAACGGTCCATAAAATATTGGATCTTCAACACCAGCGCCAAATACATAAACATATCTCGTTGGTTTCATCCCAAAAGTGATTTTAGGTATGCACGTGCCTCCGCCAATGAGAGTTACTTGACTATGTTGTTCTTCAACCGTACTGCTGATTCGGGAGAGTTCAAGATTGTGTTGTCTGAAAATGGCTTGGTCAATTCTGTACAAAGCCTCGTCTCCCAGGTTTCCAGGAACAGCCCAGCCGACATAGTTTATTTCGTTCTTCATTTCAGTCACTTACTTTCCGATCGATCGACTCATATTCGACTACGTAAGTCCGTTATGAACTGCAGTCCAATTTTCGGGCATGCGCTTCTAACGAGGTGAACTCCTGAAAATGGGATTTGTGTTTGAACAGCAAACTCCGTAACTAGACTTTTCTTATGGCATCTATGATTCTTTCGAATTCTTGGTCTTTCATAAATGGGAACATCGGAAGCGAGAGAATCGTTGAATAGAGTCTTTCGCCACAGGGGAAGTCTCCTTTCTTGTAGTTTGTCGTCTCTTTGTAGTATGAGAGGTAGTGTAGTGGAGGATAGTGGACTCCAGTTACAATTCCGCACTTCTGCAAGTGAACATGTAGTTTGTTTCTTGTCAAGGGATATGGCTTCTCTACTTTCACGACCATCAGGTGATACACGCCTTGTCGCGGACCATCGGATTCTGGGTCATGCAACATGTTGATTCCGTCGATTTTCTCGAGCTCCTCCTTGTACCTTCTAGCTATTTCTCTTCGATGTTGATTCACTGAATCGATTTTCTCGAGTTGTTTCAGTCCGATGGCGGCTTCTATCTCGCTCATTCGAAAGTTGAAGCCCAGGCCTGTCACGTCGTACTTCCACTCAATGGCTTTTTGCCTGGGAGTTCTTGTCTGAAAGTGGCTTCTTGCGAGGGAGGCATGTTTCCTGATTTGCTCGTCGTTCGTGACGAGTGCTCCGCCCTCTCCCGTCGTCATGTTCTTTGTGGCATAGAAGCTGAAACAGCCTGCATCGCCAAAGCTTCCAACTTTTTGACCGTCAACTGTTGCTCCATGAGATTGGGCACAATCTTCAACCATCCATACGCTATGATCTTTCACTAAACGATTGATTTTTCCCATGTCGCATGGAAAGCCATAGAGGTGGACCGGCAATATACACTTGATCTTATTATTGGTCTCGAGAAGTTGTTCCAGTTTCGCAGGGTCAATTTCCCCATCCTCAGCCACGTCACAGAATGTCGGCTCGCATCCAGCCCACCTAACAGCGTTTGCTGTCGCTACAAACGTTAGAATGGGAACGACAACGTGCTCTTTCTTCTTTAGGTGCAGCGCGTCAAGGGCCAGGTATAATGCTGAGGTGCAATTGCTTGTCGAAACTGCGTACTCGCAGCCAACGTATTTAGCAAAAGCTTTTTCGAACTTTTCAGTTTCTGGACCCATGGTGAGCCAGCCAGATTTCAAAACCTTTCGTACCTCAGCCAGCACTTCATCGCCAACACTATTCTGAGGCTTATATAGGGGAATCTTCGACATAGTCCTCCTCTTCAAGCGAAAGTTGCTGTGGTTAGTTATAAGCAAAAGTGTGGTGGAACGTTAACGCACACTGCCTCTTTTTTTCAAACCCTGAGGAGGAACAAGGTTTGCGACCTTCTCTGCCAGAATCAACGGAACGTCTATGATTCTTGAAAAAAACCCCAAACCCGAAAGCATTTCCCTAATGTTGCGAATGTCTTCCAAAGTAATCGCACCCAGTGTAGGGCCAGTAACGATATAGATTGCCAAGAACGTTACTCCTCCAATGATAAGATTAACCCAATCGGTGAAACACAGAAAGCTCAAGAGCAAGTATGTTGCCAATGCCGCCAAGGCAGACGCTATTAATATCCTGACTGAGGACTTAAAGTCTGGCTTTACCTCGTAGTGTTTGTAGATCCACCAAAGACTCCAAAACGTACCCGGCAACGCAGCAAAAATGTTCCCAAGTATTACGCCTACTATGCCATACAAAGGAATCAAAAGAAGAGCTAAAGGCACCCCGACCAATAGCGCCAACAAGCCTAGCTTGAGCAAAAGCCTCGTTTCGCCAACACCAGCCAAGAACACAACATTACTCAAGCTTCCAAAAATGCAGAACAGGTGGCCCACGACGGTCAAAGAAAGAAAGAAGGGTGCGTAAAGCCATTTCTCTCCAAACAACGTGCTAATCATTGGTTTGGAAAGGACCATCATGGCCATTGTAGCTGGGACAAGGAATATGGCGGTATATTTGATTGAAGATGGGAAGACAGTTCTTAGTAGGTCATGTTCACTGTCCGAGTCAACTTTTGCGAAAACTGGAAAAAGCACTGTCAAAATAGGACCTGTAAGAAATGTCAATATAACCGCGAATTGAATAGCTGACTGATAATTGCCAATCATTAGGTTACTGCAATAGAAAGCCATTATGAAACCGTAAAATGGCCCCACAAAACCTTGCAGAATGTTGGAAACCGAAAGTGGCACTCCATAATGTAGCATGGTTCTCAAAGTTGCCAAAATCTCAGACTTGGTTATTCCAGCGCTTCTCAGGTTCCTCACAAACACAAGAGAGTAGAGCATAATGAGGCCAGCAATGCCTCCTACGAGAAAAGAGAAAGTGTAGCCCAACGCCGCACCCAAGGCTCCGAATCCGAAGTAAACCAAAAGTGGGGTTGCTATGCTCTTAGCTGTTGCCTGTACAAGCAATGTCGTTGAATTGAGTTTCATTTTCTCAAATCCAACAAAGCTCGATTGACAGACGCCAAGTAAGGAATTCGCAAAAATTGTAATGGAAACTACAGATACCAGAATCTGAAGTTCTGGTCTGTGGAATACGTAAAAAGCAACAAAATCTGCGGTCAGAAAAGAAAGTACTGAAAGAACAGTTCCGGTCACAATTTGAAATATGAATCCTGCATACAAAACGCGCTTAAGGTTTTGAACATCATTTGTGACTCTGTATTGGGCAATGTACTTCGTTGCGGCTGATCCTGTTCCCCAATCACGAAAGAGGTTTATCATCAGAGACGGCGTTAAAGCAACAGAGTACAACCCATAGTCTTCGGGAGTCATCAACCTAACAAAAATCACAGTTCCGACGGCCATGATAACGGTGGAAAAAGCGTTCCCTAAAAAGAGATGGAAGCTTCCAGTTGCCGATGTCTTACCCATTTTCAAGGCTTTGTCCATGAATCCTCACATGAGCCTGTGCGGGTTGCAGAGTACCCTTTGCATGTTTTCTGCGCTTCTTTCCTGTCTTCTCGCTATATTGAAGTACTCAGTTGCGGCCAGCTTGAGTCTTCGCTAAGACTTCTTTCCATCGTTTCTTGTGGCTTCGTTCCAAATAAACAGGTTCGAATCCAAGATCAGCATAGGTTTTGATAGCAGGTAGCCGAAAGTCGTCAGTGTCCAGAGTTATATTTCGGAAACCCTTCCTCTTAAGATAATGCGAAGCATAGAGCGTTAACAGTCGTCCCAATTTTTTCCCTTGATGTACTGGGATCACGCCTAACATGTGAAGGTATCCGATTTCCTGTCCTCCAATGATTCGGACCTGTGCGCAGACTGTTCCGACTGCTTGCTCATTGTAGGTTATGAAGAATAAACCATTTGGATCAAATTCTCTACTTGTCAAGATTTCACTTAGGGTCTGGCTTGCTGGATAATTCCCGCCAAAGGAAGACATGATGATGCTCACCCAGAGTTCCTCATCTCCTTTGCGGTATGTACGAACTTGATAGTCAGGCGACAATGCTGGGAGCTCGATGTTGTTTAGGTTTGTCAAACGCATTCGCAACTGCAAACACGGTTTGAATAGCATTCTTCTGAACTTGTATTCGAAGAATCCCAAAATGTCCATCGAGCTACTGCGTATGTTTCTCAGTCTGCAATGCCTCCTATCCAAATCAGCTTTGAAAGTACGCGCGTTTCATTATCGATGACTTTCGCTTACTGCTTTGATAAGTTTCATGTAGTTACTTGTCATTTGTTCCAGCCTGAATCTCTTTTCAACAAGCTTTCTGGCTTTCTGGCCCATTGTCTTCGCAAGGTCTTCGTTAAGTAACAATTCTCTTACGTATGACTGAAGCTGTTTCACATTGCCCCATTGCGCAAGGAATCCAGTTTCACCATGAATCACTTCTTCATCATTTGCGCCGACATCGTAAGCCACCACGGGTTTCCCATGTGCCATAGCCTCCTGAACGGTGTAGCTCATAGGCTCAGGCCATAGGGATGGCATAAGAAGCAAATAGGCCGAGTTGTAGATTTCACTTAATTCTCTTTCACTCCAGACATAATCACGAACTTCAAATGCTTTGCCCAGGATCTGTTTCTGGCCTACCCACAGGAACCTAACGTCCGGAAATTCAGGTTTAAGGTCTTCGGACAACTTGATGAAATGTGTTATCCCCTTTGCCCTGTAAGGTCCCGCGAGAAAGAGAACAATTTTCTCGCTTTGGGTATTGTAGCTAGGTTGTATCTTCTTAACGTCAACTCCGTTATATATGACGTGAATCAATTCTGACCGGTAACCCTTACTGACCATCATGTCCTTCAAGTATTGGCTATCGCTAACGACGGCGGAGGCGAGGTTGAGTTTACGTTTGAGCCTTTTCATCCTGCTTATCAGCAGCATAGACCTGATTGCAGAAATTGTTCTCAGTTGTCGCGCTCCTTTAATACAGGGATCACAATAAATGTTCGGTCCTTCACAGGGTGAGTCAGTCAACGAGTTGAAAAGGGTAATCTGGGGACAAAGGGGCCAGAATATTAGAGCTTCAGTAATGGTGGGGATTTTAGTGCATATGCTAGCCCAAGAAGCTGAAAGATCGAAATCAAACCACGTAATCACAGTATCGGGCTTTTCATCTTTCATTCTTTTGCGGTAATATCCTACAGATGGCAAGTCTATTTCGGGAGAGAGAATGGTGCATGGCCTGTAAACTAGGCTTCGTAGGCCCCCCTGTGCTGTCAAGCATTTTCTTTGATCTCTTGTTAACATCAGCTTTGAAACGCTTAGTCCACTTTCGCAGAGGAAGGATGCAAGCATTTGTGCGATTCTCGGCTCTCCGCCTCTCCATTTTCGGCTAAGTGCTGCGCCAATGAATAGGATCTTCATCCCGGACAGTTTTGTGCCAGCCAAAAAACCATGCATCCGATTCTTGATATCGTTTAGGTTAGGTAGGTTGTGAGACTGATCAGGGGACCATTAACGTCTCCAAGTATTTTCTGGTTTCATTCAGCAGATACTGCGGTAGAAGCTTGAAAGGAGGCGGGACTAAGTAGATACGAGTTGGAATTCGTATTCTTATGAATTTTGAGAGGAGCACTTTTTGAGATACTCTTGCCATGCTCAAGTATTTGAGCCGATTTTTCCATATGTACTTCAAATTCTTGAAAATCCAGCAGTTTGCATAGATGCTTGCCCATAGTCTCGTGGTTTTCTTGCGTTCTAGAACCTCTTTCAACGAATTAATGGTCAAGTCGTAATTAAAGATGAATAATGCTTTGGTCAACTCTAGGAAACTCCAATAAACATCAAAGATTAGAGATACGCAGCATATTATGTAGTGACGCCGTGTAAACGGCGAATCGAGCCCTGCAGTTCCTCCTCCAACGTGAATCACTTTAGATTTTGAAGCAGTTACAACACGTTTACCGACTAGCCACGTTTTGAAAGAAAGGTAGGTGTCATCATAAAACCAGAAATATCTAGGGTCAAACAGACCTATCTCCTTCACTAAGTCTCGTCTAATCATCATTGAAGCACCTTGTGCAAAAGACATCTCAAACACTTCAGGAAATCTACAATCATCCAATTCACCTTTTTCAAAAATAGAACTCAGAAAAATAATATAGTCACCGACCGCTCCCAGGACTTTCTGGCCATCCATGTTTAGTATCAGACTTTGGGCTAACCCTATCGTACTGTCTGCTTCCATTACATCCACCAGGGTTGCTAGCCAATCAGGATCTACAGTTGTATCATTGTTTAGGAAAACAATGTAGTCTCCTATTGCGTGTCTGAAACCAACGTTGTTTGCAGGACCGTAACCTAGATTTTTGTTGTTTCTTACTATTTTTATTCTTCTGTATTTTGCAGAAACCTTTTCGGCAATATCGCGTGCTCTCTCTAGACTCCCATCAGTAGAACCGTTGTCTACAATAACAACTTCAAACCTAGAGTATCTCGTTTCCAGAACAGAGGAAAGACACTTGTCTAGGAAACTTTGCCCATTATAATTCAGGACGATGATTGAGACAAAGGGCTTATCTTTCATAATCATCTACCTATTGATTGGCGCAACTGCCTTGTGCATGTCACTTCGACGAGTAGACTGCATGGGTTGTCTCTACACACTCTCCATTTCCAGACTGCGTCGACAAATTCTTAGTCTCAAACCTTCGATTTGATGTTTTCAAACGGTGAGCCTTCGAAAGCCTTCCAGCCAATTGGTTTACTATTAAGCCTGCTCAACTTGTAATGATTGCGTCATGGTCTTTCATGACTTTGTCCTCCTCAGTATTCGTCTAGGGTTGGGCTTCAAGTAGTCCTTGATAGATTTTCAGAAGTTTCTCGAGGACAACATTCCACGAAAAAGAGTTTTGAATTATCTGCCTTCCTCTCTTTCCGTAGCGTTCTCTTGATTTTCTATCACTCAATAGTTCCTGCAGAGCCAGTGCGATAGCCAGAGGCCGGTTCGCTGGCACAAGCAAACCATTAACCCTATCTTTTACTATGTCAGGAATGCCGCCCACATTAGTTGCTATGACTGGAGTGCCACAAGCTAGGGCCTCAATGTTTACAATGCCAAAGGGCTCAGAAATAGATGGACACACAAACAAAGAAGCTTCTTGATATTGCCTTATCAGTGTTGCCTTGTCTACAAGTCCAACATGAACTGCTTTGTGAGAAGTCTCAGAGTTTACTTTTTGAATCAAACTCTTGATTTCCTCGAAGTAGAGTCTATCACCAACAGGACCAATTATGAGCACTCTAGTGGGAATGTCCAAGTGAAACAAGGCTCTCAGCAAGACATCTATGCCTTTTTCGCGACTTAGTCTTCCGACCGAGAGAATCTGGTTGTCAAATTTCTTGCTAGCATTAGGTCTAAACACGGTTGTGTCTACTGCATTGGGAAGAATCTTCAGCTTAGACTTTGGAAGACCTAGATTCAGTAGAAGTCCTATTGAGGATGTTGACAGACCAACGTAAATATCAGCTACTTTACGCAGAAAACTTCTGGATAGAGAGTTCGTTCTATAGCTGTGATACGTGTGATTAAGTGAATGGCAGTGTAGAAGTCTAGGTTTTTTTTGTGTACCTATGAAATATGAAAATAATGGAAAACTGAGGTCGATATCATCATGAAAATGTATGATATCATATTTCGCAAAGATTTTTGAGAAACCCAACTTAGGTATAACGTGTACATTAAGCAGTTCGCGATATGGCGTATGCCCCCGAAAATTGAAGATCCGTGGATTAGACGCGGATGCTCTCCATACCCTGAAACCATCTTCTATTCTTATTTGGTCACCTTTGAAAGGGCTCCACTTACAATTCATGTTGAATGTCATGATGTCAGTGTCGATCTTGATTTCATTCAATTTGTGAGTCACTTGGTTGACAAAAGTCTCGGTTCCCCCAATGATGGGATCATAAGAAGGAGTGACCATTAAGACTCTCATCGGTTACCATCTGTGTGCATCTTAGCAGGATAATCTGTCACAGCGTCTTTTCTATTCGACTCATTTTGTCTGCTCAACGCATGCTAGCATTCGTAACATGACATGCGCATGTTTTAGGTTAGTGCAACAAATCGGGTTGAATGCACTGTACAAATTAGAGATTCTTGTTTGAGCGGGCACTCTTTGCTTATTCCTTCAAGGATGAGGACTGCCCCATAGCGTGCAAGTATTTGCGGAGACCCTCTTTCAGATCTAAAGGATTTGTCCGTAGCATTTTCTTCATTTTTGTCGTGTCGGCTAAGGTTTTCTCAAGGTAGTTTATTGGTTTGTCAACATACACTGGTTTGATGTTTCTACCTAGGCACTGGTTAATGCAATCTATGACTTCGTTGAAACTGTACGACTTTCCAGATCCAACGTTTATCGTCCCAGCTACATTTCTCTCTGCAGCTCTTATTATCGCATCAACGACATCGTCTATGTATACAAAGTCTCTGCTTTGTGTCCCATTACCATATACTACAGGTCTCTCGTTTTTTGTCATGGAATTCAAGAATATGGTGACCGGACTTGCGAAGTCACCTTTATGTTCTTCTCCCGGACCATACCCGGCGAAGATTCTCAGACCCACGATTTTGAGTTGCTTGCAATACAGTCTTGCTATGTGCTCGCACGCCAGCTTAGATATGCCGTAGAGGTTCATTGGCAATACCTGATCTTCTTCGGATTGTGGGACTGGTGTGTTTCCGTAGACGCTTCCAGATGTCGGATATACTACCATTTTGACTTCAACATCTCTAGCCCATTCGAGGACGTTGAGAAAACCGCATATAGTGATGTCAACGCACGTGACTGGGGCAGTATTGAACAGAATGATAGATGACGGGGAGCCGAAATTGAACACGTAGTCGACTGATCCCACTCCGTTGAGAGCTTTTCTGTCTCGGATGTCGCCTTTGATGATGTTGCAGCCGTCAGGTACGTTGTCTTTTCTACCTTCAGAGAAATTGTCCAACACGATTACGTCTGCTTCTTCATCCAAGAGTCTTCTTGCAAGATGCGATCCTATGAAGCCGGCTCCTCCAGTCACCAGAACTTTTTCATTGGACCATTTCATTCATGTCACCTCCTGTCTTTCACTCGCTATGACGTAGGCCAGTCATTTGGGATGGCTAGCCGATACTTGAATACAGTTCACATACTCCATTCGTGTATATTTCGTTGGTTGAAGCGAGAGCAGGGGCAATATCTGTAGTATTTGAAAATCCGGAGGAATCTAGGGGTATCAGACCTTCAACGGTATTTACCGTACTCAGGTACGCGTATGTTCCGTTTCCCGTGCCCGTGAATGTGTATAGAGGACGCAGTTCATCAAGTGGAACCTGCCCATAGGTATACCATATATTAGAGACATCGCCAGTGAACACCAGTACTCCTTTGTTCACGTGCGTAGAGAGCCATTCTGCACCAACAGCATCCTGTTGAATGGGTATTTCGACGTAGTAGGTAATTCTTATGTTGACATCCTTGGACGTTCTCTTCTGATCCCTGTCCAAGGCCCATGACTGGGGATAGACGCCTGTAACGTGTTCAATAAATCCTGTGCTGAATAGGAACGAGGCAACAAGCACTGTTGAAACAAGTATAATACTCATGTTTTTGTATCGAGCCAGTTTGAGTTGTCTAAATCTCTTAGTAATCAATGAAGAAACAGCCTTTCCCATTAAGCCAAATAATGTATGCCCGCCTAGGACGAAGAAGGGCGATAGGAAGATCATCATAATTGCGATAATTCTGGTCAGATTGAAGGTTCCAGCCAAACCCGGGATGACAAGAGAGGAGACTAGAACTAGCATCGCAACGATTGACATTATGCGGTATGTTGAATCAAAATCTGCCTTTTCTCTCCTCAACGTCAGCTGTACGATTCCGATAAGTATGAAGAAATATTGGGCAAGAGTAACGACCCTATTGAATACGCTCACTATCGTTGGCGGCGAACTGACAAGTGTTGCAACTTGCTGAGACCTAGCGCTAGGGTTGTAGAGGTCACGCGTAAAATTGTTTCTTATTCTTGCTATATCGTCAGATATTTTCAACAGGGGTGAGTCTGAAACATATACGTACCATGCAAAAGTCATTGCAAAAAGCAGCAGAATCAACGACAAGTTCAGTACGCCTCTTGATCGCCATTTGCGTGAAAAAACGAAGGACAGGATGATTAGAAGAATGTAGAGGTAGGCAAGAGCGTAATGCGATACTATCAGGCCTGCGCCAATGACTATGAGGAGAAGTCTGCGCTTTTGTATGGATATGCTTTTTTCAACAAGAAGGAAAATGGACAAGACAAAAAAAACCCCGGCGATTTCTTGTCTTGCCAGAGTCAGCGGCTCCATACCAAAGAATGTGATGCTGCTTGACATGAAGAAGAGGGTGGACAGGAGTGCTACTGTTTTGCCGGTTTGCAGCTTATATATCCTGTACAAAACAAGAGGCACGAGAGAAAAAAGCAATGGAAACATGATTTTGAAGATTGTCTCCATGCTAGCATCAAGAAGAATTGAATAGACTGTCGGCAAGACAGTGATGCTGAGAACAGAGTCGAGCCTCGCAATGACTGTGTCGACGCCTACTCCAGGAGAAGCCCAGATGCCTTTGCTTATTGTCTGTTTGAAAACGTACGCTTCAATTGGCAAATCGTTACCCATGATGTACCTTGTAATGAGAGCGGTATGAAGGATTAGGGCAACAGAGATTACTAGCACTAGCAGAACATGATGTTTCTCAGGGGCTATTTTGGAAGAGAAACCGCAAGCGTATAGAATAGCTATTGCGATTATCGCGACAAGCAAAACGAAGACATTGTCGTACACTGCTCCTATTATGCATAGAACAGGAATTGCCAATAATAGAATATAGAAAGTATCGAATATCGAAAACTTGACATGTAAAGAATCGTTCTGAGTTATGTCGTGTCGGCATCCTATGAGAAGCATGCACAGCACAGCGCCACTGATTACTAAGACCAGCGGAAAGAGTGACAGGGGCCTCGCAAAACCGAATAAGGGAAACAATGCGCACGTGGTAACACCGACAAGCATCAGAAATGAAAGGCTCAACCCCACGGAAAGCAAAATAGTGTCTATCTTGTTGCTGTTTGTTCTCATAGCCTTCAGTATTACATATCCGGGTATGAAAGTTAGATAAATGAAGCCAGATACCTGCCTCAGAATTGATACATTTAAGATAATTGAAAACCATGTGACAAAATGTACTAGCAATACAAACTGGAAGTAATTCTTCATTCGACATCTCTCTTTTGTCTTTCGATCATGTCGGGGATGACTTCTGCTGGAGTTGATATGACGGGTATAGCGCGCGCGACTCTAGTTTGCCAAAGCCGACTTCTTGAATATATCCAATAGTTGATGGGCTCTATGGAGATAAGTGTGATCGCGAAGAATGCGTTGCCTTGCTGCTTTTCCTATTTGGGTTCTGTCTTCTTCCGAGGTTAGTAACCATGTGTACTTGTCAATAGCGTCTTTAGCGTCGCTAACGACAACCATTTCTTTGTTAGGTTCAAAGAATTCCCTAAGGCCATCACAAGGATTGGTGACAACGCAGCACCCAAGGGAAGCCAACTCGAAAACTCTGGAGTTCAGTACGCCCGCTGTGATAAACTGTTGTCTCAGTATGTTCAGGTTTATTTTACTACCACAGCAGAAGTGCAAGTATCTGTCGAGAGAAACTGAATGGATCCTTTCAGAGTTTCCAAGGTCAATTCTAAAAGATCCTTCCACAACGAATTTGGAGTTTTTCAGAGCGATCGAAGGCTTTGAAATCATGTTCTGCATCCAGTTTTCACGGTCGAACTCGCCGTATCCCGAAAAGAAAACATCGGTATTCTGTTCAATCTCGGGCATCGGACTGAAAATTGCAGGATCTGCACCGAAAGGAACAGTCCAGACTCTTGGAAGACCTTTTTCTCTGAACTCTTGACTAGTTTTTTCGAACGAGCAAACAACGGCATCACATTCTGAATAATCTGGGAATTCATGCTTTTCTGGATGATGATCCAGACTATACTTGGGGAGATTCTGAATATCAGTTTCGTAGTAGATTGTCGGCAGTCCGTATTTTTTTCTAATCCAAGATGGAACTGTCTTAGCAAAGTGAGGAGCTCCCAGCAAGAAAATCCCGTCAATGTTCTTTTCAGCACTGAAAATCTGGTCTAGCTTTCTCCTCCAATTACGGTTGTAAAAATATCCAGCAAATTTCTTGTTCAATGCCACTCCGTTATTCAGAGCAAAATCAGATGCTTTGTTCTCAACTGAGGGTTTTTTATAAGTCCGCCACCAAGGACTACTAAAGCTTTTTCCGCGACTCGTGACGATAATGATCTCGGTTCCCGCCTCATGAAACCCTTTTAGCAATTGCCAGTAGACGGGAACTCCACCTCCGGGAACAGTCAGATCAATGCTTGAGCAGATTGCCAGTAACTTCATGTCAATTCACAACTGAACTTTCAATATACTTCAACTGATCTAATTCCTGCGAGGTAAATTTTTGATCTCTATTATCAGCAAAAAGTAACATTTCCCTTCAATATAAACTGAAGTGCACCATCCTATTGCGCACTGTTCTGCTTGATAGCCTGATGCCTTTTGGTATCCCCCACGATAGTGTCGTACGAAAGGGCAACCGTTGGAACTACTATGTCAGTTCATCAAATCCACTAGCGTGCGCTGGATTCCAACATTTCGGGATGAGCTTCTGGGTCTCTTCACATATGGTTATTCGCGCTTTCTTTATCGATACACTGAAGTACGTATCGTATAACAGCAGACTTAATATAGCCGAGATTGGTTAACTGTAATTGGCGTATCTCCAAGATAATCTATAAAAGCCCGGGATGACATACATGAGTCCACATCAATTGGTGAATACACCGGTGTTGACAAGACATAAATGCGCCATAATGCTTGTTGCGCTTGTCATACCACTTCTTTCAACGATAATTACAGCTCAACCCTTGGGTTCCGTACTTCTTCGAAATTCTGGCGCTATCAGCTACCCACTACCTCGGATCATATACATAATGACAAATGCAACTGCGACGTACGAGTTGAGTTCCACTTTTCAGGTAATTACCTACAGCACCAATTCTTTGACTGTCTTGAACCACGCCATACAAGATGTTTCTCTATTGGAGGGTTCTCTTTTCGTGTATAACGGAACATACCAAGTTGATGGTACCATAAATATGCAGAGCAACGTAAACATGACTTTGCAGGATGGCGTTTTCATCAACGAAACAGGGAACAATCAGCGTATTACTAGTTGGACAGATGTTTCTAATTCCTTGATTTGGGCACACAGCAACGCGACGATTCATGGTATGGGGTCAAACGGCTATGATCTGGAAAACGCTTTCTGGCTAAATAACGTTAATAATATAACCATAGGCGCAGCCCATCCAAATGGGCTTGTAGTATATAACATAGGCGCACAATGGCTTCACACTAATGGAAATCCTGTTTGGATAAATAACTCCGTGTTTGTGAATATTCGGGCCTACAAATGGGCGACAATGGGCTTGTACAATCAGCATGGCATGTTGTTGGATGGCGCACAGAACGTTCAAATAATAAACATCACTTCCGACGGTTCAGGTAGTTATGCACGAAGTCCGCTTGTCATAGGTGGCGAAGGAAATCCGAGCAACAACGTAACTATAATCGGCGGAGTTTACGAGAACTCTGCTCACGATAACGGTATATATATTGGAGGATGGCAAAAACCTGTTACCAACCTCCAAATCATAAATGTCACAACCGCAAACAATACGAAATTGGGGCATTCTGGAATCAAGCTTCGACCTGCAATGAATGTAACCGTAATAGGTTGGGTGAGCAACGGCGACTTCAACGGAATGGAATGCGGCACAGCATACGACTCGGAAGCTGACATTTACCCAAACCAATACAATAACGTGACTGGCACAGTTAACTCGCCGCTCAACTGTGGATTGATATTGACTACTGACGGTTCAAACAAAAACCAGAAAACTCAGTTCAATGTCTTCAATCTAGCGATAAACAATGCGTCAAAACCTGGGGTTTGGATAGATAATGAGAACGGCGGAGGTACGTCCGTCAACAACAATACCTTGTTCATTAACGCCACAGGCGGTCAAAGGTATGCGATAGACTTCGCTGGGTCGGGCAATGTTTCATACAATACGGTCTACGGCAGATTTGTTCAAAATGGACAGGGCGGTTTCGCAGATCTTGTTTTTGAGAACCTTACCTCAACAAACTATAACGTCGTCAATGTCTACAGCACTTCCGGAAACGCGCACGGTTTGTACTCAGGCGACTTGGGTACAAATGTCGTCAATTATCCATACCCTTGATCAGAGCGCGCGCGCTAAAGTGTCAAGAGATATCCTTCTAACTCTTGTGCAATCTTTTCCCAAGCATATCTTTCGACGACAATCGCTCTCCCAGCCGCCCCCCACTCGTCAAGTTTGTTCTTGTATTGATATGCAAGAGTTATCGCATCGGCGATTTCTTCTGGGTCAGCCGAAGAAATGTAAATGCCGCACTTGGACTTCCCAATCACTTCTCGGTTCGCTGGGATATCAGTGGCTATGACGACCTTTTTCATTGCCATATACTCCAAGAGTTTCAAGGGCGACTGATTCCTCCAAACAGGCAAATCAGGCAAAGGTACAATTCCAACGTTGCAGGCAGCAATATATTTTGGGACTTCATCATAAGCAACAGCTTCATGCATCAGCACTCTATCCACCACACTTTCTTCTTGAGCTAAACGCTTGAAGACTCCAAGGAACGGAGTGTCCCCCAGCAAAAAGAGTGTCAAATCTTTGTGTTTCTCCTTTAACCCAGCCACGGCTCTTACTGTTTCAACAATTCCCCTGTTTAGGGTCATACTTCCGTGATAGAAAACGACGAACTTGTTCTCAAGAGAGAGTTCCTTTCTTATCTTCTCTTCATTATAGATTTCCGGTCTGAAGAGTTCACTTGATACACCACTTGTCCAGACGCCTACGAAATCACGGTTCACGTCAAATCTGGAACATATCTCATTTCTCATCCCTTCAGTAAGTGTAGTCATTCCGTCAAAGTGCTTCTTAGCTAACGTCACTGAAAGCCTAAACGCAAACTCATTCAAATACTCTCTAAGATTCCGCGGAGCGTTCAGTGTAGTTCTTATATCCAAGATAGTTTTGAACCGCATGGGACTAAGAATAAGTCCTAGCAAGAAAACTAGGAAGCTCGAATTGGGAGACGCAATTATGTAGTTCGGCTTCTTCACTAATATGAAGAGGGGCAGATATATTGAAAACACAATGATAGCGGCAACAGACGAAATCACGGGGACTGTGCGAATCGGAGCCAAGATCAATTGTAAGTGTTCATCGGATGGAAAAGTTCTTCTGGAGCGTATTCCAAATAGGCATGTCTCATATCCGTCCTTTCCCATATGCCTTAGTACTTCTCTCTGCGAGACCGTATTCAGGGAATCAAAGATAAGTAGACTAATCCAAGTGACTTTTTTTCCTAAGTGTTGAGCCTTCTCAAGTTCTTTGGAGCTCGTCCCAAGATGTGGACTGCTGGTTATTGATGTCAAAGATTCACTCTTCGGTTAGAGCAGAATAGATGTCGAGAACCTTTCTGGCGACAGATCGCCAAGAGAACATTTCAAGAGCATAATCTCTGGCGGCGTGGCCAATCTTGTTAGAAAGGTTCGAATCATGCAGAAGATCTAATTCCATTTCAGCCAGTTCTCGGATGTCTGGCGGGTAGTCGATCAAAAACCCGCGCATATCTTTTCCAATGAGTTCAGGCATTCCTCCGACTCTTGTTGCGATAACAGGGAGCCCACAGGCCATAGCTTCAACAAGAGCAATACAGAAAGCTTCGTATTCTGAAGGCATCACGAAGAGACTTGATGTTGAGTACAGGTTGGCAAGCTCCATATCTGAGACACTTCCCAGAAAATGCACATCGTTTCGGACGCCTAGGCTTTCTGCCAAAGAGACTAATCTCTTTTTGTAGCTTCCGACTCCAACAATCAGGAGTTGTGCATCTTTTTCTTTTTCCCTCACTTTTGGGAAAGCGCTAATTAGGTATTGAACACCCTTGTACTCTTCCAGCCTTCCAACGTAGAGTATGCTCTTCTTGGGTGAATTAATGCCTCTTGCTACGTACATGCAGCTCTCTACATTTATCCCGTTAGGAACATACGTGATTCTTTGCTCGTTGAAGTGAAATGTCTTTGATAATAGGTGTTTTTCATAATTCGAAACTGCGATTACGGCGTCCGAATTCTCGAATATATGCCGCCCCATTAGTGAAGCATAGAGTTTCTTGCCTATTGTTCTTAACTCGTTCGCGCCAACTGGATGAAAATGTGGCGTAAAGATCAAAGGTTTCTGATAGTTCCTCTTTGTATGGACCGCGGCGAGGGCACAGAAATCCTGGTAGTTATGAACATGAACCACGTCTGCGCTCCTCAATTTCTTTAACGCCCGGCAAAGTCCAGGAGAAAAGAAGTAAAGATCGCCGAAACTGTATGACCGGAATCTGTTTAAGCTTACAGCGTCCCTAACCTCTTTCTTGGGCAATCGTCCCTCAGGGTCCGTTGTGTAGACTTCCACGTCTGCGCCAAGTGAAACAAGATTCTTGGCAAGTTCCTCTACGTGTGTTGCTATCCCTCCGATGAATGGCGAATATCGCGGACACACCTGAAGGACTTTCAATTCAATAACAACCAAAAAACAGTTGATGTCTTCGAAAAAGTTCATTCAATCTGCGATGTCTTTTCCAAAGTTTCTTCATAGACTTCTATGTACTTCTCAGCCTGAATATCCCAATCATGGTTTTCGCTTACGTAGTCGTAGGCCATCTGCCCAAGTCTTCTCCGCAAATTCTCGTCAGAAAGAAGCAGCGAAATCTTTTCTGCAAGATCAATAGAGTTACAGGTCTTACATAGAACACCTGTCTTCATATCCGTTACTAATTCTCGTGCGTAAGGAAAATCAAAAACCACCACCGGTTTTTTGCACGCCATCGCTTCCAAGGCAAACATTGGCTGAGCTTCATAAAGGCTGGGTAGGACAGCTACATCTGACTTCTTTATTTCGGCTATTAGGTCCTTGTGGGAAATGCGCCCGAATAGTCGCACGCTTTTTCCTAATCGATAATTGGAGATGAATCTCCTAATATTATTCTCCATGGGTCCTTTCCCGAATATCCTGAGTTCAGCGTCTTTTGACTCTTGAATGACTTTTCTGAAAGCTTGCAGAAGAAACATGACGCCTTTGGTCCACACTAAACGGCCAGCAAATATGATCGATTTATTGTCTCGATTTATCTCGCTGTCTCCTGGTCTGTCGATTTCGGAGAAATCCACGCCATTGTATATTACAGATGTTTTGTCCATGTTCAGTTTTGTGTAAGCGGCTATTTCGCCTAGGGCAGTGTAACTGCACACGACAGCGTGATCTGAGTTGACCAGACAGCGATTCGTGGCAAGATCATGGAAAGGGAATTCGACAATGTGGTTCCCAAAGTCGCTCAGAGTCCAACTCGTAACTGGAGAATGGATGAACTCTCTCTGAAAAGCTCTCGCACTGCCATGGACTGTTGCAACAAAGGCTTTCTTCAATTTCGAACGGAAGAACGTAAAACCGAAGGACGCTTCTGGGCTGACGCCATGAATGACCGTGTATTCAGCAAGCATTTTTGACATTCTGCTTGAATTGAGGATTTGGAACCACAAAGGTCTCGGTGGAAAGTCAAATACTGGAAGGCGCACGATGTCTAAGTAGTCGCCGCGTCTCTCTACCTGGTAATTCGTCTTGGGAGAACCTGTGAAGATCGTTACATGCACTTTCTTTTTCGCAAGGCTGCTAGCCAATCCGTAAGAGACTGACGATATGCCACCGCCTTCATGAGATATCAATCCGATCCTCATGCTGTTCCACATTCTCAATTACGACGGTGTGTTTTTCTGGACTTTCTGCCACTTGTGAAGTGAGCCACCAGTCAAGTAACGAACCATACCTTCTACAAGGATGAGTTGATACCGCAAGAAGGTTGAAGCAATGCTTGATATCTTGGTCTTAGTGGGCAGGGCTTGTTCGACCATGTATGCAACTAAAACCACTATCACAAGAATCAGAGGAAAAAGAAATTCACTTGTTTGAAAGATGTAAGACAGCCCTGTTGCAACTGTTAGAATTATTAAGCTTAGTATTATGAAAGGCGAAACAACATGCATGAAAAAATTGGCTGGCATAATCGTAGAGCCAAACTTGCCAAACGATTTGTTAAACATGATGTCCTTGTTGTACCAAAACAGTCTGGCTAGTCCTTGACCTCTTCGCACTTTCATCATCCTCAAGGATTGGCTGTTGCTTGGCAAGGGCTCATAGAAAAGAGCGTCAGGCTCAAAAACTGACTTGTATCCCTCTCTTCTCGCCATTATCGCCAGTTGCGAATCATCAGCGTTGAGGTTCTCTCTAATCTTCTTGCCAATAATAAACTTAGTTCTATACGCCGAGAGTTCGCCATCGAAGATGGGCGTCGAATCGATCAAGCTCTCTCCATTTCGCATCTTCTGGTAAAAGTCCAAGTAAGCCGACTCTGATTGCGCCTCACCAGACCGATCACTGGGCGGTACAACCTGTTTGCCCACAACGGAACCCACCTCAGGATTTGAAAAGCGTTCAACCACCGTCTGAACTGCATTTTTGTCCAGGAAAGCATTCGCGTCTGTCATGAACACGATTTCGCTTTGAGCGTCAAGGCTGGACAAAGCCTTGTTAATCGCTGTGGACTTCCCTCTGCGCTCGTCTTCAACAATCAATTTCACTTTCAGCTCAGGGTGTTCTGAAAAGAATTCTTTCGCCAAGTTGACAGTACCATCATTCGAAGCGCTGTCTATCATCAGTATTTCCATGAGAGCACTCGGATAAGATTGTTCAATTAGATTGAGCAGTTTATCCTTGATCGTCTGAGCGTCATTGTAAGTCGGAACAATCACCGTTATCTTCGGCCTAAAATCCGACTTTTTTTCCTCTTTCCGCTTCGTCTTTATCACGTTCGAGATGTACAGATAGTACCCCGCGTATATCGCACCAGTAAGATCAGTCAAACTGATCGTTGCCAGCAAAAGTATTTCCCAAAGCATCATTTCTAGAACCTATCCATCACATGCAAGTTTCTCGTTTTTGCCTAGCTCTTTCTTAACGGCCTCATTGACTTCCTTCACCGCCTTCAGGAGGATAGCCTTGTCTGAGCAGTTGATGAGCTCCTCTAGATCCTTGGGCAAACACTTACCGTCAAATGGTCCTTTCGTAGGGTCCGTATATTCCGGAGCAGCTCTGCCTTCTGACACCATAATGCCCATCACCACCTTCGGATCTACTCCATAATCTTTGCACAATCTTCTTACTTCGTTGGCAAAGGAGATCTTCGTTGCAGCAAATGCGTTCATTACCAGCTTTGTCATTACCGCCGTCGCATGGTCTACGTGATACACTGGAATCTTACGTTCTTGCCAATAGAAGACTTCATTCATTACTAGGTCCACGTCTTTCTTCTTTCCAGCGACAACGACTATCTTCGGTCTCACGAAATCTTGCAATCGGGCGTTTTCATGGAGAAATTCTGGCATTGTGACTATTCTCGATTTTTTCCCTTCTAATTCCTTTATGAAATCAAGGGATAACGTTGATTTGATCACTACTACGCCAGAGTATCTCCTTCTTTCCAGTTTTTTCAATGTTTCTTTGATGAGGGAGCAGTCTAGCCGATGGTTTTGGGGGTCTGTGGGCAAGGCTATGAAGATGACATCGCTTTTCGCAACTTTCTCAAACGTGTCTGAGGGTTTGTACTTGTCATATCCTACTACATCTTTATGGTAGAATCTTAGCGCATGGTAGACTGTTTCTCCTACTGCTCCGAGTCCTATCACTCCAATTCTCATTTTGTATCACCTATTTGGTTTTCATGAATTCGACTGCGAAATCTATTGCCCGCGAAATCCTGCCTCCCAGCTGTTCCACGTATGACAGTATTTCATCCAGCATTTCGATGGAACGACTTCCAGTGTTTCGATACAGGTGCCAAGGTACACCTTGAGTGGGTGGAAGATTAAGAACGTCTCTAGGGTGAATGTACAACATGACTGGATATCCGAGACCGAAGAGCATCTTGATTCCAAGCTTCACATATGACAGTCCAAGATTTCTCATCCATGAGGCGCTCAGCGGAAGCGGAAGGATTGGATTTGTGGAAATTGGTATTTCCAAGATTTTTCCCTCTTTCGACACAAAGTAGTATGGTCGACGCTTTAGAGACAATGAACCGTAGTGTCCGGGTATTAGCATTGGTAAGTATGAGGAGTCATACAAGAATCCCATTCTGCATAGGATCTCTAGCGTCGTGTTGTTGGCCCTCAAGCAAGGGGCTCTGAATCCTGTGGGTCGTTGACCTGTGGCATCTTCAATAATCGTCATAGCCTTTTCGATTCGTGACTTTTGTTGTTCTGCACTTAGAAGACACTCGTCTCTCTCATGCAGAAACCCATGGCAAGCGACTTCGTGTCCCTTCTTTGCGATTTCCCCGACCTTGATTGGGTGTCTCTGCCCCATCTCTCCAGTGACGAAAAAAGTTGCTTTGACCCCTTTTTCTTCGAAGAGGTTAAGGAGTTTGTCTATACCTTCTTCAACGTTGACTTGGCGTTCTGCTTCAGAAATATCATGTTCCACTGAGTAGAATCTCAGTAAGCTTGGCCATCCGTCAACATCCACTGACATTATAAACCGGTGAGCTGAACACGCACTACATTTGGCCTGTTCCATGCGCAGTGAGCATCCTTTGATATCAAAAAACTGTTCAAGTTACTTGTTCATTATCAGAGAGCACTTTTCAGTGAGCGAAAGCTCTCTCGCGCATGTTTCTCTTTTGACACACCCACAGCGACGCCTTTCACATTTGGCAAAGAGGCTATGTACTCCACTGCATCTTCGAGCTTCAAGTAACCAGCTGCCAGAATGCTTATTGCTATCAGAATAGGTTCCCTTGTGCTTTTCAAAGCCTCTTCGCAATCTTCTTTTGAAGGGTTCATCTCAAATCCTACGCTGTTAAATGGCGCGGCAACCACTATTCTTTCTAGGTCTAGGTTCCAAGCCCTAAACTTCTTGACCAGATATGCAAAGTTGCAGGTGTTGAAACCAGGTATGTATCCCTGCTTTCTCATGAATTTGATATGAGCCTTAAAAAACCAGTCTAAGTTCAAAGCCAGAGCCAAGTCGACTACCACTTCATGGAGAAGCACAGATTGTATTTTCGCCTGTCTGCCTCCTGAAGACCTTATCCTACTAATCTCATATGTCAAATAAGTCTTCAACAGCGAAACAGGATCAGCTTTCAATAGCCCGCTAAGTCCAGTGGCCATTGTTCTAAGATTACCTGACAAAGCCAAACGTTTTGAGAACACCCTGGCTAGACCTGAGATTCCACCAACTTGAGTCGCCAATTGGACATATTCGTAGGCATATGGGACAATAGCGTAGAGGGAAAAGCGATCAATAATGCCGACCTCACGTATTGATTTCAGGATTGATAGAGTCGTGTCGCTTACTGAAAACATAAAACCGTTTGCCCCGTTCTCAGCGGAGATTCGCAAGAGCTCAGCCGCATGCTCCGGCTGGCATACTGCGTGATCGCGGAGCTTGATTCGTTCGTGCGAAAGATGACTTATGTTGTGAAAAGGATTGTCGCCAACGAGCAAACTCTTCTCATTTTTGCTAATGACTTTCACCAGCTTTCTTCTCTACTTGGCATATGATTTCGTCGACTTTGGATGCAGCACGAAAATCAGGTTCTGCATTTCGGTTATTGATGATGGAGTGGATGAAGTAAGCGTCTTCCCGGTAGTATTCTGGTAATCCCAAGCAAAATGGAACGTTGTCGCTGAGATCATGTCTATACCAGACTAATGACCTTCCGGTCGTCTGTTTGAGTTCTACTCTGTCATCGTTTGCTACAATCTCTCCTTTGGATCCACTGACTGAGAAACCAACTTCAGGCATGCGATAGTCTGGAATCCGCCAAGAAATGTCAAACTGTCCCACTAACCCGTCACGATTAACGAGTTCAAAACTGACTGGCTCTTGTGAGTTCTGGATTTGCGTTGTCAGTTTTGTTGAGTCAACTCTCAGTTCGCCAAAAAACCATAATGCTAAATCAACTGCGTAACAACCTAGGTCTCTGAGAACTCCTCCCCTGGAACCAGATTCTTTTATCCCGCAGAAATCCGACGAATAGGCATATGCCTTGAAAGATGAGACATCGCCTATTGAATTTTCCAATAGTAGCTCTTTTGCTTTCTTGAACGTTACATAGAACCTCCTCAAATACCCCACCATGTTTGCGCCGCCAAGCCTGTTGGCCAACTCAGATAGCTCTTCTGATTCTTCATATTGCTGAGCAAGAGTCTTTTCGACGAAAACGTTGTGGACTATTTTTTCGGAGAATAGTGTTTTGGCGATCCCAAAATGAGAAGGTATCGGTGTTGTTACATAGACTGCGTCAAGGTCAAATTCCGATAGTCTCTTCACATCATCAACTATGTGGACCCCATCATAGAGCTTCTTCGAGAATCTGCGAATCAGACTGTTCTTTTCACACAATGCTATGAGCTGAACGTTTGGCAAGACATTCATTATGCTACTATGAACAAGACCCATTTTCCCAAGGCCGACAACTGCAATCCTTAGGCTTTCTGTACTCAAGGTTAATTCCTCTTGTTGTACCAGCTGACAAGCTTCCTTATGCCTTCTTCAAACGAAATCTTGGGACTGTAGCCTAACATTTCTTTGGCTCTGCCTATGTCTGCACAGCTGTGTCGGATGTCCCCAAGTCGAGGATCAGCATGCAAGTTTTCCACGTTCTTCTTTTTCAACACGCTCTTGAGCGTTTCTGCAACTTGATTTACACTAACGCTCACACCACTACCTATGTTGAAGACTTCTCCTACAGCGTCTTTGCTGTTCAACGCAAGCATATTCGCATCGACAGTATCCTGCACGAACACGAAATCTCTTGTCTGTGCCCCATCTCCAAAGATATTCGGAGGCAAATCATTCAGCAACCTCTTCAAAAAGATGCTTATTACGCCGCTGTAGGGAGACTGGCCATCAAGGCTCTGTCTCGGTCCATAGACGTTGAAGCAACGAAGCGAGATTGTCTCAAGTCCGTAGACATTATAGAAATATTTCGCGTAAAGCTCAACGGCGAGCTTGGACACCCCATAAGGCGACGTTGGGCAAGGAATGACATCTTCACTTATTTTCGAGATATTCGTATCGCCATAGACGGCAGCTGAAGATGGGAAGACAAACCGTTTCACACCTTGATCTGCCGAAGCCTTAAGGACATTCAATGCCCCAACAACATTGATGTCATTTGTCAACAGTGGATCCTGAACAGAACGCGTAACGCTGGCAAGCGCAGCTTCATGAAATACAGCGTCGATACCTTTCATCGTCCTCTGGACAAGTTCCCAGTTTCGGATATCCCCTTTCACAAAGTGGAACTCTTTCTTGTGCTGATTTTGTGAAATGTTCTCAGGCCGTCCTGAAGACATATCGTCAATGACCGTGATTTCGAAGCCCTCGTTAAGAAGCCGGTCTACTATATGACTGCCGATAAAACCTGCCCCACCAGTCACGAGAATCTTTGAAAAGCGGCTGGTCATTTGCTCTCATCTTCTTTCCAGTTTTGTCGCAGTCAACTGTTCAAGACAGCTCGTACATGTGCGTTCTAGGAAATTGTCATATTCAGCTTCAGATCGACAAAGCGTTCATGGTACTGAAAAGCGCTCGTTGAAGAATTAAGAAGCCAAAGTTCAAAAATCAAGTTGCCATAAAACTTGCTGCTATTCGTATTCCAAGCAGTACTCGTACCGCCCAAGTCCAGTGTCAGACGGTTCATGGTCATATTGTAAAACCTGACCTCAAACAGCGTCTCATTAAACCCATAATCAAAAGAAAAACTCAACGGGTAGTCCCAAACACTCTCATCAGGCACTATAGCTGTAACGCTAAAAAGCGAAGGCAAACTGCTTGGAGTCCTGTTTTGCGGTCCAAAACTCGTTGGAGCAGGCTGAGTCTCATTTCGAAATTTCACCTCAATCAAATAGTAAGCACAATACCCCAAATGATTGCCAATCCCCAAATACACGGTGTAGTTCTGGCCGCGCGAGATGTTAAACGGGTAATCTTCAGCCATGCGATTCGGACCCAACAGCCAAAGCTCAGTGAAAAAGTCTGTCCGGGGCCACACCAGCAGTCTGCTCAACGCGGGCGAAGCCACAAGCAACGCAGAAACGGCAACAACCACTAAGAACAAAACCTGATAGTCACGAACGTCCAATCAAACAGCACTTCCAGCTTGCGCATACTTCCTCTTCAAGTAAACCCACAAAACCCAACCAGCAAATATGACCGCGACTGTTCCAGCCACAGACCCAACAATGTTAACCATGAAATCAAGACTTCGCTCCAGCGCAGCACTGTCTCTCAACGTCACAGCCTTATCGGTGAACCCTGCAAGCCTATCCGTGCAATTGGAAGAAAACTCAACAGCAACATCAAACTCGCCGTTCTCAAAAGCCACCTTAGCCTGCGACAGCAGAGCTCCAGCCTCGTTCAGAACCCCCGCCAACCCAGTCACGTTCCCACCCGCACCCTCAACCTCCGCAACCGCCCCATAGCAGGTAATGATCTGCGCCTGAACCCCATCAACCGCCGCCCGCGCCTCATCCGCCGTGGCAACCGCGAAAACCCGCACAGGCATCGCAGCGACAGACAGCGTCAACACCAGAACAACCACAGTAAGCAGCAAAAACCCCCGCAACAAACCCCGTCAACTCCACCGTTCAAACAGCAAAAAACAACAAACAACAACAAAAAACAACCAATTCCACGCTAGGAACAAAGACCCTCCAAAACCTTCCGTTTACCATCAACATCGTTAATCTGCTTCTCAACATGCTTGTTCCGTTTTGAATACTCTTTATACCTCTCCAGAAACTCCATCCCCTTACGAGTAAGCACATAACACCCTTCTTCCCGCTCAAAACGAACCAAATAAGCCCGCCTAATCTCAGCCAAATACCGAGTCAAAAGCCGATAACTCAGATTCGCTCCATACATAATCTGCGTCTTCTTAGCACGCTGCCTCGCAACGGCCAGAATATCCGCTATAATATCCAATCTCCCTCTATAACTACCCAAACCTACTCCCCCGAAAAAACGAATCACTCAAACATCAACAACATCGAAACTACAGAGACCCTGCTTCTGCTAGATGTGAAGCCAGCCCCGACCGCCCTTCTTCAACTGCTGCGGCTGCTTCTTGCCCTCTTCATACTGCTCTGCCC
>Ga0315294_10000612_pt1 | contig 38564 bp, 30 predicted proteins | sample YL17G13_40_MG_FD_203626 | JGI IMG/M metagenome (GOLD analysis project Ga0315294, IMG submission 203626) | Sediment microbial communities from Yellowstone Lake, YNP, Wyoming, USA - YL17G13_40 | ecosystem: Environmental > Aquatic > Freshwater > Lake > Sediment | place: USA: Wyoming | collected...
TCGGACGTTACAGTGCGCATAATGGCGCGGATAGAAGGGTGGTTCAAAAGACCGAGGCAGCCTAAGGAAGATATGAAGAGGAGGAAAAAAAGTCAGGGGGCTTGCGTTTCGCTATCATAGAAGACTTTCCGGGACGGATATGCGGCCTCCTCCCATCAGATCCGGACCGGGAAGGCGTTAAAAATCACCGCGGCGAATGAAGACGATACCCGAGGCCTATTCGGCCCAGCCGAGCTTTTCCTTGACCAGGTCGTAATAGTTGCGGCGGGGCGAGGTCACGAGCTGGAGCTCGAACGCCGACTTGCGGATGTCGATGACGTCGTTGCGGACGAGGACGCCGCCGCGCTGGCCGTCGAGCGTCAGGTAGACCTCCTCCCCGCCGGTCAGGAGCCGGACGCTGACCGCCGAGGTCGACGGCACGGCCAGGGGCCGGAAGGAGAGCGTGTGCGGACAGATGGGCGTCAGGACGAAGGCCGGGACGAGGGGGTGGACGATCGGCCCTCCGGCCGAAAGCGAATAGGCCGTCGAGCCGGTCGGCGTCGCGACGATGAGCCCGTCGGCCTTGAGCGTCGCCACCTCTTTGCCGTCGATGCCGATGGTCAATTCGATCATCCGGGCCAGGGCGCCCTTGGTGACGACGACGTCGTTGAGGCAGTAGGATACGGCGCCCGCGGTCCGGGTCTCGAGGAGCCAGCGCGGACTGATGAGGTTCGTGTCGCCCGCTAGGCAGCGGTCGAGAGTCAGAGTGGCTTCGCTGACGGGGATCTCGGTCAGGAAGCCCAACCGGCCCAGGTTGACGCCCATGACCGGGACGCCCGCCTGGGCGGCGTGGTGGGCGACACTGAGCATGGTCCCGTCGCCGCCGAGGACGACGACGAGGTCCGAGGCGGCCGCGACATCCGGGCGCGGCAGACCGTCCGGCCGGCCGAGCTTGCGCGCAGCCACGTCCTCGAGAACGCACTCGATGCCGCGGCCTTCGAAATACTCGACAACGATCTTCAGGATGCCCTCGACGGACGGCGCGTGGGGCTTGATGACGATGCCGGCTTTACGAACGTTATTCATGGCTGACCGCCTCCTTGATCATGGATGGAATGGAGTCCGCGTTGAGGTCCGGCTCTCCCTTGACCCACCGGGCGAAGAACTCGACGTTCCCCTTTTGGCCCCGCGTCGAACAGCGGATGAGCCCGGCCAGCCCGAAGCCGATCTCCCTGGCCCCGTCGACGACTCGCGCCAGGACCTCCGCGTGGACATTCGCGTTTCGGATGACGCCCTTCTTGCCGACGTCCTTCGGCCTGGCCTCGAACTGCGGCTTGATCAGGGCGACGAGGGTCCACGCTCCGGGGATCGCGGCGAGGGCGGGCAGGACATTGAGGACGGAGATGAATGAAACGTCCATCGTAATAACGCCAGGGGGTTCGGGGAGGTCCTCCGGAGCGAGGTAGCGGGCGTTTTTTTCGATGGCCACCACGCGGAGATCCCGGCTGAGCCCCCAGTCGAGCTGTTTCGTGTCGACATCCACGGCGTAAACCCTTGTTGCTCCGCGTTTTAGCAGGCAATCCACGAATCCCCCGGTCGACGCGCCGATGTCGAGCGCGACCATCTCGCTGACGTCGATGCCGAAGCGGTCGAGGGCCTCTTCGAGCTTGAGCCCACCACGGCTGACGAAGGGGAGAGGGCGCGCGACCTCGAGCGCGGCCTCTTCGTCGACGAGCTCGCCGGGTTTGAGGATGGGACGGCCCGCGCTCGTGACCAGCCCGGCCATGATCAGGGCCAGGGCCTTCTCGCGGTTCGGCGCGAGGGCCCGCCCGACCAGGAGTTTATCCGCTCGTTCTTTCATCGCCGCCGGAGCAGACGGGTACGCGGTAGAGGTCTTTGACTTGCTTGATGAGGCCGGGGACGTCCAGGCCGACCATGGCTCGGATCTCGTCGGCCTTGCCCAGGGGATAGGCCTCGAGAGGGAGGCCGATCGCCTTGAACCGGATGTCGAAGCGGCCTTCCTGGTCGAGGAGCTCCCGCACGGCGCTCCCGGCGCCGCCGGCGAGGATCCCCTCCTCGACCGTGACGATCGTTCCGCCCGGCCGGGCGAAACGCAGGATCATCTCCTTGTCGAGGGGCTTGACGAAACGGGCGTTCACGACGCCGAGCGAGATGCCGTCCTTCTCCAGGGCATTGGCGGCTTCGAGCGCCGGCCGGACCATGTTGCCGAAGGCGAAGAGGAGGTCCCGGCCGTCTTTGACCAGTTCGCTCCGTCCCGGCGGGATGACATGGAGCTGCTCGTCCAGGGGAACGCCCAGCCCCTTGGCCTTGGGGAATCGCACGGAGGCCGGGTGGCCGTAGGCGAGCGCCGACCAGAGCATGTGCTGGAGTTCGTTCTCGTCCTTGGGAGCCATGACGATCATGTGGGGCATGTGACGGAGATAGGCGATGTCGTTGACGCCCTGGTGGGTGGGGCCGTCGTCGGGGACGATGCCGGCCCGGTCGAGGACGAAGACGACGGGCAGGTCCATCAGGCAGACGTCGTGGTAGACCTGGTCGTAGGCCCGCTGGAGGAAGGTCGAGTAGATGGCCACGACGGGCTTGAACCCCGAGACCGCCAGGCCGGAAGCGAAGGTCACGGCATGCTGCTCGGCGATCCCGACATCGAAGAAGCGCTCGGGAAGCTTCTCGGAAAACTCCTTGAGGCCCGTCCCCTCGCCCATGGCCGCGGTGATGGCCAGGACCTTCTCGTCTTTCCTAGCTATCTTGATCAGAGCATCGCCAAAGACACTGGAAAAGGAGGGCCCCCATTCGCGGTTACGCGGCTCGCCCGTCGAGATCTGGAACGGTCCGGCGCCGTGGAACTTTGCGGGGTGCGTCCGGGCCGGCTGGTAGCCCTTGCCTTTCTGCGTCACGCACTGGATGAGGATCGGCCCGTCGTACGTTTTGGCCAGCTCGAAGGCCTCGACCAGGGACCTGATGCTGTGGCCCTCGACCGGACCGACGTAGCGGATGCCGAGCTCCGTGAAGACGAGGCCCGGGAAGATCGTCTTTTTGACCAGCTCTTCGAAGGCCCGCCCAGCCTTGATAAGAGGCCAGCCGATCTTGGGGATGGACCTGAGGATGGACTTGGCCTGGTCCTTGATCCTTATAAAAGGCTGACCCGAAACGAGATAGGAGAGGTATTTCGACCAAGCCCCGACGTTGGCCGAGATGGACATCTCGTTGTAGTTGAGGACGATGATCAGGCGCTCGCGGAGGTGGCCGATCTGGTTGAGCGCTTCGAGGGCGACGCCGCCCGTCATACTGCCGTCGCCGACGACGGCGATGACGTGGTGCTTCTCCCCCGCCTTGTCCCGAGCGACGGCCATGCCCAGGGCCGCCGACAGGGCCGTCGAGGCGTGGCCCGTGTTGTAAGCGTCGTGCTCGCTCTCCTCGCGGCAAGGAAAGCCGAGGATGCCGCCGCAGCGCCGGAGCCCGGCGAAGCGGCCCTTGCGGCCGGTCAGGATCTTGTGGGTGTAGCACTGGTGGCCGACGTCCCAGACGATCTTGTCGCGGGGCGAGTCGAAGACGGTGTGGAGGGCCAGGGTCAGCTCAACGACGCCCAAATTCGAGCCGAGGTGGCCGCCGTTCTTGGCGACCGTCTCCAGGATGAGAGCGCGGATCTCCAGGGCCAGGGTGGAGAGCTCCTCCGGGGACAGTTTCCGGATGTCGGAGGGCCGCTCTATCGAATCGAGGATCTTGGTCATGGCCGCTCGGCTCGGATCAGCGGGTGCCGCCGTCCTCCCCGGTCCCGCCCGCGTCGGCGGCGTCGAAATCTTCCGCCTTCAGGTTCCCTTTGTCGTCCTTGAGCAGGATCTCGACCTTGCGCTCGGCCTTGTCCAGCTCGCCGCGCAGGAACCGGGCCATCTTGACGCCCTTCTCGAACAGGGCCAGCGATTCGTTGAGCGAAATGCCGCCCTTCTCGAGCTTGGCCACGATCTGTTCGAGGTCGGCCAGGGCTTTCTCGAAAGTCAGGTTGGTCATGAGCCCTCCTTCAGGAAACGTGATTCCAGGAGCTTCTTCCTGTCGACGCTCTCCACCCGGGCGCTGAACTCGCCCTTGAAGAACGAGACGAGGACGGTCTCGTCCTCGACGATGTCCTCGATCCGGCGGGCCAGGCACAGGCCGCCGCCCTTCCAGACGGCCGCGTAGCCCTTCTTGAACACGGCGAGCGGGCTCAGGGCGTCGAGCGTCGCCGTGAGGCGCTCCCAGGCTGCCCGGTGGTTGCGGAGCGTCTTGCGGGCGATGTTGCCCAGCCGCTCGGACGCGAGCAGGGCGGCGCCCTTGTGCTCGGCGATCGCCTGCCGCTCGGCCCGGATGACGTTCTTCCCCCGCGTTTCGAGCTCGTCCACCCGCCGGCCGAGGTTGGCGAGCTTGACCTGGAAATTCTGGAAGATGCGGTGCTGGGCGAGGTCGGCCACGTCGGCCCTCATGTCCTGGAGGGAATAGCGCAGGAGCTCGCCCAGCCGGCGGGCCTGAGACGAGATGCGCTCGGCGAAGGCCTCCTCCGTCTCGATGACCATCTCCGCGGCCGCCGAAGGCGTCGAGGCCCGGACGTCGGCGACGAAATCGGCGATGGTCACGTCAACTTCGTGGCCGACGGCGGAGATGACCGGAACGGGCGAGCGGGCGATGGCCCGGGCCACGGGCTCTTCGTTGAAGGCCCAGAGGTCCTCGATCGAGCCGCCGCCGCGGCCGACGATGAGGACGTCGATCCCCGGCCATGCCCCGAGCGCGTCGATGCCCTCGACGATCTCGCCCGCCGCGCCCTCGCCCTGGACCTTGGCCGGGTAGATGACGATGTGGAGCTTGGCGTAGCGGCGCTCGAGGACGCGGAGGATGTCGCGGATGGCCGCCCCCGTGGGCGAGGTGACGACCCCGATCGTCCGCGGCCGGAGCGGGAGCTTTCTTTTGCGTTTCTCGTCGAACAGGCCCTCGGCCTTGAGCTTCTCCTTGAGCTGTTCGAAGGCCAGTTGCAGGGCGCCCTTGCCCTTGGGCTCGACGAGGTCGACGTAGAACTGGTAGTCGCCGCGGGGTTCGTAGACGCTGACTTTCCCCCGGCAGATGACCTTGAGGCCGTCCTTCAAGTCGAAGACGATTCTCTTGGCCGCGCTCTGCCACAGGACGGCCTTGATGACGCTTTTCTCGTCCTTGAGGCTGAAGAAGACATGTCCCGAGGCGGCCTTCTTGAAGCCCGAGACCTCGCCCTCGACCCAGACCTGGGGAAAAGCGACCTCGAGGGCCGCCTTGACGAGCTCGGTGACCTGCGAGACCGTGTAAACCAGGTCGCGCTTCACCAGGCCTTCATTCTTCGTGGCCGTCCTCCGCCAGGACCTCTCTCTTGATCGACAGGGCCTTCCCCGTCTTGACGTCGACCTCGATGAAGACACAGGACAGGAACAGGCCGTCCCGCGACGGCTCGAACCGCTGGGGCCGCGAGGTCAGGAATCTTTGGAGCGCCTGCTCGCGGGCCATGCCGATCACGGCGTTGCGACCCCCGGCCATGCCGGCGTCCGTAATGTAGGCCGTGCCCTTGGGCAGGACCCTCTCGTCGGCGGTCGGGACATGGGTGTGGGTGCCGATGACGGCCGAGACCCGGCCGTCGAGGTACCAGCCCAGGGCCTGTTTTTCCGAGGTCGCCTCGGCGTGGAAATCGACGATGATGATGGGCGTCTCGGCCGCCAGGGCCGCGACTTCCTCGTCGGCCCGCCTGAACGGGCAGTCCAGGGGCTCCATGAACACCCGCCCTTGGAGGTTGAGCACGGCCGCCTTGACCCCGTCGGCCGCCTGGAAAATGTAGGAAAAGCGGCCCGGGTTGACGGACGGATAGTTGGCCGGGCGCAGGAGGCGGGGTTCCCGCGCGAGGTAGGGCAGGCCGTCCTTCTTGTCCCAGATGTGGTTGCCCGAGGTCAAGACGTCGACGTGGAGGAAGAGGTCTTTGCCGATCTCCTCGGTGACGCCGCTCCCGCCGGCCGCGTTCTCGCCGTTGGCGACGACCATCGCCGGCGAATATTTCTTGACCAGGGCCGGCAGGAACTTGTCCATGGCCCGCCGGCCCGGCCGGCCGACGATGTCGCCGAGGAAGAGGACCCCGAACCTAGCGGGCATATTCGACCGCTCTCATCTCCCGAATGACCGTGACCTTGATCTGGCCGGGGTAGCTGAGTTCGTTCTTGATCTTCGCGGCCACCTCCTTGGCCAGGAGCGAAGCCCGGTCGTCTGAGGTCTTCAGGCTCTCGACAATGATTCGGATCTCGCGCCCGGCCTGCAGGGCGAAGACTTTGGCGACGCCCTCGAACGACGCGGCGATCTCCTCGAGCTTCTCCAGCCTCTTGATGTAGGTCTCGAGGAGCTCCCGCCGGGCGCCGGGCCGCGCGGCCGAGAGCGTGTCGGCGGCCTGGACGAGGACGGCCTCGATCGACGGGAAATCGATGTCGCGGTGGTGCGAGGCGATGGCCTGGCAGACCTTCTCCGACTCGCCGTATTTCTTGGCCAGCTCGACGCCGAGCTCGGTGTGCGTCCCTTCCGTGTCCCTGTCGACGGCCTTGCCGATGTCGTGGAGAAGGCCCGCTCGCAGAGCGACGTTCGTGTCGAGACCGATCTCCCGGGCCATCATGGCCGCGAGCATGGCCACCTCCTTCGTGTGCTGGAGGACGTTCTGGCCGTAGCTCGTCCGGTACTTGAGCTTGCCCAGGAGCTTGATGAGCTCGGGATGGATGTCCCGGACCTTGAGCTCGAGGACGGCCGACTCGCCCTCCTGTTTGATCTTCTGCTCGAGGTCGGCCTTGACCGACTCGACGATTTCCTCGATCCGGGCCGGATGGATCCGGCCGTCGGTGACGAGCTTCTGGATGGACAGGCGGGCGAGCTCCCGGCGGATGGGGTCGAAGCTCGACAGGATGACCGCCTCCGGCGTGTCGTCGACGATGATGTCGACGCCCGTGGCCATCTCCAGGGCCCGGATGTTCCGGCCTTCGCGGCCGATGATCCGGCCCTTCATGTCGTCCGAGGGGAGGTCGACGACCGAGACCGTGGTCTCGACGACGTGCTCGGCGGCCGAGCGCTGGATGGCGTTGGTCATGATCTCCCGGGCCGAGGAGGCGGCTTTCTCCCGGGCTTCCTCCTCGATCTGCCGGACGGTGGCGATGGCCTCGAGCTTGGCCTCGTCCTCGATCTTCTTGATCAGCATGGCCTTGGCCTCGTCCTGGGTCATCCCGGACACCCGCTCGAGCTCTTCCATGGCCCTCTTGATGGCCGCGGCGATCTTCGCTTCTTCGACTTCGAGGTCCTTTTCCTTGACTTCGAGATCCTTTTCCTTCTGGGCGAGGCGGCGCTCCTTCTGGGAAAAATCCTTTTCCTTCCGCTCCATCGACTGGAACCGCCGTTCCAGGTTCTCTTCCTTGCTGAGGAGCCGGCGCTCGGTCTCGTTGATCTTGCGCTGTTTTTCCCGGTTTTGAGCCTCGAATTCGTTCTGCCGGGCCAGGTCTTTCTCGCGGGCCTCGAGGGCCGCTTCCCGCTTGATCTTTTCCCCTTCCTCCCGGGCCTTGTTGATGATCGCCCGCGCTTCCTCCTGGGCTTCGACGGCCCGTCGGGAACCCTCCTTGCGCTTGAGCAGCAGGACGACGACCGCCCCCAGGAGAACGGCGATAACGGCGATGCCGGCGTAATTGATCGGATTCATAGGATGACCTCCTCATCTATTTGAATGAGGAGACGCGAGGAAAGATAAGGAGGCGTCAGGTGCCGGGACCGGACCCGGGGTCCGCCCGGCCGGCGAGCCGGCCGCACGCGGCCTGCCCGTCACGAGGGTGATTTATCGGCGTCCGTATATGTGTTTTCATCTGCGAAGAGATGAACCTCCAAACTTTCGATCTCCGTCTCCATGTGGCCAAGGGCCTCGTTCAGTTGATCGAGTTTCTTCTGGCTCAGGAACAACTCGTCCGCGATGTTCAAGGCCGCCAGGACGGCGATCTTGGTTATGTCCGCGGACTTGGATTTCACAGCCACTTCGTGCATCTTCTGATCAACGAGCGAAGTCAGGTGGCCTATATATTTCTCATCCTCTTCTCCTTTGACACAGATCTTGTATCGTTGTCCGAAGATTTCGATCTCGAGGATTTTTTCGGTCATAAGCCAAGCTGATCGATCTGCCCGATGATGGCTTCGATCTTCCCCTTGATGATGTCCCGTTCACCCTCGAACTTCTTCATCTCCTCGTCCATGCGGGCGATCTTGCGGGTGCTTTCCTCGAATTCCTTCTTTTCCGTCCGGAACTCCTTGAGTTGCTGCTTCAACTTCTCGTTCTCGGTCGAGAGCTTGTGAACGTGGTCGACGACCTGTCCGATCTTCCCTTCCAGTATTTTAATTCGCTCAAGTTCGGTTGTCAATTTTCCCCTCCCTCAGTTGGATGTTCAAGGCGGACCTCAGGTGGCCGACGATGTCCTGTTCGACGCGGTCCACTTCCTCGGCCACGAGCGTCCTCTGGGGATGCCGGAAGCGGAAGCGGACGGTCAGGCTGACCTTGTCCGCGGGGATGGACGGGCCGCTGAACCGGTCCCGAAGCTCGAACCCCTCGAGGAGGGGCAGGTTCAGCCTGGCCAGGGCCTGGCCGATCTCCTGATAGGCGACGCCCCTGTCCAGGAGGAACGACAGGTCGCGGCTGACTCCGGGGAATCTCGGGACCGGCGCGTATTGGAACGGCTTCGGCGTCTTCTCGAACAGGCCGGTGAGGTCGACCTCGGCGGCGAAAACGGTCCGGTCGACCGACGCCGCGGCGGCGAGCGGCTTCCGGAGGGCGCCGAGACAACCGACGGGCTGGCCCTTGTACAGGATCGCCAGCGCCCGGCCCTCCTCGAAATAGGCGTGGTCCCTCTCTTCGAACGCGACGGGTTCGAAGCGGAGTGCCTCCATCAGTGCCTCGAGGGCGCCCTTGAGGACGTAGAAATCGGTCTCCGCCGGGGCCGAAGTCCAGCCCACACCGGGCAGGAGCCCGGTCGAGATGAGGCCGAGGCGGAGCTCCTCGCGGTGCTTGTCCCCCTCCCAGTAAAAGACGTTCCCCAATTCGAAGACGTGGACCCCTTCGAGTCCCCGATTGAGGTTCCAGGCCGCGTTCTCGAGAAGTCCCGGAACGAGTGTCGTGCGCAGCACGGACGCCCGGCTCGAGATGGGGTTCTGAACGTCCACGGGCCGGAGGCCGCTCCCCGCCGCCGCTTCCCGTTCCGGGTCGGCGAAACTCCAGTTGATGACCTCGTCGAAGCCCTGGCCGAGCAGGGTCTGCCGGATCTTCCCGAGACGTTCCCTCTTCCTGTTGATGCTCAAGTCGAACGAACGGACCGGTGGGAATTCCGAGGGGATCCGGTCGTAACCGTAGAAGCGGGCGACCTCCTCGATGAGGTCCGCTTCCCGCCCGACGTCCACCCGGAAAGTGGGGACCTCCACCCGCCAGACGCCCTTGTGGGCGGCCTCGACGCGGAAGCCCAAGCGCCCCAGGACTTCGACGACAAGGCTTTCGGGGACGTCGACGCCCAGCAGTTCGGCGATCCGCCGCAGGCGGAGCCGCACGGACTTGGGCTTGGGCGGCTTCGGGTAGACGTCGATGAGGCCGCGGCTGGCCTTGCCGCCCATCTGCGTCAGGAGCGACGCCGCCATGAGCGCGGCCTGCGGCGCGAAGCCGACATCCGCCCCCCGCTCAAAACGGTAGGAGGCATCGGTCGAGAGGCCCAGTTTCTTGGCCGTCTTGCGGATTGAGACCGGGTCGAAATTGGCGCTTTCGATGAAGACGTCCCGGGTCGCGTCGGTGATGCCGGAGGCCTCGCCGCCGATGACGCCGGCCAGGGCCACCGGCCGGGACCCGTCGGCGATGACCAGCATGTCGGCTGCGAGCTCGAGTGTCCGGCCGTCCAAGTCCTTCAGCGTCTCGCCCCGTTTCGCCTTACGGACGACGATACGGCCGCCATCGATCTTTCCGAAATCAAAGGTGTGGATAGGCTGGGCCGTGGCAAAGAGCACGTAGTTCGAGACGTCGACGACGTTGTTGATCGGCCGGAGGCCCATGGCCTCGACCCGGCGCCTCAGCCAGTCGGGCGACGGGCCGACCGGGACGTCCCGGACGACAAGGCCGCAATAACGGGGGCAAAGGCTTTCGCTTGAGATCTGGACGTCGGCGATCTCCGTCGTGGCCTGGGGGAGCTCGGCGAGCGGCCAGCTCCTCTCGTTGAGGGAAAGTCCGAGCATGGCCCCGATCTCCCGGGCGACGCCGAGATGGCCGAGCGTGTCCGGCCGGTTGGCGTAGGTCTCGAGGTCGAGGACCGCGTCCCCGTCCCTCTCCTCGACCGTGTCGGCGACGAGGCCGATCATGGTCAGCCTGTCGAGGAGCTCCTGGCGGGGGAGGTCCACCGTGACGAACTCGCGGATCCAATCCAGGCTGATCTTCATTTCGTCACGAATTGCCTGAGAAACCTCAGGTCGTTCTCGTAGAAATGCCGCATCTCGGTGATGCCGAAGGCGAACATGGCCGTCCGGTCGATGCCCAGCCCGAAGGCCCAGCCGGAATATTTTTCCGGGTCGATGTTGACGTTCTTGAGGACCTGGGGGTCAACCATGCCCGAACCGAGGATCTCTTTCCAGCCCGTCCCGCCGCAGATCCGACAGGACTTGTCCTGGCCGCCGCAGACGATGCACTCGATGTCGACCTCGGCCGAGGGCTCGGTGAAGGGGAAGAAGCTCGGCCGGAAGCGGACCTTGATCTTCTCGCCGAACAGGGCCCGGATGAAGTACTCCAACGTGCCCTTGAGGTGGGCGAAGGTGACGCCCTCGTCGACGACGAGGCCTTCGACCTGCATGAACATCGGCAGGTGCGTCGGGTCGGGCGTCTCCCGGCGGAAGACCCGGCCGGGGATGATGATCCGGATGGGCGGTTTCTTCTTTTCCATGACCCGGATCTGGACCGGCGACGTGTGCGTCCGCAGGAGAAGGTCGTCCTTGATGTAGAGCGTGTCCCAGCTGTCCCGGGCCGGGTGGTGGGGCGGGAAATTGAGGGCCTCGAAATTGTAGTAATCGGTCTCGATCTCCGGCCCCTCCTCGATGGCGAAGCCCATGCCGAGGAAGACGTCCTCGATCTCCTGCTGGAAGAGGACGAGCGGGTGGGCGGCCCCGACGTATTTTTTCCGGCCGGGGAGCGTCAGGTCCAGGGCCTGGGCCGGGCGGCCGTCCGTCCGGACCTTGCCCTCCAGGGCTTGAAGCCCGTCCTGGACGAAGGTCTTGAGCGCATTGACCAGCCGGCCCGCTTCACGCTTGTCCTCCGCGGGCACGGTCTTGAGGTCTTCGAACAGAAGAGAGACGTGGCCCTTTTTGCGGCTCAGGAAAGCGGTCCGGAGCTCTTCGAGTGATTTCGCGTCGCCGACCTTGAAGGCCTCCGCCTCGAACGCCTTCCGGAGACCTTCGACCCGGTCCTTGAGATCCGCCATCTCCGGCAGCTAGGCCGCTGGTTCTTTCGCCTTGCGGGCCAGGTGGGCGAACGTTTCGGGGGCGTTGACGGCCAGGTCGGCCAGGATCTTGCGGTCCAGGGCGATGCCGAGGGTCTTCAGGCCCCGGATGAATCGGCTGTAGGAGGTCCCGTTGATGATGGCCGCGGCCTTGATCCGGACGATCCAGAGGCTGCGGAAATCCCGCTTTTTGGCCCGCCGGTCGCGGTAGGCGTAAAGCAGGGACTTCTCGACCGCCTCTTTGGCCGTCCTGTAGTTGCGGCTCTTGGCGCCGAAGTATCCCTTGGCCAGGCCGAGGACTTTCCTCCGCCGGTCTCGTCTCTTAGTGCTGCGTTTTACGCGTGGCATGGTCGTCTCCTTGGGCGCGGGGCGCCGTTACATCTCGTACGGGAGCATGGTCTTGAGCGCTTTGCGGTCGGCTGGGCTGGCGACGGCCTTCTTGCCCAGGTGCCGCTTGCGCTTGGAGGCCTTCTTGGTCAGGATGTGGCTTTTATTCGCCTGGGCGTGAAGAAACTTTTTCTTCGCCGTGACCTTGAACCTCTTTTGCGCTCCCTTGTGGGTTTTTAACTTTGGCATCTTTTCCTCCTGACTTCGTGGGGACCAGCAGAGCGGAAACGGCCCAATCCTGCTTCCGGGCCGAACCATCCTGAGTCGCCATCTCTTTCACATCGGCGAGGACCCTGTCGAGGACCTGATATCCGAGCTCCGGCTTCTGCTTTTCGCGGCCGCGCAGCATGACGGTGATCTTGACCTTGTTGCCTTCCCCGAGGAAGCGCTTGACGTGCTTCATCTTGAAGTCGTAGTCGTGGACGCTGATCTTGGGGCGGAACTTGATCTCCTTGATCTGGATCTGCTTCTGGTGCCTTTTGGCATCGTGGTCCTTCTTGTGCTCTTCGTACAGGAACTTGCCGTAGTCCGTGATCTTGCAGACGGGGGGCTGGGCCGTGGGCGCGATCTCGACGAGATCGAAGCCCCGCTCGCGGGCCATCTGGATGGCCTGGATCGTGGGCAGGACACCGAGGGCGTTTTTCTCCTCGTCGATGACCCGGACCTCCTTCGCTCCAATCATCTCGTTCGTCCGGTGGGGCTTGGCCTTGGCGACCGCAGGATAATAAGAGTGTCTCTTGAAAATGTCGGTCCTCCTCTAGAAATTCACGGTTAAATTTTTATTTTGATGGAATTCCTTGGCTTTTTCAAGGAAAAGGGCGACGTCCACTTCGCCCTTGTCCCCCTGGCCGTGGACGCGGAGGGAGGCGCTCCGGCGCTCGACCTCCTTGTCGCCGACGACCAGGATGAGCGGGATCTTGTGGACCTCAGCCTCGCGGATCTTCTTGCCGACCTTCTCCCGGCTGAGGTCGACCGCCGACCGCAGGCCGTTCGCCTGGAACATCCGGTCGAGGGACCGGGCGTAGTCTTCGTGGCGCTCGGCGATCGGCAGGACGATGGCCTGGACGGGGGCGAGCCAGAGGGGAAAGCTCCCGTTGTAATGCTCGATGAGGACGCCGAAGAACCGCTCCAGGGAGCCGAGCAGGGCCCGATGGACCATATAGGGCCGGTGCTCCTTGCCGTCCTCGCCGACGAAGGTCATGTTGAAGCGCTCCGACATGTTGAAATCGAACTGGATGGTCGTGCACTGCCAGAGCCGGCCGAGGGCGTCCTTGATCTTGATGTCGATCTTGGGGCCGTAGAAGACGGCCTCGCCCTCCATCCGCTCGTAGGCGTAGCCCCGGGTCTCGAGGGCCTTGACGAGCGACGCCTCGGCCCGGCACCAAAGGTCGTCCGTGCCGCAGTACTTGGCCGGGTTCTTCGGGTCGCGCACCGACAACTCGATCTTGTTGTCGGTGAAACCGAAGTCGGCCAGGATGGAGACCGAAAAATCGAGGACCCGGAGGATCTCGTCCTCGATCTGCCAGGGAGTGCAGATGATGTGGGCATCGTCCTGGGTGAAGCCGCGGACACGAAGCAGGCCGTGGAGCGTGCCGCTCCTCTCGTAGCGGTAGACGGTCCCGAGCTCGGCCCAGCGCAGGGGCAGGTCCCGGTACGAGCGCATCCGGGACTTGTAGATCTGGATGTGAAAGGGGCAGTTCATCGGTTTCAGGTAATAGGCCTGGTCGTCGATGTCCATCGGCGAATACATGCTGTCCTTGTAGAAGCCGAGGTGGCCCGAGGTCTGCCAGAGGGCCGCCCGCCCGATGTGGGGGGTGAACAGGATGTCGTAGCCGCCGGCCCAGTGGCGTTCCCGCCAGTGCTGCTCGATGACGGCCCGGACGCGCGCGCCCTTGGGATGCCAGAGGATGAGGCCGCCGCCCAGTTCTTCATTGGTGCTGAAGAGGTCGAGCTCCGCGCCGAGCCGGCGGTGGTCGCGCTTCTTGGCCTCTTCGAGCAGGCGCAGGTGGTCTTCGAGCTCCTTCTTGGAGAAAGAGACCGTTCCGTAGATCCGCTGCATCTGCGGTCCCCGCTCGTCGCCCTTCCAGTAGGCCCCCGACACCGAGAGCAGCTTGACGTGCTGGAGGGCGCCGGTCGCGGGCACGTGCGGGCCGAGGCAGAAGTCGGCGAACGGCCCCTGCCGATAGACGGTCACGGTCAGGTCGCCTTTCTCCCGGATGAGCTCGACCTTGAGCTCCTGCTTCTTCTCCTCGAACATCCGGACGGCTTCTTCCTTTGTCAGGACGAGCCGCTCGACGGGGACGTTCTCCCGGGCGATCTCCTTCATCCGCTTCTCGATGGCTTCCAAGTCCTCGGGCGTGAAGGCCTTTTCCCGGAGGAAGTCGTAATAGAAGCCGGTTTCGACGGCCGGCCCGATGCCGGTCTTCGTCTCGGGGTAGAGATCCAGGACGGCGTGGGCTAGGAGGTGCGCGGCGCTGTGCCTCAGAACGTCGATTGTCATACCGGTTTCGTCACTCATTCTCTATAACCGCTGTGGTTCACAAGGGCGGGCGATTCAATTCCGGCCGGTCGGACGGCCCCTTGAATTCTGACCGCTTGATTCTCGTGGTAGGCGCGGAGGGGATTGAACCCACGGCCTCTTCCGTGTCAGGGAAGCGCTCTCCCACTGAGCTACGCGCCTAACTTTCGCTTTTTAAGGCTGTTATATATTATGGAAATCGGGCGGAACTGTCAATACGCCCGGGCATTCTCCCGAGGCTGGACCGCAACCCGTTCTGTTGGCTATAATAAGGGCGGAAAAGCGGACGACCATGATCGGCATCCTCTCCGATTCCCACGACAACCTGACGCGGGTCCGGGAGGCCATCCGCCTGTTCAACGACGCCGGCTGCGACCTGGTCATCCACGCCGGCGATTTCGTCGCCCCCTTCACGGTCGATGAGCTCCGCAACCTCCGGGCCCCGGTCAAGGCGGTCTTCGGCAACTGCGACGGCGAGAGGGCCGGCTTGGCCAAGGCCTTCGAGGGGCTGGGCGAGATCCGGGCGGCCCCCCTGAAATTCTCCCACGCCGGTCTCCGTTTCTTCGTTTGCCATCTCGACGCCCACGTCGGCCGGCAGGTCGCGTCGAAATCCTTCGACGTCATCGTCTTCGGGCACACCCACAAGCCCCTGGTCGAGCGCCGGGACGGGGTTCTTCTCGTCAACCCCGGAGAGGCGGGCGGCTGGCTCAGGGGCAAAAGCACGATCGCCCTCCTCGACCCGGCCGCCCGGACCGCCGAAATCATCACCCTCTAGAGGTTCGCCATGGCCCACCCCATCAACCGCCGCCAAAAACCCGCCTGGCAGAAGGTCCGCCGGCCCCCCACCCCGCCCCGCCAGCCGGGAATGCTCAAAAAGGCTCCCGGACGCAAGATTTCGCCCCCCTCAAAGCCCAAATAAGGGATTTTTCCCACAAAATCGGGGCTCAGAGACCGACCGGCAGGAATCCTTCCCATTTCCCCTGGTTATCTCCGTCGTCGGCTGCAGGACGCCACCCGGTTTTTGCTGCGAGGGGGACCATCCGTATCCCCCGGCCCCCCGGGAACCAGTCCCGGCGGTCGGCCAGGGAATCTTCATTATTACGAATTTTTTAAGGCCTGATATCCAAGACTCGACCCAGAAAGTTCCTAGAAGTGCGGTTCCGAGTAACTCCACCGCACTTCTATCGGTCGCTTCTCAGATTCCGCTCCCTGCCGCCCCTCCGCTACGGGGGCTCCGGACGGTCCCCCTCGCAGCCCGGGTGGCGTCAAGACCGCCCGTACCGGGGCATTACGGGATTCGGCCTCCTCTGGGAACAACCTTTCGCGCGATGGATTTCTACCTGCAAGCCTTTCGCCCTCAATCGTTTGGCTCATAATATAAAATGGGCCGAAGGGGGTCATCAGAGAGAGCATAAGCTGTGATTTAGCCGGTCAGAAGCCGGACGAGGGAGTCGGGTCGAGCGATTAGGGCATTAACGCAAGGGCGATGTTTATAGCTGGTCTTGAGGCCGCCCGGGCAGTGATGGGGGCCATGCATAGCCCCCGTAGCGGAGGGGGTCCCATCAGCTTGCTGATGGGGGAACCGCCGGGACTGGTTCCCGGGGGTCCGGGGGAAATGCATGGCCCCCATCACTGACAAAACGGGCGGAGTCCATCAGCAAATGACTTGAAGGCTATCCCCGAGGCCCTCCATATTGATTTAAAACCCTTAGTGGGCTATACTTATCCTTCTTTTCGGACAACTGAAGATTCGGAATTAACGGATGGATAAGTTTTTCTAAAAAGAAAGGAGAATGCATCGTGAAAAAGGTCATCATCATGGGTGCGGCCGGGCGTGACTTCCACAACTTCAACACTTATTTCCGGGACAACAAGGACTACCGGGTGGTCGCCTTCACGGCGACGCAGATCCCCGATATCGAGGGGCGCAAGTACCCCGCGGAGCTAGCCGGGAAGCTCTACCCCAAGGGCATCCCGATCCACGCCGAGGCGGAGCTCAACGACCTCATCGCCGCCCACAAGGTCGACGACGTCCACTTCGCCTACAGCGACGTCTCCCACGAATACGTCATGCAGAAGGCCTCCCAGGTCATGGCCGCCGGGGCCAACTTCGTCCTGCTCGGCCCGAACGACACGATGATCAAGAGCAGGAAGCCGGTTATTTCCGTCTGCGCCGTGCGGACGGGCTCGGGCAAGAGCCAGACCAGCCGCAAGGTGGCCGAGATCCTTCAGAAGAAGGGCCGCCAGGTCGTCGCCATCCGCCATCCCATGCCCTACGGCGATCTGGTCAAGCAGAAGGTCCAGCGCTTCGCCGACTACGCCGACCTCGACAAGCACGAGTGCACGATCGAAGAGCGCGAGGAGTACGAGCCCCACATCGACAAGGGCATCATCGTCTACGCCGGCGTCGACTACGGGGCCATCCTCCGCCAGGCCGAGAAAGAGGCCGACGTCATCCTCTGGGACGGCGGCAACAACGACTTCTCCTTTTATAAGTCCGACCTCGAGATCGTCGTCGCCGACCCCCACCGGGCCGGCCACGAGCTCCGCTACCACCCCGGCGAAACGAACTTCCGCCGGGCCCAGGTCATCGTCATCAACAAGATGGACACGGCCAAGAAAGAGGACATCGACGTCGTCCTGGCCAATATCAAAAAGATCAACCCCAAGGCGACCATCGTCCGGGCCAACTCGCCGACCATCGTCGAGGACGGCGGCCGGATCACGGGCAAGCGCGTCCTCGTCATCGAGGACGGCCCGACCCTGACCCACGGCGGCATGAAGTACGGCGCCGGCATCGTCGCCGCCAGGAAGTACGGCGCGGCCGAGATCATCGACCCCCGTCCCTTCGCCGTCGGCACGATCAAGAAGACCTTCGAGAAGTACAACCACCTCGACAACGTCCTGCCGGCCATGGGCTACGGCGACAAGCAGACCCGCGAGCTGGCCAAGACGATCGAGGCCATCGACTGCGACCTCGTCGTCAGCGCAACCCCGATCGACATCACCCGGGTCATCAAGGTCTCGAAACCCATCCTCCGCGTCGGCTACGAGCTCGAGGAGATCGGCTCACCCACGCTCAAGGACCTGCTCAAGAAGTTCTGAGGATCGATGAGACCGAAGATCGCCCTCGTCGCTTTCGGCGGCAACGCCATGCTCCCCGACGACCAGAGAGGTCTACAGGCCGAGCAGATGCGGAACGCCCAGAAGGCGGCCGAGCTCATGGTCCACATCGTCCGCAAGGGCTACGAGCTCATCATCGTCCACGGCAACGGGCCCCAGGTCGGCAACCTGCTCATCCAGATGGAGGAGGCGGCCAACAAGATCCCGCCCTATACGCTCGACGTCTGCGACGCCATGACCGAGGGCAGCATGGGCTACATGCTCGAGAGGGCGATCATCAACGAACTCCGCCGGCACTCGATCGACAAGGAGGTCGCCTCCCTCGTGACGCAGGTCGTCGTCGACAAGGACGACCCGGCCTTCGGCAAGCCGACCAAACCCATCGGGCCTTTCTACTCGAAGTACCGGGCCCAGATGCTCGCCCGGGAGAAGAAGTGGACGATGGTCGAGGACTCCGGCCGCGGCTATCGCAAGGTCGTCGCCTCGCCCAAACCCATCGACGTCGTCCCCAACGGCATCATCCGCGAGCTCGTCGAAGCCGGCCGGGTCGTCATCGCGGCCGGCGGCGGCGGCATCCCGGTCATCATCAACGGCAACGGCCTCTTCGAGGGCGTCGAGGCCGTCATCGACAAGGACTACGCTGCGAGCCTGCTCGCCCGCGAGGTCAAGGTCGACCTCTTCGTCATCCTGACCGCCATCGAGCGCGTCTTCATCAATTTCGGCAAGCCCGACCAGGAGGAGGCCCCGGTCCTGACCGTGGACGAGGCCAAAAAGCACCTGGCGGACGGCCAGTTCCCCCCGGGATCGATGGGGCCCAAGATCCGGGCCGCCGTTGAGTACATCGAGGCCGGCGGCCGGGAGGTCCTCATCACCAAGGACTCCCATCTCAAGGCCGCCATGCTCAACCGTTCGGGGACCCGGATCATCGCTTCACACGAGGAGGAGCCGCAATGAAGAAAGATTTCCTGTCGATACGCGACCTGAGCATCTACGAATTCAGCCAGCTGCTCGACCGCGCGGCGGAAGTTAAGAAGAACCCGCGCAAGTACCGCCGGACGCTCGAACACCGGATCCTGGCCATGATCTTCCAGAAGCCCTCCTTGAGGACGCGCATGACCTTCGAAGCGGGCATGCTCCAGCTCGGCGGCGAGGCCATCTACCTCGCCCCCTCGGACATCCAGATGGGCAGCCGCGAGGGCGCCTACGACATCGGCAAGAACCTCGAGCGTTGGGTCGACGGGATCATGCTCCGGACGTTCGGGCACCAGATCGCCGTCGACCTCGCCGCCAGCACGAAGATCCCGGTCATCAACGCTTTGACCGATCTCTCCCATCCCTGCCAGGCGATGGCCGATTTCCTGACCCTGCGAGAGCACAAGGGCTCCCTGGCCAACCTCAAGCTGGCTTATGTCGGCGACGGCAACAACGTCTGCCACAGCCTGATGCTGGCCGCCGCCCGGGGCGGGACGAAGATGGCCGTAGGGACGCCCGCCGGTTACGAGCCGAAGCCCGAAATGGTCCAGGCGGCCCGGGAGGACGGCCAGGACACCGGCTTCGCCCTGACCCTGACAAACTCGGCCGAGGAGGCCGCGAGCGGGGCCGACGCCGTCTACACCGACGTCTGGGCATCTATGGGCCAGGAGGCGGAAAAGGAGAAACGGGCCCGCATCTTCGCCCCGTACCAGGTCAACGCCCGCCTCATGTCCCACGCCAAGAACGGTGCCGTCTTCATGCACTGCTTACCGGCCCACCGCGGTGACGAGGTCACCGACGAGGTCATCGACGCGCCGAGCTCCGTCGTCTACGACCAGGCTGAGAACCGGCTCCACGCCCAAAAGGCCATCCTCCTCGCGCTGATGAGGAAAAAAGACTGAACATGAACAGCGAAATGACCACCCTCACTACGGTGTCCGCCGAGGACATCGCCCTCGTCGAGCAGGAGCTCGAACGGACGCCCCAGCCCCAGTCGACGCACGCGCTCGCCGGAAAGTTGGCCTTCGAGAAGACGGCCACGGAGCGGACGCAGGCCGTCAAGAAGTACGACCCCTACGCCCACTACGAGGTGGGCGACTTCATCGAAAAGGACTACAACGAGCCCCTGACCGTGGGCAGCAAAGCTATCGAGCACTTCGAGGGCCGGATCATCCTGAAGATCATCGCCAAGACGTATTCCAAGCATTTCAACTGCGAGATGCTCGAACTCGATTACCCCGGCGGCGGCGTCTTCCGGAAATACGTCGATTACATGAAAAAGACCAGGACCCAGGTTCTGCTCCCCGCGAGCCTCGAAGGCCGGAACCAGGCCGCCGAGATCATGGCCAAGGGCGACGACCCGCGGCTGACCGAGCTGCCCATGACCGAGCGCGACCTCAAGGCGCTCGAGAAGAACCTCCGCGCCGTCCTGGCCAAGAACCCCAAAGTCTTCAGCTGGAACGACCTCTGGCAGCTTTCGGCGAAGCGCGTGGACATTCTTCCCGAGAAGATCCATGAGATCGAAAACGAGTTCGTCGAGACCCGGCGCTCGGCCGCGACGGAAGACCTTGTCAAGAAATATTTCGGCCTGGAGGCGTCGAGCGACCTTTTCGACCTCACCTGTCTGAGCCTCTCCGCCCTCCTCGAGAAGAAATTCAAGAAGGACTTCATCCTCCTGGCCGAATCCGGCTGGGGAAAGTGGCACGTCAAGTCGATCCTCAACGCCCTGCCCGAGAACCTCCCCCTGGCCGCCCCGATGGCTAAGGTCCCCGAGCTCGAGGAGGTCGAGAAGCCCGAGATGAGCATCGTCCAGGCCTTCCCGATCAAGATCTATCTCACCTGGCGCGAGATCCTTTCGGGTGGGGTCAAGGTCCCCCGCAGCTTGAACAAGGAGCTCTCCCACGCCCGGGAGTACACGTTCACGGATCCCGAGGAAGGTAAGTCCTACACGATCTATTACTACCCGAACCAGAACTTCTTCCTGGGGCTCCAGGATTTCTACACCCAGCACAACGTGCCCCAAGGGACGAGCCTGACCCTCGAAAAAACCGGCCCCAACGCCTTCAAGTTCTGGATCAAGAAATCGAAGAAGAAGATGTCCGTCGCCCGCCTGGACTACGACGCCGAAAAGGACGAGTTCCGCAACACGGGCGAGGAGGTCTACACCTACGCCGAGCCCAACAAGATCATCTACATCGATCGCGAGACGCTGGCCCGGCTTCTGCCGCTCGCCGCGACACGCGAGGGCCTCGACCTCAAGGAGCTCGTCGTCCCCGTCTTCAAGAACCCCGCCCTGGCCACGTCCTCGCATTCCCTCCATTTCCTGCGGGCCTACCACCTCGTCGACGTCATCCGCCAAACGAACCAGGAGGACGTGGAATTCACCCTCCTGAATTCGCCGGAATTCACCAAGTCCGAGAAAAAGGGCGTCTTCACGTATCACGAGCCCTACGTCCCGAAAGAGGAGGCGCCGCTCGAGGCCGCCTTCCCCGAAACCTATGCCGAACCCGAGGCCGAAGCCATCACGCCCGAGGAAGCGGCCCTCGAAGCCGTGGCCGAAGAGCTGCGGGGAGCCGAGGCCGCCGCGAAAGCGGTCCCCAAAGAACGCCCGAAGGCTCCCGCTCCCCCCCCCGAGCCCGGCGCCCCCCTGAAGAAGGAAAAGGTCTTCAAGAAAAAGAAGCTTATGTCCGAGGGCGAGAAGGGCCAGGGCCCGAAGAAAAGCGAACGCCGGGTCATCGAAGAGAAGCTCGTCGAGGAAGAATCGGTCCAGGAAGCCCTGGCCGCCGTCAAGGAAAAAGCGGAAGAGGGCCTCGAACAGCGGGCCAAGGAAAAGAAAGAGGAGTTCAAGCCGGCCCCGAAAGAGCAGCCCAAGTTCGGCATCTTCGGCGACCTGCTCAAGACCGCCCTCAAGAAAAAGGACGACAAGAAGCCCGAAGACGAGACGAAGTAATGAGGTTCATCTCCCGTTTCCGGGGAACTTTCCTATTCGGCTAGGCGACGGATATCGCCCCTAGCCCCCCGGCCCCCCAGGGGACCTGTCCCGACGGTCCCCCCGCCTTCGGCGGGTCCCCCTCCGCTACGGGGGTCTTCGGGGCGACATCCATCACCGCCTCACGATGGACTTCCCCGCAATCGGGAGATGAACCAGTCATTAAGAGACAAGGATTAGGACTGCAACAAGACCGGCGCTTTTTTGAATTACAGGATGTCCCTGACCGACCCTTTTCTTCGCGTCACGCCCATGCTGTCTAAAAGTTCGAGAAGAGGGATGCTGCCCTAACCCTCATCAAGACACGAGGATTAGGACTGCATCCCATCCGGAACTAAACAGATACGACCGTTGTGAATTACAGGATGTCCCTGACCGACCCTTTTCTTCGCGTCACGCCCATGCTGTCTAAAAGTTCGAGAAGAGGGATGCTGTATTTGCGCGACAGGCCGGTCATCGCCTTGAAATCGGCGACGGTCAATTCCCGTTTCCCGGACCCCCGGATCTTACGGACGATCTCGTCGAGCCAGCGGGAATGGAGGATGAACCCGTCCAGGCCCTCGACGATCTTCTTCCGCTCGGCGAGAACGGCGAGGAGCGTATGAAGCTTCCCCTGGGTGAGCTTGAATTCGGCCTGAATGTCGTCCAGGGTCACGCTCCCGAGCTCGCCGCTGAGGACCATCCGTTCGAGCGCGGCCACGGTCTCTTCGTCTGCGGCCGTGAGGGGGATCCGGAAATCGGGAAGCCGGACGATGCCCCCCTCCTCGAGGATCCGCCCCTCCTTGGCCAGCAGCCGGAGGGCCAGGACGAGGACCGTCCGGGGGGCGTCGAAGCGCTTCTCGATCTTCTCGAGGGGAGCCCCTCTCTGGGAGGAGTGTTTCTTGTGGTACTGGGTGAGGAAGGAAAGGACCCGGCCGCGGAGGAAATCCAGGGTGCCCTGGGAGACGAGGAACAGGGGCGAAAACGCGAGGATGCGGGCTTTGCCTTCCTCTTCGAGGAGGCGAGCCAGGGCCTCGACGCGGGACCTGGGCAAGCGGCAGAAAACGGAGATGTCCTCCCCCTTCAGGCCCTTCAGGCCCCCCGCCTCCGCGAGGGCCAGGATCATATCCTTTTCCCCGAGCGAGAACCGCGTCAGGAGGGCCTTGCGCTTCGAAAGCTTGAGCTCGTCGGGCGACGGCGAACCCGGATAAAGACAGGTGCCGCGGCCGAGGATACCGCCGGCCGCCGTCCTGACTTCGAACGGGTCCCCCCACTTGACATTGACGGGCCCGACGGCCTGGGCCCGGACGAACGGGGCGTCCTTCCGGCCGGGGACCGGATACTCGGTGAAACGGGCGGCGATGGCGCCGTCGAGGAAGACGGCCTCGGCCCGTACGTCTTGGCCATGTTTCCCCAGCGGGAAGTCGAGGATGGCGTCGAATGCGGGCGTTTTCATGGGCGGCTTTCCTCCGGGTCCGCCGCCGGGACGAAGCTCATGCGGCGCAGGGCCGGGTCGCAGGAGACAAGGATTACACGAACTTCGTCCCCCAAGTCAAACGTTTTCCGGAGCCGGCGCGGCCGGAGTCGGCGAGCCGCCGGCTTCGGCTCGTAGTCCCCACTCAGGGAGTCGAAGGGCAGGAGGCCGGAGACAAAGTATTCGTCGACCTCGATGATGAGGCCGGCCTTGATGACATCGACGACCATCCCGCTGAACTCGTCGCCCAGGCGGTCCTTGAGCAAGCGGAAGATCCGCCATTCGAGGAGCGCCTGCTCGGCCTCGGCGGCGTTCCGCTCCCGCTCGGAGGATTTCGCGGCGATTGTATCGAGGGGAAGCCGGCCCGGCTCCTCCCGGGCGAGGAGGCCCTTGAGGATGCGATGGACGACGAGGTCGGGATAGCGGCGGATGGGCGAGGTGAAATGCGTGTAGTGGACCTGGGCCAGGCCGTAGTGGCCGACGTTCCCGGTCGAATAAACGGCGAGCTTCATAGCCCGCAGGACCTGCAGGCCGACGAACTTCTCGCCGGGGAGGCCCTCGGCCTTTTCGAGGACGTGCTGGAGGTCCTTCGACCGGACCTTGGCCGGCTCCGGCAGGGTCAAACCGAAATTGAGGATGAGGTCGCGCAATTTTCCGAGGTCGCCGACGTCCGGCTGGGGGTGGATCCGGTAGATGGCCGGGATTTTCTTCTCCGAAAAGGCCGTGGCCACGGCGACGTTGGCGGTGACCATGAACTCCTCGATCAGGCGGTGGGCCTCGTTCCTTTCCGCGGCCGCGACGGAGAGGAGCTTCCCCGCCTCGTAGACGAGCTCGGGCTCGACGAGGTCGAAGTCGAGACTCCCCTCGGCCAGCCGCCGTTCCCGAAGGGCCCGGGCCAGCTCCCGCATCAGCAGGAGGTCGGGGACGACATCGGCGTAGGCTTTCGCTTCGGCGGCGTCCCCTTCGAAGATCTTGAACACCGAAGTGTACGTCATCCGGTGGGCCGTACGGATGATGGAAGGAGCGAACTCGGCCTGGCGGACCCGGCCGTCGTCGCCGATGTCCATCAGGGCCGAGACCGTGAGCCGCGGCTCTCTCGGCCGCAGGCTGCAGAGGTTGTTGGAGAGTTTCTCGGGGAGCATGGGTAGGGTCAGGTCGGGGAAATAGACGCTCGTACCCCGCTCGAAGGCTTCGCGGTCGAGCGGGCTCGCGGGCCGGACGTAGTGGGAGACATCGGCGATATGGACGCCGAGGAGCCAGCCCCCGTCGGGGAGCCGACGGATGCTGACGGCATCGTCGAAATCCTGGGCCTTCTCCCCGTCGATGGTCACGGACGGCCAGTCGCGGAAATCCCGCCGCCCTTCGATTGCGCCGGCGGATAAAACGTCCGGAATCCCGGCGGCCTCGTTCAGGACCTCCTCCGGGAAATGCGGCCGGAGCTCGTACCGCCTGATGACCACCTGGGCGTCGACACCCGGGTCCTCGGGCATCCCGAAAACCCGCGTGACGGTCAGGGTGGCCCGGTCGGCTTCGACGATCATCCCCGGGGCGGGCCCGAGTTTGCCGCGGGATTTGAGGGGGACGTCGTCCTGCGACGGCGAGTCGAACGGCTGAAGGAAGGGGGCGCCGCCCCGCTCGCGGTAGACTCCGAGGAGCGCCGCCCGTCCCTTCTTGAGGATGCGCTCGATTTTCCCTTCGGGCTTGCCGAATTTGCCCCGCTCGTTGACGACGACCATCACCTCGTCGCCCGGAAGGGCCCCCTGCGCATGACGGGCGGGGATGAAGATGTCCTTGCCGCCGCCCTCCGGCGTGACGAACCCGAAGCCGGGACGGGCGGTGACGAATCGCCCGCGGACGAGGCCCGTCTTCTCGGAGAGGAGGAAGCGGCCGCGGAGGAAACGAACGTCCCCCCGGGCTTTGAGTTTCCGGATCTCCTCGAGCACCTTGGCCCTGTCCCGGCGCTTGACGCCGAGCTCGGTCAGGATCTCGTCGAAGGGCAGGCCTTCCTTGTGTTTCTTGAGCAGGGCGAGGACCTTGATGGCGGTCAGGGGCATGTCCTCTCAATAATAATAGAGGGAGACATGGGGGATCTTGCGGCCGTCCCGCGACTCCTTGACGACCTGACGGCGGACCATGGCTTCGAGCCCTTCGGGCCGCCGGCCCCGGAGCCCTTTGCGGACCTCGGCCTCGGCCGCGCCCTTCTCCGGGCCTGTCGCCCGGCCCCAGAGGAGCTCTTCGACCTCGGCGTCTATCCGCTCGAGCGCGGCCTCGTCGGGCTTCGGCGCGGCCAGAGCCGCAAGGGCCGCCTCGAGCAAGCGGGCCATCTCCCGGTCGTCCGGGGCCAGGCCGCGGAGCCCTTTCTCGACCTCCCGGCGGGCCCGGTCCTTTTTCCCGGGCCGCGGCCCAGCGGTATTTCCCCGGCCGGCCGACCGGTCCAGGTGCTGGGCCAGGGCGGCGTCGACCTGTCTGTCGCAATAGGCGAGCGATACCCCTTTCGTCCCCCTGCCCCTCGTCTTGAGGCTATCGAAGGCCCGGCCGATGCCCTCGAGGACGACTTGGAGAGGGACTCGCCTGGATTCCCAGGAGGCGATCGTGGACTGGTCCCGCGGCGACAGGAAGAACGGCGGGCCGCGGCGGGCGAGCAACTCGTTGGCGATCGTTTGGTAGTACCCGCTCTGTCCTTTGTCTTCGGTGTCCATGGTCGTCCGGCCGGCGCGCGGTCTAGGGCTTGGCGTCGCGGTTCCTCTCGTGGATGATCCTCAGGCCCTCGAGGACGAGGTCCGGCTCGTAGGCCTCGATCGCCGGAAGCTCCGCCGCGATCTGGCTGCCGAAGCCGCCCGTGGCCACGACCCGGGCGTTTTTCCCCAGCTCCTTGCGGATCTCCTCGATCGTGTTCGTGACCAGGCCGATATAGCCGAAGTAGAGGCCCGCTTGCATGCTGGACACGGTCGTGCGGCCGATGGCCCGCTTCGGCTTCTTGATCTCGATGCGGGGGAGGCGGGCCGTTTTGAGATAGAGGGCCTCGGCGGCGATCTGGATGCCCGGGGCGATCGCCCCGCCCAGGTACTCGCCCTTGGCCGATACGGCGTCGAACGTCGTCGCCGTGCCGAAGTCGACGACGATGGCCGGACCGCCGTACTTCTCGAAAGCGGCGACCGCGGCCGTGATCCGGTCCGCCCCGACCTCGAGGGGGTTCTCGTAGAGGATGGGCATGCCCGTCTTGAGGCCCGGGCCGACGACCGAAGCCGCCGTCCCGAAATACTCCCGGCACAAGTCCTCGATGACGGGCGTCAAGGGAGGGACGACGCTCGAGATGATCGCGCAGGATATCGTCTTGGCTTGCAGCCCGGCCACCTGGATCAGGTTGAGCAGGATGGCCCCGTATTCGTCGCCCGTCTTGTCGCTGTCCGTCTTGATCTTCCAGCTCTTGACGAGCTTCTTGCCGCGGAAAAGCCCGACGGCGATCGTCGTGTTTCCGACATCGAAAGCCAAGAGCATTTCGGTCCTCCTTGTCAAGCCCCGTCGAGGCCGAGGACGGCGTCGAGGGCGACCAGGCCCGCCGCGCCGGCGCGTTCGACCACGAGCCGGCCGTCCTCGTCGAGGCCGCGGCAGATGCCGGTGAACGTCCCGGCGGCCGTCGTGACCCGGATGGGCAGGCCGGCCGGAAAGGCCATCCTCGCTTCGAACGTTCTGATGACCGACCCCTTGTCTCCCCGGGCGAGGGCATTATACCAGCAGTCCAGCGCCCGGCAAAGGCCGTCGAAAACGGACTCGATCGTCACCGCCCTGCCTCCGATGATCCGGAGGGAGGTCGACGACGCGCGAAGGTCGGCGGGGAAGTCCGGGGGATCGTGACCGACGTTGATGCCGACCCCGACGACGGCGAAATCCCCGGCCGGTCCGCCGGAGACGCCCTCGGACAGGATGCCCCCGAGCTTCTTTCCGTCATGGACGAGGTCGTTCGGCCACTTGAGCCGGACAGCGGCGCCGGCCACGGCCAGGACCGCGTCTGAAGCGGCCAGCCCCGCGGCGAGGGGCAGGAGGTGAAGGAAGGGAACCGGGCCCGCCGCCGGGCCGCGGAGGATGAACGACGTGTAGAGCCCCAGGCCGGGCGGCGAATGCCAGACCCTGCCTTTCGTGCCCCGGCCCCGGGTCTGTTCCCCGGCGACGACGGCCGTGCCGTGGTCGGCCCCGGCCAGAGCCAGCTCGCGGGCGGCGTCGTTCGTCGAGCCGACGCACTCCCTCCGATGGACGATGGTTCCGACGGGCATGGCTCCCCGCTTCCGGCTTCAGGACGCGGCGGCGACCTTGGCCAGGTTCTGGCCGAGCTTCTCCCGGCGGGCCCGGAGCTCGTCGAGTCGGACCCGGTTTTCTTCGACCACGGCCGCCGGTGCCTTGGCCACGAAGTCGGCGTTCTCGAGCTTGCGTTCGATCTTGGCCGTTTCCGCTTCGACCTTGGCGATCTCCTTCTGCAGCCGCTCTTTTTCCTGGCCCAGGTCGGCCGGCTTTTCCAGGATGATGGCGACCTCGAACGGCCCGGCGACGCCCTTGAGGACGCTCGGCCCCTCGGGCAAGGCGGCCGTGAACTCGAGCGTCGAGAGACCGGCCAACGCCCGGACCGAAGCGGCCTGGGCTTGCAGGGCGGCGGTTTCTTCGCGGCCGGCGGTCTTGACGAGGAGGCGGAGCTTTTCCTTGGGCGCGATCTTGTTCTCGGACCGGACCGTCCGCGTTTCGACGATGACGGCCTGGACGAGGGTCATGGCCTTGGCGGCCTCCTCGTCCTTCCAACCCGCTTCGGGAACCGGGTAGGGCGCGACGGTGATCGACTTGCCCGCCCCAGGCAGGTGCTGCCAGATCTCTTCGGTGATGAAAGGCATGAACGGGTGGAGGAGGCGCAGGATGCGGTCGAAGGCGTCGGCCAGGACGGCCTCGGTCGTCCTGTTGTCTTCCCGGAGCCCGACCTTGGCGAACTCGATGTACCAGTCGCAGAACTCGTGCCAGATGAAGTGGTAGACGAGGTCGGCCGCTTCATAGAACTTGTATTGCTCCAGGCTCGAGGAAAGCTCGGCCGTGACCTCGGCGAGACGGCTCCGGATCCAGCGGTCGGCGAGCGTCAGCTCGGCCTCCCGGACGGCGGGACGGTCCTGGCCCAGGTTCATCAGGACGAAGCGCGAGGCGTTCCAGATCTTGTTGGCGAAGGCCTGGTAGCCGGACATGCGCTCCTCGGACAGGGCCAGGTCCATGCCGGGCACGGCCATCGCGGCCAGGGTGAAGCGCAGGGCGTCGGTGCCGTATTTTTCGATCATCTCCAGTGGGTCGATGATGTTGCCCTCGGACTTGCTCATCTTGCGCCGCTTGAGGTCTCGGACCAGGCCGTTGATGAAGACGTGACGGAAGGGGATCCGGCCCCGGAACTTGAGGCCCATCATGATCATGCGGGCGACCCAGAAGAAGATGATGTCGAAGCCGGTAGACATGAGGTCGGTCGGGTAGAACGTCTCGAGGTCCTCGGTCTCGTCGGGCCAGCCGAGCGTCCCGAAGGGCCACAGGGCTGACGAGAACCAGGTGTCGAGGACGTCCTCGTCCTGATCGAGCGCGCCGCCGCACTTATCGCATTTCGCCGGCGCATCCATGCCGACCATCACGCGGCCGCAGTCCCGGCAGTACCAGGCCGGGATGCGGTGCCCCCACCAGAGCTGGCGGGAGATGCACCAGTCGTGGATGTTGTACATCCATTCGAAATACGTCTTGGCCCAGTTCGCCGGGATGAACTCGATCGAGCCGTCCTCGACGACGCGGATGGCCTCGTCGGCCAGCGGCTTGATGCGGACGAACCACTGCCACGAGAGATGCGGCTCGATGACGTTCTTGCAGCGGTAGCAGTGGCCGACGGCGTGGACGTGGTCCTCGATCTTGACCAGGAGCCCTTGCTCGCGCAGCTTTTCGACGACCTTGGCCCGGCCGGCGAAGCGGTCGAGGCCGGCGAAGTCCGGGCCCGCCGCCTCGGTCATCCGGCCCGAGCCGTCGATGACGATGACCTGCTCCAGGCCATGTTTTTTCCCGAGCTCGAAGTCGACGGGGTCGTGGGCCGGGGTGACCTTGACCGCGCCCGTGCCGAACTCCCGCTCGATGCGTTCGTCGGTGATGACCGGGATGGAGCGGTTTTGGAGCGGCAGGATGACGCGCTTGCCGTGAAGATGCGCGTAGCGCTCGTCGTCGGGGTGGACGGCCAGGGCCGTGTCGCCGAGCATGGTCTCCGGCCGTGTCGTAGCCACGATGACGGATTCCTTCGTTGCGGCGGCCCCGGAATCCGTCATCGTGGCTACGGCGTAGCGGATGTGCCAGAGCTTGCCGTGGAGGTCCTTGTGCTCGATCTCGATGTCGGAGAGGACCGTCCGGCATTGCGGACAGCGGTTGACGAGGAAATAGTCGCGGTAGATGAGCCCCTCGTCGTAGAGGGAGACGAAGACCTGTTTCACGGCCCGGCTGAAGCCCGGGTCCATGGTGAAGCGTTCCCGGGACCAGTCGAGCGAGGCGCCGAGCTTTTTGAGCTGGCCGGTGATGGCCCCGCCGTACCTCGCCTTCCAGTCCCAGGCGATGCGGAGGAATTCCTCGCGACCGACCTTCTCCCGGGTCAGGCCCTTCTCGGCCAGGCTTTTCTCGATGACGTTGTGGACGGCGATCGAAGCGTGGTCCGTGCCCGGGAGCCAGAGGCAGTTGTAGCCCCGCATCCGCTTCCAGCGGATGATGATGTCGGGCAGGGTAAAGCAGAGGGCGTGGCCCATATGCAGGATGCCGGTGACGTTCGGCGGCGGCAGGACCATCGAGAACTTGGGCTTCGGGGACTTGGGGTCGGCGACGAAGAGCCCTTCGTCCAGCCAGAATTTCCCCCACTTCTCCTCGACGGGTTTGGGGTCGTAGGCTTTGGCCAACTCGTCTTTGGTGTTCATGGTTTCGACGTCCATTCCTTGATGTCCGCGACGACGCGCGCCCGGACCCGTTTCTCGATCTCCCGCTCCATGCCGACCATTTCCTCGCGGACCCAATCCTTGAGGCCCTGGCCCGCGGCGGCGGCCGGGCCGGTTTTCGCAGGCGCGGCGGGTTCAGGCGCTCCGGGGTCGCTCCCGGCTGCGGGCCGGACCGGTTCCTCGGGCAGCGACGTCGGCCCGGTCTTCCGGGCGATGAGCTCCCGGACGACGGCGGCCAGCCGCTCCGAATCGAACGGCTTCTGGACGATCTCGTCGTATTCGGCGGGCGGGTTCCTGTCCGTGTCCAGGGACTCGAACGTCCCCTTCAGGCCGATGAGGGGGACCGACTCGAGGTCCTTGCGGCTTCTCAGGGTCCGGCCGACCTCGTAGCCGTCCCGGCCGGGCAGCGTCAAGCTGACGAGGAGCGCGTCGGGCTGGATCCCGGCGACTGATTCAAGGAGCGACCCGCCGTCCTCGAACGGGTAGACCCTGAACTCCGGCTCGGCGAAGACGAGCTGAACGGTCTTCTGGACCGAAGGGCTCGCGTCGGCGACGATAATCTTGTAGGGCACGTCGATCCTCAGAAAATCAACAGAATAATCAACTTAATCTACCTTTTTCGCCCCGGCCCGTCAATAATCGATCGAAACCGACTTCTCGCCGAGCAGGGCCTCGACCTTCTTGATGAGGTCCTCCGAAGGCGTGACCTTCTGGACCTCGGCGCTCTGGGCCGTCAGGCGGTAGGAGCGGGGCGTTTCGAGCTCGAAGTAGACGGGGCACTTCCCCTCGTGGGCGTCCAGGATCGCCTTGAGCTCGGAGAGCGTCGCCTCCTCGAGGCCGGGCAGGAAGATGCGGACGACGACGCGCTTGGCCTGCTTCTCGAAAGCCTCGGCGAGCGGCATGGCTTGGCTCAGGCTGATGCGGCGGTTGTCCTCTTCGCCCATGTACTTGCCCTTGACCCAGAGGAGCTGGCCTTCCCTCAGGTACGTCCCGTATTTGCCGAAGCACTCGGGGAAGGCGACGACTTCGATCTTGCCGGTTAGGTCCTCGAGGACGAAGGTGGCCATGCGCTCGTCTTTTTTCGTCTTGAGCTGCTTGAGCGAGCCGATGATACCAGCCAGGCGGACTTCCTTGTCGAAGTCCCGCTCGGAGTCGAGCTCGCTGAGGAGGTGGCTGACGAGCTTTCGCACCCGGTCCTTATGCTGGGCCAGGGGATGGCCGGTGATGTAAAGGCCGAGGGCGTCCATCTCGTAGGACAGGACGTGGGACTCGTCCCACTCCCGCATCTCCCGGACTTCCTGGGGGATGGGCGGCGGCTCGGCCCCGCCCGAGCCGAAGAGGGACGTCTGGCGGGTGGCCTGGGCCTTCTGGACCTCGTGGCCGAAGTCGATCATCCGGTCGAGCATGTGGTAGCACTGCGACCGCTTCCAGCCCAGCGAGTCGAAGACCCCGGCCTTGATCAGACTCTCCACGGCCTTGCGGTTGAGGACTTTGGTGTCGTGCTCGAGGAAGAGGTCGAACGGCGACTTGAAGCCGCCGGCTCTCTTGCGGGCCGCGACGAGCTCCTCGACGGCCGCCTGGCCGATGCCCTTGACCGCGGCCAGCCCGAAGCGGATGTCGCGGCCCTCGACCGTGAACCGGAACTCGCTCTTGTTGATGTCCGGTGGCAGGACCTGGATGCCCATCTCGTGGCACTCGCCGATGTACTTGACGACCTGGGGCGTCGACCCGCGCTCGGCCTCGGACGTCAGCAGGGCGGCCAGGAAATGGACGGGGTAATGGGCCTTGAGGTAGGCCGTCTGGAAGGCCAGGAAGGCGTAGGCGGCGCTGTGGGACTTGTTGAAGCCGTACTCGGCGAACTCTTTGATCTGCTCGAAGATCTTGTCCGCCTTGGACTGGCTGATGCCCTTCCTCTTGGCCCCCTGGACGAACTTCTGCTTTTGGGCCTTCATCGTCTCCTTGTCTTTCTTGCCCATGGCCTTGCGCAGGATGTCGGCCCCGGCCAGGGTGAACCCGCCCAGGTCGGTGGCGATGCGCATGACCTGTTCCTGGTAGACGATGATGCCGCGAGTCTCCTTGAGGACGGGCTCGAGCTCGGCGAGCTCGTAGGCGACCCGCTCGGGGTGGTTGCGGCGGTGGATGAACTCGTCGGTCATGCCGCTCTTGAGCGGGCCCGGCCGGTAGAGGGCGTTGAGGGCGATGAGGTCCCGGAATTCCCCGGGGCGGAAGCGGCGCAGGAGGTCCTTCATACCCGGGCTTTCGAACTGGAAGACGCCGTCCGTGTTCCCGGCCTTGAAGACGTCGAAGGTCGGGCCGTCGTCGAGGGGCAGGTTGTTGATGTCGATGACCAGGCTCGTCTCCTTGCGGATGAGCTCCAGGGCGTCGTCGATGACGGTCAGGTTCCGGAGGCCCAGGAGGTCCATCTTGAGCAGGCCCAGGGCCTCGACGTCGCCCATGGGGAACTGGGTCGTGATCTCGCCCTTGACCGACTGGTAGAGCGGCAGGAACTCGACCAGGGGCCGGGGCGTGATGACGATGCCCGCGGCGTGGATGGAGGGGTGGCGGACCTGGCCCTCGATCCGTTGGGCGATGGCCAGGAGCTGGGCGATCTTGGAGTTCCGGTCGCGAAGCGTCCTCAGCTCGGGAACGCTTTTCAGGGCGTCGGCGATCGTCGCGTCCGGCATGAAAGGGATCATCTTGGCGATCCGGTCGACCTCGGGCAGGGGCACTTCGAGGACGCGGCCGACGTCGCGAATGGCGCCGCGGGCGGCCATGGTCCCGAAGGTGATGATCTGGCAGACATTCTCCTGGCCGTATTTCTTGGTCACATACTCGATCATCTCCTGGCGGCGGCGGCCGCAGAAGTCCATGTCGATGTCGGGCAGGCTGATCCTCTCCGGGTTGAGGAAGCGCTCGAAGAGGAGGTCGTACTCGAGCGGATCGATCTCGGTGATCTCGAGGGCATAGGCGAGGAGGCTGCCCGCCGCCGACCCCCGGCCCGGCCCGACGGGGATGCCCTTCTCGCGGGCGGCCTTGAGCAGGTCCCAGACGATGAGGAAGTAGCCCTCGAAGCCCATCTCTTTGATGAGCTTGATCTCCCGCTTCATCCTCTCCTCGTATTCCGTCATGGAGTGGGAGGCGACGCCGTTCGGCCCCTCGGCCTGGCGTCTGGCCATGCGGGCCTGGAAGCCCGCCCAGGCGATCTCTTCGAAGTACTCGCCGAGGTCCTTGCCGCTCGGCGGGGCGAATTTCGGGAGGTAATAGGTTTTCGTCGGAAAATCGAAGCCGCACTGGGCGGCGATCCGGCCCGTGTTCCGGATGGCCTCGGGTGTCTCGCGGAAAAGCTCCGTCATCTCGGCCGCGGACTTGAAGTAGAACTGGTCCGTGCTGAACTTGAGGCGGTCCGGGTCGGAGATCTTCCGGTTCGTCTGGATGCAGACGAGGACGTCCTGGCTCTCGGCGTCCTCCTTGCGCGCGAAATGGATGTCGTTCGTCGCCACGAGGGGCAGGCCAAGCTTGCGGGCGATGGCCACGAGCTGGGGGTTGACCGCTTTCTGCTCGGGGAGGCCGTGGTCCTGGAGCTCGACGTAGAAGTCGCCGGCCGGGAATATCGAGGCGTAGGCCCGGGCGGAATCCTCGGCCTTCTCGGGGAACCCCCGGGAAAGCCAGGTGGCCAGTTCGCCCTTGAGGCAGCTCGAGAGCCCGATGAGCCCTTCGGCGTGGGCGGCCAGGAGCTCCTTGTCGATCCGCGGCCGGTAATAGAAGCCCTCGAGATAGCTCTGGGTGACGAGCTTGCAGAGGTTCTTGTAGCCGCGGTCGTCCTTGACGAGGAGGATGAGGTGGAAGTGGTGGATGTCGTCCCCGGGGCTCGCATGCTTGTCGAAACGGCTCTTCGGGGCGACGTACACCTCGCAGCCGAGGATGGGCTTGACGCCCTTGGCCTTGGCCTGCTTGAAGAACTGGACGGCGCCGAAGATGTTGCCGTGATCGGTGATGGCGACCGCGGGCATGTTGTTCTTGTAGGCCGCGTCGACGAGGTCGGCGACCTTCAGGCAGCCGTCAAGGACGCTGTACTCGGAATGGTTGTGAAGATGAACGAATGTCGGTTCCATGGTGATCCGTCAGTCGGCGGCGGACTTATTCCCACTCGATCGTCCCGGGCGGCTTGGTCGTCACGTCGTAGACGACGCGGTTGACGCCCTGGACTTCGTTGACGATGCGCGTCGAGATGCGGGCCATGAGCTTGGGCGGCGCCGGGTACCAGTTGGCCGTCATGCCGTCCGTACTCTGGACGAGCCGGACGACGACGACGCGGTGGTAGGTCCTCTGGTCGCCCATGACGCCGACCGAGCGAACGGGGAGCAGGACGGCGAAGGCCTGCCACAGCTTCTTGTAGATCCCCGCCCGGGTGACTTCCTGGAGGACGATGTCGTCGGCGGCCCGCAGGATCTCCAGGCTGTCCCGATCGACCTCCCCGATCAGCCGGACGGCCAGCCCAGGCCCGGGGAAGGGGTGCTGATGGATGAAGTCCGCGTCGACCCCGAGCTCGAGGGCCAGGGCCCGGACCTCGTCCTTGAAGAGCTCGCGGAGGGGCTCGACGAGCTTGAATCTCAGGCCCTTCGGCAGGCCGCCCACGTTGTGGTGGGACTTGATGACCGACGACGGCCCCTTGACCGGGTTGGACTCGATGACGTCGGGATAGATCGTGCCTTGGGCCAGGAACTCGGCGCCGCCGATCCGCGTCGCTTCACGTTCGAAGAGGTGGATGAAGAGCCGGCCGATCGTCTTGCGCTTGCGCTCGGGCGGGACGATGCCCCGGAGCTTGTCGAGGAACAGGTCCGAGGCGTCGATGCCGATGACCTTCAGGGCGAACTTGTGGCGGAAGGCCTCCATCAGGGCCTCGTACTGGCCCTTCCGCAGGAGCCCGTTGTCGATGAAGATGCAGGTCAGGCTGTTGCGGATGGCCTTGTGGATGATGAGCGAGGTGACGAGCGAGTCGACGCCGCCCGACAGGCCGCAGATGACCTTGCCCGTCCCGACCGTCCGCCGGATCTCCTTGACCTTGCGCTCGATGAACGACGAGATCGTCCAGTCGGAGCGCAGGCCGGCCAGCCGGAAGAGGAAATTCCCCAGGATCTTCTGACCTTCCTTGGTATGGATGACTTCGGGGTGGAACTGGACGCCGAAGAATTTCCTGGAGCGGTCCTCGATCACGGCCGCGCGGGTGTTGGCCGTGCTGCCGGTGAGGCGGAAGCCTGGCGGCACGCGCTCGAGCCGGTCGCCGTGGCTCATCCAGACCTGCTCCTTGTCCTTGACCTCGGCCAGGAGCCCCGAGCGGTCGAGGACGCGGAGGGAGGCGAATCCGTACTCGCGCTCCTTGGAGGGGATGACCTCGCCGCCGAGCGCGTAGGCCATGAGCTGGACGCCGTAGCAGATGCCCAGGACCGGGACGCCAAGCTCGAAGACGCCCTTGGCCGGGTGCGGCGCGCCCTGGCCGTAGACGCTCTGGGGACCCCCGGAGAGGACGAGGGCGGCCGGCTTCTCCTTACGGATCGCGGCCAGGGGGGTCGAGAAGGGAAGGATCTCCGAGTAGACGCCGAGCTCGCGGACCTTCCGGGCGATGAGCTGGGTGTACTGCGACCCGAAATCGAGGATGAGGACTTTCTGCATGGAGAGATATTATCAGACCGAAGGCGCGGATTCAAATGCGTCCCGCTTGACGATGACGAGCGTCCGGTCGTCGAAAGGCTCCGCGCAGACGGTGAACTCGGCGAGGCGTCGAAAGACCCCTTCCAGGATCGTCCGAGCGTCTTTTTCCAGATCTTCGCGGACGGCCTCGGTTAAGCCTTCGACGCCGAATTCCTTCTCTCCGGTGTTCCGGCTTTCCGTGATCCCGTCCGTGTACAACACGAGGATCTCGCCGGGAGCGAGGGCGGCCGTCCCGACCTCGTAGGGGCGGCCGGCGAGCATCCCCAGGCAGAGCCCCGTCGCCGGGAGCTCGCGGACAAGGCCGTCCCGGCCGAAGACGAGCGCCGGATTGTGCCCCGCGTTGACGTAGCGCAGGCCGCCGGTTTCCTTGTCGAGCTCCGCGAAGAAGAACGTGATGAAACTGTGGATGTCGGAGCTTTCGTGGGCGAAATCGTTCAGCTTCGCGCCGAGCGCGGCGAGGTCGGTCCCGTGCAGGAGCTCGGCCCGGAGCCAGGCCCGGAGCGAGGCCATGAGGAGCGCGGCCCCGACGCCCTTGCCCGAAACATCGGCCACGGCCAGGCCGATCCGCTCGGCGTCGAGGGAAACGAGGTCGTAGTAATCGCCGCCCACCTGCAGGCAGGGGACGGCCCGGGCGGCCATCCCGTAGCCCTCGCAGGACGGCAGCGACTGGGGCAGGAAATCGCGCTGGATGGCCGCGGCGGTCTCGAGATCCCGCTGCACCTTGGCGGCCCCGATGAGCGCCGCGACCTGGCGGGCCTGCTGGATCCTCACGGCGGCCGTGTTGGCCAGCAGCGTGAGGAGCCGGAGGTCGGCGTCCTTGAACGGCTCGAGCCGGCCATGCCGGTCGGCGTAGAGAACCCCGATGACCTCTTCATTGTCCCCGATGGGAACGCAGAGCGCCGACCGTATCCCCTTCTCGATGATGCTCGCATTGCCCGCGACCCTCGGGTCGGCGGCGGCGTCGGAAAGGAGCACGGAGAGATGGCGTTCGTAGGCCATGGCGACGATCGTCCGGCTGACCTGGATCTCCGGGCGTCCACGCCACTGCCCCTGGATCCTGGCCGCGCGCGTTTCGAGCGCCGCGGAGCCGTCCCCGCGGAGCATGATCACGCACTGGTCCAAGGGGAGGTTCTCCGCGATGAGGTCCATGATGTCCTCGAGAAGTTCCTGGAGAGGCTTGTGGGCGACCAGAGCCTCGCTGACCCGGATCATGACCTGGAGGATCCGATTCTCTTCCCTGAGGTCGGCCGGAGCGGCGAGCGGGGACGTCCTGGCGTCCGTGGCGGAGGTCTTTTCGAGGATCGTCCGGAAGGGGACCACGGCGCTGGCATTCGTCGCCGACGCGGGAGAGTCGACCATCGTGACGCGGGGCATCCTCGGCCTGTCGAAGGTCATGGTCGTGGAGCCGAGGGCGATCTCGTCACCCTGGGACAGGACCGTCGGGCATTCGACCCGGCGGCCATTGACGAACGTGCCGTTCTTGCTGCCGGCATCGCGGATGACGAAACCACCGCCCGCGAGTTCGATGAAGGCGTGGCGCGAGGAGCAGTTGGGATCGGCGACGGTGACGTCGTTGCCCTGGGCGCGCCCGATGGAAACGGCTTCCTTGTCGATCTCGAGCTTCCACGAGTCGCCCTCTTTAGGATAGATGTAAATCGTGGCCATGGCTGTCCCCTCGGACATTATAGCGCAAACCAGCCAAGTCCGAGAGCCCCGGAGCCACGAACCGGGCTCTTGGCCCTGTTGCCGCAAGAGGCTCAAATTGCCGGAGGGAGGTGATATCTGTTAAACTGGGGGGGATTTTCCAAGGAGAATGCGACCATGGAATGGGAAGACCTAGCCAGAGAATTGAGCCAAGCGACCGATTCGAAGATCGTCCTTCTCGTCATCGACGGCGTCGGCGGCCTGCCCGTCGAAGGCAAGACCGAGCTCGAGACGGCCCGCAAGCCGAACCTCGACGAGCTGGCGAAAGGCGGCGTTTGCGGCGTCTCCGACCCCGTCATGATGGGCATCACGCCCGGCAGCGGCCCGGCCCATCTCGCCCTCTTCGGCTACGACCCGCTCCGCTACCAGCTCGGCCGGGGCATCCTCGAGGCCCTGGGCTCGGGCGTCGAGGTCGGCCGGAACGACCTCGTGGCCCGCGGCAATTTCGCCACGGTCCGGGACGGCCTCATCGTCGACCGTCGTGCCGGCCGCATCCCGACCGAGGAAAACGTCCGCATCTGCGGGCACCTGAATGCCCGTCTTCCCAAGCGTGACGGCGTCGAGGTCCGGGTTTTTCCGGGGAAAGAGCACCGCTTCGTCGCCCGGTTCGCGGCCGAGGGCTTGGCCGACGCTTTGTCCGACGCCGACCCGCAGAAGGAGGGCCAGCCCCCGGTCCCGACGGCACCGCTCGTCCCCGAAGCGGCCAAGGCTTCGGCGATCGTCAACCGCTTCCTCGACGATGTCGCGTCGGTTCTCGCGGGCGAGGCCAAAGCCAACGCGGCCCTCCTTCGCGGCTTCTCCAAATTCCCCACTATCCCGACCATGCAGGAGCTGTTCAAGGTCCGTCCGGCAGCCATCGCCAACTACCCGATGTACAAGGGGCTGGGCAAGCTCCTCGGCATGGAAGTGATGGACGTCGGCAGCGAGACCGGCGATCTGTTCGACGCGCTCGAGAAAAATTGGGCGAATCACGATTTCTTCTACATCCATTATAAAAAGACCGACTCGGCCGGCGAGGACGGAAAATTCGCGGCCAAGGTCGCCGCGATCGAGGCCCTCGACCCCTTCATCCCGCGCCTGGTCGCCCTCAAAACGGACGTCCTCGTCGTTACCTCGGACCACTCGACGCCGGCCCTGCTCAAGGGCCACTCCTGGCACCCGAACCCGTTCATGCTGGTCTCGCCGACCGCCGGGACAGACGACGTCGCGGCGTTCACGGAGCGGGCCTGCGCCAAGG